>Ga0209254_10000141_pt1 | contig 48404 bp, 44 predicted proteins | sample FrelakmetDIP11DI_FD_187148 | JGI IMG/M metagenome (GOLD analysis project Ga0209254, IMG submission 187148) | Freshwater lake sediment microbial communities from the University of Notre Dame, USA, for methane emissions studies - DIP11 DI (SPAdes)... | ecosystem: Environmental > Aquatic >...
AACCATGCTGCTCTTCTACGGAAAAAAAATCTGCTTTATAGGTGCCCATCCCGATGATATTGAGTTAGGGTGCGGTGCTTTTATTTCGAATATTCAAGGCAAAACGGATATCTTATGTGTCACATTATCGGATAATCAAAAAAATCCTTCGCTTAACCATCTGGTGGAGGAACATATCCGTAGCATGGGTATCCTGGGCGTCACCCCTGATCACGTAAAGCTTGGATCATTTGTCACTCGGCGCTTCCCGGAATTACGCCAGGAAATTCTTGAGTATCTATATCACCTCAATCACGAATACCAGCCTGATATTGTCATCACCCATACTCGTTCAGATATTCATCAAGATCATCAACAAACGACCGAAGAAGTTTTACGTGCCTTCCGTGGCACAACTGTTTTAGGCTTTGATGCCCTGCGGAGCAGTTACGGATTCTTTCCACACTTTTTAGTGGAAGTCAATCCTGAAGATGTCGAGAAAAAGATCATGGCATTGGCTGAGTATTCCACATACCATGATAAGTACTATTTTGACGCTGCGGTATTACGCGCCACGCTCATTCGTCATGGCGCATTGGCAGAGCGTCCTTACGCTGAAGGATTCGATATTCTACGCATCGTCGGTAGTTTCAATGTATGCTGATATCTGAAACTCCTTACAGCTCTAAGCAATAAATAACGCAATCCGCTCCACATATTTATCTGTTTTGAGTTATAATTCAGTCATTGAATTTCAACTACTGAATTTTGATTTAAAGCTCTCATAATCTGGTCCTGGTATATAAAAAAAATTTCAAATGGCAGAAAATCATGAAGCAACTCGTGAAATGATTTTACTCGAACAAATCGAGAATGATCCCAATATCACTCAAGCCACCCTGGCAACCCACTTGGGAGTTGCAGTGGGAACAGTGAATTGGCATATCAAGCGAATGATCGCCAAAGGCTATGTTAAGGTTAAGCGAGCTGAAAGACGTAAGCTGCGCTACATAATCACTCCTGAAGGTATTTCCTTTAGAGCCCATCTCACCATTGATTATATTGAACAATCCTTCCTGTTATACCGAAGTATCCGAAAACGCGTGCGTGAGCTGCTTGTGGAAGTTAACAAAACCGGTTTTGACCACGTTCGTATTGAATGTGCCGCCGATAATGATAATCCAAAATTGTCTAATCAGACCAATGACATTGCAGATGTTTGCCGCCTGACATGTTTGGAGCAGGGCATTAAAACAACCCAAGATCCAAATTCACCAGCTCTGGTGGTACAAGGCGTTAAAGTAACTTTATTGTGGAGCAACGGATATGAGCATCCCGCCCAATAACCCTTATGGTAGTGGTATTAATCACGTTGTTATCACCGGCGGGGCAGGTTACATCGGCTCGCTTCTCACAGGTGAACTTTTACGTCTTGGGAAAAAAGTCACAATTATTGACGACCTACTTTTTGGTGGTGAAGCACTATTAGCTTATCTGGCTCATCCCAATTTCCACTTTGTTAAAGCCAACTTGATCGAACCACGTGCACTTCTCTCCAGTCTATGGTCTGAATGGGAGAAACCGGATGTGGTAGTTCATCTCGCTGCCATTGTCGGTTTTCCTGCCTGCCAGGCAGTTGGCAGGCAGGTCGCCTGGCGTTATAACGTTGATGCTACTGAACGTGTCTTCGAACAGGCGGTTTCCATCGGGGTGAAACGGTTGGTCTATTCTTCTACTTATAGCAATTATGGGCTCTCTACCAATGGTGAACCTGTCACTGAAGATTCTCCTCTTACGCCCCAATCCTTGTACGCTGAGACAAAAATTGCAGCAGAGCATTTCCTTCTTTCGCAGAAGGATTCCACTTGCACGCCGCTAATCTTTCGTTTAGCAACCTTATATGGGGTTTCACCTCGCACTCGTTTCGACCTTATCATCAACCAGTTTGTCCTTGATGCCTTCACCAGGCGTGAGTTATTGATCTATCAACGCGGTTATTCGCGTTCCTTCGTTCATATTCGCGATGCGATTCGAGGATTCATACTGGGAATATTTGCATCGGAAGGAAAACCGCCCTCCCATATATATAATCTTGGATCAGAGAAAGGGAATTTCACCAAGGATCAGATTGTGGAGCTAATTCGTAAACAGCTACCTGAAACGGTTGTCACCTACAAGGACATGACCTTCGGAGGTGATATGCGCGACATTACTGTATCTTATAAAAGAATTCAAAATGAATTAGGCTTTCAGACCCAATTCACCCCCGATGATGGTATACGTGAGGTTCTGAATGCTATTCGCTCAGGTCTCATCAGTAATCCATACAACCAGCTTTATCGCAATGCCCAGTTTATCGTCCAATGATATTGTATGTGATATTGTCTGATTATTAGAACTGTTGTAGGAGTAACTATGACTATACAATCCGATCCCAAATTCTGGCAAAATAAATCCATTTGTGTTACAGGGGGAGCAGGTTTTTTAGGTTCATTTGTCCTTGACGCGCTTAAACTCCGTGGCGCTACCAATATTTTTGTACCTCATATCGAAGAATACGACCTAGTCAATCCACTAGATATCCAACACGTGCTCGATCGAAGTAAACCCGATATTATCATCCATTTAGCCGCACTTGCCGGTGGGATTGGAGCTAATCGGGCTCGTCCGGCTGATTTTTTCTACATCAACCTGATGATGGGCGTCCAGCTTATGCACGAGGCTTGGAAGCGTAATGTTGAAAAATTTGTTGCTATCGGCACGGTTTGTGCCTATCCCAAATTCACTCCTATTCCGTTCCGGGAAGAAAATCTTTGGGAAGGTTACCCTGAGGAAACCAATGCCCCTTATGGCTTAGCTAAGAAAATGCTTCTTGTGCAGGCTCAGGCATATCGCGAGCAGTATGGTTTTAATGCAATTTTCTTGCTACCAGTTAATCTGTACGGACCAAAAGATAACTTTAATCTCGAGACATCCCATGTGATACCAGCACTGGTGCGAAAATGCATCGAAGCCCAGGACCGAGGAGATAATGAGGTCATCTTGTGGGGGGATGGATCACCCACACGCGAATTTCTTTACGCTGGAGATGCGGCAGATGGGATATTGACTGCGACAGAGTTTTATAACGGTGTCGAACCAGTAAATATTGGCTCTGGGAAGGAGATCAGCATTAAAAACCTGGCAGAGATGATTGCCCGCCTTACTGGCTTTAAAGGCAAGCTTGTTTGGGATACAAGCAAACCCAACGGTCAACCGCGCCGCGCATTAGACACCAGCCGCGCCTTTACTTATTTTGGCTGGCAAGCCCACACAGGCTTTGAAGAAGGCCTTCATCAAACCATTGCCTGGTACCGGCAAAACAGAACAAAATAACCGACAATGACTGCTGAACAGCTCACCAAACCACATGAAGATGTGATCATCCTTAAGCCCACCCACGGCCTAGCTGCATTAAACCTGCGTGACTTATGGATATTTCGCGAGCTGGTGCTCTTCCTCGCCTGGCGGGATGTCTTGGTGCGCTATAAACAAACCGTCTTAGGTGCCACCTGGGCGGTCATCCAGCCCATTATTCAGATGGTTGTCTTTACCTTGATCTTTTCCAGGGCTGCTGGTCTCTCTTCCGAGGGGGTGCCGTATCCCATTTTCAATTACACCGCACTCCTTCCCTGGGGTTTGTTCTCGAAGGCGCTGAATGATGCCGGGCGCTCCTTGGTAAATAACCGCAATATGATTACGAAGGTTTATTTCCCCCGTCTGACCATCCCGGTTGCTTCTGTATTGGCAGGTCTGGTTGATTTTAGTATAGCCTTCCTCGTATACATCGGAATTATCTTATATTACAACTTCGCACCTAACTCGACCTACACCTATACCGTTACACCGGCATTACTTACCTTGCCCTTATTTATTATCCTGGCATTAGTTGCCTCGCTTGGTGTCAGCTTGTGGTTTGCTGCAGCAAATGTGATCTACCGAGATGTAGGTCATATCCTGCCATTTTTAACCCAGATCTGGTTTTTCATGACCCCCATTGTTTATTCCTCCTCTGAAGTTTCAAAGGAGTGGCAAATAATTTATGCTCTCAACCCCCTTACCGGCGTGGTGGAAGGCTTTCGCTGGTCCTTGCTGGGTATTCACAGCCTTCCATTACCGCTTTTATTTGTATCTGCAGGTGTTGCAGTGGTCCTCTTAATTACAGGTTTAATTTATTTTCGAAATATGGAGCGAACCTTCGCTGATGAGATTTGATCAAGCAATAATCAGGATATATTTTTTCACTTATTTATGATTTTATGAACGATATTGTCATCCGTGTCGAAAACCTGGGTAAGCGCTACCGTATAGGTGCATCACCTGAGCGTTATAAAACGCTGCGGGATACGCTGATTTCTGGTATCAATGCGCCTTTCCAGAAACTACGTTCTGGTTTATCGTCATCCCACTCCTCAGCTGGACCAAATTTGATTTGGGCACTGCGGGATATCTCGTTCGATGTCCCACGTGGAAAAGTCCTGGGGATAGTCGGCCGTAATGGCGCTGGGAAAAGTACATTGCTCAAGATATTGTCGCGTGTCACCGAGCCAACAGTGGGAAGTGCTGAGATTCATGGACGGGTCGGCTCTTTGTTGGAAGTCGGAACAGGTTTCCACCCCGAGCTGACTGGTCGTGAGAACATATTTTTAAATGGTGCTATCCTGGGCATGAAACGCCTCGAGATTGGGCGTAAATTTGATGAGATCGTTGCATTTTCTGAAGTTGAACAATTTATTGATACGCCTGTTAAACGCTATTCAAGTGGAATGTACCTGCGTTTGGCATTTGCTGTCGCTGCCCACCTTGAGCCTGAGATCCTGGTTGTGGATGAAGTTCTGGCTGTTGGAGATGCTGAATTTCAGCGTAAATGCATGGGTAAAATGAGCGATGTCGCTCAGGCAGGACGGACCGTCCTGTTTGTCAGCCATAATATGTCAGCGGTATTACGCCTCACTGAAGAAACCATCGTATTGGACAAAGGGAAGCTGGCGTATCGCGCTCCTACCCCACAGGCTGTGGATTATTACATGGCAGCTGGGCTTACGGGTGCTGGCGAACGCCTTTGGGCTTCAGATGAAATTCCTGCTGAGTCAGCTCCGTTTTTACCCATCGCCTTGCGTTTAAGGGATACCAAGGGTCAGGTAGTCGACACTCTTCGCTCGACGGAACCCATTAGCCTGGAAATCGAATATCGTTTGGATCTACCCATTACTGGCCTGCGGGTAGGGATTTACCTGCTTACCATGCGTGGAGAATATGTTTTCACATCTTTCGATCTCGACAATCCCACACAATTTGAACAAATGGGGGCTCGTCAACAAGGTCATTACATCAGCCGTTGTACCATCCCAGCCAATACCTTGAATGAAGGTCGCTACATCTTGTCAGTCAATGCCAGCACCTTCCGGGTGAAGCGTTATTTTTGGGACGACCATGCCCTGGCTTTCACTGTGGACGCCACCGGTGCCCCTGGCAAACAATGGCCTGAACCACGTATGGGTCCTATCCGGCCTGCCTTGGATTGGGTAATTGAGCGTCTATGAAAATGGTTAGCAAGCAGGACCTTAAGAATATCCTGGGACAAATACCCCTGACTGCTGAAGCATATTGGTACTTGCGCCAGCCTGGAAAACCCATCACGCCTGAATTTACCCTCGACCAGCTTGAGCGATCGCTCCCAATCTGGCGTGAGCAAATAATCAATGCTCGATCTAGCCAGAATACCATCCCCGCATCCCAAAACCGCAGTCAAAAACGGGTATTCCTATTTGGTACTCTACGCTATTGGATTGAACATGCTAGCCTATTAGGAATGGCACTTGCTGGATATGGGCATTCGGTTACATTTTCCTATCTGCCTTATGCCAGGTGGCAGGTCCCAATCGACTCATTTAACCTGCGTCGTCAAAACTTGTATGCTGAGGGTGTTTTGGGAAAAGGTTCTCCTTTGATTAAAGTCGTACCATTACTAAATCATGGGAATGCACGCAGGATTCCATCTGAATTAGTAAATTTGGTCGACCTTGTTTCCTTGCGCGATACCCAGTATACACTCCAGGTTGAAGAGGTCAGTCAGGAAAGTGATTTGTATAAGCTACGCTCGCAGCGTAATTGCGCGGCTGCCTGTTCAGCCTTCTTCTACTTGCGGAGGCACAAACCTGACGTCGTAATCCTGCCCAATGGCACCATCCTTGAATTTGGTATCCTCTACCAGGTCGCCCGTTTCCTGGATATTCCTGTTGTGACTTATGAATTTGGTGAGCAGCGTGATCGTATCTGGATTGCCCAGAATTCAGAAGTCATGCGCCAGCAAACCGATGATTTATGGCAGGCACGCAAACACCATGAGCTCACCCAGGAGCAGCAAAACCAGGTGCAAAAGTTGTTTGCTTCGCGCCAGCGGGGCAGCTTGTGGGAAAATTTCTCCCGACGCTGGCAGGGTATGCCTTCTGAGGGTGGCGAGCAGGTCCGACAAACCTTGGGTTTGGATCACCGTCCGGTTATCCTTTTAGCAACCAATGTGATCGGTGATAGTCTCACCCTCGGCCGGCAAGTATTTAGCGATTCAATGACCGAATGGTTGGAAAGAACCATTAAGTTCTTTTCATCCCACCCCGAGGTACAGCTGGTCGCCCGCATCCATCCTGGTGAATTGGTCACCAAGGGTCCCTCGGTTGCACAGGTGATCCAAAAAACTTTGCCTTCCATCCCTGAAAATATTCACCTTGTACCTGCGGATGCCAGGGTGAACACTTATGATATCGTGGAAATTGCCGATTTAGGTCTGGTCTACACCACTACCGTTGGCATGGAGATGGCCATGAGTGGGATACCAGTGATTGTCGTGGGAAACACCCACTATCGCAATAAAGGCTTCACCCTGGATCCAGAGACCTGGCAGGATTATTTTGAATTATTAACACTTACCCTGCTCAATCCAATTCAATACCGCCTTTCACAGGAACAGGTAGCCCAAGCCTGGAATTATGCTTATCGCTTTTTCTTTGAATACCCACACCCCTACCCCTGGCATTTGCTTCATATGTGGAAAGATTTGGAAACCTGGCCCTTCTCTCGTGTGCTCGCTGATAAGGGCTTGTCTATTTATCAAAAGTCCTTTTCATATCTGGTTGGAGAGCCAGTGATCTGGTGAGCCATGATCTCAGATATTGAAATCAAGCATCAGGTTCGTGAGTTTTATGACCATATTGGCTGGCAGGAAGCCTCGGATGGTTTTTATCAGAATGCCTCCTACGAAGACCTACGCCCGGTGGTTCATGATTACATCCACAACTGCCACATGCGGGTTCTTCGTCATTTAAATCCTTCCGGGCGTTTATTACTCGATGCCGGTTCTGGTCCCATTCAATACCCTGAATACCTGGAATATTCCAGAGGTTACCATCACCGGGTTTGCGCCGATATTTCTATGGTCGCTCTGCAGGAGGCTCGCAAGCGTATCGGATCTCATGGACTCTTTACAGTCTGCGACATAGCAAATCTTCCCTTCAAATCCAACACCTTTGATGGCATGGTATCGCTCCACACCATCCACCATCTACCCCCCGAAGAGCATATCTGTGCGTATCAGGAGTTGTATCGCACCCTGGCACCAGGGGGTAGAGGCGTTATCGTTAATGGATGGGATAACCCACCCCTTACCCGATTCTTGAATTTTTGGGTTGGTTTAATGGAACGCCTATACGCGTTCTACCACCCGCATCCAGCTAAGCCTGACTCTGAAAAGAAATCTTCCTCCCCAGGACACAAACCAGACGAACGCGGAACATATGTTCGTAAACACAATGCGGCCTGGCTGGAAAAGGATGTTGGCAGTCTGATGCCTGTCAAAATCTGGTGTTGGCGTAGTATTAGTGTGCGCTTCTTGCGCACTTTCATTCATGAACGCTTCCTGGGTAGATGGTTGCTAAAAATTTTATATTGGAAAGAAGAACTTTTCCCGCATTTTTTAGGTAAGTATGGTCAGTACCCTCTGATCGAGTTGAATAAATCCAAATCACAGGTTCAATAATAATTATGATGGAGATCCCATGAACTGGACAGAAAAAGTCATCCTCGTCACCGGTGGTACCGGGTCCTTCGGCAAGAAATTCGTCGAAATGATGTTGGCTGAGTACCACCCTGCCAAGCTGATTGTCTTTAGTCGTGATGAGCTCAAACAGCACGAGATGCGCGTGGCAGGATTCGACCACCCATCGCTGCGTTATTTTATCGGTGATGTGCGCGATGTCGACCGATTGCGCCGTGCAATGCATGGAGTAGACATTATCATCCATGCTGCTGCTTTAAAACAGGTCCCGGCATGCGAGTACAATCCCATGGAAGCTATTAAGACCAATATCCTGGGTAGCAGTAATGTTGTCGAGGCTGCCCTGGATGCCGAGGTAAAAAAGGTCCTGGCACTCTCAACTGACAAGGCAGTCAATCCGATCAATCTGTATGGTGCCACCAAATTGGCTGCTGAAAAACTGCTTATCCAATCCAATTCCTATGCGGGTGGCTTGGCAACCCGCTTCAGCTGTGTGCGCTACGGAAATGTGGTTGGTTCGCGAGGCAGCGTAGTGCCTATATTCCTTCAACAAAGGGCTTCTGGTAAGCTTACCATCACCGATGAACGCATGACCCGTTTCTGGCTCACCCTCGAGCAAGGGGTCCGCTTCGTCATCCATTGTGTTGAAGCGATGCATGGGGGTGAGGTTTTTGTCCCCAAGATTCCCAGTATGAAGATTGTCGACCTGGCAAGGGCTATCGCCCCGGGAATTGATTTGGAAGTGGTAGGTATTCGTCCTGGGGAAAAATTACACGAGGTATTGATCTCCGAAGACGAATCCCGCTCCACGGTTGAAATGGAAGAAATGTACGTCGTCCAACCGAGTGTTGGCTCATGGTTTGGGCATGATTGGCAATCAGAAGGGTGTGGATTGCCTGCTGGCTTTCGATTTGGCAGTGATAATAATCCCAATTGGTTGAGCGTCGATCAAATCCGTGAAATGGTAGCTCCTTTTGAAGATCATCAGGTAAATAGTTATGCAGAAGAATAACTGATATGCGCATCCTCATCACCGGAGCCAGTGGTTTGCTCGGGTTGAACCTGGCATTGGAAACCACTCACCGGCACACGGTCTTCGGGACGGTCAATCACCACTCCTTGAAAACCAACGCCTTTACGGTGATCCAAACCGACCTCCTGGCTCCTGGTGCAGTGGAACGCCTGCTCGAATATTCACAACCCGATTGGGTGATCCACTGCGCTGCACTGGCAAATTTAGAGGCTTGTGAGGCTGACCCGCTCCTGGCCAAACAGTTGAATACCGAACTCCCCCATAAACTGGCAAGCCATGTCGCCAGGAGCGGAGCGCGGTTGCTTCACATCTCAACGGATGCTGTTTTTGATGGTCTGCAAGGTGACTATACTGAGCTGGATCGTCCATCTCCGCTTGGAGTGTATACACACACCAAACGAAACGGAGAATTGGCTGTTGCTGAAGCAAACCCGAGTGCCATCATTGCCAGAGTCAACCTTTTCGGTTGGTCGCTTACCGGAAAGCGCAGTCTGGCAGAGTTCTTTTTCAACAATCTGAGCCAGGGTAAACAGGTGATGGGTTTTACGGATGTTTATTTTTGTCCATTGCTTGCCAATGATCTGGTAGATATATTTATCTCAATGCTTAACCATAAATTGAGCGGAGTGTATCATGTAGTTAGTTCTGAATGCCTTAGCAAATATGATTTTGGTGTTCGCCTCGCTCAACGCTTCAACCTGGATAGTGGGTTGATCAATCCAACCTCAATCACTGATTCTGGGCTTACAGCAGCCCGCTCACACAATCTTACCCTCCGGTCTGATAAACTTGCCCAAGCACTGGGGAACTCTCTACCTAATATATCCACAGGACTGGATAAGTTATACAGCCTTTATCAACAAGGTTATCCACAAATGCTCCGCAGCCTTGGGTCTGATTAGCTATTTTTTCGTTTTAATGCATTTTGGAGGAAGTAATGGAAATAAAGATCGGCAACCATACAATCGGTTTTAACCATCCTACCTACTTTATTGCAGATATTGCCGCCAACCATGATGGCGACTTGGAGCGTGCAAAGCATCTCATTTGTTTAGCTAAGCAGGCAGGGGCAGATTCTGCTAAGTTCCAAAATTTTCGCGCTCCAGGCATCGTTTCAGATTATGGCTTTACTCACATGGATGGTCAAGTTTCTCATCAAACTGCCTGGAAGAAGTCTGTTTTTCAGGTATATCAAGAAGCCTCGATACCTTTTGAATGGACACCCATTCTGAAAGACGAATGTAATAAGGTTGGGATTGATTTCTTTTCCGCACCTTATGATTTTGAGGCGATTGAAATGCTCGATCCATACGTTGAGATGTACAAGGCAGGTTCCGGTGAGATTGACTGGATTGAAGCCTTGGAACGCATGGCTACCAAGGGTAAGCCTATCTTTGTTGCCACGGGTGCATCGGATATCGGAGAAATTCAACGGGCTGTACATGCTATCCTAAAAATTAATCCACAGCTGGTGCTGATGCAGTGCAATACCAATTATACTGCCAGCCCAGGCAACTATGATCATCTACACCTGAATGTGTTAAAGACTTATGCCACCATGTTCCCGAATGTTATCCTGGGACTTTCTGACCACACCCACGCCAATGCCCCGGTTTTAGGTGCTGTGACCCTTGGTGCGCGTGTTATCGAGCGCCACTTTACCGACAGCAACGCCAGAGAAGGTCCAGATCACAAGTTTGCCATGAATCCAGAGAACTGGGCGAATATGGTCGAGGAAACCCGCTTGTTGGAGCGTAGTCTGGGTGGTGCTGATAAGTTTGTTGCTGGAAATGAGATAGACACTGCCGTAATCCAACGTCGCTGCTTGCGTGCTGCCAGGGATATTCAAGCAGGTGAATTCTTTACCCGTGGGATGATCGATGTACTTCGTCCTGCCTCCCCTGGGGCAATCAAGCCAACTGAGATAACATCCGTAATTGGTAAACGGGCTTTGGTTGATCTTCCTTATGGCAAAGAGCTTCGCTGGACCGAGCTGGGAGATTAGGTTTGTCGATCACTATTCCCCAACGCATTGACACTGCACGGGCAGGCACCAATCCAACCCTTATCTGCCGCATGCCATCCGGGTGGGTTGTTCTCTGTGATATGCAATTTCTGAGCGGTTACTGCATCCTCCTGTCAGATCCGGTTGTTGCTAGCCTGAATGATCTTAACCACACCCAACGTGCAGATTTCTTATGCGATATGGCGGTCGTGGGAGATGCCTTGCTGGAAGTTACCGGTGCATACCGGGTCAATTACGCCATTGCAGGCAATACCGATCCCTATTTACATGCCCATATTGTCCCACGCTACCTGGTAGAACCTGAAATGCTTCGAAAAGGTCTGCCCTGGTCATATCCACAAGCGGAGATGGACTCAATAAAGTTCGAATATATCCGTGATAAAGCCCTCATGGAAAAGCTCCGTCAGGCTATCCAAGCGCGCCTAAAATCATCATAATGCGTGTTCTCTATTTTTCCCGTGACTATACCACCCACGACCACCGCTTTCTCACTGCGCTGGCGCACACCGAGCATCAGGTTTATTACCTTCGCTTCGAAAAATGTTCTCATGTCCTCGAAAGTCGTCCATTACCTCCTGGGATCACTCAGGTGGAGTGGATGGGCGGGAAGAAACCGGCTAAGGTTTATGATGGATTAAGATTATTGTCAGATTTACGCAGGGTGATACAGAAAGTTAAACCGGACCTTATCCATGCCGGTCCAATCCAGCGCTCAGCCTTCCTGGTTGCACTTACAGGATTTCGCCCCCTGGTTAGTATGTCGTGGGGATATGATCTTCTGCATGACGCCAGGATAAATCCTTTCTGGCACTGGGCTACCAGCTATACATTGCAGCAAAGTTCTGCCATGGTGGGTGATTGCAACACCATCCGCCAGCTGGCAATTTCCTATGGTATAGCTGACAAGCGTATTATCACCTTCCCCTGGGGTGTTGACATACAACACTTTTCCCCGTCCACGACCGAACGTTCTAACAAGCCAACCTTTTCTCTTCTATCAACCCGCAGCTTTGAGCCGATCTATGGTGTTGACGTGATTGCACGGGCTTTTATGATTGCCGCTAAAAAAAATCCTGACCTCCATCTTACCATGTTGGGCAATGGATCACAGGCTGCTGCGATTCGTCAAATTTTTTTGGTTGGGGCTGTTTCTGACCGGGTCCATTTCCCAGGACAGGTAGCCTATGCGGATTTGCCTGGTTATTATCAAGGTGCTGATGCATATATAAGTGCTTCTCATAGCGATGGTACCTCCATATCATTATTGGAAGCTTTTGCCTGCGGAGTTCCTGCTATCATTTCGGATATTCCAGGCAACCGAGAATGGGTCACTTCAGGTGAAAATGGATGGCTTTTTCCCGATGGGGATGCCGAAGCCCTCGCTACAGTGATTTTAAACGCCGTTGATCAATATATAGATCTGCCCAAGATGTCTAACAATGCCCGAAATTTAGCTGAAGATCGCGCTGATTGGAATAAAAACTTCCTTGACCTAGAAAAGGCTTATGCGATTGCTCTGGGGCAATCCTTCTAAGATTGAGAATTCTATTGGATGAGTGATCATATCCTGGCAATCATTCAGGCACGCATGTCTTCGTCTCGCCTTCCAGGTAAGGTTCTACAAGATGTTGCCGGGAAACCGATTATTCATCACATGCTCGATAGGGTTCAAAACGCAAAATCCCTGGATGGCATCGTCGTTGCCACAACCACAGATCCTTCTGATGATGTTCTCGAGAACTTCTGCAAACAACTGGCAGTTCCCTGTTTCCGTGGCAATTTGCCTGATGTACTTGACCGCTGTTATCAGGCTGCAACAAATTTCCAGGCTGATGTGATTGTCCGTCTAACCGCTGATTGTCCTCTGATTGACCCTGAAGTACTTGACCTCACCATGGCGGTTTTCCTGGGCCAATCATTGCTGAATGTTATGCCTATTCCTTCCCAATTACCTGGCAATCACTCACCAGTCACTATTCCCTTCGATTTTGCTGCCAACCGTTTACCTCCTCCTTGGAAACGTACCCTTCCCATCGGTTTGGATGTTGAAGTTTGTTCCTTTGAATCGCTCCAGCATGCATGGAAGGCAGCCCACGAAACCTATCAGCGTGAGCATGTCATGCCCTATCTTTATGAAGGGGTTTCTTTTGAGGCGTCCAGTCCTTCTCAACATCAAGGATGGTACATCGATAGTGGAGTTACTCCCCGTGGATTCAGGATAGGTTTACTCAATCACATCCCGGATTACGGCTCACTTCGATGGACAGTGGACACTCCCGCAGACCTTGATTTTGTCCGTCAGGTCTATGCCCGTTTCGAGCACCAGCCAGGTTTCGGGTGGAAAGATATAATAAACCTGCTTGAGAAAGAACCTGGTTTAGCTTCCATCAACGCAGATGTAAAACATAAATCTGCCTTTGATATTGACCAGCGTACTGAGGGACATTGATTTAAATAGCCATGTCCCAATCTGACCCACTTATCACAATATTCACTGCCCCCAAACCTTTTACCAATCCGCACATCAATCTGATTCAGCGTAATGCCATCCAGTCCTGGCAGCATCTTGGTGATGAAGTACAGGTGCTCATCATGGGTGACGAGGTAGGCATGGAAGAATTCGCTGCTGAAGCAGGCATCCAACAGTTCGCAGAAGTCTCACGCAACGAACACTCCACACCGCTGGTCGGCTCGATCTTCGAGCTGGCACGTAATCACAGCTCGTCTCCCTTACTCGCCTACATAAATGCTGATATCTTGCTCATCCCAGAATTTGTTAGCCTTGCAAAAAGTGTTTTCAATCAAGAAAAAGAATTTCTCATTGTGGGTCAACGCTGGGATTTGGATCTCAACCAGCCATTGGTTTTCAACCAGGATTGGGATGTGCGCCTGTTATTTGATGTGAAAATCCGTGGTCGGCTACATCCCCCTGGTGGAAGTGACTATTTCATATTTCCTCGTCATTGCTTTACCGATGTGCCAGGATTTGCTATCGGTCGCGCTGGTTGGGATAATTGGATGTTTTATCATGCCCGTTTAATGGGCTGGCCTGTCATTGACCTCAGCTCATCTTTAACCGTCATCCACCAGGATCACGATTATTCACACCTTCCGGGTGGTCAACCGCACTATAAAATGCCTGAATCCTTCGAGAATATCCAATTAGCCGGGGGGCGTCGTGCCATCTTCACATTGCAGGATGCAGATTATAGATTCCAATCAGGCAAAGTACAGCATATTCCTGTGCGTGGCAAGCGATTCTGGCGTAGCTTTGAAACCTATCCGCTGATCCATTGGAAATCCTACCCCCTGGCTGAGCTTACCTATGCAATCTGTCATCCCAAAAAAGCCTTTGGTGAGTGGCGCGGTCGGCTGGCATACAAGCTCAACGCCTTCAGGCATCCATAAGGTAGAATTCATCCACTAATCACACCTAAAAATAATTACGATATCCCTATGAGAAAAGGTCAAAATCCTGCCAAGTTTGTGAAGCAAGTAGCCCAACCCCAACGTATCACCGTGGCAGTGCTCAACTACATCCCCTTCCTGAGTGGTTTTTTTACCCAAACCTTGGATGTGCTAAAAACTTGCCTGGGTAGCATCTGGGAGAACACCGACCTTCCGTATGATCTACTGGTATTCGATAATGGCAGCTGCCAGGAAGTAATCGACTTCCTGACCGATGCTCAGGATGAAGGCAAGATCCAATACTTGATCTTGTCTGAGAAAAACATGGGTAAAGGTGGTGCCTGGAATGTCATGCTGAACGCAGCTCCAGGGGAAATTATTGCTTATACCGACAATGATGCATATTTCTATCCCGGTTGGCTCTCCAAATCGGTCCAAATCCTCGAGACCTTCCCAAAAGTGGGAATGGTCACCAGCCGGCCTTTCCGTACACCTCCAGAGTATTTCTCGCACACTATTGAATGGGCTGAGCAAATCCCCGAAGCAGCCCTCCAACGCGGTCAATTCATCCCTTGGGATGCTTTCAAAGCGTTTGATATGAGCCTCGGCACTCCGGAAGCGGATGTTCGCCAGCGTTATGAGCACACCGAAGATGTCCGCATCACCTTTCAAGGACAGACGGTCCAGGCAGGTGGAAGCCACTGGCAGTTTATCACTTATAAATCAGTCATCCAGCAGTTCCTGCCATTCAGTATGGATCGTCCGATGGGTCAGGTTCGCCAGCTTGACCAGCGTATGAACGACGCTGGTTACCTTCGCTTGATGCCGGTTGAATTCCTGGCACAGAATATGAGCAACCGCCTGGATTGGATCCATGATCCTTCTGAGCAGCAAAATGTAAAACCTGACCAATCCAACCCCTTCTCAAAGCGGATATTAAATATTAACCTGGTAAAACGCATATTGCTCGCCCTTTATGATCGCATTTTTCGTTGGTATTATGAAAGTTGAGTATGTCTGTACCTCCAATGGATAACAATTTACCTGGTCAACACCCACGCAGGGTTTTCATCAGTGCCGATCATGGTTTGGCAATTGTATATTTCCTCCAGTCTGATGTCGTTCCAACCCTGCTCGAGTCGGGTATCGAGGTGATTTTATTAACCGATGATGCCCTCACCACCCAGATCCAAAACCGCTTCGGCCGTCCCGGGCTGATTGTTGAAGGTTTGCGGCTTGATCAGGCGAATGCTTATGCAAAACATGTCAAACCGGAAATTCAATGGTGGTTGCAAACCCTGCGGCGAGTCGGAAGCTCTAATCGGATCAACACCCAGGCAATGGACAGCTATATTGACCAGATCGCTGTTGAGGAAGGCTGGAAGCGCCGGCTTCTCATGCCCATGGGTCGTGGAGTGATTGGTATATTGCGCCGATCTCGCCAAGCACGTCAAGCCTTGGTCAGGTTGCAGATGAACTATATCCCGGGTATTTATACCGATCTGTTCCATCGCTACCAGCCTGACCTGGTGGTCGCCAGCACTCCGGGTTGGCGCATCGATCGCTACCTGTTGCGGGAAGCCATCCAACATCACATCCCCACTGCCGCAGTTGTGGTCGGATGGGATAATCCCTCCAGCTACAGTATCCCTGGGGCGCCAGTTGACCATATCACCTGCTGGTCACAGGTTCAGAAAGATGAGCTTGTGCTCGGTTCAGACTGGTCTCCCGATCAGGTAAACATTGGTGGTATTCCCACCTACGACGGCTATTTCCGCAAACAGTGGCAGCTCTCTCGTGCAGAATATTTTAATCTTCACGGGCTTGACCCCAACCGCAAGCTGCTTTCATATGCCGCCAGCTTTGTCAGCTTTTCACCCAATTACCAGAACGTTGAAGCGCTTGCCCACCTGGTGGCGGGTGATTCTCTTGCATACCCGAGCCAGTTGCTCGTACGCCTTCATCCCAATCATTTTTGGGATAACCACCTCTTCGCTGCTGAGCGTGAAAAAATTCGCCAGCTGGCACTTGACTACCCGCAGGTGCATGTCGTCGAGCCCGTACCATTGGGTGGCTCTTTGGGGTATTATTCCGGCGAGGATATGCCCGAGAAAGCCTCCATGATGGCCCATTCAGACGTTTTCCTTACTGTATATTCCACCATGGTAGTCGAGACTGCCATTCATGAGCGCCCAATTGTGAGTGCTTGTCTGGATGCCCCAGGTGGTTGGAATATTCCTCGCAAGTATTCTTTACCTCTGTCTGAGATTGGTAATTGGCCTACGCACGACCGCTTCCGCCGTTCTGGTTTTGGTCGTATTGCCATGAATGAGCATGAGCTTCGTGAAGCAATTAATTTTTACCTCCAGACTCCCGCTGCAGATTCGACGGAGCGGCAGGCTTTCATCCAACGCGAATGTACTTATACAGATGCCTCGGCAGGTAGGCGCACTGGGCAATATTTACTTTCGTTAATGCACCCTCAGGAAGGGAGAAAATGAAATTCCTCATCGCAGGTTTAGGCTCCATCGGTCGACGTCATTTCCGTAATCTGCTTGCCTTGGGTGAGCGTGATATCTTGCTTTTCCGCACCCACCAGGCTACCCTCCCGGATGACGAGCTGTATGGTTTTCCTGTCGAGACTGACCTCCACACGGCATTATCCCACCATCCGGATGCGGTCATCATCTCCAACCCAACCTCCCTTCACCTGGATATTGCCATCCCTGCTGCCCAATCTGGTTGCCATATCTTGCTTGAAAAACCGGTCTCCCACTCCATGGAGCGCCTGGATGTGTTGGAACAGGCTGTCCAACAGAACGGGGTGAAAGTATTGGTGGGTTATCAATTCCGCTTTCATCCTGGCTTGCAGCAGGTAAAGCGGATATTGGATTCAGCTGCCATCGGGGAGCTGTTATCTGCACGTGCTCATTGGGGTGAATATCTCCCCGACTGGCATCCCTGGGAGGACTACAAGCTGGGTTATGCCGCCCGTCCAGAGCTGGGCGGAGGGGTTGTGCTCACCTTGTCGCATCCGTTGGATTACCTGCCTTGGTTCATGGGCGATGTCACATCCATGTGGTCATTGATCAGCCATAAAGGTTTGAACATGCCCGTCGAAGATCTCGCTGAGATAGGTTTAACCTTCAGAAAAGGCTCGATTGGCAGCCTTCACCTGGATTACAACCAGCGCCCACCCTCCCACACCCTGGAGATCATCGGCACCCGTGGAACCGTCAAGTGGGACAATGCGGATGGCATCACCAGGCTATCAACAGCAGGACCTGATGAGAAAGCTGGCTCATGGCAGGAATTTTCTCCACCTGCAGGGTTCGAGCGCAATTGGATGTTCCTGGATGAGCTTCGTCATTTCTTCGAAGTTCTCCTTGGTAATACCGAGCCAATTTGCACGCTCCAGGATGGTATTCAAACCTTACGGTTATCTTTAGCTGCCCAAAGCGGGCAGTTGGTTCGATTCGCATAAATTCCAGCCTGGTATTTTATGAAATAATCTTAAAAATATCGAATATGAGAAAACAGAATGAAATCTGATAATATTTTCCAAAAATTTGATCTCACCTCTAAGGTTGCCATCGTAACCGGTGGACCCGGCCTTTTGGGCAAAGAATTTTCCCGTACACTTGCAGAAGCCGGCGCGTCAGTCGTCATAGCAGACATTAACGCCAAGGGTGTCAACGCAGTCGCCTCGGCTTTGATTGAAAGTGGCTACCATGCCCTGGGTGTTGCTACCGACGTTACCCAACCCGAATCAGTCCATGCCCTCTTCCAGGAGACACTAGACACATATGGTCGCCTGGACATCCTGGTCAATTCTGCTGCCCTCGACCCTAAATTTGATCCCAACGCTCTGGCAGAAATGGCTAAACGCGGCATGGTCTCAGGTGCATTTGAAGATTATCCCCTCGAATCCTGGAAAGCCGCCCTGGATGTTAATCTGACAGGTATGTTCCTTTGCTGCCAGGCTGCAGTTAAGCCCATGCTTGCTCAGGGCAAAAGAGGTTCCATCATCAATATTTGTTCCACCTATGGTCTGGTGGCACCTGACCAGCGCATCTACCAGCGAGAGGGTAAACAAGCCTCCTTCAAACCGGTCTATTATTCGGTCACCAAAGCTGGTGTCTTGGGATTGACCCGATATTTATCGGCGTATTATGCTGGAACCGAAATCCGGGTCAATGCCCTCACACCCGGTGGAGTCTATAATAATCATGATGATGTTTTTCTCAAAGCATATACTGCCCGCACTGTTATGGGGCGAATGGCAAACAAGGACGAGATGAACGGTGCTCTCCTGTTTCTTGCCTCTGATGCTTCATCCTATATGACCGGTTCAAACCTGGTTGTTGATGGTGGTTGGACCGCCTGGTAATTCAAGATCGGACATTTGCCTATGCATATACTCGCCCTCATCCCTGCTCGCGGTGGTTCCAAGAGCATCCCACATAAGAATATCCGTCCTTTGGTAGGGATTCCCCTCATCGCCTATTCCATAGTCGCTGCGAAAGGATCAAAATGGGTCACCCGCACCATTGTCTCAACCGACGATGAGGAGATCGCCAATGTGGCTCGTGAATTTGGTGCAGAAACACCTTTCATGCGTCCCGCTGAGTTCGCCCAGGATGACACGACCGATTTCCCCGTTTTCCTCCATGCGCTGAACTGGTTGAAAGAACACGAAAATTACCAGCCCGATATCGTTGTCCAACTACGACCAACCTCTCCCCTCCGTCCACCCGATTGTGTCGACCAGGCTATTCAGATATTGCTGGATCATTCTGAAGCCGACTCAGTTCGGGGCGTAATCCCCTCCAGTCAGAATCCCTTCAAGATGTGGCAGATCACCGACCAGGGTCGCATATCCCCTTTGCTGAGTTTACCCGGGATCCCTGAGCCATTCAACGCCCCGCGGCAAGCGCTACCCCAGACCTTCTGGCAAACCGGTCACATTGATGCCATCCGCTTGACCACGATATTACAAAAAAACTCATTGAGTGGTGAAATCGTCTACCCTCTCCAAATTGACCCACGCTACGCAGTTGATATCGACACGCTACGCGATTGGCAGCGTGCCGAGTGGTTCATCGGCCTGGGTGACCTGCCGATCGCACACCCGGGTCTAAATAAACGTCCCTTGCCTGAGCAGATCGACCTGCTGGTATTCGATTTTGATGGGGTTATGACCGATGATCGTGTTTGGGTTGACCAGGACGGTCGCGAATCCGTGGCTGTCAGTCGTAGTGATGGACTCGGTATTGCCATGCTGCGGAAAGCTGGTATACCGATGGTTGTATTGTCTACAGAGACCAACCCGGTCGTTACGGCACGCTGTCGGAAGCTCGGTCTGACCGCGATCCAGGGTGTAGGTGATAAAGGGGCTGCCCTTAAAACCCTCCTCCAGGAACGCAAGCTTGATCCTCTGCATGTTGTTTATCTGGGGAATGATGTTAACGACCTGCCTTGTTTTCCTATGGTTGGTTGTGCTGTGGTGGTTGCTGATGCTCACCTAGGCGTCATTACCCACGCAGACCTGGTTCTAACACGTAAGGGAGGTCATGGAGCAGTTCGTGAGTTATCCGATAAGATCATCCAAAATCAGATATAAGAGTGAATTCTGGATTAGATAGCTTAGAGATATCCAAAAATAAAAGAATTCTAAATAAGCAGAAAGGTGAATAATCATGTCACGTGAAATAATGATCGGTAATCGAGCTGTCGGTGACGGGCACCCAACCTACATCGTCGCTGAAATTGGCATCAACCATAATGGAAGTGTAGATATTGTTAAGTCCTTGATCGATGTGGCTGTAAAAAATGGGGTCGATGCTGTCAAATTCCAGAAACGCACTCCCGAGTTGTGCGTCCCACCAGACCAACAAAAACATATGCGTGAGACGCCTTGGGGCTATATATCATATTTGGATTATCGCTACAAGGTCGAATTTGGTGTCAATGAGTATCGGGAAATCGACCGTTACTGCAAACAACATAATATGCCCTGGTTTGCATCGGTTTGGGATAAGCCATCCGTGGATTTTCTTCAACAGTTTGATCCCATCTGCTACAAGATTCCCTCTGCTTCCCTGACTGATAAAAGTCTCCTGCTTCATGCGCGTGCGACCGGAAAACCAGTCATCCTTTCCACAGGTATGTCCACCATGGAGCAGATAAAGCACGCTGTGGATGTGATCGGGGATAAAAATCTACTTATCACCCATGCCACCAGCACCTATCCATGCGACCCAGCAGAGCTAAATCTGAAGATGATCCGCACCCTGGTTGAGACATTTTCCTGTCCGATTGGCTATTCAGGCCACGAAGTCGGTCTGATTCCTACCGTTGTTGCCGTGTCAATGGGCGCTTGCCTGGTTGAACGCCACATCACCCTGGACCGTGCCATGTGGGGTAGCGACCAGGCTGCTTCGGTCGAACCAGGTGGCATTGAGCGACTGGTTAAGTATATCCGGGTCACTGAGCAATCACTGGGAGATGGCGTAAAGCGCGTTTATGAAAGCGAAATGTCTTCACTAAAGCGGCTTCGCCGCGTAAAGGATTAATCTTCCCCTGGCACCGTAAGTATCCTGTTCCCGTCACTCGCAATAAACTTGACATCATAGCATGAGTTCGATTACCAGCAAGATCACGAAGCGCTTCTCTCTGTCCACCCAGCGCCTGAAGAATAATCGTTCTATTCTCCAGCTTGTGCGCCAGGTGCATTCTAATACACCCTTGCATGAGCTGGCCTCCCATATTTCAAGGGATTCAACCCTCAGGCCCGTGGCGTTCTTCAACGCCTCCACCCGCCTGACGGGCGTTAGCTTGAATGCTGCTTTTTCACTGCTTGCCAGTCTCGGGTTACAGGTTTCAGGTGTGCCAGTTGTGCGATTTGCCTGCAAACAAGGCATGAGTCTGTGTGTATTAGGCACCGACCGCAATGTTCCATCCAAATTACCTCCCTGCAAAGCGTGTATTGCTCAATCTCGGGTGCTTTTTTCAGACTCCCTCGTTATCCCTTTTTCATACAAAATCGATCCTGAACTCACACGTACAATTAATAACTTGCCACTTGAGGAATTATCCAGGTTTGAAATTCAGCTTCCTGTACGGGTTGGTCAATCTACTATTCAAATTTCTTCAAGTGTCCTGCCTGTCGGACAATTGGTGCTGCCTTCCCTCCGCTGGGTTTTACGACGCCACCATCTCCAGGATGACGAATCAACCCGATTTATTTTCCGGCAATATATTCTCTCTGCAAACCATGTTGCCCAAGAGTTCTCAGCTTTCCTGGATAAAGTCGATCCGCAAGCGGTCGTTCTTTTCAATGGTCAATTCTTCCCTGAAGCAGTTGCGCGTTGGATTTGCTTGCAGCGTGGATTGCGCGTCATCACCCATGAAGTAGGTCTTCAGCCGTTTAGTGCCTTCTTCACCGACGGTGAAGCCACTGCCTACCCCCTGCAAGTCCCGGCAGATTTTACCCTCAGCGAAGTACAGGACAAACGCCTGGATGACTATCTAAGCCAGCGCTTCCAGGGTCAGTTTTCGATGGCCGGAATTCGATTCTGGTCGGAAATGAGCGGTTTGAATGAAGAATTTCTTCATCTCGCTGAAGGTTACAAACAAATCGTACCAATTTTTACCAATGTAATTTTCGATACAAGTCAGCCTCATTCAAACGTTATCTTTCCCCACATGTTTGCCTGGTTGGACATGGTTTTGTCCATTGTTCCTCAGCACCCGGAAACCCTGTTCGTTCTGCGCGCCCATCCAGATGAAAACCGACCTGGTAAAGCAAGCCAAGAAAGCGTCAGCCAATGGGTAGCCCAAAAACATGCCAATATGGTTCCCAATCTATTTTTTATCGACTCAGATCAAGTGCTCAGCTCTTATGAGCTCATCCAACACTCCAAGTTCGTCTTGGTATACAACTCCACGATTGGACTCGAAGCCTCTATTTTGGGTCACCCGGTCATTTCTGCCGGTCGGGCTCGTTACACCCAGCTGCCAACTGTGTTCTTTCCATCCACCTCTCAGGAATATCTCCAACAAGTCAACTCTTTCCTTGATGCAAAGGAGATATTCGTTCCATCTGAATATATAACCAATGCACGTCGCTTCTTGTATTACCAGCTATTTCGATCTTCTCTGCCATTCGCAGATTTCTTACAAGAAGATGACATTTGGCCTGGCTTTGTTAAATTGAAAAAAATTTCCTGCCAATCCCTTACCCCATCCTTATCACCAGCCATGAATTCCATATACAAAGGTATCCTTGAGAATGGTAATTTTCTATTGGATATTGACCTATAATTCCTGCCATGCGTGTTACAAAAATTGAATTTGTCCTGATCACGCTTAGTTTCTTGGGTATCGGTATTTTCCTGGCAACATTTGCTGGCGGTCCCATATACTCAGACGAATTGAGTCACATGGATGCAGGTTTAAATAATTTAAAAATCCCATACAATCTTAACCGCTATACCCATATTTTTTTACAAAAACCATTCCTTGAGTTGGCCTCAACTCCATTAAATGGGGCAAAAATCTATTGGTCCTTTGTGCTCACGTTGACTGGCTTCCTAACTTATTGGTGTGCGCGCATTCTCAATCGGAATAACCACCCCCTCCACGCTGCCTTGGCTTCAGCCCTTTACTTTTCCTTCCACTTTTTCATCGATTACTCAGGTGTTACGATCGTTGATTTTACCGCCATGCTGATGGTTATGGTTTTTCTAACTTTATACATATTTGCTGCCAGGAATGACTTCAAATATTCTTGGCTGGTCACCTTAGGCTTTATCTTTTTCCTGGCATTTAAGACCAAAGAATCAACCCTGATTATTTCGGTTTTATTGTTAGGTTTAGGCTTCTCAAAAGGGAAGGTATTTAAATTCCATACACTTGGAAAAAACCTGCTGATATTTTTCTTTGGAATGCTTAGTGGAATATGCTTCTTTATCATCTTAAATACAATTTTTTTGCAAGATCCTTGGTTTGGTCTAAGTCCAATCAGTATAAAGGCATTCCTGGATACCTATGCCAATGTGAGTCTTGCAAAGATAGGTCCAAATCCACAGGGGTGGTATACAGGTGGTCTGACAACAATATGGTTGCTCCCATTCTTCCTATACCTCATTGCTGGAATAAAAGCTGAAGGACGTTTTTACCCTCCCATCCATTTAATGTGGCTGGTTCCAATATCTATGGTTATTTTTCTGACCATTATGACATTATGGCGATCGTATAAAGTAGATCTGCGTTTCTTTTTCCCTTCCTTGCCTGTACTATGTTTCCTTGGGGTGCAATCACTACCATTCGAATTGCCTACCTTAAAAAGGCTTCAAGTTCGGTTTTGGCTCTATTTAGCACTTACAGTTCTAGTATGTCTGGGAATCAATTATGCCATTCGCCCACTTTCTATTCATATGAGTGTGAGTTTCGATGCTTTATTGAGCATGATCATCTACCCACTGCTCCTGTCTATTCTGATTCTCTTGGCTTTCTATGTAAAGAAATATTCATATAAAACTGTTCTTATTCCAGTTGCCTGCATCGTTTCAATGACAATCTATCCAATCCGTACGAATATCAAATATTTGGCAATCCTGCACCAAAATGAGTCAGTAGTTCAACATAGGTTTTATCCTTTTTCAACCTTTGCCAATAACCTCAGTTTTACCCCCGACATGCGGTTTTTTGTTTCATCCAGCATTCATCAAGAGTTGGATATGTTAAGCACGGATAAAAACGAAGTGACTAGTATGTTCAATGTATACTTTGATAGCCATGCAAGAAATACAAATTTCAAACTATCAGCTACCCCAGATATGATCTTTACTGATTTCTTCCAGGGAGATTATAACTATGCCATGTTAACTCAAAAAGATTGGCTGCGCATTACTCAAGATCCATCAAATCGATCTTGGCTCGAAGGGCATTATTCAGTTTTACATGACCCAAATTTACTAATCTATTTACTGGTTCAAAAATAAATGAACTTTCTTGAATCCAATCATCTCGTTCTTACCTCCAAGTCCTAATATGCCAAAAATTATCGCCCTCGTACCCATGCGCCACCACTCTCAGCGTGTCCCAGGCAAGAATTTTCGCCCTCTCGCTGGCAAACCGCTTTTCCACCACATTATTAGCACATTGCTTTCCTGTCCCGAGATATCCCAGGTGGTTGTAGATACAGATAGTCAGCCTGTAAAGGAAGGTTTACGGCACTTCTACCCAGAGGTACTTGTTCTTGACCGCCCCGAATATCTCTGCGCAGATACTGTATCCATGAACGAGATCCTGGTGTACGACACCTCGCATGTTCACGCCGATTTCTACTTGCAAACGCATACCACCAACCCTTTGCTCCATCCATCCACGATCTCGCATGCTATCCAGGCTTTCCTTAACAATATCCCAGATTATGATTCGCTCTTTTCAGTCACCCGCATGCAAAAACGATTGTGGGATCAGCATGGTCAGGCGATTAACCACGATCCATCCATCCTGTTGCAAACTCAAGATTTACCTTCAATTTTTGAAGAGAATTCATGCATTTATATGTTTACCCGTCAGACCTTGGTCTATCGCAAAAACCGCCTCGGTTTGCATCCTTTCATGTTAGAGATCGATGCAGCTGAAGCCTGGGATATCGATGAGGAGTTGGATTTTTTGATCGCCGAGTTCTTGATCCAACAACAATCCCAATGATTGTTTACAAAATAGTCTTCCTTTAGATATTCAAACCATAGATTTTTTACAGAATAATATGTCGATCTCTTTGAAGAAATCTCCTCCAATCTCAATCCTGTTGATTCCATTCGGAATCCTTGGAGCGATTTTCATGGGTTGGCTCACTCCTTTTGGGGTGGGCATATATGTAGATTCCCTCTATTACGTTTCTTCAGCCCGAAACCTTGTCGCAGGGCTGGGCTTGGGTAGACTCACCGGGTTGGGTGACTTCAAGCCAATGACGCATTACCCGCCGTTTTATTCATCTGTTTTAGCGTTTTTTGATCTCCTGGGTTTACCTGAGCTTACCACTGCGCGTTGGCTTAGCATGTTGGCTTTTGGTCTCTCGATAGTTTTAGCTGGATTGATCGTTTATCAGCGCACGCACTCAAGATTTTTTAGCATTTTTATTGCATTTCTCTTCCTGTTTTCAAATCCACTCTTGCGCAACTTTAGCTGGGCAATGACTGAACCCATTTATATAGTCCTGATGCTTCTTAGCTTCTTGTTTATTGGTGCCTATCTGCAAAAACCACTCAAGCATTGGCTAATTCTGGCATCCATAATTACCAGCCTTGCCCTGCTAACCCGTTATGTCGGCTTCTCATTGGTGGGTGCTTTCTCTTTTGTTCTTCTATTCAACCAACAGCATCCTTGGCGTCGCCGTATTCAAGATCTGCTTCTTTTCCTATCTATTTCCCTTATTCCAACCATATTATGGTTGGTGCGAAATTGGTATGTTTCTGATACACTGACCAATCGAATCATCAATTGGCACCCAATTTCCAGCGAGAATCTATCTTATTTGATTAAAGCTATAAACAGTTGGGGGCTTTTACCCCAACGCCTGTTGGTCGGTCATGAGTCCTTGGCTTTTTCTGCATTTATCTTATTCCTGGTTCTCCTAGGAGTAGCATGGCTAATTCTCACTTTTCCTAAGCCAGGAAAAGCTCCTTCACAAGAATTTGCTTTGCTTCTCTCAGCTGGGTTCTATCTAGGCTTGTTGTTAATTTCCTTGTTTTTTCTTGATTCAACCACCCGCCTGGAAAATCGCATTCTCCTCCCTCTATATGTGATCATCTTATTATTAGTCATCATTGGTTCAGCTCTGCTATGGCACCAGAAAACGATATTCTCCCGCCTTGCAGTTGTGTTGCTATGCCTGTGGTTGACCTACTTCTCATTCACACGAGTGGATGGCGCTATCCTCGATTTACGCTCCGATGGTCAGGGATATGCAGAATTACAATGGCAGAATTCACCCACCGCAAATTTTATCCATCAGCATGAAACCTCTGTCATTTTCACCAACGATGTAACTGCTATATACTTCATTGGAGGGAAGGATTCGGTGGGTATCCCGAATGCAGCTGCAACCAAGGCGGACTTTGCCCAGATGCGCGATGATTTGAACACTCCGAATAGTTACCTGGTGATCTTCGGGAAATTAACGGGAGAATTCCCCCCACTGGAAAAGCTTACCCAGCATTTGAATGTTGTTGATTCGTTCGATGATGGTACCATATATCAAATTCGGTAATACAGGATTGAGCTAAGATGATAATGACAACGATTCTTTTTTCTGCTCCTAATATGATCCCCTTTTTACCTCATTATAGACCCATACTTGAAGACCTCAGCTTGCAGCTAATTGTCCCCGAAGTTCACGAGCGATTGAGCGAAGCCGAGCTCCTGGCATTCGCCGGTCAGTTTGATGGCACCATCTGTGGTGATGACTATTACACTGCCCGGGTGCTGGAAGCCTGTTCACCGCGTCTCAAGGTCATCTCCAAGTGGGGTACCGGAATAGATTCGATCAACCGCCAGGCTGCAAAAAAACTTGGCATTCAGGTTTGCAACACCCCCAATGCATTTACCCTGCCTGTCGCCGATACAGTTTTGGGTTACATACTGGCTTTTGCCAGGCATCTACCCTGGATGGATAAAGCCATAAAAACCGGTCATTGGGAGAAAATACCTGGACGCTCCTTAAGTGAGTGTACTTTAGGTGTGGTAGGTGTGGGCAAAATTGGTAAAGCAGTTATCCGGCGCGCTCGAACGTTTGGCATGAAATTGCTCGGTAATGATATCATCCCCATCGATTCAGTCTTTCTCACCAAGAATAAGGTTGATATGACCACCCTCGACGATTTGCTATCCCGTTCTGATTTCGTCAGCTTGAATTGCGACTTAAATCCCACCAGCTATCATCTTATGAACACCACCACCCTCAGCCACATCAATCCTTCTGCGATCCTGATCAACACCTCGCGAGGCCCTATTGTGGATGAGGTGGCATTGGTTTCAGCATTACTTTCTGGCAAGCTCGCTGGAGCAGCTCTGGATGTGTTTGAGACTGAACCTATCCCCAATGATAGTCCCCTCATAAAAATGGAAAATGTCATGCTTGCCTCTCATAACGCCAATTCCAGCCCAAAAGCCTGGCAAAGAGTTCATCAAAATACCATTGATAATCTACTAAATGGGTTAGGCATCCCTCATAAAAAGGATATATGATTATGCAAACCAACCCTATTGAGCCTATGGCATCTGGCTCTCCTCGAACTGTCTTGATTACCGGTGCTGCAGGTGGCATCGGCCGTGCCACCGTTAATCGCTTCGCAACCTCAGGTTGGCGCGTTATCGGTGTGGATCGCTCATCTTTCGGGGAGCCATTTCCGGATGATGGTTTCTTCATCCAAGCCGATATCTCTATTGGCGGAAATTTGGAGTCAATCTTTAGCCAGGTCCATTCCCACACGGGTTACCTGAATGCTTTAGTCAATAATGCAGCCGTGCAGGTTGCCAAGCCTATCATTAAAACCTCCGTGGAAGAATGGGATGCCGTGATGGCTTCCAACTTGCGCTCTGTCTTTCTGAGTGCTAAGCTTGCCTATCCATTGTTCAAAGCCGCCAGTGGAGGGGCAATCGTCAATGTATCTTCTGTTCATGCCGTGGCAACCTCTGCCAATATTGCCGCATATGCTGCCAGTAAAGGTGGTCTGTTAGCGCTCACTCGTGCCATGGCAATTGAATTCGCCCCAGACAATATTCGCGTGAATGCCATCCTTCCCGGCGCGGTTGATACCCCCATGCTTCGTGCGGGTCTGAATCGCGACCACGTTCAAGGCAGCGATATCCAGACCCGCCTCGATAATCTTGCCCGGAAGACTGTCAATGGGCGGATTGGTACACCCGCTGAAATTGCCCACGCGATTTATTTCCTGGCAGATAATACTCAATCCTCTTTTATGACCGGTCAGGCGATGATTGTTGACGGGGGTGCAACCGCCCGTCTCAGCACAGAATAACAACAGAACCTCAACCAAACGATCTACTCACATCCGATGCGTCAATCGATAAAAAAATATACTCCCAGATCTGTGTGGCAATTAGGTTCTAACACCTATTGGTGGTGGCGCAATCGCGGCCGGCATGTCCTTGCACGTTCCTTGAGTCCGGGCTGGGCGGAAAGCAAGCGCAATCTGCACCTGCTTGAAAACATCCACAAGGATAAGCGCTGTTTCATCATTGGCAATGGTCCCAGCCTGCGTCAAACTGATCTAACTAAGCTTAGGGAAGAGTCCACCTTTGGTTTAAACCGTATCTATTTGCTCTTTCCAGAGCTTGGTTTTACAACCACCTACCTGGTCTCCGTGAACGACCTTGTCCTTGAGCAATGCGCTGCTGAAATGAAGACGTTAAGTATGCCAAAATTTCTAACCTGGCGTTCCCGCCACTGGTTCTACGGTGATTCAAATGTTACTTATCTTGATACAGATTTCACGGGTGAGGAAAATTTCTGCCCAAAAATCACCGGGCGTATCTTCGAAGGTTTCACGGTTACTTATGTAGCCCTCCAGCTTGCCTTCCATATGGGATTTAGCGAAGTGATTTTGGTCGGTGTGGACCATAACTTTGTTACTCAAGGTCCTGCCAATCAAGCAATTGTTTCCCAGGGAGATGACCCAAACCACTTTGCTCCCGATTATTTTGGGAAGGGTTTCAAATGGCAGTTGCCCGATCTGGCTGGTTCTGAACGTGCCTATTCAATCGCTCGTGAAACCTATTCAAACGCAGGTCGACATGTCTTGGATGCTACCATCGACGGAAAACTAACTGTTTTCCCTAAAGTTGAATATTCTACTCTGTTCTAGTTTATAGTTTCTATGGCTTCTACTACGCTTCCCCTTGTATCTATCATAACTCCATCCTTTAATCAGTCTCGATTCCTCGAGCAGACTATCCAATCCGTTCTATGGCAGGATTATCCTAATATCGAATACCTGGTTGTTGATGGTGGTTCAACGGATGGCTCGCTGGAAATCATCAAGCATTATTCTGATCACCTGGCCTGGTGGGTTTCAGAACCCGATCAAGGTCAGGCAGAAGCAATCAATAAGGGGTTTTTTCATGGTCATGGCCAGATTATCGCCTGGTTGAACTCGGATGACCTTTATTATCGGCAGGATACGGTCAGCATGGCGGTTCATACACTTCAGTCCCATCCTGATGTCGGTATGGTTTATGCTGATGGCGTAATGGTCGATGCAGACTTGAACATTCTGGATTGGCATACTTATCCCCAGTACACGCTCATAGATTTGCTGTCCTTCAGGGTATTATTGCAGCCAACTGTATTCATGCGTCAGCCAGCGTTGCAGCATGCCGGCTACCTACCCACTGGTTATCATTTGATCCTCGACCATACCTTGTGGGTGCGAATTGCTGCTCGATACCCCATCATTCATGTGGATGAGTTTTGGGCAGTGGAACGTACCCACTCCGATGCAAAAACCATTGCCCAGTCGGGTGGGTTTGTGGATGAAGCCTTTCATTTCATCCAGTCTGTAGAGCAAGATTCCTCGTTTCAGCCGTTATTCACCAATAACCGAAAAGACATCTACGCTGGGCTCCATATTTTTGCCGCTAGACGCTTGATTGATGCTGACGAGCCTGGTCTGGCCTTGGGTCATTTCCACCAGGCTGCACGGTTTTCAATATCCAGGGTTGTATCTGTCTGGTATAAAGTACTCCAGGCTTTGGGTGGAGCTCTTGGCTTGGAAAAATTGTTCTTGTCTTACCGTCAGCTGCGCAGACGGATTCAGCATCGTTCTCAGCATTTGACTGTTTCTGAAACAGGTGTCTCAGTAGTTACTTTGGACTAATAATCAGGAATTTTGATTCTTTGTTATGTTAAAACGCTTTCCTCTTGCACCCTTTGCATTAGCCATCTTCCCCATCCTATCCATGCTGGCTAGCAATTCGAAAGAAGTAAGCCTTTCGGTTGCCATTCGGCCGTTGTTGATCAGCCTGATGGTAACACTGCTGGTATTGGTCATTTTTCGTCTGGTTCTCCGCCGTTGGGATAAAGCCTCTTTGGTCACATCTTTTATCCTGGTTCTGTTCTATTCCTACGGTCAGGTTTATTCCTGGCTCGAACAAAATCCGGTTGCCGGGTTTAGTTTTGGACGGCACCGGTATCTGATTTTTTTATACATCCTGGTATTAATTGTCGGTTTGTGGGGTTTGGTCCTCAAAATAAAGGATTACACCCAGGCATTATTTCTGGCAAATGTGATCAGCCTTACTCTGCTTGCATTACCTGTTCTTCAATTATCCTGGTTTTCCTTGCAAGCCTCGCTTCAAAAAAATGAGGTAGCCCAGGCTGCTGCGATGCTGGATAAGCCACTTAAGCCATCCATACAGCCTTTGCCTGATGTATATTATATCGTCCTGGATTCTCACACCCGCAGTGATGCCTTGTTCGAAGATTACCAGCTTGACAACGCTAGCTACCTTGATGAATTAAAAAATATGGGGTTTTATATCGCTGATTGTAGCCGCAGTAATTATGATTACACCCAGGGATCGATGGTGGCAGCATTGAACATGGATTACCTGTCCGGCTTGGATAAATACATGCAAGCATTGAACTCGGAGGATATCTGGATTTTATTGAAACAAAGCCGGGTTCGAAAGTTGCTCGAAAATGCCGGCTACAAGACCGTTGCTTTTGATACCGGGTATGAGTGGAGTCGCCTGGAGGACGCAGATATCTATATGAGTCTTGGAAGTGATAGTTATTCACTCCAAAAAATTATTCCATTTGAGGCAATCTTCATTAAAAGTACCGCTCTACTGATCCTGACTGACTCTCAAAATCAAAAGTTGAGGGAACAATTTAAAGAGATCAACTTTCCGTACAGTTTTCATGTAAACAGCCAAAACTTTATCCTGGAACAGCTTCCACTGATTTCCGAGGACCCTGACCCAACCTTTACCTTTGTTCATTTGTTGGTTCCTCACGTGCCTTTTGTTTTTTCTCCCGATGGTAATATTGTATCGGACCCGCTCTTCTACAATGGCGAGCTTTCCTGGCCTGGAGATGATGAGCACCTAATTCAAGGTTATGCCAATCAGGTGGAGTTCGTTGATCGAAAAATTGTGGAGATTGTCAGGTCAATTCTAGCCCAATCTAAAACTCCCCCCATCATAGTCATTCATGGAGATCACGGCTTGCTGGATGAAAATCGCTTTGAAATACTCAATGCCTATTATCTCCCCGCCGATGGAATAATCGACCTGTACTCAACCATCACTCCAGTCAATTCCTTCCGGGTTATCTTCAATGATTATTTCGGAACAGATTTCTCTCTTCTGCCGGATGCCAGTTATAACCAATCTGGTCAGTTAATACCAGAATCGTCTCCGGCTTGTATTAAATAATTGCTCAGAATGCGCCCCCTTGTTTCCATTGTAACCCCATCCTATAACCAGGCTCGCTTCCTCGAGCGGACTATCGAATCCGTTCTCTCTCAGGATTATCCCAATATTGAATACATTATAGTGGATGGTGCCTCATCTGACGATTCCGTGGAAATCATCAAGAAGTATGCGAACCAGCTTGCTTGGTGGGTCTCTGAGCCAGATCAGGGGCAAACAGATGCAATTAATAAAGGCTTTGCTCATTCAAAAGGTGAGATACTCGCCTGGCTAAACTCGGACGACACCTACCAGTCCGGCGCTATTTCGCAGGCGGTGGAGGCTCTCCTTGCCCATCCGGATGCAGCACTTGTTTATGGAGATACCAACCTTATTGATGAACACGGGCAGGTAATCGGTCGTTTTCCAACTCGTCAGACAAACTTGCACAAAATCCTTCGTGGATCTGTTCATATCCCACAGCAAGCCACTTTCTTCTATTCCCGTTTTTGGAGGCTGGTGGGTCCGCTTGATCCTTCTTTCCATTTTGCTATGGACTACGACCTGTGGGTCCGCCTGGCCAACCTTGCGCCATTAGTTTATATACCCAGTTTATGGGCAAATTTTCGCCTGCATGGTCAAGGGAAATCGGTTATGATGGATGATCGCTGTTACCCCGAGATGATCCGGGTCTACCAGCGTGAACGTGGAAAAAAAATGTCCATGTTGGAAGTTCGCTGGTATTTCCGTCGCGTTCTTTATGCCTGGATACCCATTCATTTACGTGTAAAACTGCGAAATTTAATCACTCATTGATATTCAAATGGAATTATCAAGAATCAATATTACAATTAGTACATCCAATTGGGAGGCCTGAAAATTATGCAATTTGAACCAACCTCTATCCCCGATGTTGTCATTATCACCCCAACCGTGTTTGGGGATGATCGTGGGTTTTTTATGGAGACATATCAAGCCCAAAGGTTTGGGGCTGCAGGTTTACCATTCATCTACGTGCAGGATAATCATTCTTGCTCCCTGAAAGGTACATTGCGTGGATTACACTACCAGATTCGCCAACCCCAAGGCAAGGTGGTGCGTGTTCTCGAAGGTGAAATCTATGATGTAGTAGTGGATTTACGTCGCTGGTCGGTGTCTTTCAGTCAGTGGTTGGGAATTGAGCTTTCTGCAAAAAATAAGAAGCAAATTTGGATTCCACCAGGTTTTGCACATGGATTTTATGTGCTCGGTGAAATGGCAGAGGTCGCCTATAAAGCGACCGATTATTATGCCCCCCAATGGGAGCGTACTCTTCTTTGGAATGATCCAACTTTAAATATTCCCTGGCCGATCCCAAAGGGGCAAACGCCGGTCATATCACCCAAAGATATGCAGGGTACGCTTCTCTCGGATATTGAGGTGTACGAACAGGATATAAAGTGAGAAACATCCTCGTCACAGGTGGAGCTGGATTCATTGGTTCCAACTTTATTCGTTTTCTGCTAAAAAATGAGCCTGATGCCCAGGTATTTAATCTGGATGTGCTTTCTTACGCGGGTAGCCAGGAAAATCTCAAGGATTTACCTTTTCCCGATAGGCATACATTTATTAAAGGTGATATCTGTGATCGTCCATTGGTGGATCAACTTTTCCACACTCACAAAATAGACACCGTCGTCCACTTTGCCGCAGAAACGCATGTAGATCGATCAATTTTAAATCCGGAGAAATTCTTAAACACGAATGTCGTCGGCACCTTCACCTTATTGGAAGCTGCCCGTCAGTATTGGCTTTCTGAAAAGGCACTCCCATTGGATGATGTACGCTTTCATCATATCTCAACCGATGAAGTTTTTGGATTCCTGAAACCCAATGACCCCGCGTGGACGGAATCCACGCCTTATGCACCTAGCTCTCCCTATTCGGCCTCTAAAGCAGCGAGTGACCATTATGTTCGGTCGTACGGTCATACATTTGGATTGCCATACTCCATCACCAATTGTTCCAATAATTATGGTCCCTACCAGTTCCCCGAAAAATTGATCCCTCTCATGATTCTGAATGCGCAGGAAGGCAAACCACTCCCGATTTATGGAGACGGTGGCCAGGTCCGCGACTGGTTATTTGTCGAGGATCATTGTGAAGCCATATGGATGGTCCTTCGTAAAGGCCTTTCAGGGCAGACCTATAACGTAGGTGGTGGTTCCCAACCCACCAATATAGAGGTCGTGCAGCATTTATGCTCTGCTATGGATGAGCTTCTTCCCCATTCACCTTTTCTCCCTCATTCCTCCTTGATGCGCTTCGTCACTGACCGTCCAGGTCATGATCGCCGTTATGCGATAGATATAACGAAAATAAATACCCAGTTGGGTTGGCAGCCAAAACAATCCTTGGGTAGTGGCTTACAGAAAACGATAGAATGGTACCTATCCAATACAGAGTGGGTGTCTGCCATTCGTCAGCAGCAAGATTATCAACAATGGTTGGAGAGGAATTATGATAAAAGGCAATGAATTGGTCTAGGAGGCAGCTATGAAAGGGATTATCCTGTCAGGTGGTAAAGGTACCAGGTTGTATCCGCTTACTATAGGGATCAGCAAGCAGCTCTTGCCAGTCTACGATAAGCCGATGGTATATTACCCCCTTTCCATGCTGATGCTGGCTGGGATTCGCGAGATTCTTGTGATCAGCACTCCCGATGCTTTGCCTTCCTTCAAGAGCCTGCTTAAAGATGGTTCCCATCTTGGGTTAAGCATCTCTTATGCACAACAGGTAGAGCCACGTGGTCTGGCAGATGCTTTTTTGGTTGGACAGGAGTTCATTTCCGGCGAGCCTGTTTGCCTCATCCTTGGGGATAATATCTTCTTCGGGCACGGCCTGCCTGCACAGCTTCGCTCCGCTGCCCAATTAACCCAGGGCGCTTTGATCTTTGCCTACCCGGTCCGTGACCCTGAACGTTATGGGGTAGTTGAATTTGATTCACAGGGTCTTGCCCTGAGTATTGAAGAAAAACCTGATAAACCTCGTTCCCATTATGCTGTTCCAGGTATGTATTTCTATGATGCACATGTCTCTGAATATGCTGCCTCACTTAAGCCTTCTGCCCGCGGTGAGATTGAGATAACCGACCTAAATATGATCTACCTGCAGAATGGACGGATGCGTGTGGAGAACCTTGGGCGTGGAGTCGCCTGGTTGGATGCAGGCACTCACGAAGCCCTTTTGCAAGCCAGCAATTTTGTTCAAACCGTCCAGGACCGCCAGGGGATGATGATCTCCTGCCCGGAGGAAATTGCCTATCGTCTCGGTTTTATAGATGCTACCCAGCTTCACCAGCAGGCTCAGACAATGCAAGGCAACCAGTACGGGCAATACTTATTGGGTCTTCTTGAAGATGAACTCCCATTTCATGGGCAATAACTCACCCTCTTCAAAGTCTGGTACAAAGCCGAATATGCGAATTTTACTGATTGGGAATAACGGTCAGCTTGGTTGGGAATTGGAGCGAACCCTGGCACCCCTGGGTGAGCTCCATGCCTGTGATTATCCTGACATCAATCTGGCAAATATTGAAAGCATTCGCCAGGTGTTTAACCAGAGCAAACCAGGATTGGTCATCAACGCGGCTGCCTATACCGCAGTGGATCGTGCTGAATCCGAGCCAGACCAGGCACATGCAATTAATGCCATTGCACCAGCCATCCTTGCCCAGCAAGCTCAAAAAACCGGGGCAGCATTGATCCATTTTTCAACCGATTATGTCTTTGACGGGCTGAAATCGCAACCATACCTGGAAATCGATCCCCCCAATCCGCTCAGTGTTTATGGGCGTACCAAGCTTGCTGGCGAACAGGAAGTTCAATCGATAGATGGTGCTTATCTGGTCCTGCGCACCAGTTGGGTATATAGCTTGCGGCATGATAGCTTTGTTAAAAAAGTTCTAAGTTGGGCACGGTCTCAATCCAGCGTGAAAATAGTTACGGATCAAGTCAGTGGTCCCACCTGGGCACGTATGCTGGCTGAAGTCGTCAGCCATATAGCCCTATCAAGTAGATCTGATATCCTTGACTGGTTTTCTGAACATCATGGCGTTTACCATTTGGCAGGCTCAGGGCATTGTAGCCGTTATGAGTGGGGGCAGGAAATATTACGTCTCGATCCGATGAAGGAGGAACAGATCATCCAAGAGCTTTTGCCTGCCTTGACGGTTGATTTTCCTACCCCAGCGCCTCGTCCTCTATTTTCCGCATTGAATTGTGACCGATTCAATCAAACATTTGGCTTACATTTACCTGATTGGAAAGCAGCATTGAAACTTGCCATGGATTTACTATGACTCTGCGCGTTTTATCCATTTTTGGCACCCGTCCTGAAGCGGTGAAGATGGCACCTGTAGTCCAGGAATTGGCTCGCACACCTGGGATCGATCCTCTAGTCTGCGTTACTGCCCAACACCGTCAGATGCTGGACCAGGTTCTTAACCTATTTAACATTAATCCTGATGTAGATTTAAACCTGATGCAGCCTGACCAGAACCTGGCAAGTTTAACTGCCGATATATTTATACACCTTGATCCTGTTCTGGCTGACCTGAAGCCGGATTGGATTCTGGTCCAGGGAGATACCACCACCGTAATGGCTGCTTCTCTTGCTGCCTTTTATCGTCATATTCACATTGGGCATGTGGAAGCAGGTTTACGCACCCATGATAAGTGGCAGCCTTTCCCTGAGGAAATTAACCGCCGGCTGGCCAGTGTGCTTGCAGATATCCATTTCGCTCCCACCGAATGGACTCGCCAAAATCTTCTGCAAGAAAACATCCCCGCGGAACAGATCTTTGTCACTGGCAATCCGGTCATCGATGCCCTTCATTCCGTAATGAAGATTCCTCCCACGCCAGACATCCTTGAGCTTTTCGAGCGTATTAATATCCCAGATATATTTCCAGAAAGCGCCTCCACTTCCAGCCTTGCCTCTCCCCGCCTGATTTTAGTCACTGCTCATCGTCGCGAAAACTTTGGCCAACCCTTGCTGAATATTTGTAACGCACTGATTGAACTGGCGAAAATCTATGGAGATAAGATCAGGATCGTTTATCCGGTACATTTAAATCCAAATGTCCAGAAACCTGTATATCGTCTATTAAGTGATATTCCCAATATTTTTCTCCTTCCGCCCTTGGATTACCTCCCCATGGTTCACCTGATGAAACATTCAACCCTCGTTCTGACCGATTCAGGTGGTTTGCAGGAAGAAGCACCCGCTCTAGGAGTCCCAGTCCTGGTGTTGCGCGCTGTAACCGAACGTCCAGAGGGTGTGCATGCAGGTACGGTCCGCTTGGTAGGGACGGATATCCGTCGAATCATTACTCAATCGCGCAATTTACTCGATGATCCCCAGGAGTATGCCTCGATGGCACAGGCTATTAACCCTTATGGTGACGGTAAGGCTGCTGAGCGGATCACGAATGCTATCATTAATTTTAAAGGATGATCTTGTCATATTTATCCAATCCTACACATCGAAGCAATCCCGTAGAATAACTTATTCCCTCCTGGTCAAAAATACTGTCCCTGGTCATGCTGAATCTTTCCATCTGTATTACAACGCTTAACGCATGCGATTATTTACAGAACTGCCTGCGTTCAATCTTTGAACAATCTGAATATTTACGATCAACCGACGGCGATTCGAATAACGACTCTCCAACCTCAGCCGATTTGGTAGACGCAGATAATAAACTGGTCTTTGAGCTGATTATCGTGGATAACGGTTCTGATGATGGAACCGTTGAGATGCTCCTTCGAGAATATCCGGACATAAAGCTGATCCTGAATGGCAGGAACGATGGATTTGCGAAACCCATGAACCAGGCAATGCGCGCTGGTTTGGGTGATTATTTTCTCATCCTCAATCCCGACACAATCATCCTGCCAGGTGCATTGAATCAATTGGTTGCATTCGTTTTAGCCCATCCTGACGTTGGGATATGCGGTCCAAAGGTCTTGAATCGTGATGGAAGTTTACAAAAGGCATGTCGGAGAGGTGTGTCACGCCCATGGGCAGCGTTTAGCTATTTTTCTGGATTATCAACCTTATTTCCTGAAAGTAAATTCTTTGGTGGTTATCTCTTGAATTATTTGGATGAAAATACCACCCATGAAGTCGATGGAGTCTCCGGTGCCTGCATGCTGATTCGCCGGGCAGTTGTTGAACAGGTCGGTTATTTTGATGAGCGTTTTTTTGCCTATCAGGAGGATGCAGATTTATGCTTCCAGGCTAAAAAAGCTGGATGGAAAGTTGTTTACAATCCTCAGGCCCAAATCATCCATTACGGTGGCCAGGGGGGATCACGCGTCCAACCATACCGCTCAATTTATGAATGGCATCGCTCCTATTTTCTGTATTACCAAAAAAACTTGGCAAAGGATTATTTTTTTCTATTCAATTGGTTTTACTATTTGCTCATGGCATTAAAGCTGATACTCTCAATAATTGCGAATGCATTGCGCAGAGATAAATTTGCCGGTCCACGCCGGGGATAAAAAATATCCTTGAGAAATTTCTATGCATAAATATATCTCTTCACATCAAATTATTTTAATTGTTCTGGCGACTCTATTGTTGTTATTAGCAGCCTTCTCATTCTACTTGCTCCAGGATCCTACTGCACCATTGCCTTTTGCTCCGCCACCTCCTTCAAGCACCATAACACCATTACCGCCTTCACCGTCATATACCCCTGAACCATCTTCAACCATGGTACCAACCAGGCAGACCTCCTATACGCCATTTGCATCACCAGCAATAACTGAATCTGCCCCGCCAACGCAAGCGACAATCAGCCCCCCTACCGCTGTTCTTGAACCAGGTGTCACTGGGACAATCTCAACAGTTCCAGGTGGTACGACCCCATTAGGTTCTCCAACCTATACATCGACTATTCAACCTTTAACCACTTCCTCAGTATCCCCAACTGCATCACAGACCCTCATGGCAGGTGAATACTTAGTTACCGGGCGCGTGCTTCAAAATGGAACACCCGTGGCAAATGCAGTCATGGAATTTTCAGATGATAATCCACTGCGCAAATCGAACACAGACTCAGGTGGTCATTATTCATTCTTCACCCTGGCTCCTGGCACAACCTTCACCCTGGCCTTCGATCAGGTAAACAATCCCCAGCTAACCCCACTTCCAGAAATTGTTCCGCTTGCATGGATTGAAGGTACTCTACCTACCGGGATGAATCCGATCGAACTGCCTGATTTGGAGGTGAGTCTCAATATCGAGGGCATGGTCTTTAGATTGGTAACGCCGGTGGATGGAGCTGCATTTTCTGCTGCTGTCATCAGTCCAGCCAACCCGCTTCAATTTATCTGGGCTTTTTATTACCTGGGTGATTCTTATTATGTTGAGCTGGGTCCACAGGAGAGCGATGAGCCTGTCTGGGTTTCCACAAATACAACCTCCACCAACATGATGTGGAATGGTACTTTGGATGATGGAAGTCGTATCTCGGATGGCGATTATTGGTGGCGGGTTGGAGTAAACAAATCCCTGGGAAATTACAAGTTCATCGCCTATACTCCAAAATTTGACCTGATATTTAATCCATAGTCAATCTTGTCGATTACGAAAATAAATGAGCGAGGGCAATTCATTGCTTCTCGCTCATTTTTTTCCTTTTCATCGCGTGGCACTGCATCCATGTAAAAATTAATAATTGACCCATAACAGGTAAATATTGTTATGAATTATAATGCCTTCATTAATACCACTATTTATTGGATGATGAATGACGAATAATGGTTGGATAGTTTGTGTCATCGTAATAATATTGTTGCTGTGCGCTTGTCTTTTTTGCTTTCTGATCAGCCTGGTAGGTGCCACTGGGTTATTTTATATCACGCCTGGTCTAACTTGGAATCTACCCAATCAATCTTACGAAGGAAGCGCCTCATCCCCCTCTCCAGTTGTTATCCGCCCAACTTCCCAAGGATCGGTTCCAACCGACACTCTTGTAACTCTTGAAAACACGATTATCCCAATTAATTATCCCATTGAGATTACTCAACGCTTGTTAAACAAGGACAATATTTCTCCTACTGTTCCACCCCAGTCTCCTCCTTATGAGCTCGGTGCCCAGGAATCTTTCTGGGCTGGAAATAATGATGATGAGAATTTTTCTGTGCAAGCCACCCTTCGTTATATTACTGACCATGCCTATTTCTGGATTGAAGACGGTGTTCATTATCAGCAGCGTGACCTGATCAGGCTTGCAAATGCTTTTGAAAATAAAATTTATCCCACCAATCGCGCTTTTTTTGGAAGTGAATGGACACCTGGTGTGGATGGCGACCAGCATATCTACATTCTTTACGCTCGTGGCATCGGTGAAGGGATTGCGGGTTATTTTTCTTCTGCCGACGAATATCCTCCCCAGGTAAATCGTTACTCAAATGCTCATGAAATGTTCTTTTTCAATGCCGATAATTCACCCCTGGATGATGAATATACATACGGCATATTGGCACATGAATTCCAGCACATGATTCACTGGAACATGGATGTAAATGAAACGAGTTGGTTGGCTGAAGGTTTCTCAGAGCTGGCAGTCATATTGAACAACTTTTATCTTGGAAACTTTGATTCACTTTATTTGAGCAACCCGGATATTCAGTTGACCTATTGGCCTGATGATTTAAACCTAAATGAAGATACTACCCCGCATTATGGCGCGAGCTTTCTTTTCGTCACATACTTTATGGATCGTTTCGGTGAAACCGTTACCAAGTTTTTAGCCACCAACCTTGATAACGATTTTTCAAGTGTTGATTCTACTTTACAGCGAGGACAGATCTATGATCCACTCACAGGCAAGCTAATCACCGCGGATGATTTCTTTATCGATTGGGCGATTACTAACTATTTGATGGATGGACATGTCGGCGATGGACGCTACGCATATACCAGTTATGATGCTTATCCCCCTGTTGAACCGAACCTGTCATTTCAAAGTTGCCCGGTTTCAGCCTTCCCGAGTGAGGTTCACCAGTACGGTGTGGATTATTTTCGCTTCACCTGCCCTGGAAGTTACACCATCCACTTCGAAGGTTCTATTGAAACGGATCTCCTCCCACAGGATCCTCATTCTGGGCAATATGCATTTTGGTCAAATAATGGCAACATGTCTGATATGTCTCTCACAAATACATTCGACTTCACCCGTTATTCAGGCCCGCTTTCCCTAAACTATTGGACTTGGTATGATATTGAAGATGGCTGGGATTGGGTATATTTAGAAGCCTCCACAGATGGTGAAAATTGGAGCATCCTCACCACACCTTCTGGGACGGATGAGAATTCCCAGGGAAGTAATTTCGGTTGGGGTTATACCGGCTATAGTGGTGGAAAAATCTCTCCTGTGTGGATATATGAATCGGTGGACCTTTCCCAGTTTGCCGGGCAGAACCTGATCCTCCGTTTTGAATACATCACCGATTCCAACGTGACCGGGGAAGGCTTTTTATTAGACGACTTATCCATCCCAGAGATTGGTTATCAAGCTGATTTTGAAAATGATGCCGCCGGTTGGCAGGCAGCGGGTTGGGCTCGTGTTCAAAATGTTCTTCCACAAACCTACAAACTCGCCCTTATTTCTGAGGGTGATGCAACCAATATCCAATACCTACCGCTAGCTTCAGATATTACAGCAGATATTCCATTCACAATTGATAATACAGTGGACAGTGTAATCTTGGTGGTTTCAGGCACCACTCGTTTCACACGTCAGTTAGCCACCTACCGCTTCAGTGTCAGCCAGCCTTGATGGATAAATGATCATGGGGTTGATCAAATGTGTGTCAGCCCCATCTGGTTCTGATTTTATGGATGCGAACCCACCTTTTATGGTAGTTCTTTTTTAACGGGTGTTCTGAGTGCCGCTAATTCCCGCTCAAGCTCCGCACGACGTTCTTCTGCTACGGATTTAATCTCATCCTTTAATTGGATCGATCGCTCCTGTATCTGAAACCTCAGATTCTCTCCGGAAGCTGGAGTGAACAGAATTGCAATCGTTGCGCCTACCAAACCACCCACAAGTGCACCTAAAAAGAAACTATATGCCTGTTTCATACTGATCTCCTATTAATATTTTCCTCGTTTTCTACTGCTATTATAATATAGTCGGTTCAATTTCTCATAAAAGTTGTTTGCAGGTTAGATATTTTAGTCGTTTCACTGTATAATGAACTAGCAAATACAAGTAAAAAAATATACTTTATCTCTTTCATTCAATCCTATCAAAATTTTACCAACATCGAAAGGAGGCAAAACTTGAAAATTGTCGTTTGTGTCAAACAAGTTCCTGATTCTGCTGCCAAGCTTGTTGCCGTCGATGGTAAACCAAATTGGGGCGATTCACCCCTGGTGATTAATCCTTGGGATGAGTATGCCGTCGAAGCGGCCCTTCAACAAGCTGAAGCTCATAATGGCACTGTCATTGCTCTAAGTATGGGTGGGGAAACATCGAAAGAAGCCCTGAAGCATGCCTTAGCAATGGGTTGTTCGGAAGCCATCCTGGTCTCGGATCCTGCCTTATCTCAGGCAGATAGCCAGGTGACCTCCCGTACCCTGGCTGCCGCGATCCAAAAAATTGGTCAGGTTGACCTGGCTTTTCTTGGCCGTCAGGCGATAGACACCGATACAGGACTCACGACTGCCCAAACTGCCCGTCTCCTCGGATGGCCTGCACTCACACTTGTGGCAGTGATTTCCAATGTTGACCTATCATCACATACCATCAAGGTCCACCGCAGCGTTGAAGAGGGTAGGATTATTGTAAATGCCAAGTTACCGGCTGTGCTTAGCATCGTCAAGGATTTTGGCGAGCCACGTTACCCATCTTTTATGGGTATCCGAAAAGCATCCCGTGCAGAAATTCCCATTTGGAGCTTAGCCGATATCGGCTTGAGCAATCTCCAATCTCATGTTACCTGGCTTGAAATATCAAATCCACCCCAACGCCAAATCACCACTGAAATGCTCACCGGTGGCAGCCCTCAAGAGATTGCTGACTTACTCGCAGAAAAAATCCTGGCGGAGAAGATCCTATGAGCAAGATATGGGTTTACATCGATCAATTCAAAGGTGAAGCTCTACCCGCATCCTGGGAGGGTATGGGTGCTGCAAAAATGCTGGAAGAGCAGCTCGGAGGTGGTGTTACCGCCGTGGTCTTTGGAAAAAATGTTGATGCAGTCGCTTCCGAAGCTTTCAAATATGGTGCTGACGAGGTAATCCTTGCTGATGATCCTTCTTTGGAAGATTATCGCGCCGAGCCATATACAGCCTTGTTCGCAAAATTAGCACAAGAATCTGCTCCTGAAGTAGTCCTTTTCCCAACCACCACTCGCGGTCGCGAGTTGGCAGCTATGTCTGCCATCGACTTAAATACAGGCGTTTTAACGGATGTGGTTGGATTTGAAATTAAAGATGGTGCACTGACAGCCACACGCCCAATTTATGCTGGAAAACTTCTTTCCAAGGTTGCTTGCCGAACCCGCCCCCAATTCGTAACTTTACGCGGGCGCATCTTCAATAAACCACCCCTCGATCCCTCCAACACTGGAAAATTGACCAAAGTAGCTCCAGTCATGAATGAAGGTGATATCCTGACCAAGGTGGAATCCTACTCTGCGGGTGAAGCTGGTGTTAGTTTGACCGATGCTTCCGTGATCGTTTCTGGTGGACGCGGCGTTTCAAACAATCCCAGCCTGACGCCACCAGCGGGTCTTGATGAAAAACAAGCTGAAATTTGGAAAGCCCAGCAAGGGTTTACGATGCTTGGAAATTTGGCTCAGGTTTTACATGCTGCACTGGGTGCCAGCCGCGCCGCTGTGGACGCCGGGTATATCCCCTACTCCCACCAGGTTGGTCAGACTGGCAAAGTTGTCTCACCCGATCTGTACATCGCATGTGGCATATCAGGTGCCATTCAACATCAAGCCGGTATGCGCTCGAGCAAGATCATCGTTGCCATTAATCGGGACCCCGAAGCTCCTATCTTCAAGCTGGCACGTTATGGCGTGGTTGGAGATTTATATACAATTGTCCCAGCGCTCACAGAAGCCTTTCGCAAGCGCTTGGGCAAGTAATTCCATATCAACTCCCCTATCATCAATCTGGGCAGGGATTGGGGATACTACATCCGCCACATCTCGGATAACCCATTCGGGATGTGGCTTTTAAAAATAAACTATGGCAGAAAAATTTCTCAATCAAAAGAGTATCCTGCTTGGCGTGACTGGCTCAATTGCTGCCTACAAGGCAACGGATCTGGCAAGCAAGCTGACCCAGGCAGGTGCACTTGTGGATGTTCTCCTCACCCCATCCGCAACCAGGTTTATCAGTCCGTTATCATTCCAATCAGTCACTGGGCGACCTGCTTATACAGACGAAGCACTCTGGGGGGCTCAGGCTCATGTCTTGCATGTTGGCTTGGGTCATACTGCAGATATATTCGTCATCGCCCCGGCAACTGCTAATACCATCGCAAAATTAACTCACGGTCTGGCTGATAACTTGCTGGTTCTGGCGGGATTATCATTCGGACCGGGAACCCCGGATCATCCTTTATTGATCGCCCCTGCCATGGATGGTGAGATGTTGAATCATCCCTCCACCCAGGAGAATCTCGAGATATTACGGCAGCGAGGGGCACTCATTATCGGTCCTGAGTTGGGTCATCTGGCTTCTGGATTGGAAGCGCGTGGTCGAATGACTGAGCCTGCCGTCATTCTCGGTCACATCCGCTACCTTCTCACCCGCCAGGGTCCTCTGCAGGGTAAGCACGTTGTTGTCACTGCGGGTGGCACTCAGGAACCCATCGACCCGGTACGCATGATCACCAATCGTTCCTCCGGCAAGCAGGGTTATGCCCTTGCCCAGGCGGCGTTAGATGAAGGTGCACAGGTAACCCTGATTTCTACACCCGTTTCTCTACCTATTCCTGCAGGTGTCACCTTCATTAAAGTGACTAATGCTGCTGAAATGGAATTAGTAGTTTTACAAGCTTGCCAGGATGTAGACGTATTGCTCATGGCTGCTGCGGTGGCTGATTTCCGGCCTGTTCAGGCGGTTGCACAAAAAATCAAAAAACGATCGGGGTTGTCATCATTGGACCTGGAACCTACCCCAGATATCCTTTCTGCCGTCGCTGAGCAACGTATTCAAACAAAACACCCCGAGATTGTGGTCGGATTTGCTGCTGAAACACAGGATTTACTTGCGAATGCAGAACAAAAACGCAAAAGCAAACGCCTGGATTTAATTGTTGCAAATGATGTCAGCACACCTGGTTCCGGCTTTGGTTCCGATACCAATAAGGTCACTTTTATTCAAGCGGATGGGCAAATCGTCCCATTGACGATGCAATCCAAGGAAGAGGTAGCTGACCGGGTGATTGATGAAGTGATTTTTCTTCTTTCCAAGCGTTCCTGATTTCTACTTCCAAGAGAACAATACCCCATCAGGAGGCAGCCATGAAACTTAAGAATGCCATCACAGATGTTCCCGGCATCCTGGTCGGACATGCCCAAAACGAAGAAGCACTGACCGGCTGCACGGTTATCCTGTGTGAGAAGGGTGCTGTCGGTGGCGTTGATCAGCGTGGTGGTGCCCCTGGCACACGCGAGGTGGATGCCCTTCATCCCATGCACCTGGTTAGCAAGGTACACGGGATCGTCCTGGCAGGTGGTTCAGCATTCGGTTTGGAAGCTGCCACAGGTGTCATGCGCTACCTTGAAGAGAAGGATGTGGGTTTCGACACCCGTATCGTCAAAGTACCCATCGTTCCGGCTGCCATCTTGTTCGACCTGGGGATCGGCAATCCGGATGTCCGTCCGGATGCTGCCATGGGATACCAGGCATGCCGGAATGCATCTGCTGATCCTCCAGTCGAAGGAAACTTTGGCGCCGGTACAGGTGCCACGGTTGGCAAGATTCTTGGGGTGGGTCAGTGTATGAAATCCGGGATAGGTACTACCAGCATGGAGATTGGTGCTGGAGTGATCGTTGGTGCCATCGTTGCAGTGAACGCTTTCGGCGACATCATCGACCCTTCCACCGGGAATATTATCGCTGGAGCGCGCTCAAAGGACGTCGGACCAGTGCATATCGGTGCTCCCGGTTTCTTCGCCGACACCATGCAGGTTATGCAAACCCTCATTGGGCGTACTGCCCTTGGTTTTGGCAGCCGAGGCAACACCGTCATCGGGGTGGTTGCTACCAACGCCAAATTGGATAAGGAATCCATCAATAAGGTCGCCCAGATGGCTCACGATGGATTGGCTCGCACCGTCCGTCCTGCCCACACCATGCTGGATGGAGACACCATCTTTGCCATCGCCACCGGTGAACATACTGCGGATGTAAATATCGTTGGTGCCTATGGTGCCGAAGTATTTGCCCAGGCAATCCTGCGAGCCGTACGTCTTGCTAAACCTGTCGCCGGAATACCAGCAATCTCTGAATAAAACAGATTTCATTCATAAAGCCTCGTTGACATCAACGAGGCTTTATTGTTTGGTTAAGTTAATCGAGGCTGTGAAACTTAACGCAATAAATTTTACCTGTTACTATCCTTAATCCTTCAGGTACTTATCAAACCATCTCAGGATATGATTTAACCGGGCAATCCTTCTATCAGTCCGCCCGGTGCGTGATAAACCGTGGAATTCATCTGGGAAGCGTACCATCTCGCTATCCACGCCTAACTTTTTCAATGCCACAAAGACCTGTTCGCCCTGCTCGATCGGGCAACGTAGGTCAAATTCATTATGCAGCACCAGCGTCGGCGTACGTGCCTTCCCGATATAGGCAATGGGTGAATGGTCCCAATAATTTTGTAGATCCTCGAACGGAGGTTTATTTTCAAGCACTTGTTGGAACGTCCAGTTCATATCACTTGAACCCCACATGGAGACGAAGTTGCTTACACATCTTTGGGTCACCGCTGCCTTGAATCGTTGTGTGTGTCCGATGATCCACACCGTCATATATCCACCATAACTGCCTCCCGTCACTCCCATCCGCTGCGGGTCAATATACGGTTGCTTCTCCATCGTATCCGCCCATGCCATCAGGTCAGCATAATCCGCCCTGCCCCAATCACCATGGATTGCCTTGGCGTGTTCCTCCCCGTAGCCTCTTCCACCGCGTGGGTTACAGAAGTAAACTACGTATCCATTTGCGGCTAAGTAATAAAACTCGTGCATAAAGAACTTTCCATACTGCGTTAGTGGTCCACCATGGATTTCCATGATAGATGGGTATTTTTTCGATGGATCAAAGCCAGGCGGCTTCAAGATCCATCCCTGCAGGTCATTATTATCCGCTCCCTTGAACCACACTTCCTCCACGCTTCCCAGGTCGATCCCACCTAATAGTTTTCGGTTCAGCTGTGTGAGCTGGCGTTCTTTACCATTTTTCATCTCACGCACGATAATCTGCACCGGGTCGTTGATCCGCCCATAAAAATAAGCCAGGTATTTCTGCTCCCGCTCAAATGTAAACGAGCCTACTACGCCACCTTCACCAATTTCATCCCGCAGATCATCTCCATTAACAGCAATGGACGAGAGTTTTGAGCTTCCATGCAGCACTGTGTTGAAATAGATCCTTTTGCCATCCTTAGACCAGGTGGGAGCCATGATCTCAGGCGCGCCCACATCATTGATCGTGCTGGAGTCGATGTGGATGTCATACTTTTCAGTCAAATTACGGGCTGCTTTGGAACCATCCACGGGTGCCACCCACAAGCTTGTATTTTTATACCACTCACCTTCTCCCTCTGCACCAAAATAAGCGATCCATTTCCCGTCCGGTGAGAATGATGGAAAATATTTTTCCCCGACTGGCGCTTTGAGCTTCCGCAATTCTCCCCCCGTTGCCGGCATTACAAAAATATCCCATCGGTCCGTATACAGGTCTGGATTCTCACTTATGTTGGAAGCGAACGCGATCTGCTTCCCATCTGGTGACCAGGTGGGGCTTTGCTCATCATAAACGAGGTGGTTAGTAAGCTGTTTAGTTTTCCCCGTGCGCGCATCGATGCTCCAGATATGCGTCCGCTCATGGGGAAGGTAGCCATATCCATCCAGTTTGTAAAACAGCCGATCATAATGTCGGGCAACCACGCCTAATTTCTTCTTTTGCTCGTCCTTCTCACGCGCCAGAGTTTCCGCATCAAATTTCTGTACTGTACACAATAGCTTCTTCCCATCCGGCGACCAGCTCAGCTCACTGATATCACCATCGATCTGTGTCAGGCGATTTGCTTCCCCACCAGTAAATGGAATTATGTATATCTGGGCAGGTTTTTCTTTGTCACCTCGATCCGACAGGAAGGCTATTTG
>Ga0209254_10000142_pt1 | contig 48360 bp, 36 predicted proteins | sample FrelakmetDIP11DI_FD_187148 | JGI IMG/M metagenome (GOLD analysis project Ga0209254, IMG submission 187148) | Freshwater lake sediment microbial communities from the University of Notre Dame, USA, for methane emissions studies - DIP11 DI (SPAdes)... | ecosystem: Environmental > Aquatic >...
TGAACGCATAGGCATAATACATTTTCAATTGTCAATATTTATATTTCTTTTTATCTCGCTGTTAGTACTTGTTTCATCTCGTTTGTTGCATACATCAAAATAATTTAAGTATGTCTACTTGATGTATTCTTAAGTATCGTTCCAAACAATCCCGATTTTATCTTTTCCTGAATTCGAAAGTGCGAGAGTTTTGTCGCCAAACGGCAGACCCGATTGACGTTTCCCTCAAAGACTGCTATCATCCAGAGTCCAATGGCGAATCACCAACCTGAAAAACGCGACCGCTTCACCAGCTGGCTTTCCCATTCTCTGCGCTGGCTGGTCCCCGGCATCGGGGTCAAACGCTGGATTCTGCTAATCCTGCTGGGGACGACGCTGGTGGGCATCGGGCTGGGGGTGCTGATCCTGGATTTCTACCGCAACGCTCCCGAAACCTGGTGGCTGCCGCTGATCTCCACCGCTTCCTTGCGCTTCCTGCCGCGCGTGCTGCGCGCCTTCGTCTTCGGCGGGATCGGCTTTGCGATCATCGCCTACGGCATCTGGCGCATGAACCGCGCGCTGATCAAACCGTTCGTGCGCCCGGGCTCGCACGTGGCGGAAACTTTGTGGACGCACCGGCAGCGTGAGAAAGGACCGCGCATCGCGGCCATCGGCGGCGGGCACGGGCTGGCGACGGTGCTGCGCGGCCTGAAAGCCTACTCGCGCAACATCACCGCCATCGTGACGGTGGCGGACGACGGCGGCTCCTCCGGACGGCTGCGGCGCGACCTGGGCATGCTGCCGCCCGGCGACATCCGCAACTGCCTGGCGGCGCTTTCCAACGACGAAGCCATGCTCAGCCAGCTGTTCCAGTACCGCTTCCCGGACGGGGACCAGGGGATGGACGGGCATTCCTTCGGCAACCTGTTCATCACTGCCATGGCGGAGATCACAGGCAGCTTCGAAGAGGCGGTGGCCGAATCAGGAAGGGTGCTGGCGGTGCAGGGGCAGGTGCTGCCGGCCACGCTGCACGACGTGCAGTTGGCGGCGGACGTACGCCTGCCGGACACGATCAATGAAGTCCGCATCCAGGGAGAGAGCCAGATCACCGGGACGCGCGGCAAGGTCAACCGGGTGTGGCTGGAGCCGGGCAACCCGCCGGCTTACCCGGAGACCATCCAGGCTGTGCTGGCGGCGGACCTGATTGTGATCGGGCCGGGCAGCCTGTACACCAGCCTGCTGCCGAACCTGCTGGTGCACGACCTGGCAGAAGCCGTGCATGCCAGCAAAGCGCTGAAATTGTTTGTCACCAACCTGGCGACGGAGCCGGGCGAGACCGACCACTTCACCTGCGGCGAGCATTTCCGGGTGCTGGAAGAGCATATCGGTTTCAACTTTTTCGACATCGCGGTGGTGAATACCGGCAGCGCGGGCAGCCTGCCGGTAGAGGTGGAATGGGTAGGGGTGGATCCCGGCCTGGAAGAGGAGTACAACATTTATGAAGCGGACCTGGTCGACCCGCTGCATCCCTGGCGGCACGACGCCCAGAAGCTGGCCCAGGTGATCATGGATTTGTACCAGGAGAGGACCGGACCTTTGGTAGAATAGTTACAGGTAAACAGGTAGACAGGTAAACAAGTAGAAAGGTAGACAGGGGAACAAGTAGACTAATCGACTGATTACCATATTACCTGTTCAACTAATACAAAAATCAAAAAGATCGAAAACCAAAAATTACGGAGGTAAGGAATGAAAGTCAAAGTTGGTATTAACGGATTTGGACGGATCGGGAGACAGGTGCTGAAGGCGATCCTGGACTACCATCCGGACGAGCTGGAAGTGGTGGCGTTCAACGATATCGGAGACCTTCCCACCATGGCCCACCTGCTCAAGTACGATTCGAATTACGGCCGCTTCGACGGCAAGGTGGAAGTCGGGAGTGATGGGTTGATCGTGAACGGTACGCCGGTCAAGGCCTTCAAGGAGACCGACCCGGCGAACATCCCGTGGGGAGAGCTGGGCGTGGCGATCGTGGTCGAGAGCACCGGCATCTTTACTATCAAAGAGGACGGCGTCAACAAGAAGGGTAAGGTGGTGAAGGGCGCCGCCAACCACATCACCAAGGGCGGCGCCAGGAAGGTGATCATCTCGGCGCCCGCCGAGGGCGAAGACCTGACCGTGGTGCTGGGTGTGAACGACAAGTTGTACGACCCCCTCAAACACCACGTGATCTCGAACGCTTCCTGCACGACCAATGGGCTGGCGCCGGCGATCAAAGTGGTGCACGATAAGTACCGCATCGCGCGCGGCTTCATGACCACCGTGCACGCCTACACCAACGACCAGAAGATCCTGGATTTACCGCACAGCGACCTGCGCCGGGCGCGGGCGGCCGCCATGAGCATCATCCCCACCTCGACGGGCGCTGCCAGGGCTCTCAAGCTGGTGATCCCCGACATGGCAGGTAAGCTGGACGGCTACGCTTTGCGGGTGCCAATCTCGACCGTCTCGGTGATCGATCTGACGCTCGAATTCGAAAAGCCGACCACCACCGAAGAGCTGCGCCAGACTTACCGGGAGGCCGCGGCTGCTGGACCGCTGAAAGGCATCCTGGACGCGACGGATGAGCAGCTGGTGAGCATCGATTACAAGGGAAATGCTTACAGCTCGGTCATCGACCTGCCCCTGACCATGGTACTGGGAAAGGCGGAAAACACGTTCGCGAAAGTGGTCGCCTGGTACGATAACGAGTGGGGTTATTCAGTACGCACAGCTGACCTGGCAGCGATGCTGGCTAAATCCCTGTAATGCAGCGGGATTCGTTCCCGGTTTGTCACTCACGGATTCAAATTCAGGTGTCCTGGGCGGCTGCCTGCCGCCCAGGACACTGCCTGTTATTTAATTACACCATAAGCTGGAGAAAAGCATGTTCAACAAGAAATTGATCACCGATGTCGATGTCAGGGGAAAGCGCATCCTGGTGCGAGTGGATTTCAACGTTCCGATCAAGGACGGCCAGGTAGCGGACGATACCCGCATCCGGGCCGCGCTGCCCACCATCCAGTATTTATTGGAGCACGGAGCGGCGGTCATCCTGTGCTCGCACCTGGGACGGCCGAAAGAAGGACCGGAAGCGAAGTATTCGATGCGCCCGACGGCAGTGCGCCTGGCGGAACTGATGGGAAAGAAAGTTTCGTTCGTGGAGGACTGCATCGGACCGCTGGCAGAGAAAGCAGCCGGCGAGCTGCAAGCGGGCCAGGTGCTGGTGTTGGAAAACACGCGCTTTTACAAGGGCGAGGAGAAAAACGACCCGCAGATCGCACAGGGATTGGCAAAGCTGGCGGATATTTACGTTAATGACGCCTTCGGTTCGGCGCACCGCGCCCATGCCTCCACCGAAGGCGTGGCGCGCCTGCTGCCGGCAGTCGGCGGTTTCTTGATGGAAAAAGAAATCCAGTACCTGGGCCAGGCGATCGCGGACCCCAAAAAACCCTTCGTCGCCATCCTGGGCGGCGCCAAGGTCAGCGATAAGATCGGCGTGATCCGCAACCTGCTGGGCAAAGCCGATACCATCCTGATCGGGGGCGGCATGGCGAACACCTTTTTCAGGGCTGAAGGCTACCCGACCGGCGATTCCCTGGTGGAAGAAGAAGCATTGGAGACAGCCAGGAGGCTGCTGGCAGAGAGCGGGAGCTGGCTGCGCCTGCCGGTGGACCTGGTGATCGCGCAGGCCTTCGAAGCAGAAGCCCCTTCCAGAGTCATCTCCAGCGGGCCGGTGCCGGAAGGCTGGAGAATCCTGGATATTGGTTCTGAGAGCGTGGAGGCTTTTGGGAAGGTGATCAAAGAAGCCGGCACGCTGGTGTGGAACGGGCCGATGGGCGTTTTCGAGTTCCCCAGGTTCGCGCTGGGCACCTTCGGCATTGCCAGGGCGGTTGCGGATAGCCATGCGGTTTCGATCGTGGGCGGCGGTGACTCGGTGGCCGCCATCAACCAGTCTGGCCTGGCCGATAAGATCACGCACATCTCGACCGGCGGGGGGGCTTCGCTCGAGATGCTGGAAGGCCTGGAGCTGCCGGGTGTGGCAGCCCTACAGGATAAATAGACCCACCGGATCTCAGGGGGCGGAGGAAATTCAGAAAAAACGAGGAAAATATGCGAACACCTCTTGTGGCAGGAAACTGGAAGATGTATAAAAGCGTGGCCGATGCGCGCCACCTGGTATCCGAGCTGGTACCGGGCTTGCAGGCTGTGCAAGGCGTGGAGAAGGTCATCGCACCGCCTTATACTGCGCTGCTGGCGGTGGCGGCACTGCTGGAAGGGACCGACATCGGACTGGGCGCACAAAACATGCACTGGGAGCTGTCGGGTGCTTATACCGGCGAGATCTCGCCAGCCATGGTGGCTGAGCTGTGCCATTACGTGATCCTGGGACATTCGGAGCGCCGGAAGTTTTTCGGTGAAACCGATGCCGGCGTCAATCGAAAAATCCAGGCTGCCCTGGCGCAGGGACTGGTGCCGATCGTGTGCGTTGGAGAAACGCTGGAGGAATACGAGAGCGGGAGGACGGCTGAAATCGTCTCCAGCCAGATCCGCCTGGGATTCGCCGGCTTGAACGAATACCTGGATGTGACCAACGCAGGTTCGCTGGTGGTCGCCTACGAACCGGTATGGGCAATTGGAACAGGAAAACCATCGACGGCTGCCGGGGCGGCGGCGGTGGTGGCGGATATCATCCGCCCGGCACTGGCAGAACCCTTCGGCGAAGGCTTTGCTTCCAGCGTGCGGGTGTTATACGGCGGATCGGTGACCGGTGAAAATGCGGCCGAGTTCTTCGGGGAAGAAGAAATTGACGGCGCACTGGTGGGCGGAGCCAGCCTGAAGGTGGCGGATTTCGTAAAAATCGTCCAGTCGGCGGCTGCATAGCGTAAAACGTGGAGTCTATTCCCGCTGGTTTGAGCGGATTGGGATGGCTGGTCCTTTTTCTCGTCCCGCTGATCATAATTCAGCGCCTGCTGCATCGCGAAATCCAATTGAACCTGCTCTTGCTGACACGCCGTCCTGATTTGAGCGTGATCATCTTTTCACTGCTGTTCCTCCCGGGAGTGTTCCTGCATGAAATCAGCCATTACCTGGCTGCCCGGTTGATGGGGGTGCGCACTGGCAGGTTTTCCATCATCCCGCGTGCAGTCCCCGGCGGAAAGCTGCAGCTTGGTTATGTCGAGACTGCGCCGGTGGACTGGCTGCGAGAGTCGATCATCGGCATTGCGCCGCTGGTGAGCGGGATGGCAATTGTGGCCTATGCCGGCCTGGTCCAGCTGCGGTTGACAGGTTGGTGGGACCTGGCAAGAACCTTTCAGCTGCAGGAAACCTGGGAAGGGCTCAGGCAGATGGGGGCTCAACCGGATTTCTGGCTGTGGTTCTACCTGGTGCTGACGGTGAGCAGCATGATGTTCCCTTCATCTTCAGACCGCAGGTCCTGGCTGCCGCTGGGGATCACTGCCGGGATACTGCTTTCAATCGGCATCTTCCTGGGAGCCGGTCCCTGGATGGCACAGCACCTGGCGCCCCTGTTGAACCGCTTTTTCCAGGGGATGGCGGTGGTTTTCGCCATCAGCCTGCTGGCGCATGTGCTGCTGTACCCGCCATTCCTGCTGGCACGCCTGCTGCTGACACGCCTGATGGGGGCAGAGGTGGCATGATATCAGATGATATAATCGATAGCTTGCATAGTCATTCTTTTGCACTGGATTTTCTGAGGCGGATCAGGTGCCAGGAGGTTCGCTTTGCCAGTTAACTGGTATGCGCTGCGCAGCAAACCGCGCAAAGAGGACGCAGTCTACCGGCAGGCTTTGAACCAGGGTTTCGAAGCGTATTACCCTCGCATCCGGGTGCAGCCGGTGAACCCGCGTTCTCGCAAGGTACGCCCGTATTTTCCGGGCTATTTGTTCATTTGTGCAGATTTGGAGCAGGTGGGTGTATCGGCGTTTCAATGGATGCCGCACACGCACGGCCTGGTCTCTTTTGGCGGTGAACCGGCACCCGTCCCGGAAAACCTGGTGCAGGCTATTCGTAAGCGTGTCGATGAAATCAACTCCGCTGGAGGAGAAGTATTCGATGCGCTGCGAGTCGGGGAGAAGGTGAAAATCTCAGCCGGACCCTTTGAGGGCTATGAAGCCATCTTCGACGGACGCCTGCCAGGCAGCGAGCGTGTGAGAGTGCTGCTGGAGCTGTTGGGGAGCAAGCGGCAGGTACCGGTGGTTCTGGAAGTGGGAGCCGTCACTCCGAAAAAAGCCAGGAAATAAGCAAACCGAAAATGACTCTAACTAATAATTGTGGATAGAGAGATTACGATGAAGAAAGCGTTTATCACGGGGATCACCGGCCAGGATGGGTCGTACCTGGCAGAGCTGCTGCTGTCCAAGGGCTATGAGGTGCATGGCTTGATCCGCCGGGCCAGCACGTTCAACACCAAGCGCATCGATCACCTGTACCGCGACCCGCACAACGGCGGGCAGGTGCAGCTGCACCTGCATTATGGGGACCTGGCCAATGCCGGGACGGTGGGTGACCTGATATATAACATCCGTCCGGACGAGGTCTACCACCTGGCAGCGCAGAGCCACGTGCGGGTAAGTTTCGATCTGCCGGAGTATACCGGCGATATCACCGGCCTGGGAGTCGTTCGCATCCTGGAAGCGATTCGCAGGAGCGGGATTCCGGCCCGGTTTTACCAGGCTTCCTCCAGCGAGATGTTCGGCAGCACCAAACCGCCGCAGAATGAGGCCACACCGTTCGCCCCCCAGAGCCCGTACGCAGCCGCCAAGGTGTACGCGTACTGGCTGACGCGCAATTACCGCCAGGGTTACAGCCTGTATGCCAGCAATGGAATCCTTTTCAACCATGAATCACCACGGCGGGGAGAGACGTTTGTCACCCGTAAGATCACGCGGGCAGTGGCGGCGATCAAGGCAGGCAAGCAGAACACCCTGTACATGGGCAACCTGGACGCACGCCGGGATTGGGGCTACGCACCCGACTACGCGGCGGCCATGTGGAAAATGCTGCAGCTCGACCATGCGGAAGATTTCGTGATCGGAACCGGAGAGTCGCATTCAGTGCGGGAATTCCTGGACGAAGCATTCCTATACGTGGGCCTGGACTGGCAGGAGTATGTAAAAATCGACCCGCGCTATTTCCGCCCGACCGAGGTGGATTACCTGATGGCGGATGCCTCTAAAGCCCGCACCACCCTGGAATGGGAGCCGAGGATTTATTTCCGCGACCTGGTCAGGATCATGGTGGATGCGGACCTGGAAGTGCTGGGACTGGAAGCGCCTGGCGAAGGAAGAAAAGCACTGGAGAAGCAGCATGGTAAGTGGCACCGTTGGGAAGACCAGATCGCCAGCATGGAGAGGTGAGCCCGATTTCGGGCTGATGGGACATTTCCCTGGATGAGGAATATCCTGCCTGCCTTCTCACGCGATGATCGATAAACTGGTGGAATTTTTATCTCGGCGGTCAATCCGAATTGGGATCGGATTATTGATCAGCGCTGTGAGCCTGTTCCTGGCAGTCAGGGAAATAGAGCTGGGAGACGTTCTGAATGTTCTTTCTCAGGCTTCCTGGAGTATGGTCATTCTGGCACTGGTCAGCACCTGCCTGAACAGCCTGCTGAAAGCACTCAGGTGGAAAGTGCTGCTCGTACCGGCACCTGTGCGCATCTCGAATACAAATGTCCTGATGTCAACCATGGTTGGACAGATGTTTAACTCGATTTTTCCGGCCAGGGCTGGAGAGTTAAGCAGGGTGTACGTGATGGGCGAGATGGGAGTTGGTCGCGCTTTTGTAGTCGGGACAATCGTATTGGAAAAAGTCCTGGATATGATCAGCTACACCCTGTTGATCTTCTGGATGTTGATCTGGATTCCACACCCCGACTGGTTGAGCCAATCCGGTTGGGCTTTCGCTGCCGGGACATTTATTGTACTGACCGGTATCTTGATTTTCCTTCTGCGCAAACAAGAATTTATGGCCTGGGTAGATAAAGCTCTGCTCAAGCTGCCAGGCAGAATTGGAGAATTCGGAGTCGGGCAGTTTCAAAAGGGATTATCCAGTTTCAGCGTCCTGGAGAAGAGAAACAGCCTTTTGAACCTGGCGATGGTTACATTTGGGATCTGGGCGCTGGCAGTTTTGACCAATATTTTTACATTTCGGGCGCTGAACATAGACCTTCCTGCTGCGGGCGGTATCATCGTCCTGATTATCCTGCAGGCGGGAATATCACTGCCGTCGGCACCCGGAAAATTCGGTATATTTGAATATGCCTGCATGCTGGCGTTAGCGATTTTTGGCATTTCCGAGGAAGTGTCATTCAGCTACGGCCTGCTGCTGCATGCGATCGTGCTGGCGCCCGTGATAATATCCGGATTGTTTTCCTTGTGGCTGCTGGGTCTTAAAGGGAAGAACTGGAAAGAGCTTCGACATTCTTATGAAATGGAAGAGAAATCCTGATGAGGTCGATTTTATTTGTCTGCAGCGCCAATATATGCCGGTCCCCGATGGCTGAAGGGCTGATGAAGGCGCTTGTGAAGGGAATGGAAGAGGATTGGCGGATCGAATCAGCCGGGGTGTGGGCAATCAGTAACAGTCCAGCTGCTGAGAACACTCTGAAAGTACTGCTCGAGCGGGGTGTGGATTTATCCGATCACGCTGCGAAACAGATCACCCTGGAGATGGTGGAAGAATTCAGCCTGGTGTTAACAATGGAAAGCAACCACCAGGAGGCATTGCGTGCAGCTTTTCCGGAGCATGCCGGAAGGGTATTCAAGATGAGTGAAATGGTGGGTAGAAAGGGCGATGTGGCCGACCCAATCGGATTCCCTCCAGTGGTTTTCGAACAAACAGCCAGGGAAATTGAAGCGATTCTTAAAGGTGGCTTCGAGCGAATATCCCGCCTGGCTGGGAGCGTGAAAGATGTCGAACCTTAACCAGGACAGGGCTGCGAAGAGATCCGAATTCATTTTGCTGGGCATATTCCTGGGGCTTGGCCTGCTGCATGCCCTGCTGTATGTGTTTATCGTGCCGCCCTGGCAGCATTATGACGAGCCCACGCATTTTGAAGTGGCCTGGCTGACCGCCAGGCTTGGGCGCCACCCGTCAGCCGAGGATTACGATCCCGAATTCAGCCGCGCGGTGGCGCAATCCATGGTCGACAGCGGTTTCTACGCTGGTTTACCGAATACCCCGGATTTGTCGGAAGGGGCGCAGGTGCAGATCCCGGGCTATGAGCAGTTCGAAGAACAGCCGCTATATTATTTCCTCGGCTCACTACCGCTGAGACTCTACCAGCCGGGTGAAATTGTGGACGCGCTCCGTGCGGTGCGGTTGGTGTCGGTGCTGTTGTTCTTAGCCACGATCGTTGCCGCCTGGGGAATCGCTCGAACCATCACAACGCCAGGACATCCGTTGCGCTGGATGGTGCCTGCCTTTGTGTTACTGCTGCCTGCGTTCACTGATTTGATGACTGCAGTAAATAATGATGCGCTGGCAGTGGCAGCATTCAGCTATTTCTTATGGGGAGCTGCCAGGTTGTTGAAATCCGGGTACACCATCCTGAATTTCGCATGGGTGGTGCTTTCGATGATCCTGGTGTACTACTCAAAGAACACGGCGTATGTCGCTTTTGCCTTGCTGCCCCTGGTTATGGTCGTTGCCCTGGTGCCGAAGCATTTGCGCTGGGCGGCCTGGAGTGCGGCGTTCGTCATCGGATTGATCGCCATTGCTGTCAGCCTGAAATTCGATGATGCTGCATCCTGGCACCGCACCATCGCACAAAGCGATCCGCTGCGGCAGGAAAATGGGCAGGCTGTGCATGGAGAGCACGCATTGGTCCTGGATACGTGGGAAAGAACCAATCCACCCTGGACGCCGCCTGCGTATCTATTAATACCCCTGGTCATCAGCCGGGATCTGAAAGAACGACAGATGACCCTTGGTTACTGGGCCTGGGCGGACCAGGCAGCAAAAATCAATTCTCCAATCCTGGGTACGCCACTTATGCAGGTAAGTGAGACCGTTCAGGTTGACCAGACCCCCTCCTTCCATGCCTACCATGTGACCATGCCGCCTTCATCCTTCCGGATCTGGTTAAGCCTGCGGCCGAATCCTGATAATGACCAGGATACACGTCTGTACTACGATGGCTTCCTGCTGGTCGACGGTCACAGGCCTATCGATGAAGCACCTCAATTTGCTGACAAGGACGGCACAGAAGGAACCTGGGGAGGCTCGGAATTTACGAATTATCTGCGGAATGGGTCATTCGAGGGAAGCTGGCCGCGAGTCGAATCGCGACTGGATAATCTCCTGGCGCGTATCCTACCGGATAGGGCACGCCCATCATTAATCCTCCATTCCATCCTGGATTGGCCTGCGACTCAAATCATGTTCCGCCAGACCTACAAATACATGATGGAGACATTTTGGGCGCGCTTCGGTTGGGGACATGTACCCTTGCTTTGGCCAGCAGCCTACCAGGTGCTGAATTGGGCTTTCCTACTAGGGCTACTGGGGGCAGTCACAGGAACTATCCGCCATATCAGGGGCTCTTCCTGGGATTGGGTGATCCTGATATTCCTCTCGGCAGGCTTGATCTGGTTCGCCGATTTCGTCAGAGGCGTGGGGTATTTTACATCCAACGATCTTTATATCCCTCCCTCGAGATATGCTTTTCCGGCGATTATCCCCTTTGCGGTAATATTGTGCTTCGGCTGGTTGGAGATCGCCAGGTTGGTTGGAATTGGGATCAGCCGGCTGGTCAAGCCGGGAAATGCACCTGTTGAGGACCAGGAAAGTGGACGAAAAAGCCCGGAAAAATACCTGCCTGCTGGCTTGTTCATAGGTGTGCTGGTTTTATTGGCGCTGCTTTCATTACTATCCATTTCAAATTTTTATAATAATATTGGATAAAGATATGGCAGAAACCGGCGGATCCGAAACGAAGCTCCGAGGCAGGCTCCCGGAGATACTGCTGCTGGTGATTCTCCTGCTGGGGATCACTCTGCAGTACGCAGCTGCTTACCAGAAGAGTTTTTGGGGTGATGAGGCAAAAACTGCCTTGCGAGTTCGGAATGGCTTCGAGACGATCGAGGAAGAGACGCCTGCAGATCACCAGCCGCTGTATATTTATATGATGACCCTATGGGGGAAAGTATTTGGCTACAGCGAAATGGGCCTGCGTTCACTGGCGATCCTGTTTGCGACATTGACGCTGGTGCTGACATACACCCTTGGCAAAGATGTGTACGGCGAAAAAACTGCGCTGATAAGCCTGGCGATTTTGAGTTTCTCACCCTTGTTTTTGCTGCACGGACACAGCGCCAGATATTATTCGATTATGACAGCATTGGCCGTATTGATTGCCCTGTCATTGCACCGCTTCCAGGAAATGAAGAAGCCCTGGTACCTGCTGGTTTACGCTTTTGCGGGTACGGTCATGCTTTATCTGGTCTTTAATTCGGTGATCTTTCTGGCCGGCTGCAGTGCCTGGTGGTTATGGCGTTTCTGGCGCGATCGAAAGCGCCAGGTTATCGACTTTGTTTACTGGGTTCTGGCTCAAATCTTGATTTTAGCCCTGTATCTTCCCGGGACAGGACGTTTCAGCACGTTCACAGAGAATTATTTTCAAATCCCTCAGCTCACCTCCTGGCTGATGGATTACCTCAAGCGCCTGGCATTCACATCCTACTTGTTTGGGATGGGGGGGACGCTCTCCCCACTCAAGCCGCTGGCCTGGATAGGAATCGAGGTGGTGGTTATTATCGCAGTATTTGCGCTGTACGCGGCCTGGAAAAGGAAGCTATCCTGGATGCCGGTCTTCTTTACAGTGTGGATCAGCGTGCTGGCAGTCCTGGCCTCCTTTTTCAGTGAATGGCACAACCAGATCTGGCAGAATATCTCTCATTGGTTCTTGTATGTCCTGCCTTTCCTGGCGCTGTGGCTGGGAATCGGCCTGGCTCAAATGAAGTTCCGCATCATGGCTTTTATGGGCAGCCTGCTGCTGGTGGTGTATGCGGTCGGAATTTATAATTACTTCACCGACCAACAATTCATACAACCCGTGCTGGCAGCTCCCTGGAGGAATGTTTATGATGGTATCAAGGCAGAGAGTAAACCGGGAGCAATGGTCATCTGTACCGGTGTAGACACCTCCTGCTGGTACTACGCAGAGCAGTACGGATACCCGGTTTCTTTGCCCTGGGAATTAGAGCGCAAAAATGGCGTCCAGCCGGTCGAGGTCTGGTGGGTGCACTCGAATGTGGGAGGCATTCGCTATGATCACGAGGGCGTGGATCAAGAATTTCTCAAGCTGGCAGAGAAGCAGTACGAAAACCGTGAGGTCCGGAATTACATCTTGCATGAGCCATCGATCCGCTGGTTGAAGACGCGCCTGATGGGACACTCTGATTACGAGTACCTGGTTGAGGTTTTCCATTTCTCTTCGCCCTGAGGACATGTATCGAAAGGCGAAAAGGGTAGCGAATTGAATTTGTTTTAGTGTGTGTGGGGATTGAATCCTTCGTGAGCTTCCACTTGAAGATCAAGCGTATCTGGAATGTACTAATATGCGGTGTGCAGGTCGCAGCCCTGATCTTTGTTAGCTCGTGCGGACCGGCAGCGAAGTATTATCCTGCCACCCCGGTTCCAGGAGGGGCGGATTTCGATCAGAAGCAGGTCTTGCTGTTAGAAAACCCGCGCCATGGAACGGCTGTCAACGGTATAAAGGAACCCCTATTACCCCTGACTGGCATCGAGCTGGACAAATTTAGCCCGGCTAACTTTGAGTGGCTGGTCAAATCGGGGGCTTATTGGCTGCGCTATAACGGATTGCTGTGGTCCGAGGTAGAGCCGCAGGAAGGCGCGAGGAACTGGAGTGTTCTCAGCGAGCTGGAAAGAAATCTTATCCAGGCGGCGCAGCTCAACCTGAAGGTGATCCTGGTGGTCAGAAGCACCCCCGAATGGGCGCAGGCGATTCCCGGTCACTTCTGCGGACCAATCGATCCATCCAGGATGGATGCGTTTGGCGATTTTATGAATGAGCTGGTGAAAAGGTACAGCCAGTCTCCGTATTCGGTGAAATTCTGGGAGATTTACAACGAGCCCGATATCGCCCCAGAGCTGGTCTCGGGAGACAATCCTTATGGCTGCTGGGGGGATGCCGACGATGAATTCTACGGAGGGGGAGGGTATGCTGAGATGCTGCACACGATATACCCGCGTATAAAATCTGCCGACCCGCAGGCGCAGGTGCTGGTGGGCGGCCTGTTATTAGACTGCGACCCTGTTCATCCCCCTGAAAACCGGGACTGCCGACCGTCGAACTTCATAGAAGGTATTCTCAAGGCGGGCGGCGGAGATTTTTTTGACGGCATCAGCTTCCACGCTTATGATTATTATTCCCAGCCCTTCAGCTACAGCAACCAGAACTGGCACAGCAGCCATAAGACTTCCGGCCCTGTGAACGCAGTTAAAGCCCGTCATTTGAACAGCTTGTTGATGAAGTACGGCTTATCAGGCAAGTATTTGATCAATACCGAAGCGGGTTTGCTGTGCGGGCGAAGTGGGGACGAACCGATTTGCCAGACTTACGAGTTCAACATGACGAAAGCCTTCTATGTTGCCTTATCCAATGCGGCTGCTTTACAGGAGGGTTTCCTTGGGAATATCTGGTTCAACCTGACCGGGTGGAGAGGCACAGGGTTGATTGACGCAAATGGAAACGCCCTGCCTGCGATGAGCGCGATGCGTTACTCTTCTGTACAGCTAAATGGAGCGAGTTTCATTCGAACGATCCAGGAGATTCCCGGTTTATCCGGAATTGAATACTTTCGTGATGGGAAATTCATCTGGCTGCTCTGGTCTCAGCGCGGTGCTGGACAGAGAGTCAGGTTCGAGGATCAAGGGGTAAGGATTTTTGATGTGTGGGGGAATTCAATGGAAGGCGATCCATATCTCACGATCACCTCTGCACCTGTTTATATTGAATGGCACGACCCAGGCCCATAAGCCGGACCGGCATCTAATATCGGTACAGTGTGAGAAAAACCAGCTCGGATCTCTTCTACTTGATCAGGTCCAGCAATGCCTGGATCGCAGCTTCGAGAACAGCGTCTTGATCACCTATGGCGCTTTCGACTGTGACCGGCACGATAATCTGCGGAATCACGCCGGTGCCTTCGATGATCAGCTTCCCATCTAAAGTGAGCGATTTTCCGGTTGGAAACTGGATGCTGATGTCACCGGGCATGGAATACTGCCCCCTGCTGACTTCTCCAAATGCCCCCGCAGTGGGGTAGTGTCCAACGACAATCGAGCGGCCGGCGGTTGCCAGCGCATAGGCGAAGCTCTCGCAGGCACTGACGCAATCCGGGCTGACCAGGACTGCGACTGGACCTTCGAAATGCAGTGGGGCCGGCTCGATTTCCACGGGGTCACCGGAAGGCTCAAACCCCTGGCTGCCCTCGTTGTAATAATAGTTCTGGTAAAGGGGCACCGCTTCTTCGAAAAAATACCCGGTGAACTGGATTGGCAGGTCGCTGCGACCGCCGCCATTCGTACGGAGGTCGATGATCAGTCCCTGGATTTCTTCGTCAACCAGCTTCTGGAGGTTAAAGTCCCACAAGCGGGCAAACAGCTGGTAATCGCCCAGGAACGACAGGACGCGAATATATGCCAGGCCTTCTTCTTCAAGAAATTCGCCTTCGATAGGCAGCTCGAATTGGTCCAGTTCAGAAGATGGGAAGGTTTGCAGGAGGGAATCGTATTCAACTGCAGCCGTCAGTGAAACGCTTTCGGCTTCTGTTTCCCCGGGATTGATAAAAGTGGTTTCGATTTCCGAACCCGGTGCTACCCGTGTTAAGAAATTGACCTGGGCAATCCTGGTGGTGTGGTCGGTTGAGTATGGTCCGAGGCGCGGAATAACTGCGTCGACGGCATCGGCAATCGAATCGCCGTTCCAGGCAGTGATTTCTGCCCCTGGTAAGATGCCAGCTTTTGCTCCGGGAGTATCCGGGATCACCTGGACAACGATCACCCTGCCATCCGACAATTCCTTCAGAACCAGGCCGAAGCTGCCAGCACTTTCCTCATAAAAGACACTCGAATTCAATGAGACATTAACGTGACCGTCGGGAATTTCGAGCGCCAGGTCACGCAGCAGGCGGTAGAAATCCTCGTCATTTAACACCCTGGCAGCGCGCGGTGCATATTCGTCTTGCAGAGCTGCCCAATCGATGCCTTTCTCTTCAGTAAATGGATATTCCCGGGAGGCTTTTTCAAACATGGCTTCGAAGGATTCTTCATAACTCATGGATGAAAAATCGTTCAGTGCTATCTCACCCTCGTTGAGCTGGAAAAAGGGGCGGGCTTCCTTGTAGATCTTGAACGGCTGCTGGTCGAGATTTACCAGGTTGTATCCGGGCTGGATGGGAGCGACCGGGTCATCTTTGGTAAATAAAAGCCCGTCCGCACCAAAATCAACCGGGAAGGCCTGGTTTGAATCAGGCACCCAGACAATCAAGGTGCCGCCGACGATCTCGTCATCCTTTTCGGAATCGACGATCGTGGTTGAATATGCCGTGGACCACCCGTGTGCATCGCGCTCTTCAAGGAAAGGGTCTCCCCAGGTATTTGACCAGTACGCCACCGCAAATACCTGCACACCCTGGTCATCTTCTCCGTCATTATCCACATCCACCAGCACACCGTTTGGCACGGAAGGGAGTGTCAGGGAGAAGGAGAGGCTTTGATCGTCCTTGACCTGTACCGGTCCGATCACCTGCCCGAGGCGGGAGAATTTAAATTCCCGGTCCCGGCGCACAAATCCGGCCTGGTCCTCCAGCAGTACCATCGAGGCCGGGATGGTGTTCAAGAAGAAGGGTGAGGTATAGCGGATTTCTCCGGTGATGAGCACGGGCTCGTCGCGATCCGTAGTCTCCGGTGCTGAGAGTTCTGGCAACACTTGCGCAGGAGTGGTTGATGCGAGCGGCTTACCAAGACTGGTTGGAACAACAGAGTTGGTCGGTGCGGATGGAGTTCCGATGAACAGGCAGGCCAGGGATGAAAGCATGGCCGCCAGGATTATGAGCGAACTAATATAAGTTTTTGGTTTCATGACTATTAAGAGGGAAATTATAACATTAGCGGTGAGGGTTGCATCGCTTGAGAGACGGAAGAATACCGGTTGGTCGTAATGAGAACGTGGTCTATAAGTGTGGATTTACAAAAAGTTCAGTGAGAAAACAAGAAATCTGACTCCCGGGTAATTTTTTTGGGTAGACATCCGGAATCATTCCCCCGGGGTGTAATTGCGGTCAATCATTTCCGCCAGCTGGTCGATCTGCTGCGACAGCCGTTCCAGGTCTTCCTGGGTCGGGACCTGGTTTCTGCGCAAATATTCCTCCAGGTCTTCGAGCTTGAGAGCATCCACCGGCTCCAGGTTCCGGTTTTGTTCCCTCAGGGTCATGCCCTGAGCGATCATTTTCTCGACCAGGGCTTCACCCTCGGCAACGGTCATTTCTCCCAGGCGGACCAGCGCTTGGACGCGCTGCCTGATTTCATCATCGATCTGGCGCCAAAAACTGTGCGAGAATAACCCGCGCTGCAAAGCCGTCAAATGATCGCCCCCCGAGCGGATCAGGTCGGCGAGAGGAAAACTTGACCACAAGCCGCTCTGCTTCCTCTCCTGTTCCAGGACTACCTGGGTCAAGGTGACTGCCGTCAGGTCTTCACCCGAGGCATTGTCGATTACCTGGATCTCCTCGCCTTCCCGGATCAGGTCAGCCAGCCCGTGGAGGGTGATATATTGCTTGGTCGAGGTGTTATAGAGTTTTCGATTCGGATAACGTTTGATTAAGACCATAAGATACCGTAAAATTCAAAATTCTTACCAGTTCAGTGGCAAACGAATTAACAGGCAAGGACCTGAACCAGCACAGGAATAACTGTCTCAGGCCGACCTGCCTTAATATTCTACAAGAGCGAAAATGGATCGATCAGGACTTCTTTAATTCATCCACTTTCTTGGTCAGGGTGGTGATTTTCTCACTGAGGGTATCGATGTCGGCCTTGGATGGAATCTTCATCTTATCGAGAATCGTTTCCATGCGTTTTGTGACCTCGTCCTCGGCTTTATCGGTCTCCTTCTTCCGCCTGGCCATCACATCATTGAAGAGTTTCTTGCCATCTTTTTCGGCGATTTCACCGCGCTCGATCAGGCGGTTGATGAAGGCTTCAATTTCATCCTGTGCGAGAGCGACTGCCCCGATGGCAGCCATTAACACTTTGCGTGCACTGTCCAGGAGGGGATTGGCCTCTTCGGGCGGTGTCACATCTTCGATTTTCGGTTTTTCGGGCATTGATTTTTCTCCTATATATGACGCACTGCGTCGTAGGAAAGTATAACACAGCGCGTCATGCGAGTCAAGGTGGGCTGGCTTTTTCCCGCTAATGCACCACCCGGCCCTGACCTGGTTTCGATTGGTCGATTTTTGGGGTTAATGCCGCCTACCGATCGGCAGAAATTTGGTCGAGCGAGGACTCCAGGCTGGAAAGGGCCAGATCGAGCCTGGTCACCAGGCTGTCTTTAGCCAGTCTTTCCTGCTTGTTGGCCCGCGCTCCCAGGATACGGCGAATCACTTGCGGGTCATAATTCGATTGGCTGATTTCGGTCAATTCTTCGTTCACCAGGCTGCGGGTGATCGGGATGCCGTGCCGTGCCAGGATTTCCTTATAGGTCGGATATTCCTCCGCCAGGTTTACGGTGACGGCTTCAAAACCGTGCCTGCCGACGGCCAGGCGTGCTGAATAGCGCATGATGTTATGCGCAAACATACGGTAATCATCTGGCAAGGGTTCGATCAGGATGATGTCGACATCCTCCCTGGATCGCCGGAGCTGTTTGATGTGGTAGTGCAGGTTCGAATGCAGGACAATCCGGATCAGCTGGTTGGCGATCGCCTCGAAGCCGCCGTCGCTGATATTTCGGATGTTCGGTTTCCTGGTTCCTTTTTTGATATGCTCCAGATCATAGGGCACCATCGGATTGACGACGATGATCAGTCCAGCTCCGTGTTCGATCGCCAGGTCGATGCTCGCATTGCCTCGCAGACTTCCATCGATGTAGTCTTTCCCATCGATCCGCACCGGCTGGTACAGTACCGGAATTGCGCAGGAGGCTGAAACAGCATCGGAAATAGCAGTCTCCATGTAGCCTGGTCCGAAGACAGCTCTTCCGCCGCTGTCCAGGCAGGTGGCAATGATGTAAAGCTCGCGCTTTAATTCACGGAACTGGTTGGAGTGACCCAATCTTGCCAGGCTCTGTTCGATGAATTCCCCCAATCCCCCGCCATCGAAAAATCCGGGAGGAAGCAAGTTCGAAAAAGACCAGAAGAGATCAAATACTGCCATATCGTCCAGCTCCTGAATGAATTTTCCCAGGGTCTGGCGCAGCCTCTTGGGGAATCTTAAAGTCCATTGGAGCAGGTCGGTGGAGTCGATATTGAAAACGTGCTTGCGCTCGAACAGGTTGGCGGTAGGGTGAGTGCCGTCAATCACCTGGAGCATCTCTTCCGGGGAGACGCCATTTGCCAGGAAAGCAGTGACCAATGCACCGCTGCTGGTGCCTACGAAGATGTCGAAGTCATTCACAGTACGGTCGATCAGCAGGTCGTCCATGGCCCGCAATGCACCAATTTCGTAAACCGCTCCAGTCAGACCTCCACCAGCCAGGACGAGTGCAGTTTTACTCATATCGGTTGACATTTGTCCTCTCCGGATTGTGATTGGTTAATCCCTGTTTTAATTGAAGTATATCAGTTTCGATAAATGAAATCACCAGAAATGGTGGGCTTTCCATATCGGACTATTTCTTCCCAAAAAACAGAAATGGATGATCCAAATTCAGGTGTTCATTCATGAAATCGGTGATGGAACAGGTCCAATCTCCTTGTCCTGGTCTATAAACCCAAGAATTGTAGAAAACACAATTCACCCCAGGGGCGTTTATAATCATTGCTGATTGACAACGTATGAAAATCCTGGCTCTGAGCGATAAAGTCGTCCCGTTTATCTACAGCTCCCAGCTCCGCTCACGGTTCAGCGGGACAGACCTGGTTCTGGGCTGTGGTGACCTTCCTTACTACTACCTGGAATTTGTGCTTGACTCGCTGGATACAGCGCTCTTCTTTGTGCGCGGCAACCATGACGTCCTGGTGGAACACAGCAGTGAAGCCCAGCGCACAAAACCAAATGGCGCAACAGACCTGCATGCTCGCCATGCCAGATACCGCGGCCTGATGCTGGCGGGTGTCGAAGGCAGCCATAAATACCGTGAAGGACCCTTCCAATACTCGCAAGCGAGCATGTGGCGGCATATATTCTGGTTGGTGCCTGGTTTATTCCGCAACCGGCTGGCACATGGGCGGTACCTGGATATTTTTATCAGCCACTCCCCGCCGTTGGGATTGCATGACCAGGATGATCTGCCTCACCAGGGTATCAAAGCCTTCCGCTGGCTGGTAGATTCATTCCAACCCGCGTATTATTTTCACGGGCATGTGCACATCATTGGGACTGCTGAAAATGTGGTGGGCCAAATCGGGCGAACTCGGGTCATTAATTCTTTCGGATATCACGAAGTTGATTTTGACCACAGCCTCCCCGAACATTGATAGAGAAAAATAGCAGAAACGACGCGCGTTTTTATAAATAGTTTTTCACCTGCAAATCAGGATAGGTAAGTGGGTTTCTCTCAAAACCTGGTCGACCTGGCTGCCGAGTATGATTTCCACCACAGGTGACTTTCCGTAACCACCCATCAAGACAAAATCACAGGCCTGTTCAGCAGCGGTCCATTTTAGCGCCTCAGCCACCGGCGCCGATTTCAGAATATATTCGGCCTGGATGCCGTGTGTTTCCAGGTAAACCCTGGCCTGGTCCAGGATATCTTGATTGCCCTTCCCACCCTCAGAAACCGTGAGAACGACCAGGGGCAGGTGCCACTCTCCGGCGATATAAGCCGCAATAAACAAGGCTTCCCGGGCTTTTTGACTGCCATCATAAGCCAGGAGAGCCCGGCTGATGGAAGATACTGTCTGCGGAGTAGCCAGGATCGGGCGCGAGCAGTGCAGCAGCAAATCTCGAAATCCTGAGCTGAGGCGGGCGACGGGCTGATCGGCAGGGGGATGTGCCAGGTTCACTACAACCAGGTCATTAAAATATTCGCTCTGGCAGATGCGGTTGGATGGCTCACCCACGCCGATGATGAGCTTCCCTTCGACACCCGCATCCTGGCAGCGGCGCTCAAATTCTTCCTTAACTGCTAAGGCTGCTTCTGCGCTTTCTTCCTCCGGCGTCTCAACGATGTGCAGGCCATTCAGCCTGGATCGCTCACGAAGCGCGAACACCAGTGCCTGCTCGAAGGCACACCACCCTTCTTCCTGCCCGTTCAGTGCCACCAAGATCTCTGGAAAGAGGCAATCCTGGCGCAGCTGAGCCAGCTGTCTGCGCCACGAACCGGTTGGCGGGCCGGCTTCCAGTTTTTCGGAGACGGCAATTTCCTGGATACGCCTGCCAATCCGATCCAGCCAGCCCCGCTGCTCTTCACTGAACTGTCCCACCAGGTGGCTGGCAGCGTATTCGGTTTTTATCGACCATCCAAGCTGTTCTTCCAGCTGGGCGCGGTGCTCGCTGAGCCAGACATATAAATCCGCCTCCGTCCGTTCTGGGAAATGGTGCATCACGCCGGCCTCGCGCAGAATTTGCACCACGGGAGTGTAAACGGCATCGTACCAGTGTGCGACCGCTTCTTCGTAGCTGATCTCGCGCTGCTGCTCCTGGCCCATGAAATAGCGGTGGACATCGATATGCTCCATGAGCGACTGGTATTGGCCGGGAACGGTCAGGCGTACGTCAGCCTGCGGGCGCAGGGTGTCGATGTGCGTATTTTCCAGAAAATCACTGTATTCCGCCAATAGGATCAAATCGTCAGGCTGTATGTCGGCAGTCACCGGTATCCTGGTCTGCACTTTCGTGACATAAGCCTGGATATGGCTCGCGCCGGTTGAACGGGCAACCGAAACGCGGTGGTTACCGTCTTTCACAAAATATGCCTCCCAGACCTGGTAAACCTCGATTGGCGGCAGTCCAGCCGAACTGGAGGTCAATTCCATGATGCGCGCCCACCGATTTTGACTGACTGCCTCGCGCGGCAGGAAATCACGGGTGAAGTCGTTGTAACGACCGACACTGCCGATGATCGCATCCAATGGGATCTCTTTCAAGCCGCTTTCGCTGCTGCCCTGAATCCTGAGCCGGGATAAGACTTCATCATAAGACAGCAGCTGGGTGGATTCGCCGGTCAGCCGGGCAAACAGTTCCTTGACGACCGCCTGGTTGCGGGCGCGCCGGAAATCCTGGATGGCAGCGTACCGGGATTGACTGTCGAATTCCGGGTGCATGGGTTTATCGGCAGAATTCGAGTGTGGTTTGTTCCAGGATTTCTGCCAGGTCGAAAGTAGATTGCAGGTCGACCCATTCTTCAGCAGAATGCAGGCCTGCGCCAGCTGGTCCCAGGAGCAGGCTGGGAATACCGGCCTCTGATAGAAGCGCGGCATCTGTCCAGAAGCTGGCGCCACCGTAGCGGGGCGGTTTTTTGAGCTTTTGGGCGACTGCCTGTTCCACCAGGCGGACAATTTCTGCTTGCGGATCTATTTCGAAAGAGCTACGCCAGAAAACGGAACGCACGGTAGCATTAAACTGGCGGTCCTCCCTACTTAATTGATCGATAATTTGCTGAAGCTCTGCCAGAGCGCTGTCGACGGTCTCACCAGGAATTGAGCGCCTTTCGATCGCCAGCTGGCAGTGAGCAGGATAGATGCTCCATTCGCTGCCGCCTTGAATGGTAGAGGTGTGTATAGATGGAGGACCGGCATGAGGGTGGGGAGAACGCTGGAGCAGTTCTTTCTCGAGCCGGTCCAGGCCGGAAAGGAAGCGCCCCATATGCATGATCGCATCGATCCCCTCGGTATAGCGGCTGCCGTGGGCTGCCCGGCCGGTGGTCTCGACCTCAAACAACATAAATCCACGGTGTGCCAGACCGATGACCAGGTCGGTCGGTTCGGTCACGATGGCCGCGTCAGCATGGTAATGCCTGACCAGGTCTTCGGTGCCGAGGCTGGCATATTCTTCATCCGCCACGCAGGCGATGATCAGGTCGCCGCGCAGCGGGACAGCCAGGGATTTCACCGCCAGGGCTGCGGCTACCATGGCTGCCAGGCTGCCCTTCATATCCTGGCTTCCCCGACCGTAGACTCTCCCATCCCGGATCTCCCCTGAAAGTGGATCCGGCATGCCCTCAAAGCCGACGGTATCCATGTGGGCATTCAGGAGCAGTGATTTACCGCCGCCCGTGCCTGGCAGGATTCCAACCACGTTGAAGCGCTGAGGCGCCAGGGTGTGAGTGAAGACCTGCAAGCCGGCTGATTTCATCAGCTGAGCCAGATAGGCTCCAATTTCAGCCTCACCCGGACTGCCAGGTGTGAGAGAAGGATTGGCGGAGTTGATTTGAACTATATCAATTAATGTCCGGGTGAGAAAATCTCTGTCAATCATGTTTTATTTGTCCTTATACTGGTGTAGAGCAAACCTACCTACCCTTTCGATTGGTTTTGCACGCCCAGCACCAATCCCAGGATCAGGCCGATGCCGATGCCTAACGGCAGGGTCATCTCCATCATATCATTCGCCAGGCCAATTCCAAATCCCACCGCCGCTCCGAGCAGGGCGGAGACGATTGACCAACGCAGCAGGTGATAAAGCGTATACCTGTCCATCAGCAGTCAGCTATAAATTCAACTCGACAATATCTCCATCCGATAAGATGTAATCCCTCTGCACGAGCTGACCATCGAATACCGATTTCCCCCACACGCGCGCAGTTCTAAGATTATTCACAAAATCGTGATGGATCTGCGCAGAGAGATCTTCGATCGTGCCGCCATCTTTCAGGACAAAAGGCCGGGAGAAATCCGGCTCTCGACCCGGGGCTCGGGTATAAACCCGGATGATATCAAGGTTTTCAAAGACTAATTTCCTGAGCATATCGAAATTACGTCCAGAAAGGGCTGAGACCGGAAGGATTTGCCAGCCCTGCTCAACCAGGGCGCAGAATATCTCAAAATCTTCATCGGTAGCTGCATCGTCGTTTTTATTGACCAGCACGATGTAGGGGATAAAGTTTGTGCGCTCCGTGGGGGGATGGTCAGGTTTCAAATTCAAAGGCACGATGCGATGTTCGGTCAATAAGTGAACTGTATCCTCGAGCTGATCAAGCGGATCCGCCTGCAGGTCGACCACCAGCAAGACCAGGTCCGCACGACTGATCAGGCTTATCAATTCGGGTTCGATGAAATCGCGGTCCAGTGGGGGAGTATCCACCAGCTGTACCTGGAAATTTTCAATTTGCATCATTCCAGGTATGGGCTGCCAGGTTGTATACGGGGCAGGGGAGACCTGTGGAGTAGCATGGGTCAATGCAGCTACCAGTGCAGATTTTCCAGCGTTGGTCGGGCCAATCACCGCGATTTGGCCGGCGCCTTCCCTGTGGATGTTGAAAACGGCTGTCCTGCGGCTGATTCCTTTTTTACCCTGGGGTGATGTTTTTAACCTGGATAATTTCCGGCGCAGATCGGCTCGCAGGTGGTCGGTCCCTTTATGCTTGGGGACGAGGCTCATCATTTCTTCGAGCAGGGAGATCTTTTCAGCAGTGGTATCCGCTGCGCGAAAACGCTTCTCGACATTGAAGTAATCGGGAGGCAGGTTGGTAGGCATGGACCTGTTTTTCCCGTTACCCGGAGAATTGAGTGCTGCCATTCGGGAGCTGGTGGAAGACTTTCAGGGCTCTGAAAGTGACCCACTTGTTGGGCTGTTTCTTAGATCCAAATTCCACCCACGTTTTCCCGGAGTAGTCGTATTCCAGCTTCCAGCAGCCCTGCTCATCCTGCTTGTTTTTCACAATCTCCAGCGCGTTTCGCAACCGGGCATCGTTCGCAAAGCCCAGGCTCACCAGGACTTCCACAATTTGGAGCAGGTCGGTGACATAGAAAACGGGAAAGCCAAATTTCCACCAGTTGCTGCTCGGCTTTTCACTCCATCCAGACGGCCAATCCGCCTGGGCTGGATCGGTGCTGAATAGAAAATCAACACCCTGGGCTATGGCGCTTTGTATGCCGGGGGTCCGGCGCTCCTTTGGCAGCCTGGCGAAGGCCTGCATCACCTTGGCGGCTCCCCAGGCACACGGATGCCCATAGTTCGCTCCGCAGGCGAAATTCGGACCGCATTTAGATGCATAATAGCGTTGTTTCGCATCCCGTTCTGTGTTAGGTGCGATGCCTTCTCCGGTGACGGTGCGCGCCATCCAATCGAAGGCCGTCTCCAGGCGAGGGTCTTCAACTCCCAGGTTGAGTAGTGCACCGCACAGGTTCCCCTGCAAGCAATCCACCGTGCCGGAAGGTGCGCCCGTGGTCGAAAACTGGCCTGCCTCCGCCAGGGCATGATCCAATAAATATCCACAGGCGCGAGATATGCGCGCATCCAGGCTGCATCTGGCACCTAGCTGTGCCAGGAGGATGATCGACCAGACCGTTGAAAAATACTTGGGATTATACCCGGCGCCAGTTTTCACCCAGTAACCTTCGGGCTGCATGTGCGCCAGGATACCGGCGATCGGTCCATCTTCATGCGCCCGAGCCTGCGCCTCGATTAATTCGGAGTTATTTTCAGCCAGGTTTACCAGGTCTCTGAGTGCCAGGTACCGCACCCCGGGAGAACCTGGTTCCAACAACCAGTCCAGCGATCCCACGTTTAACTCCAGGTCGGGTATCATATTTCACCTATTTCAGGGATTGTTCATGCACCGGGTAACCACACCACACGGGAAATTGCGATGAGCTTGATTGAGATCGCCTCTCTCAAACGAGTTCTTTCAAATTAAAATTATAAACCATGCTGGTTTATTCTTTGAATGCTTCCCATTGGATGGAGGCGCTGCAAACAGCCTCAGTAGCGGGGGCAGTGAGAAAGACCTGTGATATGATCAATAAAATATTTCAACAAAAGGGAGCAGGCGACAGTGAGCGATTGGCATAAATTATCCGGGAGCCGGGCAGTTGAAATCCTCAACGGGGATCAAGAAAAAGGACTTTCAGCCGGCGAAGTCCAGCGCAGGTTGGAACAATACGGACCAAATGAGCTGGTTGAACGCGGGGTAAAAAGCCCCTGGAAAATTTTGCTGGAACAATTTAAGGAAACGATGGTCGTCATTTTGATCATCGCCACACTGATCTCAGCGCTGCTGGGGGAAGTCACAGATGCAGCGATTATCCTGGTGATCGTCGTGTTGAACGCCCTGCTGGGATTCAGGCAGGAATACCAGGCTGAGCGTTCAATGGCGGCGCTCAAGAAACTGTCTGTCCCGACGGTGCGAGTGCGTAGAGACGGGCATGTCCTGGAAGTCAGCGCTCGAGAGCTGGTTCCGGGAGACATCGTCCTGCTGGAGGCTGGGAACCTGGTGCCTGCCGACTGCCGCCTGCTGACGAGCATAAACTTACGCCTCCAGGAATCCGCGTTAACCGGAGAATCGGAGCCGGTAGGCAAGGATTCTGGTTTTGTGGCTGTGGAGGCCGGTGAGCAGGGGAGCGACATACCGATCGCCGACCGCCACAATATGATTTACATGGGAACTATCGTCACCTATGGTCGCGGTGAGGCGCTTGTGGCCTCGACCGGTATGCAAACAGAGCTAGGCAACATCGCCGACTTAATGCAGTCAGCCGGTCAGGAGCCCACGCCCTTGCAGCGCAAGCTGGCCCAGCTGGGGAAAGGGCTGGCCATCGCCGCAGGGGTGCTGGTGATCATCATATTTGGCCTGGGATTGCTGCGGGGCGAGGATCTTGAAATTCTGGTCCTGACATCCATTGGTATCGCGGTGGCAGCGGTACCTGAAGGTCTACCGGCGGTCGTCACGATATCCCTGGCGTTAGGCGCTAAAAGGATGCTGGCCAGGAAAGCCCTGATCCGCAAGCTTCCGGCGGTAGAAGCTTTGGGATCGGTTACCGTGATTTGCTCCGACAAGACCGGCACCCTGACCGAAAACCGCATGACGGTCACTGTGCTGGACATGGCAGATAACCGCATCGATCTCACAGAAGAGGAAATGCATCGTCCTGTGAAAGGTGGGACACTGGTGTGCGCTGATCCCGAGCCGCAGCACCTGGAGCAGTTATCGGCCTCGCCCGCACTGACCTTGCTGCTGGCAGGCGGCGCCCTGTGTAATGATGCCATACTGGAATGTGATGAAAATGAGATGAACTACCGCATCGTTGGAGATCCGACCGAGGGAGCGCTGCTCATCGCGGCGGCGAAGCTGGGGCTTTCAGATGAGGCGCTGGAAACTTCATTTCCAAGACAGGCGGAAGCACCTTTCGATTCGGACCGCAAGCGCATGACCACCGTGCATCGCCTGCCGGCTTCTGAGCTCGATGTGGCGCCAGCTTACCGCAGCATCTGGGAATGGCAGGGCTGGTCGGGATCGGGCGATAAGAAGTATGTAGCCTTCACCAAAGGAGCCGTCGATGGTCTGCTGGGTATTTCAGACCGGGTGTGGGTAAATGACCGTGTGGAAGCACTTGATCCTGAATGGAAGAAGAGGATTGATGATGCCAACCAGCGCCTGGCGATGAATGGGATGCGCGTGCTGGGTGTAGCCTGCCGCAGGCTCGGAAGTCTTCCGTCCGAACAGGACGACCAGCCCGAGGAGCCAGGATTGCAAATTGCAGAACCAGATGAATTCGCCCAGCTGGAAAGGGATTTGATCTTCATCGGACTGGTGGGGATGATCGACCCAGCCCGAGAGGAAGTAAAGCAATCTATCGCAACCTGCCGGGAAGCGGGCATCCGGCCCATGATGATCACAGGCGATCACCCGCTCACCGCCGGATACATCGCGCGCGAGCTTGGATTGATCACCAACGAAAGTCCATCCAGGACAGCAGCCTCCAATGCCACGGATTTCTTGAAAGACCGGGTTCTCACCGGGCAGGAATTCGACCGCCTTTCGGCGGCTGAAATCGAGCAGGCGGTCGGAAAGATCTCGGTGTTTGCCAGGGTGTCCCCAGAGCATAAATTAAGGATCGTGGAGGCTTTACAAAATAAAGGCGAGATCGCTGCCATGACCGGCGATGGGGTGAATGACGCGCCTGCTTTACGCAAGGCAGATATCGGCGTGGCGATGGGGATTACAGGCACGGATGTGTCGAAAGAGGCTTCCGACATGGTCTTGCTGGACGATAATTTCGCCACTATCGTGGCCGCGGTCCGTGAAGGGCGCATCATCTACGACAATATCCGCAGGTTCATCCAATACACGCTGACCAGCAATGCGGGAGAAATCTGGGTCATGCTGCTGGCGCCTTTCCTGGGAATGCCGCTGGCGCTGCTGCCCATTCAAATCTTGTGGATCAACCTGGTGACGGATGGACTGCCTGGTCTGGCATTGAGTGTTGAAAAAGGGGAGAGAGATACCATGCAGCGCCCACCTCATCCCCCTAACGAGAATGTATTTGGGCGGGGTTTGGGAATCAATGTTCTATGGATCGGTTTCCTGATGGGGATTCTTTCGCTGGGAGTGGGTTACTGGTACTGGCGCATGGACAGCCCGTACTGGCAAACCATGGTCTTCACAACATTGACCATGTCAGAAATGGGCTACGTGATGTCCATACGCTCTTTCCGGGATTCCCTGCTCTCGATCGGGGTGTTCAGCAACCGCACCCTTTTGGGAGCTGTCGCCCTGACCATCTTACTGCAAATGGCTGTGGTCTACGTCCCTTTCATGCAGCGCGCTTTCCATACCATGGCTTTGCCTCTACCCGATCTTCTGCTGTGCCTGGCATTAAGCACGACCTTATTATGGGTGGTGGAGCTGCAAAAATGGATCAAGCGCCGAGTGAGTTGAGGAGATGAGTTGGCATGAACCCTTCGGAAGAAGAACTGGCTGAGGGAATCTTGTTCACAGATATGTACCAGCTTACCATGGCGCAGCTGTACTTTCGCATGGGGCTGCAGGACAAGACGGTTCAATTTGACCATTTCTTCCGGGATTACCCGGATTATGGCACACATAAAGCAGGTTACTGCATCAGCGCGGGGTTGGATTGGCTGCTGGACTGGATGGCAAGGGCGCATTTCGGAGAGCAAGAGACCAGCTATTTGAAGGGATTAAAAACGAGCGACGGGAAGCAGTTATTCGAGGATGATTTTCTCCTGTGGCTTAAAAACAACGGTGATTTCTCAGCGCTTTCCATGTGGGCCATCCCGGAAGGAAGGGTGATCCACCCGAACGTTCCGTTGACGGTCATCCAGGGTCCGCTCACCATGGCACAAATCCTGGAGACATCCCTGCTGAACCGGCTGAACTACCAGATACTGATTGCCACCAAGGCTGCCAGGATTCGGGAGATCGGTCGCGGCCAGATCATGCTGGAATTTGGCCTGCGCCGGGCGCATGATAAAGGCGGCAATGCCGGGGCACGCGCGGCCCTGATTGGGGGAGCCGATTACACTTCGAACGTGGGCGTATCGGCGGTCCTGGGATACCCTCCGAAAGGCACGCATGCTCACAGCATGGTACAGCTGTTCATCGCCCTGGGGATGAGCGAGCTGGAGGCTTTCAGGGCATTTGCGGATGTCTATCCCGAAGACTGCTTATTACTGGTGGACACGGTGAATACGCTGGAAAGCGGTATCCCGAATGCCATCCGGGTTTTTGAGGAGCTGCGCCAGAAAGGCCACAGGCCGATCGGCATCCGGCTCGATTCAGGCGACCTGGCTTACCTGAGCATCCAGGCGGCAAAAATGCTGGACCAGGCAGGATTCGAAGAGGTCTCGATCGTGCTTTCCAATAACCTGGATGAGCTGGTTATCTGGCAGATCATCACCCAGATCAGCCAGGAGGCACCCCGTTACGGTTTGGATGCCGAAAGGTTAATTCGACGCCTGGTATACGGGGTGGGCACCCGCCTGATCGCTTCGTGGGGTGAGCCGGCCCTGGGAGGCGTCTATAAACTGGTGGCAGTGCACCACGAAAACACCTGGCTGCCGGCTATAAAAATATCCGATTCGGTGGACAAAACGCCCAATCCAGGGAATAAACGCGTCTGGCGGGTCTATGACAGGCGTGGAAATGCAACCGCGGATTTGATTGGCTTATATGATGAGCAGCCTGACAAAGAGGGCAGCCTGACTCTGCGCCATCCGGCAGACCACAGCAAATACCGCCAGCTGGCTGAGGGCGAGATTTCTAAGGTGGAAAGCCTGCTGGTGGAAGTCCTACATGAAGGAAAGCAAGTTTCAGCGCGGCCGACAATTGATGAGATGCGCGCGACTCGTGAAATGGATGTGGAGAAACTGGATCCAGGCGTCCGGCGTATCATGTTCCCGCATATCTACCACGTTTCGCTGACGCAGAAGTTATGGGATCTTAAACAGGACCTGATCCGATCAGCACACAGTGAGCTATAAATTCAACCATTTCGCGGCGGCTCTGGGAAGCTCTGCCAGCGATCCCGTGCGCGTGGTGCATTTCGGCAGAGAATCGATGAAGTGACGCCCGTATTTCTTGGTGAGCACGCGCCTGTCGAACACAGCCACCAGTCCGCGGTCGGATTGCGAGCGAATCAAGCGACCGAATCCCTGGCGAAAGCGCAGGATGGCATCGGGGAGGGAATACTGGTAGAAGGGGTCTTCGAAAGTCTCCGCCCGCGCAGCTACAATCGGATCGGATGGCACAGCAAACGGCAGCTTGGCGATGACCAGCACAGATAAGGATTCGCCTGGTATATCGACGCCTTCCCAGAAGGCGCGCGTGCCCAGGAGCACTGCCCTGTCTGAGAGACGAAAGTTTTCCAGCAAGGTATGCGGAGAAGCTCCCTCGCCTTGTTCGTAGACCAGGATGTCATCGTTTGACAGAACCGGTGAGATGGCGCGTGAAGTGCGCTTGAGCTGGTCGTAAGAAGTGAATAACACCAGGGCTCGCCCCCCCGTGGCGCGGCACAGGTTGATCAGGCCGCTCTCCAGTGCACGCTGGTGGCCGCGCTGGTCATTCGGTTCGGGGATATCGTTGATCAGGTAAAGAAGTGCGGCAGTTTCGAAATCGAAGGGAGAACCTAAAGCAAGCTCATCCGCTTCCTGAGCGTTCAACCGGCCTTTTAAGTAGTCGAATTCACCCGTGGTTGTCAGGGTTGCGGAAGTGACAATCACGCTTGTCTTTTCATTCCAAAGATAGCGCTCCATTAACGAGCCAATATGCAGTGGGGCGGCGTGCAGTGCAAGCCGGTCAGAATCCGGTTGCAGATCTGCCCAATAAATCTGTTCATGGGTCGGCTCAAAAATCATGGCATTTACATTGGATTGGAATTCATCGAAGCGCCGGTACAGGTTGGTGAGCGTGTTGTATAGCTCCTGGTCATCCTCAGACAATGCTCCCTGGATTTCCGCGGTACCCTGTGCCAGCTGAGCGAGATTCTTCAGCAGGGATTTGAGAGTCGCTCCTGTTTCATCCCAGGACAGCTCAACTTCACCCCAGGCCGGCTGGATGCGGGTGGCTTCCACGATGCGTTCCTGTTGGGCGTACATTCCCACCGGCCGGTTTTCGCGCTGCTCGTCCAGGAAATGCTCGAGGCTGGTGAAGAATTCCCGGATCTGGTGTTGGAAACGAAATGCCTGGTCGGTAGTCAATTCAACCAGGTGAGAGAGGCTGGCAAGCTCAGCCGGCTGCAGGATGTCATGCGAGGCAGTCAGCAGCCAACCCAGTGCGCCGCTGCTCGAGCCACCCAGCTGCGCCAGAATCCGCTCGATCTCGCCGAGCGTTGATTGGAAGCTCAGGGCATTGGTGGTTGCATCTTCGAGATGGTGGCCTTCATCAATGACCAGGTAATTATATTCCGGCAGCACGCGACTGCCGGTGGCTACATCCGATAATAACAGGGCGTGATTCACGATCAGCAGGTGCGCGCTCTGGGCAGCCTGGCGCGCCCTGAAGAAGGGGCAGGCGCCGCCGGTATGTTTCAGGCAGTTTTCGTTGGTGCAGGCGTCATCCTCGGCCGAAAGTCGGGCCCACACACTGCGTTCCGTGGACATATTCAGATTGATTTCCGAGCGGTCGCCGCTGTGCGTGCCCTGCAGCCAGACCAGGATTTTTCCCAGCACACGCATCTCATCCGCTGTGCCTGGTCCCCTGCGGCGCAGGCTCTCGAGGCGGCGCGGGCATAAATAATTGCCCCGGCCTTTAAGCACAGCGGCGCGCAGCTCAATTCCCAAAGCTTTTTTCAGGTCTGGGATGTCTTTATTGATCAGCTGGTCCTGTAGATTTATGGTGTTGGTTGAAATTACAACCCGCAAGTTGTTCTGCAGGGCGAACAATGCAGCCGGTATCAGGTAGGCCATGCTCTTGCCTGTGCCGGTGCCGGCTTCAACCAGCAGATGGTGCCCTTCCGAGAGGGCCGTGGTGATGGACTGCAGCATGGCTACCTGCTGCGGACGGTGCTCGTACTGCGCGAAATGGCTGGCGAAAGCGCCACCTGGTTCGATCAGCGCCGAGACTTCTTCCAGGTCGAGGGTCTTTGGTTCGCCGGCAGGCGGCAGTGGAACAGCGAGGCGGGCTGTTTTTTCGGAAAACAGCGGGCCGGAATAGGTATGCTGGATGGAGGTGGGAGAGACAACCTCCCGGGAGCGCTGCCGCATCACCAACCTGAACGGCCAGTAACCGCTCCAATCCTCAGAGACAGCATCACTTAAACGGATAATTTCGGCCAGGAGGGGCAGAGGGAGCTCCATCGCTTCCTGGTACAGTCGGAGAAATACGCCCCGGGTGGCGCGTGCATCGTCTAAAGCCCGGTGAGTGGCGGGGTACGGAACGCCCAGGGCCTGAGCCAGCGCTCCCAGATTATAGCGGCCGGCATTGGGCAGCAGGACAGAGGCCATTTCATAAGTATCCAGGGTATCGTTTTCGCGCAGGATTTTCAATCGCCGCAGGAAACCCAGGTCGAAGCGGATGCTGTGCCCGAGAATGGGAGAATTGCCTACAAAAGCTTCCAGGTCTGGCAAGACATCCCGGATAGAAGGCGAGCGCAGCACCATCTGGTCGCTGATGCCGGTGAGCTGCGTTATGAAAGGTGGGATACGAACACCCGGGTTTACCAGGCTGGTCCATTCACCTTCCAGGCGATGCTCATTGAAGCGCACTGCGCCGATTTCAATAATTGCGTCTTTTTGGGAATCTAATCCGGTGGTTTCAATGTCGAGCGCTACGATGGAATCCATGTGGAGGATTATACCTTGCCAGTCGAAAGGAGTCCGTTATCGCAGGGGATTCTCAAATATAAAAAATACCCCGAGGATTCAGCATTCCGCGGGGTATTGGGTTGAGAATGAGTCAGTCGTGGTTTCTCACCAGTAAATCCCTGACCGCATCGGCCTGGGTAGGAGAGATATCCAATAAATCCAGCTCCGCGCCTTCGCCTGCCAGGATGCGCTGGCCCAGGCCGGAATGCTGCCAGACTTTCAGATCTTCCTCCAGCGGCGAGCCGATCAGGTCTTCCCGGACAATCTTTCCGTCAGCCATCACCAACACCCGCCGGGTCTGGCGGGCAACACTCAAGTCGTGGGTCACAACGATGAAGGTGGTTCCCTGGCTCCGATTTATCTCATGCAGCAGGTTCATTAATTCCTGGCCGGCTGTGGTATCCAGGTTGCCTGTGGGCTCATCTGCCAGGATGATGGCTGGTTTATTTGCCAGGGCGCGCGCGACCGCCACTCTCTGGCGCTGACCACCCGAGAGCTGGCTTGGCAGGTGTTTCATGCGGTTTTCCAGGCCTACCAGCTCCAATAATTCTTCCGATCGGTGCCGGCGCTTTACCAGACCAGTGTGACCCATCAACGGGACTTCGACATTCTCCCTGGCATTCAATGTCGGCAGCAGGTTATGCAGCTGGAAGACGAAACCCACGGTGTGGGCGCGGAAGTTGTCCTTATTGCGGATTTTTGACAGGTCCTGGCCGTTCACCCTGACTTCACCGCTGCTGGGTTTATCCAGGGCACCCAGCATATTCAGCAATGTGCTCTTCCCGCTTCCGCTTGGTCCCATGACTGCCACCAGCTCGCCCGGAGCGACTTTCATATCTACGGAATCGAGGGCGCGAATTTGTTCGCCGTCGCCGTAGATGCGGGTCAGCTGGTGTGTCTCCACAATCCATTCCTGTTTTTCAACCATCATATGCGCTCCTTCAACCGGGCACATCATTCCACTTCGATATCTACAAAAGCTGTCATGCCCCAGCGCAGCTCTGCGACTAACTCGTCCAGCTCGATGACCGCCTTGTAATTAACGCCCGATCCCTGGGAAGCTTTGGGAGCCAGGCTTGCGACTGTGCCCTGAACGAGCACCTCTGGTAAGGCGTCGAAGGTTACCCTGACGCGGCTGCCGACTTTAACACGCGCAGCATCGATCTCATTGAGGTCGGTAGTTTCTACTCGCAGGTGGTCGAGATCGGCCAGCTGCAGCACAGTCTGACCAATCGTGACCCACTGGCCAGCGCGCACGTCAATTTCACTGACGATGCCTGCAAATGGTGCCAGCAGCTCAAGGTCATCCAGCCTGGCCTGGGCGGCGGTGAGGGCGGCATTGGCATTCTCCACTCGAGCCTCAGCCACGGCCAGCTCATCCGGATCGGGTCCTTTCATCCAGATTTCGAAATCCTCACGCGCCTTTACCAGGTTTTCCTGGGCAACGGTGAGCGTGTTCTCGTACTCCAGGCGGCGGACCGCGGCGTTGTAATCGCTTTGGGCATTGTCCAGATCCTCTTTCAGATCCTCGCGGGTCGGATCGCTTGACGGCTTACTTTTATACGGCTCGAAAGCCTGCCTGGCTTCATCCAGGACTTTTTCGGTCATGTCCAGGCCCTCCAGGGGAGTGAGGTCCTCCTGGTTGGCGGGCACTGTGAAGTTATCGAGCTGATATTGGGCATCACGCACATCTTTGGCATATCTCGAGGTCGCCTCGATCGAGCTCACCATCGCGATTTCTGCTGCGTCAGACAGGTCTTCCAGCGCTTTTTGTGCCGAAGTCACCTCGAATTGAGCTGCGGTTATGGCGGCCTGGATTTCCTCTTTTCCTTTCAGCCGCACCAGCACCTGGCCTTCTTCGACTGCTTCGCCTTCTTCAACCAGCACATCCTCGACGATGCCCGAAGCAGAAAGGCTTAAGATGGTCCAATCGGCTGGAGTCACGACACCCGTCGCGCTGACTAAAGGAGTGATGTCTTCGTTGACTGGTGGTTCGACGGTAGGGGAGGTCTGGGGGGATAGTCCACTGCATCCGGTGATGATCAATCCGAGCAGCAGCAACCAGGCTGTTATGGTAGATACTTTTTTTGTTAGCATTTTTCTTCTCCAATTTTCGTTTTGGCTGGATCATTTGTGATTCGTTCCAGCCCGGCACTTACTCGTAACGTAAAGCTTCGAGAGGCTGCAAACGTGTGGCGCGATAGGCGGGATAAGCACCCCCCAGCAGTCCTAATACCAGGGCAATAATACCCGCTTTCAGAAATACAGCGAGATCCCAGGTCGTTTTCAAATAAGCACCCATCGTCGGATCCTGTTGGATCAGGTAAACCATGCCAAAAGCGATCAAGACTCCCGCCAATCCACCGAGCAATCCTAACAGCAGGGATTCTTTAAGAATCATCGCCATAACGAAACGCCGTCTCCAACCTAAAGCGCGCAACACGCCGATCTCGCGCGTGCGCTCAAAAACCGCCATCAGCATGGTATTCAATACACCGATGCCACCGATCAGGATGGAAATGAACGAGATGCCTCCGATCAGCCCATCCATTGTTTTCATGTCGGGCATCTGTTCCACGAACTCACCGGCCAGCGTGGCATGGACTTCCGGGAAATCATTACTGATCCTGGCAGCAAATTCTTCGGATTTTGTTGGATCGTGAAGTTTTACTGCATACATCATGACCTTGCGCGGCCTGCCTGAGAAGGATTGCACGTCCCGCAACGTAAGCACACCACCGACTTCCTCCCAGCTCATTTTGCTTTCATATATACCGACAATTCGGAAACGGCTCCCGCTTAACTCAATCGTGTCACCGACCCCCTTGTGCAGTGAATTTGCCATGAAACGACCCAGGATTACCTGGTGGTTATTGGTGAGAGTAGTCCCTTCAACGATGCGAAAATGCTGGAGACCGAATTCATTGGGAGCATAACCCCAGACTATAAAGAAGCTCTTCATTTCTGGAAGCATAACCGCGGTGAAAAAAATCCCGCTGATGGCTTCAACCTCGGGCATGGCACTCAATTTTTCGCCGATGCGCTCATCGATGACGCTGAATTCGGTATCCGAGATATTCGCCTGGCGGATCATGATTTCTGCCGTTGAACCTAACATGTCTGAGAATTGAGATGTAAAAGAGCGGAGTACAGATTCCAGGGCGACGATTGCTCCGACTGTTATTCCGATTACGCTCATGGTCAGCAGTGTCCGCCCGGAGCGCTGCCACAGGCTCTGTACTGCCATGCCGCCGACTGGCAGGCGGTGGACCCTGGCTCCAGCGCTGCCTGCTTCGTACCGCAGTGCCTCGACGGGCAGCATTCGCCCGGCGCGCCACGCAGGGTATAGTCCGCCTACAAGGCCTAACACCAAAACGACTATAAATGCCTGGAGCAGTATTCCGGAACTGAGTGCGGATGAAGTCACCCCGAAGAACACAGTTGAATTGGATAGCGTCGTAAGTAGAAAATAACCTATTAATGTGCCCAACAGGCCGCCTAAAAAGCACACAAACAGGGATTCCAGCAGAATCATCCACAGAACTCGAAAATTGCTCCAACCAAGTGCTCGTAGCGTCCCGATTTCACGGGTTCTTTCCATTACGGACATTAATTGGGCGTTCATCATCCCAACGCCGCCTAAAATAATTGCGAGTCCTCCTATCACCCAGACAAAGGCCTTCAGGTAGTTGGCCATCTGCTGATTCTCGGCAAATGCCGCTGCCCCGGAAATTTCCAGGTCTTTATGCTGTTTCTCGAATCGGGATATAAACCGGTCTTTTAGTTTTGGGTCTTTAAGGCGCACGTAAACAAGGCTTACCTGGCGGGATTTACCGAGCAATTCCTGGGCGTCGTCGATATTGACCAGAATCCCGCTGTCTTCGAAAGAATCTCCAGTCTCGTAAATGCCGGTCACACGGAAAACGCTGCCAACAAGGCGTATGGAGTCTCCGACTTTCTTTTCCATTACTTCGGCAGCAGCTTTTCCCAGTATCAATGGTTTCCCACGAGTCGCAAGTGATTGGCGTGACCCCAGGCCTTCGCCTTCGAGAATTTTATACCTGCCTAAAACAAAGCTGTCCTTCGGGTACCCAAACAGGAAGATGAAAGGTTCGCCTTCTGCGTTGGTGAATCCCTGGATCATGCCGCTAATTTCGGAAACTTCGGGCATAGAATCTAATTCGGCAACGATACTTTCATCGATTGCACTGTAACTGGGGTCAAAGGCGTTCGGCTGACTGATGATCAAATCAGCCTTGCTGCCTGTGAGAATGGAAGTGTAGCCAGCTTCCATTCCGTCAGCCATGGCTCCCAGGGCGATAATGGCAGCCACTCCGATGCTGATACCAAAGATGGTGAGCAAAGTGCGGATTTTGCGTCTCAGTAAGTTCTTGATAGACAATGTCTCATCTCACCAACTGCAGGAAACCAACCCAGGATTTTTTCATTGCTGTCCGATCCCATCGAAAAGGATTGAGGTGCAATGCTGTGCGAAGGTGTTCCAATCGGAGTTTACCAGCGGGTCGTCCAGTACCTGGTAGATAAACAGCCCGATCCACAGGCTGGTGATGAAACGTGCAGACAGGTGGACATCCTGCTGGCGGATTTGACCGAGCATGATGCGCATCTGGAGCTGCTTCTCAAGCATATTCAAAATCGGCTCGACCAGTATCGTATAGTACCGCTGGCGTAATTCTTTATCCACCAGGATTTCAGACATGATTGCCTGCTGCATGGCCGTGTTTTGCTCGGAGCTGACCTGCCGGGATTTTAGCATGGAGAAGAAGAACTGGCGAGGATCATGGAGAATTGTGCCATCTGATGCGGGCATTGTCCCTTGAGTCTCGCCCAGACGGTTAATGATTTCCAGGAGCAGGTCATTCTTATTGTCAAAGTAGTTATACAGCGTGCCTTCAGCCACATCGGCAGCTTCAGCAATCTCCTTGGTAGTCGTCCGGTGAAAGCCTTTCTCAGCAAACAACCTGGAGGCAGCTGCGAGGATTTTGTCCAGACGCTCCGCAAGTTGTTTCTGCCGCCTGGAACTCGATTCGCCTTCGGACATGCACACCTCCCACCGGGTTAACAAGAAAACAAAAAAAGTGAGTGCTCACTCAGTAATGAGCACTCACTCATATTACTACAAAATCACTTCCTGTCAAGAGCTGCGGATTATTTGGCCGGTCTTAAAGCTGCCTCGGGTGCCGTCTTTGGATCGGTTATTGGCGGCAGAGGTATCGGCTGGTACACCACGCCGGTGCCGATTGTGCCGTAAGGAATAATGTAAAACACAATCGAGCCGTCCCCTCCCGGATACTGTTGGAAGGCAAAGAAAAGGTGCGAGCCATCGGGGGTGAAATTTGAATCGCGATAGCAGCAGGAATCATTGATCGGATTCACGTCAACGCTGGCCTTGTACAGGTCGCCGTTGTAAATATCCAAATTACCAAAACCATTGTTGCGAATGAAGGTATTCATTGAAAAAAGGCTGGTGCCATCCCATCCGAAATTCAGGATGGTCGGATTGGCTGTATAGTCCTCCGGGCGAAAGCGGGGTGGTGGAAAATTATCGAGAGTTTTTGGCTCGGGGGTGCACTGCGTGATGTCGATAATTGTGACGAGATCTCCACCCACTCCCATGATAACCATTCCCAGCCTGGTCATGTCATCCGACCAGCGAACATATTTTACAAAGTGCCGCAGATAGGGTGCCCAATCCTTGCATTCTGCCAGCTCCGTAAGTCCTGAGCGCTTGGTGACCTGGTTGAGTTTTTCGATATCATAAGGAACCATGAACATCTGGTTGTCGACGCTCATGGCGACCATGGATCCATCCGGAGAGATTTCAAATTCCTTCAGGGTTGAGACAAAATTCAAGCACAGGATCAGGTCATTGCGGCCGCTGTCAATCTGGACGGCGAATATGCACTTGCCGGAAATGTAATTAACAGCATTGCCGTCCGGAGTCCACTGCAGCTGACTTTTCTCGGTGCCATCTTCGGTCAGCCGCACCAGCTCACTTCCATCCAGGTTGGCAATCCAGATATCACTCTCGTTGATATATGCGACTTTATCGGCTCCGCCGATAACCGGCGCTATTGGCTCAGGAGGCAGTGTTTCGGTGGGTGTGGCGGGTATCTCGGTGTCTGTGGCTGCAAGGGTAGCCTGTCCACCCTGGGATTGTGTGGGGATCGAGGTGGCGGTGGATGCCTCAGTCGGAGCCTGGGTATCGGTGGGTTGGGTCGTGGCTGTTGCGCTGGGACCAGCCAGGAAAGCAAGCGGTCCGCTCCCGCGGCTGCCGGAGGCAGCCAGGACGACGGCGATTGCCAGGATTGCGACCACCGCCACACCAGCGATAATCGCAGCAACCGGAAATTTGCGTTTGACTGGAGCCTGAGCAGCGCCTTCTTTTACTCCCGCGGCAGGAGCGCCTCTCATCACTGTCGGACCTGAAGCATAAGCGGTCGCCATCTCGGATGCCGGAATGCCGCGGCCAGCCGCCGAGACGGTTTCAGACAGCGAAGACTGCGGGATCTGAAAAGTATTGTGGGCGATGGCGTCCAGGGCTTTTGCAAACTCATCGACCGTGGAGTACCTGTCGGTTGGCGCTTTGGCCATCGATTTTTGAACGGCCTCATCGACAGCTTCGGGAAGATCGGGTTTTACATCCCGCATGCTGGGAACTGGCTGCAGGACATGCATCATCATCACTTTGGCTGGCGAATCACCCTGGTATGGTGTCTGGCCGGTGAGCATTTGAAAGACCATCACGCCCAGCGAATAGATGTCGCTGCGACCGTCGATTTCCTTATCACCCTGGACCTGTTCGGGGCTCATATAAGCAGGGGTACCAACTATGCTGGTGCCTGTAAGTGTGACACCCACCTGCTCAGACAGGCGTGCGATCCCGAAGTCCGAAAGGTAGGCATTCCCGTATTGATCATAGAGGACATTGCCCGGTTTCAGGTCGCGATGGATTATTTTGCGTGCATGAGATGCATCCAGCGCAGGTGCCAGGCGGGCGATCATCTGGGAAGTCTCGGACAGTGAAAGCGGACCTTGATCCAGGCGCTCGGTGAGCGAGGCGCCAGCCATGTAGCGCATCACGATATACGGCTGCCCATCGTCTTCGCCAAAGTCGTAAACCGGAACTATTGCCGGGTGTTCGAGGAGTGCGATCATTTTCGCTTCGCGTTCGAAGCGAGTGCGGAACTGCGGATCATGCAGGAAGGTTTTCGGAAGTACTTTAATAGCCACATCGCGTTCGAAGCTGGGATCATAGGCCTGGAAAACAGTAGCCATTCCACCTTTGGCAATCTCGGTTTTTACTTCGTAACGGCCGATTTTTTGATCAGTCATAATTCTCCAAAAAGGACAAGTAGTTACTTTCCAGATAGATGCGAAAGGAGAAAGCTGCCAGTTGTTCGCCGAGTAAATTAGGCGCTTCTACCGGCATGGATTTTTTACAATCCGCTATTATACATGGATATCAGTGTATTAAGGTCTGAAATGAACGATCCAGTATGCGTGTAATTATACGCGGGAATGAGCTAAATCCGGTCAGCCAGTTCCGAACTGGCGATCGCCTGCATCGCCCAGCCCTGGCAGAATATAACCATGTTCGTTCAACCGTTCATCGATGGCAGCCAGGTGAATGGGAACCTCAGGATGCTGCTGGCGCAACAGGGCAATTCCTTCGGGAGCACCAATCAGGCCAACAAATTTGATTTTCTTCACTCCCCATCGCTCCAGCACATCGACAGTCGCAACTGCAGAACCCCCGGTTGCCAGCATCGGATCCAGGATCAGACATACGGAGACGGTTGGCTCAACAGGCAGCTTATTGTAATATTCGACCGGTTTCAGGGTACGTTCATCCCGGTACAGGCCGATATGCCAGACCTCGGCTGTCGGCATGAGACCCCAGATACCCTCCACCATACCCAGGCCAGCCCGGAGAATAGGGACGAGTCCGATCTTTTCTTTCAATTCTGCTCCGTTGGTCAATGCCAGAGGAGTTTCCACGGTGGTCGGGGTGAGCACCATGTCTGCAGTCGCTTCGTACGCCAGCAGGCCGGCCATTTCTCTGACCAGCTCGCGGAATTTTTTTGGGTCGGTATTCTTGTCTCTCAGCTTTGTCAGCTTGTGGGAGACAAGGGGATGGGAAGATGGGAATACGTTTTCCATGGTTTTCCTCCTTGAGCGCGGCTGGCTAATTATAGTCCTTTTCCGAGTTATAATCGCCAGCATGGACGAGGCTTCGAAGCGCTTCATAAATCCAGAATCACAAACGGATGATCGCGTTGATCAAGCCTTACGTCCAAAATCATTGTCTGAATTGATTGGACAGGAGAGGATTAAAGAAAACCTGGCGATATTAATCTCGGCTGCACGCCAGAGAAACGAACCGCTCGACCATGTCCTGTTCTACGGCCCACCCGGACTGGGGAAGACCACGCTGGCACATTTGTTGGCGAACGAGATGCAGGTCAATATTAAAATCACGTCGGGACCAGCGATTGAAAGACCCGGCGACCTGGCAGCAATATTAACGAATTTGAGGGCGGGTGATATTCTATTCATCGATGAAATTCACCGGTTGGGTAGGGCAATTGAAGAAATTCTCTATCCAGCGATGGAGGATTTCGCACTGGATATCGTGATAGGGAAAGGGCCTTCGGCTCGCTCGATCCGTCTTAAGCTGCCCCATTATACGATTATCGGTGCCACGACTCGCCTGGCGCTTATCACCGCACCGCTCAGGGCGCGTTTCGGAGCTGTGTACCGCTTAAATTATTACGATTTCGAATCGATGAGAGCGATTGTTGAACGTGCTGCGCGGGTGATGGGAGTGGAAGTGAACCGCGATGGGATGGATGAGATCGCACGGCGCGGCCGCGGCACCCCGCGTGTTGCTTTGCGCATGTTGAGGCGAGTGCGGGATTTTGCCGAAGTGCGTGCCGATGGCATCATCACTCGCCAGGTTTCCCAGGATGCCCTTGAATTACTGGACGTGGACATCCTCGGCCTGGATGAAATGGACCGACGGGTGCTGATAACGATTATTGAAAAATACCAGGGTGGGCCAGTTGGGCTCAGCACAATCGCTGCTTCAGTCAGCGAAGAGCCCGATACGATCATGGATGTTGTTGAACCCTATTTACTTCAGATGGGATTCCTTGAGCGTACACCCCAGGGACGCATGGCAACCAAACAGGCATATGACCATCTCGGGTGGAGTTTTCCGAAGGACGACCAGCCGCACCTGTTGTAAGGCAATTCCTGATAGTAATGGTCTCCCTGGCAAAATCACTGGTTTTAATAGGACTGATCCTGGTTATATCAGGCGGAGTGATATATCTCATCGCTCGATCGGGGTTTCAATTCGGACGCCTGCCAGGCAATATTACGATTGTGCGCGAGAATTTCACCTGTGTATTTGCTTTAGGATTGAGCATCCTGTTATCCGTGCTGCTGACGGTCGTCTTGAATATCCTGTCCAGGTTTTTGAATAAATAAATTCAGCCTCAGGACTCACCCCCGAGCGAACCGAGATTCAAGAAGAAAGATGAAGACATCTGATTTCGACTACGAGCTTCCGGAAGGCTTCATTGCCCAGGAACCGGTTGAACCGCGGGACGCCTCGCGTTTACTGGTTTATCACCGGGATTCCGGCAATATCGAGCATACCCATTTTACAAACTTGGTGCGTTTCCTTCACCCGGGGGACCTGCTGGTAGTGAATAAGACACGAGTAATTCCGGGGCGGTTATTTGCTCGCAAGATTCCTACAGGTGGTCGCGTGGAGGTACTGCTGCTGAGACAGCGAGATGCTCTGAGCTGGGAAGCCCTGGTTGGTGGAAAGGGATTGACTACAGGGAAGACCCTGAGGGTGGAGGATGGACCGGTAGCGGTTGTTGCTGCTGACCTGGGTGGTTCACGCCGATTGATCAGATTTGAGACGCCCATCGAGACGGATTTGGACAGATTTGGACACGTGCCGCTTCCGCCATACATCCACATGCCGTTAATCGACCGGCGACGCTACCAGACAGTCTATGCGGTCGATGCGGGTTCGGCAGCTGCACCAACAGCCGGATTGCATTTTACTCCTGAGCTGTTGGAAAAATTACGCGAGCAGGGAATAATGTCCTGCGAGATCACATTACACATCGGTCTGGATACATTTGTTCCGGTGACCGAAGAAAATCCTCACCAACACCAGATTCATACTGAATGGTGCCAGGTAGATGAGATTGCTGCCGAGCAGGTCAATGAAGCGCATCGGAAGGGAAACCGGATTGTCGCGGTAGGTACCACCAGCGTGCGTGCATTGGAGAGTGCAACACGATTTGCGCAGGGGCAAGATATTATTGGAAGTTTTAGCGGTGCGACTGATTTATTTATATTACCGGGATATAAATTTCAGGTAATGGATGCGATGATTACAAATTTTCACTTACCGCGTTCTACCCTTGTCATGCTGGTAAGTGCATTTACTGGCAGGGACCGAATTTTGGATATCTACCGGCTGGCAATCCGAGAGGGGTATCGCTTCTATTCATTCGGCGATGCGATGCTGATTATTTGATCAATCTGGCTGACGCTATTCTCAATCCCCTGAGACTTTGATCCGATCTCTCCCCAGGTTTTTCGCTCCATATAGAGCATTGTCGACCACTTCAATCAATCCGGTGAATGAATGAGTATCGTCTACCATCGAAGCCACACCGATACTGGCGGTTAAAGAAATCGATCCGTCATATATATTCTGGAAAGTTGCAGCGATCTGGGTGCGCAAGCGGTTTGCGATGGAGACGGCTGTGGTTTTTCTCGTCTCAGGGAGAATGATCAAGAATTCTTCTCCACCGAACCTGCCGAGAATATCGATATCCCGGATACCCGCCTTTAAAAGCTGGGCGAATTGGCTGAGAACTAAGTCACCGACTGAGTGCCCAAATGTATCATTGACGCGCTTAAAATGGTCGATGTCAAACATCAGGATGGAAAGAGGCCGATGGAAACGACGAGCCCGGTGGAACTCGCTGTGTCCTAACTCGAACAGCTTGCGTCGATTGTAGATTCCGGTCAGGGAGTCAATCGCGGCAAGCTGCTCGATGCTCTTAAAAAGTGCAGCATTATCCAGTGCGATGGCAGCATATGATGCCAGCATTTCAAGTAAATTCTGATCTTCGTCGGAATAAGCAGCCGGGTTGTATGACTGTGCGGAAATCATGCCAATCACTTTCCCTCGTAAATACATGGGAACCGCTAAAATGGAACGAACGGGCTGCGGGTCGCTGAGCTGGATGGCCTCACCCAGCCTGACGGGATCCTGGGTGTCATCGATGTAAATGGAATTTCCAGAATTGACAATCTGCGTTGTCAGACCGCGAATGGCGGGATTGGTTTGAGCAGGAATCCTGCCACTCAGGTCAATCAAAAACGCAGTATCGAAGGTCTGTTTGACATCATCAAGAAGCACAATTAGGAATGCTTCCGCTGTCATTAGTTGAGCGGCAGCACGGTGGACGGCAGCATAGATTTCTTCAGCCTGCAGGTCGGCAGCGACAATTTCCTGGCTGACCCGGTGTAAGATCGCCCTGCGCTCAGCAGCCTGGCGTGCAGCCAGATAGAGGTTCGCATTTTCGATGGCAATTGCCGCATGGTTCGCAAACGCGGCAGATAATTCAGCGTCTTCCTGGGTGAAACTCCAGGGTTTGCTGCGGTCCAGGTTGAGCAGCCCGATTACCCTTTCTTTTCCGATCAGGGGGACCCCAAGCCAGCTGCGAATGTAGTTTGAATGCGGGAGACTTTCCCAGCGAGGATCCAGGCTCGTGTCTGGAATGATTACAGGCTGCCTGCTTTCAACCACTTCTTTGATGTGCGGGTGACGCTGGATCTTAAATTGAATGGCGAGTTGGTCAGGCGACTGCAATTTCCGTTGGGCGACGATAGAAAGGCTATCTCCTGACTGCAGCATGATAGAAGCGCTGTCGTATTCAACCACACGCTGTAAATGGTCCAGGATGAGCTCCAGGACGACTTGGGGATCGAGGCTTGAAATCAGAATGCGAACTACTTCACGCAATGTCTCTATCTGCTTGCGCAGCTTGCGTTCCGCTTGGGTAGTCTTTACCTCCTTCAGCGGGGAAGAGACAGGATTTCCAACGCCAGAGGATTTTGAATGTAGTAAGTGCAGGAAAATCACATAGTGGGAACTGGAGGAATCCTCGATTTTACGGGATATGTAGCGCACGCCAGTCGAACCTCCAGCTTTTTGGCGTGCGTATGCAATCCGAGGAACGCAAGTGTCAGTCGAGAGATCGTCTAAGGAAAGCGGTTCTGATAGATCTGGATCTTTGGCAAGCAGGTGGTGGAGAGAAAGTCCCGAGAATTCGCGTTTGGCGTAGCCGAAAAACCGGCGCGCCGATCTACTCCCAGCTTTAACGTGACTGGCTTGATCGATTAATATTACGGTATCAGGCATCCCCTCCTGGTCGACCTGATCCGGATAAGTTCTCATGTCATCTACTTGATAACTATTTGATCCTTTCCCTGAGTTTTCGCCTGGTAGAGCGCTTCATCTGCTGCCTGGAGCAGGGATTTCAAGTCACTAATTTCGTTCGATACTTTGCTAACGCCCATGCTTATGCTGATCGAGATAATCTGGTCGTTCTGCCAAAGAGGTGAGTTTTGAATGGTCAGTCGCAGTCTCTCCGCCACCTTGGCGGCACCAAATAGGTCATTCTCAGGCAACAGGATTACAAACTCATCCCCACCATAGCGGCAGACGACGTCGATTTTCCGGGTGTTTGATTGCAGGATGTGGGCGATAGATTTAATGGCAAGATCTCCGAATGCATGCCCAAGCGTGTCGTTGATAGTCTTCAGGTCATCGATATCCAGCATGATCGTCGCAAGGTGGCGATTATATCGCCGGGCGCGTTCTACCTCGCGATCTCCCAATTCGAAGAGACCTCGCCTGTTGTACAGCCCTGTCAGGTGGTCCGTTATAGCCTGTTTTTGCACTTCAGCATGCAGTTGTGCGTTACGTATTGCTGCGGTGGCTGTCACTGCAAAACTGGCCAGAAGCCTTAAATCTCTTTGGGAGAAAACCGCTTTCTTATTCGCTTCAAGTGATAAAGCCCCTAAAACGCTTCCATCGAGGATGAGCGGAGCGACGATCAGGGATTGACCTAAAGCAACGGTATGTTTTGGGGAAACCAAAATGGGGACACGGCGCCTGACCACTTCGTCAATGTAAGGGAAGGATTGAGAGCGGGCGAGCTGGTGAATGCGGGGGTCTACATCACTATATCCAAGCACAGCGCGTGTTTCAAGCTGGCCTGTTTCGGGTGCCAACAAATGAATGGCGCCTTTCTCGGAGGCAGGAATGGCTGTGGTAGCAGAATCGAGAATCTTGCCTAGAAGCTGTTCCAGATCCAGAGTGGTTAAAAGTGCAGCAGTAGCCTCTTGTAAGGCCCCCAATTCTCTCGTAAATTGCACCAAACTGATATCATCAATTCCAGGATATGTATCTTGAATTTCCCTTGCGTCTTCATTCATGTCTGCCATGGTTCCCCTGGTCCCATCGCCCTGTCCGGCTCGTTCTAAAGGCGCAAATCGCTACTTAATTATCCAAAGGCAATTTGTCTGGGACTGCCTGATCTGAGGTGTGTGCAGTCCGGTATCCTTCTGATTCCTTGTCAGGACAACTCCTGTTGAAGATTATACAATAGAAAGAAGTTATAAAAGCGTGAAAATTCTTTCTCTGTTGAATAGCCTTCTCGAATTGATCCGAATTCAGCAAAGGTTATAATTCAGTCAGGAATCTAAATGTTAGTAATGCCATAAGTGGAGTCCATATGCGCGCCGTTGATATCATCACACGAAAATGCAATCGCAATGAGCTGACGAAGGAAGAGATTGATTTCTTCATCAACGGCTACACTCGCGGTGATATACCGGATTACCAGGCAGCTGCCTGGGCGATGGCGATTATGCTGCTGGGGATGTCGATGAGGGAGACCACCGATCTGACGCTGGCGATGGCGAACTCTGGTGAAATCCTCGATCTTTCCAGTGTTGTCCCCATCGCGGTTGATAAGCACTCCACCGGGGGGGTAGGGGACAAGACTACACTGGTGGTTGAACCGACCGTGGCAGCCTGCGGACTGCCGGTGGCGAAAATGTCCGGACGGGGTCTGGGGTTCAGTGGAGGCACGCTGGACAAGATGGAGTCTATCCCCGGATTCCGGACGGATCTATCTATTGCTGAATTTATCCAGCAGCTGAGTGAGGTTGGGCTGGTGCTGGCCGGGCAGAATGACAAACTGGCTCCTGCTGATGGAAAACTCTATGCCCTCAGGGACGTGACGGGAACGGTACAGTCAATCCCATTAATCGCTTCTTCAATTATCAGCAAGAAGATAGCTGCCGGGGCTCAGGCCTTTGTCCTGGATGTTAAAGTCGGCCTGGGAGCCTTCATGAAGAACCTGGAAGATGCGCGCACATTAGCGGAGACCATGGTAAAGATTGCCCATTTGAGCCAGCGCAAGGCCGTGGCACTGCTTTCCGAGATGAACCAGCCCCTGGGCCTGGCAGTAGGGAATGCCCTGGAAGTTAAAGAAGCGGTTGAAACTTTGAAGGGCGGCGGCCCGGCAGATTTTAGAGAGCACTGCCTGGTGATCGCTGCCTATATGCTGGTGATGGGAGAAAAGACGGGTGATATTGAACAAGCAAGAAGAATGGCGGAAAGCGCTCTCATGGATGGTAGAGCTCTGGATCGATTTAGAGCGCTGGTAGCCGCCCAGGGAGGCGATACGCGCTGCCTGGACGATCCGGGAAGATTACATCGAGCTAATTTAATCGAGACTCTGACCTCAACCCGCGCAGGATTCTTGAAGGAGATACATGCCCAGAAGGTAGGTGAGACTGCCGTCCTGCTTGGTGCAGGAAGGGAGAAAAAAGGGGATGCCATCGACCCCGCGGTGGGAATCGAGCTCCAGAAAAAAGTTGGTGATTATGTCAGCAAGGGGGACCCGTTGTTCCGTATTCACATTAATGATGTGAGCCTTCTAAACGATGCTTCACAGAAGCTGCTCGAAGCTCTAAAATGGAGCGACCAACCGGTCGAACCTCTTCCCCTGTTTTATGGGGTAGTCCAGGACCAGGATACGTCCCTTGTTAGGTAAATTGTATGCGAAGGGGCCAGTGATTTAACGCTTCCAACGGACTAATAAGACTTGAGGTTGTTTTTGAAATGTGCTCCAGGGGATTTCACCATTCACCAGCTGGATTAGAGTCTGGTACAGGAGCTGGTTCGTGGGAGTGGGTATGCCGAGTTTTCGTCCATAGCGCACGACTGCACCGTTGAGGTCTTCGACCTCGCTGTTTTTACGACCACTCTGCAGGTCCATGTGAAGAGAAGGCATTTTTCCACCGCGGCCTGCACCCAGGCTGCGCTGGATGAGCGCTTTGGACAGCCTTAAGGGGAATCTCCGGATGACCTGCGCCAATAACCTGACCGGTGTAGCCGGAAGGTTGACGACCCGAATCTTTTGGGCCTGCATGACAGCCAGGGTTTCCTCGATTTGTGTTTTTTCCAGGTGAAAGAGACCCGCATCGGCAAAAACCTGCGTGGGGGGCATGTCGAGAATTGCCGAGCTGGCATTTCCAAGCAAATTCGTGATCAATTTGGACCACTTCATATCGAGCGATCGGTCGAATAACCTGGCGTTTAAACCTGCCCTGTTCATGTGTTCGCACAGACGGGCTGCGATTGGGTGGGCTGCGGCGACACCAATGCCACGCTTGCGCTCTAAAGCTACGTCGCCAGCCGACCGGCGCAGGATCGAGCTGGTGACCGTGCCGGCGATGACTTTTTCTGCTCCCAATTCAGCTGCCAGGAGCCCCTCGTTGTCGACA
>Ga0209254_10000143_pt1 | contig 48257 bp, 38 predicted proteins | sample FrelakmetDIP11DI_FD_187148 | JGI IMG/M metagenome (GOLD analysis project Ga0209254, IMG submission 187148) | Freshwater lake sediment microbial communities from the University of Notre Dame, USA, for methane emissions studies - DIP11 DI (SPAdes)... | ecosystem: Environmental > Aquatic >...
CGCGCACGAAGAGGTAATAGACACCGCCGAAGTGGGTGTCGAAGGCGTAGCCGGGCAGGCGCGCCGCAAGATGCCGGTGCAGCGCGAGCGAGTAGAGCCGCGCCTGCAGGTCGTAGCGCTCGGCCTGCATGACCGCGGCGAGGCGCTCCGGCGCATAGGCGGCGTGCGACCCGCCCAGCCAGTTGGATTTCCAGTCGGCCACGTACCAGCGGCCCTCGTGGACGAAGACGAGGTCGATGAAGCCTTTCATGAAGCCCGGCCCGGCCGCGATGCCGGGCGCCAGCGCGACCGCCGGCCCCGACACGGGAAACAGAAACTCGAGCTCGGCCTTGCGCTCTCGCGGGCCGACATCTGCAAGCCGCAGCCGGCCCGCCGCGTCGAGCGGTGTGCTGAGCACGTCGGCCAACAGCCGCTGCAGCGTGGCGGCCCACCTGCGCTCGAACCCGTGCTCGTCGAGCAGCCGCTCGGCCAGCGCGGCGTTGTCCGGCGCATCGGGCCGCTGGAAGTCGGCGTGCTCGAACAGCGCGTGAATCAGCCTGCCGACGTCTGCACCGCGCGGCAGGGCGAAAGCGCCTTCGTCGCGCAGCGCCGGCGCGTCCTCCGTCTCGAGCGGCGTCGCAGCGGCGGCGTCGTGATCGGGCCGCTCGACACCCGGACGCCGCGCGACCAGGCCCGAGAAGCTCGACACCCGCCAGGGCGCCGGGATCTCGCGTTCGAACGGCCGGGCCGCCAGACGCCGCACCGCGGCCCCCAGTGCGACCGGCGTACCCGGCGCTTCGGGCAGATCCGTCACCGCGATCGCGCCAGGCGCTGCGCGGACGAGTGCATCGAGCTCCTCGCGAAGTTGCGTCTCGCCGCGTGCGGCGAGGTCCCCTTCGCGCACGCCGTGGATCAGCCAGGCGAGCGGCGCGCTGGCGGCATCCCGCACTGCGCCCCACGCGACCACGCAGCGCTGTCGCGCGCGCGTGAGCGCCACGTAGGCGAGGCGCAGGCGCTCCGCGCGCTCCTCCTCCTCGTTCGCCGCGAGGTGGGTGTCGAAATCGGCCGAGCCGGTGTCGATCAGCGCGCCGTCTGGCCCGTGGCAGGCCGCGAACGTGGCCCGCGATGAACGCAGGCTGCCCTCCCACAGGAAGGGGCAGAACACGATCTCGAACTCGAGGCCCTTCGCCGCGTGAATGGTGAGAATGCGCACCAGGTGCTCGTCGGACTCCAGCCGGAGCTGCTGGGTCTCCGCATCCTCGACGGGATTCGCGCCGGCGCGCTCCAGGTAACGCGCAAGCCCGTCGAGGTCCAGCCCGTCGCGTACGGCAGCCGCCTGCAGCAGGTCGGAGAGATGCTGGACGTTGGTGAGGCGCCGCTCGCCGTCGGCGTAGCGCAGCAGGCGCGCCGGGATGCCCTCGGCCTCGACCAGCTCGCGCCACATGCGGATAAAGCCATGCCCCACCGCGCGGTCGCGATAGCCCGCGAAGCGCTGCAGCACCGCGTCCCATGCGGGCCCATCCGCCCCGAGGCGGGCGAGGTCCTCGCCGGTGGCGCCGAGCAGATCGGTGGCGAGTGCCGCGCGGACGAGCGCCTCGCGCCCGGGCTCGGCGACCGCGAGCAGGATCCGCCCGACGTCCGACGCCTCGGCTGTCGCGAACACGCTCTCCTGGCCATGGGTCACGCTCGCCACGCCGAGCTCGCCCAGCGCACGCCGCACCAGCGCGCCCTGACGATGCGTGCCGACCAGCACCGCGATGTCGCTGCCTTCCAGCGGGCGATCGCCCAGCGTTCCTCCGCCGGGCGAGAGCAGGCGCGCGATTGCGGCCGCGGTGGCGCGGGCGGCGCGCTCGGCCGCCTCGCCCTTGCCTGCCGCTGCGCCGGCTTCGGGCGGAAGGAACCAGAGGGTGAATGGCGCAGGGAAATCCCGTGCGATCGACAGCGCCGGCCGGTCCTGCTCTTGCCACTCGCACGGCGCGAAGCCGATTTCGGGCGTCAGAAAGGGATTCTCGCGCGCGAACAGCGCGTTCACCGCGCGCACCTGTTGCGGGATCGACCGTCGGTTGGTGAGCAGCGTCAGCCGCGTGTCGGCAAGGTCGCGCGCCTCCAGATAGGCGCGCACGTCGGCGCCGCGGAAGCCGTAGATCGCCTGCTTCGGATCGCCGACGTAGTACACCGGCGCGTCGCTCTCCCCGTAGATGCGGCGGAAGATCTCCGCCTGGACCGGGTCGGTGTCCTGGAACTCGTCGAGCAACGCCGCCCGATGCCGCTGCCGCAGCGTTTCCGCGAGCGCCGCGCCGCGCGGCCCTCGCAGCGCTTGCGCGAGATCGACGATCAGATCGCCGTACCCCGCCAGGCCGCGCTCGCGCTTGCGTGCCGGCAGCGTCTCCCGCGCGTGCGCTGCGAGGCGCGCGCGCAGGTCCGCCACGCGGGCGTCGAGCACGGCGCGCGCCGGCTCCAGCGCCGCCCAGAGCCTGTCGGCCGCAGCGACGAACGGATGGTCGAACGCCTTCTTCCCGAGCTTGGCACGGGTGAACTGCTCGAAGGGCGCGACGTCCTTCGGGCGCTCCGGGTACGGCACGTCGGCGTCGAGCAGGACGCGCAGCGCGCGCATCCGCGGCGCGTAGACGTTGGCGGCGAAAAGGCCGCGAAAACGCTCGCTCAGCGCCGGGTCGGCGCGCCAGGCCGCGGCGGCGGCCGCGTGCGCCATCTCGAACGCCTCCACGGCGGACAGGTCCACGTTCCCCGGACCGATGACGCGCGCATACGGCCGCTGCGCGAATGACACGATGTCCGCCGCTAGCCTGTCCGGCGTGATGCCGGCGCGCGCGAGCCACTGCGCCCACAGCTGCGAGGCGCCGCCGAGCTCGACGCGCCAGAAGTCCTGCGCCACCTCGGCGATCAGCGCGGTCTCGTCGGGGGCGAGCTCGGTCACGAAGGGCGCGCCACTCTCGAACGCGTGCTCGGTCAGCACGCGCTGGCAGAACGAGTGGATCGTGTAGACCGGCGCCTGGTCGAACGTCTCCACGGCCAGCGCGAGCCAGAGCGCGTCGACGCGCCGGTCGACGCTCGTCCGCGCCACGTGGGCGACCAGGGCATCCTCGCTCCCGCGCGCCGCGTCGAGATCGCCCGATTCCAGCAGCCCGCGCAGCTCCACGAGGCGCGCGCGGATGCGCGACTTCAGTTCGGCGGTGGCGGCACGGCTGAAGGTGAGGACCAGGAGATCCGCCGTGCGCAGGCGCCGCTCCAGCAGCAGGCGCACGTACAGCGCGGCGATGGTCCACGTCTTGCCGGTACCCGCCGCGGCCTCCACCAGGGTCGTGCGTGCGAGCGGCGCGCGTGCGATGTCGAGACGCTGCGCGCTCATGCCTTGGTCTCCGCGGCGGCCGCCACGAGCGGTCCGCAGACCGCCACGGCGAGCTCGCGAAACGCGGCGTCGAGCGGATCGGCCACGTGGGCAAAGGCGAGCGCGAAATACCCGTCGCGGTCACGCTCGCCGGGATGGTCGCCCGACGCATCCGAAAACCAGGCCCTGGCGGCGCGCGCGTCCGCATCGGCCCCGGCCGAGCGTGCCTCGGCGTAGGCGAGCGAGGTTTCCGGAAAGAATGGCACCAGCTCGTTGCCCATGCGGGTCTCGAGCAACACCAGGGCGGCGAGGTGCGCCGCCGCGTCCTCGATCGGCTCGAACCGAACGCCGCTATCGATGCCGTGCAGCGCCGAGGCCTGCGGGCGCACGCATTGCAGCGCGAGGTGGTACACCCAGGCTTCGAGGCGATGACGTGCGCGTACCCGGCCCGGCACGAAGCGCTCCGGTGACCCGACGGTCGCGACCAGCCGCCGGGCACCGCAATCCACCTCGATGGTCGCGGGCTCGAACGAGGCCGCCGCCGCTGCACTCGCGGCCAGCGGCGCGATCTCCGCGACGATGCGGGCGAACCGCGCGTTGCCCGCGACACCGTGCGGCAGCTCGCCCGAAGCCCTGGCGAGCGCCAGCACGTCCGCCGCGGCGCGGCCTTCGCGCAGCCACGCGAACGTCCGGCGCCGCAACCCGGCCTCCGCGAATGGATCCAGATCGAAGGGCTCGGTCTCCTCGAGTGCCCCCTCGCCCGCCTCCAGCCGGATGCCTAGGCGATCGCGCAGCAGGCGGCGGGCCGGATTGCGCAGCGCGGTGCAGAGCGCCTCGAGCGGCAGCTTGGGCGATGGCGTGGCGGGCGCCAGGGGCCGCGCGAGAAAAGGCGGCGGGGCGGCATCCCGGCGCGAGGGCGTCGCGTAGGCGGCGGCGTAGCTGAAGAGCCTCGGCTCGGAGCCGTCGAAATAGCGCCGGCTGAAGGCCTGCAGCGGATGCTCGATGACGCACGCGCGCGTCGCCGCCTCGCCGCTCGCCCGCGTCACGGCCTCGAGCACCTCCGCGACCAGCGGTGACGGCGGGCGCGGATCGTTGTCGCGCACGGAGCGTCCGGTGTAGGTGATCCAGAGCTTGTCGCGGCCCGCAAGCAGCGCCTCGAGGAAGGCATAGCGGTCCTCGTCGCGGCGAATGCGGTCGCCGGTGCGCGGATGCCGGGCGGCGAGGTCGAAGCCCGGCGGGCGGTGCTGGCGCGGATACTCGCCGTCGTTCAGGCCCAGCAACGCGACGATCCGCGCCGGCACGGCGCGTCCCGGCAGCAGCGCCGCGAACGTGATCCCGCCACCCAAGAAGGCGTGCGACCGCACGCCCGCCTCCGCCGCCGTCGCCAGCTCGCGGACCACGATCGTGAGCGGCACGGGCTCGCGGGCCCCGGCGCGCTCCGCGCCGCGCGCGACGCCCGCGATGGCGGAACGCAGCAGCGCGACATCGTCGGCCTCGTCCGCGTCGGGCGCGAAGAAATCGCCCAACACGCGCTCCAGGCGCGACTCCCAGGCAGGCAGCGGACGCGGCCGCGCGAGGTCTTCGGCCAGGTCGAAAGCGCTCTCCGCGAAGGTCGCGACGCGCCCCGCGAGCGCGGCGGCTCCGCCTTCGACCGCGTCGTAGGGCAGCACGCCGGCAAACAGGTGAGCGTCGTCGCCGGGGAGCGCGTAGCCGAGCAGGATGCGATCGAGCCCGGCACGCCAGGTGTTCGCGCGTGTCGCGGGCAGGCCGAGCGATTCGCGATGACGCTCGTCGCGCCCCCAGCGTACCCCGGCGTCGCGAAGCCACTGGCGCACCAGCGACAGGTCGTCGAGCGCGATGCCGAAGCGCCGCCCGACAGCCGCGGTCTCGAGCAGCGCGACCAGGGTCTCCGCCTCGAAGCGCGAGCCCGGCAGCGCCAGCAGCTGCCGGAACGCGCGCGCGACCGTGGACGTCGCGAGGCCGCGGTCCGCGATGGAAAACGGCAGCCGCCGCTCTTCCGGGGCGGTGGCGAAGACCGCCTCGATCGCCGGGGCGTATGCGTCGATCTGCGGGACAAGCACCAGGATGTCCTCCGGCCGCAGCGTCGCATCGCGTTCGAACGCGTCGAGCAGGCGGTCGTGCAGCACCTCGACCTCGCGGGTGGGCCCGTGGCAGACATGCACGGCCAGGGAGTCGTCGCCGGACGCGGCTTCGGCAGACCGCTCCGCGAGGTCGAGGATGTCGGACTGCAGCCGGGCGAGCACGGTCTCGCGCCCCGGGTCGACGAACGCCGACGGATCGCCGGAATCGAGGCCGTAGAGCGCATCGAGGGTCGCCCGCGCGTGCCAGCCCATGGCGGCGAGCAGCTCGTTGCCGACCTCGATGTGCTCCGCACCTGGCGCTCCGGTGGCGATCGCCTCCGCCGCGGCGCGCCGCTTGGCGATGGTGCCCCAGTACTCGCGGCACGGATCGAGGACGTGGAAATGCACGTCGAAGCCCGGCGCCTCGGCAAGGCGCGCGAACGTGTCCAGGTAAAGCGGGGGGAGCGCTGCCACCGCGAACAGGTGCACGCGCGCCGGCAGCCGTTCCACTCCAGGCGCTCGGGCCTGCAGCGCCGCGAGAAAGCGCGTCCGCGGATGCGCCTGCATGGCCGGAGGCAGCGAGCCGGCGATCTCTCGCCAGAGCACCGCCTGCCAGGATTCGTCGGGACCGAGCCCGACAGTGCGGCCGGCGCTCCAGGCCTCGATCCAGTCGGGGCGGTACACGAGATAGCGGTCGAAGGCCGCGGCGATCGCCGCGGCGAGCTCGTGGCGCTGCACGTCTCCACCGGCATCGAGATAGCTCGCCACCGGCGCGAAGTCCGGCCGCTCGCGCAGGCCTGCCAGCAGCGCCGCGATGCGCCAGTGCAGGGTCTCCGGCTCGAGCGGGGAGCTTTCCGGCACGCCGGGAACCACGGTGCGGATCAGCCGCCAGACGAACGCGGCGGCGAACTCGATGCGCACGCTCGCGGCGACGCCGAGCCGCCGCGCGACCGCGAAGCCCAGCCATCGTCCGAGCGGCGACGACGGCACGACGATGCACTCGTCCTCGAGCGGCGCCAGGGGCGCCGCCTGCATCAGGTCCGCGACGCCGTCGGCGAGAACCTCGAGCCGGTTCGAGCAGTGGAGATGGAGCATGGACGCCCCCGCATGTTAGCCGAAGGCGCTGGCGCCGCCGGGGCGCATCAGCGCGGGGCGTGCTGGGCAGTACGCGTCGCGGCGACGGGCTGGCGCTCGGGCGCCGGCTCGTCGCCGACGACGCCCGTCACCAGGAAGGCGATGAAGGCGCCGGCGGCGACGATGCGATCGGCGCGATCGGCGCGCCGGCGTGCGGCGAGGGGGTTGAGCTGCGTGGCGTTCATGGCGGCGCTCCGGGATCGGGAGCCGCGAGCATCGCCCCTCCAGTAGCTCAGCGAATGAGCCGATGGCGGCCGCGCCGTATCGGGGTTACCCTTCGCGCCTTCTCCGGGAGAAGCGCATGGATCTGGGCATCAGGGGGCAGTGGGCACTCGTCACGGGCGGCTCGAAGGGCATCGGCCTCGCTTGCGCGCGGCGCTTCGCGGCGGAGGGCTGCAACGTGCACCTCGCCGCGCGCAGCCCCGAGGCGCTGGCGGCGGCGCGGGCGGCGCTCGCCCCGCTGGGCGTTCAGGTCGACACCCACGCGGTGGACCTGCGCGACGGCGCCGCGGTGAAGCGCCTCGCCGCGGCCTGCACGAACGTCGACATCCTCGTGAACAACGCAGGCGACATTCCGGGCGGATCGCTTTTCGACATCGACGAGGCGAAATGGCGCCACGCCTGGGACCTCAAGGTCTTCGGCTACGTGAACCTGACCCGCGAGGTGCTCGGCGCGATGAAGGCGCGCGGCCGCGGCGTGATCGTCAACGTCATCGGCATGGCCGCGGAAAAGCCCTCGTTCGACTACATCTGCGGCGCCACCGCCAACGCGGGGCTCGCCGCATTCACCAAGGGCCTGGGCGCGAAGACCCCGGAGTTCGGCGTGCGCGTGCTCGGCGTGCATCCGCCGGCGACACGCACCGACCGCATCACTGCGCTGGTGAAGACCGTGGCGAAGAACAAGTACGGCGACGAGTCGCGCTGGGAGGAGATCCTTGCCGACGGCAGCTTCGGCCGCGTGATCGAGCCCGAGCAGGTCGCCGACACGGTCGCCTTCCTCGCCTCGCCCTGCGCGGGGCAGCTTTCCGGGGTGATGCTGAATCTCGGCGCCTGACCGGCGCCCGCCTCAGCCCGGGGGCGGACTGACCTCGCGGAACCACTTGGCGATGTCCCGCCCCTGCATGAACACCGTGTCGTCGCGCGCCGCGAGGAGATCCAGCATCTGCTCGAGGTAGCCGATGCGGTGCGGCACGCCGATGAGATGCGGATGCAGGCCGAGCGCCAGCACCCGCACCTGCTGCTTCACCTCGCGGTCGAAGCAGGCGACCGTATCGGCGAGGCGCCGGTGCATTTCCGGCGACTGGTGCTTCTCCACCGCGTAGATGATGCTGTCGTTGACCTCGAGGTTGTACGGCATGGCCATCAGCGGGCCGTGCTTCGTGGTCATCCAGTCGGGCAGGTCGTCCACCACCCAGTCGCACACGTAGTCGATGCCGCAGCCTTTCAGGATGTCCGGCGTGTCGTGGGTCTCGCGCAGGCCGGGCGATAGCCAGCCGGCGGGGCGCTCGCCGGTGAAACGCGCGATCTTGTCCAGCGCCGCCTCGATGGTCTCGCGCTCGTTCGCCTCGGCGTTGAGGGTCTTCTGGTGCATGCCGTGGCCGATGAACTCCCAGCCCGCGGCGCGCATCGCCTCGGCCGCTTCCGGATAGGCGTCGATGACGCCGGCGTTGAAGCTGGTGGAGGCGGTGATGCCCCGCTCCGCCAGCGCCGCCATGATGCGCGGCAGGCCGCAGCGCATGCCGTAGTCCGCCCAGGAGAAGTTGGGCACGTCGGGGGTGGTCTCCTTGCCGTGCGGCGGGGTGATGATCTTGCGCGGCATCGGCTCGTCGAACCGCCAGTGCTCGACGTTCACCACCACGTGCACGACGAGCGGTTTGCCGTCCGGTGCGGGCAGCCGCGGACGGCTGGTGGAAAGGCGGTACGGAATGCGCGGATTGGCCATGCGAGACCCTATTTCGTGAAGCCGATGATGCCGCCTGCGACCGAGCGCGGGTCGCGCGCCATCCAGCGGCCGTTGTCGACGGCGACGAAGAACTCTCCCAGGGCGCGATTGAACGCGTCGGGCTCCTCGAGGTTCAGCGTGTGGCCGCTCTGCGGGCACATCCAGATGCCCGCCGTGGGGATGTTGCGCTTCATGAAGAGCGCCGGCTCCAGGCACGGGTCGTCCTCGTCGCCGGTGACGATCAGCATGGGCACGGTCGAACGGCGCATGTCCTCGGCGAGGTCCCACAGCGACGGCCGCGCCATCTGGTAGCCGCGCAGCGTGTTCGCCGAGCCCCGCGCCGAGTGCTCGGCCATCTGCCGCGCGAATTCCGCCCAGCCGCGCGGATCCTTGTTCTGGAACTGCACCCGCGTGGGGCCGAGCGTGTAGCGCTCGGCTGCCGCCGGCGTGCCCTGCGCCTCGAAGACGCGCGCCACCGCCTCGCACTCGGCGCGGAACTTCTCCCGCTCGTCCGGCGCGGCCCCGTACCCGGCCCCGGCGACGACGCAGGAGCGAGCGCGCCCCGGCCGGTACAGCCCGACGTGCAGCGACGCGAACCCCCCCATGGACAGGCCGACCACGTGCGCGCGGTCGATACCGAGGTGGTCGAGGATGGCGACGATGTCGTCGCGCGCGCGGTCCTGCGAGTAGCTCGCCACGGCCTCGGGCACGTCGGAGGGCGGGTATCCGCGCGCGCAGTAGGCAATGGCACGGTAATGGTGAGAGAAGTGGCGCAGCTGCGGCTCCCAGCTGCGGAGGTCGCCGGCGAACTCGTGCGCGAAGATGATCGGGGTGCCGCTGCCCGCCTCCTCGTAGTACAGGCGGACGCCGTCGTCCGCGGTGGCGTAGGGCATGGCCTATCTCCCCTTGAAGCGCGGCGCGCGCTTCTCCATGAAGGCCGTGCGGCCCTCTCGGTAGTCGTCACTGGTCACGCACGCGTGGATCGCCGCGGCGAGCGCGTCCATGTCGCGGTCCTCGCGGTCCCGCAGCGCCTCGCGGATCGCGAGCTTGCCCGCGGCGATGGTCAGCGGCGCGTTCTCCGCGACCATCGCGGTCCAGGAATCCACCGTCGCGTCGAGTTCCCCGGGTGCGACCACGCGGCTCGCGAATCCCATGCGCAGGGCGTCGTGCGCGTCGAACACCCGCGCCGAGTAGAAGATGTCAGCCGCGTTCGCGGCGCCAAGCACCTGCACGAAGCGCCGCAGGCCGAGAAAGCTGTAGCCGAGCCCCATGCGCGCCGCGGGCATGCGGAACGTGCTGTCTGCCGAGCACATGCGCAGGTCGCAGGCGGCGGCGAGCCCCAGGCCGCCGCCGAAACAGTAGCCGCGGATCTTCGCCACCACCGGCTTCGGGCACAGCACCGGCGCCTCGTAGGCGGCGTCCACCGCGCGGTTGTACAGCGCCTGCGCGTCCGCGGTGTCGCGGACCCGCTCGAACTGGGAGATGTCGGCGCCAGAGATGAATGCGCGCTCGCCGTCGCCCTGCACGACGATCACGCGCACCTCCGGGTCGGCGCCCAGCTCCTGCATGCGCAGCGGGAAATCCCGCCACATCTCGTAGGTCACCGCATTGCGGCGCTCGACGTTGGAGAACACCACGGTCGCAACGGGCCCCGCCCGCCGCACGATCAGCTCGGCCATCAGATCACCTTTCGTTCGCGCAGCACCGCGATGCGGGCGTCGTCCCAGCCCAGCTCGCGGAGGATTTCGTCGGTATGCTCGCCCAGCTCCGGCGTGGCCGTCGCGATGCTCGCGGGCGTACGGGAAAGCCCCACCATCTGGTTGACCAGCCGGACCTCGCCCAGCACGGGATGCCGCGCCGGCGCGGCGCAGCCTAGGTGCCGCACCTGCGGATCCGCGAACACCTCGTCCATCGCGTAGATCGGCCCGCACGGCACGCCGGCGCGATTCAGCACCTCGATCCATTCGGCGCTCGACCTTTCCGCGAACGCCTCGTTCAGCGCGGCGTTGAGGGCGACGCGGTTCCTGGACCGCTCCGCCTCGGTGGCGAACTCGGGCCGCGCGGCAAGCTCCGGGCGGCCGAGCGTCTCGCACAGGCGCTTCCACATCGGCTCGCCCGAGGCGCCGACGTTGAGATAGCCGTCGGCGGTGCGATACGCCGAGGTCGGCATGCTGGTCGGATGGTCGTTGCCCATCTGCTGCGGCACCTCGCCCTTCATCAGGTAGCGCGCCGCCTGGAAGTCCAGCAGCACGAGGCCCGCCTGCAGCAGCGACGACTGCACCCATTGGCCCTTGCCGGAGGTCTCGCGCTCGAGCAGCGCAGTCATGATGCCCAGTGCGGCGAGCAGCCCGGCGGTGATGTCGGCGATGGCCGCACCGGTGCGCACCGGCCCCTGTCCCGGCAATCCGGTCACGGACATCAGGCCGCTCATGCCCTGCGCGATCTGGTCGAAGCCCGGGCGGTCGCGATACGGCCCGTCCTGGCCGAAGCCGGAAATGGACGCGAGGATGATGCGCGGATTCACTTTCTCGAGCGATTCGTAGTCGACGCCGAGCCGGTACTTCACGTCGGGGCGGTAGTTCTCCACGACCACGTCGGCGGTCTTCGCGAGCTCGGCGAAAATCGCCCTGCCCTCCTCCAGCTTGAGGTTGAGCGTCATCGACCGCTTGTTGCGATGCAGGTTCTGCATGTCGAAGCCGTGGCGCGGCCCGCTCATGGTGTCCACCTCCACCGAGGGCGGCATCTCGATCTTGATCACGTCGGCGCCGAAGTCGGCGAGCTGCTTGACGCACGTGGGCCCGGCGCGGACGCGGGTCAGGTCGAGGACGCGAAAGCGCGCGAGGGCGCTCGAGGCAGGCTGACGTGTCATGGGGTGGCCGGAAGTCGACGTGATGTTCATAGGAGCACCGGCTGGCGGCGGTGCCAGTCGGTGAGCTGCTGGTAGGCATGGGCGAGCGCGAGCAGCGTGCCCTCGGCGAACGGCCGGCCGACGAGCTGCAGCCCGACAGGCAGGCCGCGACCGTCCACGCCGCAGGGCACGCTGATCGCCGGCACGCCAAGGTAATTCACCCAGCGCGTGTAGCGCGTGAGATCGCCGAGCTTGCGCGCCATGTCGGCCCCGGCGCCGGGCAGCGTCTCGGCCAGCATCGGCACGCGCACCGGGACCGTCGGCAGCGCGAACGCGTCGGTGCGGGCGAGCGTCCGCGCCTGGAAGCGCTCCAGCGCCGGCGTGCGATGGCGCAGGGCGTCGACGTAGACCGTCGCGGGAATCGCGTAGCCTGCCTGCAGGCGCGCGCGCGTCCCGGACTCGTAGTCGGCGGCGCGGGTGCGCATCCAGTTGCCGTGCAGCGCCGACGCCTCCGCCTGCATCACCGTCATGCAATGCGCCGAGAGGCCGTCGATGTCGGGCGCCTCGACCTCCACCACTTCGACCCCGGCGGCTCGCAGCGCGGCGAGCGCCTGCTCGACCGGAGCCGCGACGTCGCCATCGCAATGCGCGAACAGCGCGGGCGACCAGCCGACACGCAGGCCCCCGACGCCGCCCGCGGCCACAGCCGGATAGTCGGCCGGAGGCAGCGGGGAGTTCTGCGGATCGCCGGCATCCGGCGAGGCGATCACGTCGAACAGCAGCGCGCAATCGGCGGCGGTGCGCGCGATGGGCCCGACCGTGTCCAGCGAATGCGAGAGCGGCAGCGTGCCGCGCCGGCTTACCCGGCCCCACGTGGGCTTGAGGCCGGTCACGCCGCACACGCTCGCCGGGAGGCGGACCGAGCCCCCCGTATCCGAGCCGAGCGCACCGTAGACCAGGCGCGCCGCGACCGCCGCGGCGGAACCGCTCGACGAGCCGCCGGTGATGAATGCCGTGTTCCAGGGATTGCGCACGTCGCCAAAGGTCTCGCTCTGTCCGGTGGGGCCGTACGCGAACTCGGTCATGTTGAGCGTGCCCAGCGTGGTCGCCCCGGCGGCGTCCAGCCGCTCGAGCACCGCGGCCGTCTCGGCGGCGACCCAGTCGCGCCGCAGCGCGCTGCCGCAGGCGCTCACGCGGCCGGCGCGGTAGAACATGTCCTTGTGCGCGAGCGGCGCGCCGGCGAGCGCGCCGTCCGCGGCGTGCTCGGGCGCATCGAGCCGGCGGAAGGCATTGATGCGGGGCTGCCACTGCTCGATGCGTGCCAGGCAGGCCACGACCGCCTGCGCGCGAACCGCGGGATCGCGTGCTGCAACTGCGGCGTACTCGACCAGCGTGTCCGCGCGCAGCGCGCTCACCGAACTGCGCTCGCGTTGCGCGCGAGGGCCGCCGCGAAGTCGGGCGCCTCGAGATCGAAGGCCAGCGACTGCGCATCGGCGACCACCGCCGCCAACAGCGGCGCGAGAGCGCGCGCGATGCGCTCGGCGCGGCCGGGCGCGATTTCGATCCCCTGCGCGGCGAGCGCGCCGGACACTGCGGCGGGAGTGAGCGGGGTCATGGTCGGGCCAGTGGAGAGCAGCCTATAATAATTGAGGTTTCAAACATCGCGCCCGTCGCCGCATGCCCGCGCCGGGCGCGTTCCGTTTTTCGGAGATCCCATGTCCAGCCGAGAGCAGGAGCTCGCCGAGATCCGCAGCGCCGTGGCGCGCCTGTGTGCCGACTACCCGGGCGAGTACTGGCGCGAGCTCGACCGCGAGCGCCGCTATCCCACCGAGTTCGTGCGCGCGCTCACCGAGGCGGGTTATCTCTCCTGCCTGATCCCCGAGGAGTTCGGCGGCAGCGGCCTCGGACTCACCTTCGCTGCTGCGATCCTCGAGGAGGTGCAGGCGAGCGGGGCGAACGGCGCCGCCTGCCATGCGCAGATGTACATCATGGGCACGCTGCTGCGCCACGGCACCCCCGCGCAGAAGGCGAAGTACCTGCCGAGGATCGCCACCGGCGAGCTGCGGCTGCAGGCCTTCGGCGTGACCGAGCCCACCGCGGGCACCGACACCTCCTCCATCCGCACCGTTGCCGTGCGGCAGGGCGACAGGTACGTGGTGAACGGCCAGAAGGTGTGGACCTCGCGCGCCGAGCACTCCGACCTCATGCTGCTGCTCGCCCGGACCACGCCCCGCGACCAGGTGGCGAAAAAGACCGACGGCATGAGCGTGTTCATCGTCGACATGAAGCAGGCGCTCGGGCGCGGGCTCACCATTCGCCCGATCCGCACCATGATCAACCACGGCACCACGGAGGTGTTCTTCGACAACCTCGAGGTGCCGGCGGAGAACCTGGTCGGCGAGGAAGGGCGCGGATTCCGCTACATCCTCGACGGCATGAACGCGGAGCGCATCCTGATCGCGGCCGAGTGCATCGGCGACGGGCGGTGGTTCATCCGCAAGGCCACCGACTACGCGAACGAGCGCAAGGTCTTCGGCCGCCCGATCGGCCAGAACCAGGGCATCCAGTTCCCCATCGCGCGCGCGTACATGGCGGTGGAAGCCGCCGCGCTCATGGTGCAGCGGGCCGCGGAGCTCTACGAGGCGGGCCAGCCCTGCGGCAAGGAGGCGAACATGGCCAAGCAGCTCGCGGCGGAAGCCTCCTGGCAGGCCGCCGACATGTGCCTGCAGACCCATGGCGGCTTCGGTTTCGCCGAGGAGTACGACGTCGAGCGCAAGTTCCGCGAGACACGGCTCTACCAGATCGCCCCGATTTCCACCAACCTGGTGCTCTCCTACCTCGCCGAGCACGTGCTCGGGCTGCCGCGGTCGTACTGAGCGGGGCCGCTCCCCGGGCACCGTTGCCAAATGTCTTAGCGGGGATACAATGTTTCGCGAAGCACCGCCCATCCCCAGGAGACCCGTCGTGAAAAACATGCTCGTCGCACTGTCCGTCGCCGTCGCCTCGCTCGCGACCGCGGCGGCGCATGCCGTGGGGCCGCGCCCCGCACCGCTGCCGCAGCCGGTCACGCTGACCGTCGGTTACCAGAAGGTCGGCCACCTCGCGCCGATGGTGCTCGTCGCCGAAGAGCTGAGGAAGATGAACGTCGACCTGAAGCTGGTCGAGTTCGTGCGCTACGCCGACGCGCGCACGGCGCTGCTCGCCAACTCGCTCGACATCGCCACGGTCGGCCCGGCCGACCTCGCCATCGCGCTGGCGGGCGGCTCGCGCAACATGGTGGGCATCATGGGCGTGGGCTCCTCGCCCAAGTACGTGATCGCCCGCAAGGGCGTGCAGTTCGACTCGTGGAAGGACCTCGCCGGCAAGAAAGTCGGCATCGCGCCGGGCTCCGCCGTGTGGTTCCAGTTCGCCGCGACGCTGACCGAGCGCAACGTCCCGTACAACTCCTTCACCGCGGTCAACATCCAGGGCGGCGGCGCCAACTTCAACCAGGCGCTGAAGCGCGGCGACGTCGACGCCATCGTCACCTGGGAGCCGTTCGAGTCCATCCCCGTCATCGAGGGCTACGGCTACTTCGCGAAGCCCCTGGAGTACAGCCAGTCGAAGTCGGTCGGCGCGGAGCTCGGCATGATCGCCGCGAGCCGCGTGGCCTGGGCGAGCAAGAAGGAGGCGGTACAGCGCTTCGTCTGGGCCTACATGAACGCGATGGAGCAGCTCGCCGGCTCGCGCGACAAGTTCGCCGAGGCCTATGCGCAGCTCACCGGCCTGCCGCTCGAGACGGCCCGCGCCGCCGCCGCGCCGATCAAGCTGGGCGGCGTGGTCGATCTGGAGCAGATCAAGCGCCAGGCGAGCGCCTTCCACAAGCTCGGCGTGATCCAGAAGGACGTTTCCGGCGAGATCGCGGAGTTCTGGGACACCTCGTTCGTCAAGAACGCAGGCGGGAAGTGACCCGAGGCGCGGCCGCGGCTTCGCAGCCGGCCGCGGCGCCTCGCTCGGCCGCCGCGCCCGCGGCCGAGCGCCGCTGGAGCCGCGTCGCGCTCGGATGGATCCTGCCGGTGGCCGTGCTGCTCGCCTGGGAGCTCGCCGGCGGATCCGAGGGCACGGTGTTCCACGGCATCGTGCCCACGCCCTCCAAGGTCGTCGAGGCGTGGAAGGTGTGGGCATTCGGTGAGCCCGGACTCGGACTCAACCCCTACAGCGGCACCTGGTGGTCGAACGTGGTGTTCTCCACCCAGCGGGTCGCGCAGGGCTTCGGTCTCGCCATCCTGCTCGGTGTCCCGCTCGGCGTCCTGATCGGCTGGAGCAAGCTCACCGCGCAGCTGCTCGACCCGTCGATCCAGTGGCTGCGTCCGATCCCCATCACCGCGTGGCTGCCCTTCTCCATCGCGGTGTTCGGCATCAAGGACTTCGGCGCGATCTTCCTGATCGCACTCGGCGCGTTGTATCCGATCGTGGTGAACACCACGCAGGGCGCGCGCGACGTGGACCGCAACTGGGTGCGCGCGGCGCGCATGATGGGCGCCAACGCGAATCAGCTGCTGTTCAGGGTGGTGCTCCCGGCCGCCCTGCCCTCGGTCTTCACCGGCTTGCGCATCGGGCTCGGCATCGCGTGGACCGCGGTGATCGTCTCCGAGATGGTGGCGGTGAAGTCCGGGCTCGGCTACGTGCTGTGGGACGCCTATTACGTCGGCCGGATGGACGTGGTGATCGCCGACATGGTCTCGATCGGCCTCGCCGGCTATCTCTCCGACCGGCTCATCGTGTTCATCGAAAGCCGCGTGCTCACCTGGCGCCGGCTGCAGTCGCACTGATGGGCGCGGCGGCAATTTCCATCCGGGGCCTCGACAAGGTCTACGGCGGCGCGCATCCGGTCGAGGCGCTGCGCGGCATCGACCTGGAGATCGCCGACGGCGAGTTCGCCGCGCTGCTGGGTCCCTCGGGCTGCGGGAAGTCGACGCTGCTCAACCTGCTCGCGGGGTTCGAAGCGCCGACCGGCGGATCGCTCGCGGTGTACGACGCGCCGGTTGCCCAGCCCGGGCCGGAACGCGGCGTCGTGTTCCAGGAGGCGGCGCTGTTTCCCTGGCTCAACGTGTGGGAGAACGTGGTCTTCGGCCCGAAGGTGCAGGGCCTCGCGCCGCGCGAATACGAGGAGCGCGCGCGGGAGACGCTGCGCCTGGTCGGACTCGACCGCTTCGACCGCCATCTGCCGGTGCAGCTCTCCGGCGGCATGCGCCAGCGCGTCGGCATCGCGCGGGTGCTGGTGATGAAACCGCGCGTGCTGCTGATGGACGAGCCGTTCGGCGCACTCGACGCGCAGACGCGCCTCTCCATGCAGCAGCTCCTGCTCGACGTCTGGCAGAAGCTGAAAAAGACCGTGGTGTTCGTCACCCACGACATCGACGAGGCCATCCTGCTCGCCGACGTGATCTACGTGATGTCGCCCCGCCCGGGGCGCATCCAGTCGCGCTACCGCGTCGAAATGCCGCGCCCGCGCAGCCTCGATACCCTCACCGAGGCGGGCTTCAACGAGTTGAAGCGCGCGATCATGCACCAGATCCGGCACGACATCGCCGCCGACGCGCCGGCCTGAGCCGGCGCCCCGCCGGGAACCTGAGATCGATTCCGGCCTACTTCCGCGTCGCGAGCAGCGTGAACCCGGCGCCCAGGAGCGAGCGTTGGATCGCACCGGCAAAGCCCGCTCCCCGCAGCAGGGCCTCCTGCTCCTCGCGCGTCGGCACGACGTTGCCCCACATGAGCTCCTCGAATCCCGTCTGCAGCGGAAAAGCGAACTCCGGGAGGCGCGTCTCGGCGATCGAGGACGGATAGGTCTCGTCGACGATCACCAGCCACCCGCCGGGACGCAACGCGCCTGCGATGCCCTGAATCACCGCCGGCCGGATGCGGGGCGCGATCTCGTGCAGCACCTCCACCATCACCGCAACGTCGAAGGCCTCGCGCGGCACAGCGACCGCGACGTCCCCCTCCACGATGGCGACTCGATCCGCAAGCCCGGCGCGTGCGATGGCCTCGCGCGCCGCGACCAAACCGGTCGGGTCCACGTCCACGCCGGTGCACCGTGCAAGCGGGAAAACTTCGGCGACCTGCATCTGCAGCCTGCCGGTTCCGCACCCCACCTCCAGCAGCGCCCCGCCAGCGCCCAGGGCCGCGGCCACGCCGGGAATGCCCGGGAGGATCTTGCGGGCCACCAGCAGGTTCACCCCCATGATCGCCTGCGCGACGAACTCGGCGAACTCGGCACTCCGCCCCTGGAACGGCGCCGTCGTCCCGTCGCGGAAGGCCTCACGGGCCAGCCGGTAGTCCGCCGTCGCGAACTCGGTACCGAGCTGCACGTACCCGCCGAGATAGCGGGGATGTGCTGGTGTCGCGAGGATATCCCGCATGTGCGGTGCGAGGCGGTAGCGGTGCGCGTCGTCGCCGTCGAGCAGCTCGAATCCGCACGCGGTGGTGCACCACACCTCGACGTAGGGCGCATGCAGCCCGAGGCGAGAGGCGAGCTCGGCCGGGGTCGATTCGGGGCGTTCGGCAAGTTCGCGCCACAGCCCCAGCCGGATGCCGAGGTCGATGAGGTGCATGGCGTTGAAGCCCCGGCGCCACGCAAAGATTCTCCCTACCTGCTCGTCGGCAGAGATCGCGCTGCCTTCGCCCTGCCCTGGTTCGTTTCGCATGGCCGCCTCCCTGCGCTGAAGCGAAGCGTGCTGCGTCCTGCCCGGAATTTCGCGTGACACAGTCTATGCCGAACCCGCGCGCCCCGCTGCAGTGCGCCGGTCCGATCGGACTAGTCCCGTCCCTGTCGGCCTGTCATGCGTCCTCGCAATACTGCGCCCTTGCCCCGGCGCGCCACCTTTGGCGCTCCCGTTGCGGCGACACGACGAGGACGGCAGCATGGGACGCTACAACTTCATCAAGCCGCGGCCGAAGTCTGCCGCACTTCGCCCGCAAGGGATCACCCGCCGCGCGTTCCTGAAGGGAACAGGCACGGCCGCGGCCGCGTGGACAGCCGCCGCTGCGCTGCCGCTCGAGGCCCTTGCGCGCAAGGCCGACGAGCGGCTCTTCCAGCACGGCGTGGCGAGCGGAGACCCGCTCACGGACCGCGTGATCCTGTGGACACGCGTCACGCCGCAATCACCCCGCGTGCGGGTCAGCGTGCGCTACCGCATTGCGCTCGACCCTGGCATGCGCGACGTGGTCGCGCGCGGGCAGACCACCACCGATGCCTCCCGCGACTTCACCGTCAAGGTCGATCCCGCCGGCCTGGCGGCGGGAACCACCTACTACTATCGGTTCTTCGTGGAGAACGAAGCGTCGCCCATCGGCCGCACGCGTACGCTTCCCGTGGGCGCCCTCGACCGCCTGCGCCTCGCCGTGGTGAGCTGCTCCAATCACGCGGCCGGGTTCTTCAACGCGTACCGACGTATCGCCGAGCGCGCCGACCTCGACGCGGTGCTGCACCTCGGCGACTATCTCTACGAGTACGGCCCGGACACGTTCGGCAGCATCCGCACGCCCGAGCCGCCGGTGGAGATGGTCACTCTCGGCGACTATCGCGGCCGCCACGCGCAATACAAGCGCGACCCGGACTCCCAGGAAGTGCACCGGCAGCATCCCTTCATCTGCATCTGGGACGATCACGAGATCGCCAACGACTCGTGGCGCGACGGTGCGCAGAACCACACGGAGGGCGCCGAAGGCACGTGGGCCGGCCGCGTGAACGCCGGGCTGCAGGCCTACTACGAGTGGATGCCGGTGCGGCAGCCCGACGCGGCGAGTCCGCGCCGTAACCAGCGCGCGTTCCGCTTCGGGGACCTCGTCGACCTGGCGATGCTCGAGGAGCGCCTGGGGGCGCGCTCGCAGCAGCTGCCGGCAACGATTCCCACCCCGTTCGGCCCCGGCTTCGTGCAGGCGGGACCCTTCGCGGATCCCTCCCGCACCCTGCTGGGCGCGGAGCAGGAGGCCTGGCTCGCGAACCGCCTGAGGACCTCTTCGGCCCGCTGGAAACTCATCGGCCAGGGCGTGATGTTCGCGCAGATCAAGCTCGTCGCCGCGCCGCTTGCGCAAGGTGGCGGGGTGTTCGTCAACCCCGACCAGTGGGACGGCTACCAGCCGGCGCGCGACCGCATCTACGACGTGCTCAAGGGCACGCCCGCGTACCCGCCGGTGAGCAACTGCGTGATCCTGACCGGCGACATCCACAGCAGCTGGGCCGCGGACCTGACGCAGGATCCTAACAATCCGGTGCTGGCGGCCGGCGGCTACGACCCGATCACGGGGCAGGGATCACGCGCCGTGGAGTTCGTCGGCACTTCGGTGAGCTCGCCCGGGCTGGACGACCCCAACGGCGGCACGGCCGCGCTGCTCCGCTCGATCAACCCGCATTTCAAGTACATCGACCTCAACCGGCGGGGGTACATGCTGCTCGACGTGACGCCCGCACGCACGGTGTGCGAATGGTGGTACGTGGACACGGTCGCCAATCCGAGCCAGGTGGAAAGCTTCGGCGTGGCGTTCCAGGTCGCGCAGGGCACCAACCGGCTGGCGCCCGCGACCGTGACGGAGTCGCGCGACGACGCCCCGCCTCCGGCCCCGGCAGACGACTGAACGCGGAGGGATAGACCGGGTCCTGCGGCAGGTTCGCGCCCAGGCCGGCCAGCGCGACCACCGCACGCGCAATCGTCCTCGCCGACGTGATCTGCGTGATGTCGCCCCTCCCGGGGCGCATCCAGTCGCGCTACCGCGTCGAAATGCCGCGCCTGCGCAGCCTCGATACCCTCACCGAGGCGGGCTTCAACGAGTTGAAGCGCGCGAACATGCACCATATCCGGCACGACATCGCCGCCGACGCGCCGGCCTGAGCCGGCGTCGCTTCTTCCCCTACACCACCTTCAGCACCGGCGCCGTGCGCCCGTCGTCCGCCTCTGGCCGTGCGGCGGCCTCCGGAGACGCCGGGTGGATCACCAGCACGACCTGGTTGGCCCACAGGGCCGTCTCGCAACGCTGCAGCTCGCTGCGCGGAATGCCGGCCGCCGCTAGCGCCGTGGTGATGGGAGAGGCGTCGCGATTGCGGTGTGCCGCGTTTTTCGCGTCGGCGAACGCGAGTGCGATGGGCCCGAGCGCGGCCACCGTGCCGAACGGCGGGAGGGACACGAGCGCGGCGGATTCGGCGCCCTGCGCGAGACCCGTCCAGAACGCCCCATCGCGGCCGCGGAACATAAAGCCGCCCGCTGAGCACACCAACCCGACCAGGCGGTCCTTGGCGCCGTGCACGCGCGCGATCACGGAGACCCCCCGGAGATCGTTCGTGCCGGACAGCCTCATGGCGCGCACCGCCGCATCGGCGGCCTGCTCGCTCTCAAACACCACCACCGCCGAACCGGCTCTCACGGCATCCCCTGCATTCATGGTCCTTCCCCTTCGCGATCGAGTCTGGCGGCGCCCTACCGGTCCGGCGTCGGGCGCGCTGCACGACGCGGCCGGCGTGCCGGCTGCGCGAGCATGTCGACTCGCCGCTCGGCGTGGCGCGCGGTGGCGCTGAAGATCCAGTACATGACCAGTGCCAGCACGAACAGCGCAACCAGGAGAATCATCACCGCACCCATCGCTCGACTCCTCGCACGACTCCGGCACTCAGTGTAGGGAGCCCCGCGGCGGCGTTGTGTGAATCGTTGTGAAAAGTATGCCAGCCGCATGGGGGTCCCGCCGTGCCGGTCCGAGCGCCGCAGGCCTCCCCGCCTGTAACGTCAATGGATTGCGGGCTCGACTTCACGCGTCGGCTGAATTCAGCCGCCCTACCGGCAGCCAGCGAGCGTCCTTGCCCCTGCCGGGCGACTCGCGCCGGATGCAGTGCACTCCCGTGCGCACCTGGACCGCAACGTCGCCGCGCCGCGTCACTCGATCCCGGCCGCCTTGCGTACGCTCTCGATCAGCGACGAGCGCAGCAGGAACGCCTTGTGCCGCGCCGGGTCGGCGCAGATGGAGCGCAACTCGTCGAGCCGCGCCCTGCGCGTCGCCGGATCGCGCTCCTCCAGGCGGCGCTTGTTGGCGACGGTCTGCTGCTGCACGAACTCGACGTTGAGCGGCCGGCGGCGCCGGTCGTAGCGCTCGAGGATGCTTTCGTCCGCTGCCCCGCGGTCGACCAGATCCAGCAGCTCGGCGAGCTCCATGCCGTCGTGGATGCCGCTGTTCATGCCTAGGCCGCCGGCGGGATTGTTCACGTGCGCGGCGTCGCCGGCCAGGAACACCCGCCCGACGCGGAACCGGTCGGCGACCCGCTGATGGAACTTGTAGAGCCCACGGTACTGGATCTCGTAGGGCGTTTCCGACGGAAAGAAGTGCTGCACGCGGGCCTGCACCGCGTTCTCGGCGAGCACCGCCTCATCGGGCTCGTCGGTGGTCGCCGGCGAGATCACCCGCCAGAGACCCCGCATGTCGTTCCCGGCCACCTTGAACAGCATGACCCAGCGTTCCGGGTCGGCGAAGTAGTTGCGGTTGGAGTAGCCGTGGCACGCCTCGAAGTCGAACGGCGTGGTGAGGCCGACGAAGCGCTCGGGAAAGGTGTAGCCGTCGAACGCCACGCCGATCGCCTTGCGCACCACGCTGCGCGCGCCGTCCGTGCCCACGAGGTAGTCCCCGGCGACCTCGACGCTGCCGCCCGGCGTGTCGCAGACCGCGCGCACGCTCGTGTCGTCCTGCGCCAGCGCCGTGACCGTGTGACCGCGCAGAATGCGCGCGTTGGGGCACTGCGCTATTGCGCCCAGTGCGATGTCGACCAGCTTGTGCGACTCGCACTGCACCGCGTAGGGGTGCGGCGTCTCGTCGGCGATGCGGCCGAAGTCGAACTCCGCCACCAGCTCGCCGGTGACGCGATCCCAGTGCTGGAACCGTCGCGACACCAGCCCCCGCGCGATCACCTGCTCGACGATCCCCAGCGTGCCGAGCATCTCCAGCGTCGAGGCGTGGGTGGTCGCCGCACGCGGCCTTTCGTCATAGGCGGCGTCGGACTCCAGCACCGTGACGTCGAGCCCGCGCTGCGCGAGCGCCAATGCCGTGACGGCACCCACCGGTCCTGCGCCGACCACGACGACCCGCCGCCCGCGCGCCATCAATGCGCGGTGCCCGAGAAGTCCATCGGCAGTCGGCATTCGGCCACCCGGATGCGCCGGTTGGGCGCGGGCGTGTTGCGGCTGCGGCCGACGAAGCGCGGCACGCCGTCGGTGATGACCGCGCCCACCGCGGCGATGTCGCCGTTGGTCAGCGCGTCGAGCGCCTCCTTCTTCGACCCGCCGACGCACGCGTCCAGGATGACCACGTCGGCGTCCTTCCCGGGCGCGAGAAAGCCGCTGTTCAGCCGATACACCCGGGCGTTGTTGCCCGTCGCCGCGGCGATCGCCCACTCCACCGGCATGTCGGTCAGGCTGGCGAGATGCGTGATGGTGTACTGCATTCCCAGCGGCATGATGCCGCTGCCCGTGGGCGTGTCGGTGGCGATCAGGAACCGGTCGAAGCAGTCCGCCTCGCGCACCATGTTTCCCAGCAGCAGCGTGGTGCGCAGGTTGCCCGCGGTGCAGACCTGCAGGGCGATGTCGCTCTCGTGGACGATGCGCGGGAAGTCCTCGTCGGGCATCGCCACCGGGCCGCCGTTGACGTGGAAGGACACGTCCGGCTTGATGGCGATCAGGTGATCCGCCCAGATGCCGGAGGACCCCGGGATCGACGAGCCGCCGGTGTGCACCATGGTCACCATGCCGTGCTTCCTCGCCCACGCGATCATCGGACCGTAGTCGTAGGGCGTCTGCACCGCCCCGAAGCCCGCCTTCGCGAGCCACACGCCCTTGGTGGCGATGTCCTCGAAGTCCTCCTCGACCAGCCCTGGTTCCATGATGATCGAGCCCGCCCAGACGCGCATGCCGCCGGGGCGGTAGTGCTCGAAGCACTTCATCGCCGCGACCGCGAGCGCCTTGACGCCCTCCGGATCCTTCGGCCGGCCCGGCACGTGCACCTCGGAGGCGCTGATGGCGGTGGTCACGCCACCGTGCACGTAGCTCTCCAGGAACCCGACGGTCTTCTGCCGCGGCGTGTAGTCGCCAAAGGTGTTGTGCACCTGCGAGTCGATCAGGCCGGGAATCGCGGTCGCGCCGTCGGCGTCGATGACCACGTCGCAGGCGCTCACCGCCGCCGCTGCGGCGGTGCCGACGGAGACGATCTTGCCGTTCTCCATCACGATGGTGTCGCCCGCGAGGCGCGGATTGCGCCAGTCACCGCTGACGATGGTGCCGAGATTGACGATGGCGGTCTTCATCTCAATCGCTCACGCCACGAGGGGGCAAGCCCCCTCGTGCTCCCCGAAGCCACGAAACCTGCGGTTTCATCTCAGCCCGTCCTCCCCCTTGGCGTCTTCCAGGCGCAGGCCCCCGACGCGTGCGTTCAGCCGTCCTCCGCTGGCGAAGCAGCAGACGATGGCGATCTCGTCGGGCAGCGGGGCGTCGTGCAACGTGAGCGTCATGCCGTCGTAGTGCGAGCGCACGTACAGCGCGTCCTTGGCATTCAGCGGGATGTCGATCGGCTGGCCCGGAACGCCCACCTTGGTCATCGACGAGATCCACGCCTTGCCGCCGCCGGCGACGACGCGCATCGGCTCGGCGAAGGTGGTGGTGAGCAGCGCGTTGGCGTGTTCCTGCTCACCCGAGAGACCCACGATGCCCGCCTTGCCGAAACTCAGCGGACGGTACGGCGCGAGTGCGGCGAGCGCCATGTCGGCGAGCACCCGCCCGAGCTCCGCGCTCGCCTCGATCATCGGCCCGAGGTCCTCGACGTACCGGCCCGCGTACGGGTTCCCGATCACTGCGACCGCGGCCACCTTGCGCAGCGGCGTCTGCGCGGCGCGTCCCGCCTCGACGTGGCGGGTTTCGACGAAAGTGAACGTTCGCCGGATATCGAGCTTCATCGGCCCTCCCCTGATCTGCGCAAGCCGCATCCGCGCCGCGCGTTGCGCTGTTAGGATTCTCGGTCAAAATCGCCGCGGCCGTGCGAAACCGCGTCGCGCGCGGCCCGCGCAGCCCCCTCCAGGAGACCTCATGACCCGCCGTGCCCTGCTCAAGGCCCTCGCCGCCTCGGCTGCGCTGTTCCTCGCCCTGCCCGTCGCCGCGCAGGACTGGCCGCAGAAGCCCGTGCGCATCGTGGTGCCCTTCGCCGCGGGCGGCAACACCGATACCATCGCGCGCATCGTCGCCGAGCGGCTCGCGGCCGTGTTCGGCCAGCAGTTCGTGGTGGAGAACCGCGTCGGCGCGGGCGGGGCCATTGCCGCGGAGTTCGTCGCCAAGGCGCCGCCGGACGGCTACACGCTGTTCGTCGCCGCGGTCTCGCAGATCGCCATCGTGCCGTACATCCAGAAGGTGCAGTACGACCCGGTGAAGGACTTCGCGCCGATATCCAACATCGGCACCAATCCCTTCGTGCTCGGCATCCACGTCTCGCTGCCGGTGAAGAATCTTGCCGAGTTCGTCGACTACGCGCGCGCGAATCCCGGACGGCTGAACTTCGCCTCGGGCGGCAACGGCAGCATCGGGCATCTCTCCGGCGCGCTGTTCGCGGCGCGTGCGGGCCTGGAGATGACGCACGTGCCCTACAGGGGTGGTGCGCCAGCGGTCGCGGACCTCGTCGCCGGCCAGGTGCACATGTACTTCGGCAACGCGTCGGAGCTGATCCAGCACAGCCGCGGCGGGAAGATCCGCCTGCTCGGCGTCTCGAGCGAGCGCCGCGCCCCGCAGCTTCCGGACGTGCCGGCGATCGCCGAGACCTATCCGGGCTTCCGCACCCTCACGTGGAACGCGTTGTTCGCCCCCGCGGGCACGCCGAAGCCGGTCATCGAGCGCATCGCGGCGGAGGTGCAGAAGGCGGTGCGCGATCCGGCGATCGGCGAGCGGCTGGTGAAGATCGGCGTGGACCCGCTCGGCTCCACGCCCGCCGAGCTCGCCGCGACCGTCCAGGCGGACACCGCGCAGTGGCGCGAGGTGATCCGTACCGCGAACATCCGCAATGAGTGAGCGCGTCGACCTGACGGACCGCTGGCCCGCGGGCGCCACCGACACGCTGGCGTTCCGCGCCAAGGTGGGCGTGGTGGTGCCGGCAACCAACACCATCGTGCAGCCCGAGCTGGAGGCGATGCGCCCGCCCGGGGTCACCAACCACGTGACGCGCATGCTCCTGCCGCCGCGGCCCTACGACGACATGGCGGTGTACCGGCGCGCACTGGAGACCGAGCAGGGCAATCTCGAGGACGCGCTGCGCCTGCTGCTGCCGTGCGAGCCGCACGTGGTCGCGCACGGCCACTCGATCCACTCCTTCCGCGGCGACCTTGCGCGCGCGCAGGCCGACGCCGCCGCGCTGGCGGCGTTCTGCGGCCGGCCGTTCATCACGCCCTCGACCGCGGTCGTGCGCGGCCTGGAGGCGCTGGGCAATCCGCGCCGCCTCGGCGTGCTGACGCCCTACTGGCCGCCCGCTGGCGAGCTGGTCGCCGCCTTCTTCCGCTCCGCCGGCTACGCGGTCGCGCGCCTCGTCAACATGGAGGCGCGCGGCCCCACCAACGTCGGCAAGATCGGCGTGCAGGCGATCCTCGACGCGTTCGACCAACTCGCGGGCGACGACGTCGACGCCTTCGTGCACGTCGGCACCGCGCTGCCGGTGAGCGCCCTCACGCCGGCCATCGAGCAGCGCCATGGACGCCCGCTGGTGGGCGTGAACGTGGCGACCTACTGGGCGGCGCTGCGCGCCATCGGCCTGCCCGACCGGGTGCAGGGCTTCGGGCGGCTCTTCGCCGAGTGCTGAAGGCGGGCGGGCGTCACCGGCGGTAGCGGGCGGCGGCCTGCTCGTGCTGCCCGCGCACGGCGCTGCGCAGGGTGTCAGGTGCGAGGACCTCGACGTCGGGCCCGTAGCGCAGCACGTCCATGACGAGCTCGCGGGGGTCCGAGTACGGCAGCTCCAGCACGTAGCTTCCGTCGGGCTGGAAGCGGCCTTTCTGCTGCGGGTGCCACTGCTCAGCCGAGACCCAGCGGGCGCGTTCGGGCGTGAAGCGCAGGCTCGCCCACGTCGTCCGCCGTCCGGAGAAGATCCCATAGCCCGCGGCCAGCACCTCGTCGAGCTCGCGGTCCGGGACGGCCTTTGCGCGCCGGTCGAGCGCGGTGGCCTTCTCGATCGCATCCACGGCAAAGCTGCGGATGTCCTCGCGCAGGTGGCACCAGGCATCGAGATACCAGTTCTCGCGATAGTGCACCAGACGCTGGGGCGAGACCTCGCGCTCGGTCACCTCGTTGCGCCCCCGCGCGCGATAGACGATCGCGAGGCGCGTGCGGGCGAGCACCGCGTTGGCCACCACCTCGAAATGCGGCAGCGAAAGCTGGCGCGCGCCCAGGTGGATGATGCGGATGCGCCGCTCTACCTCCTCCGCCGGATGGTCCCCGGTGTCGAGTAGCTGGCGCAGCCGGGTGAGCAGCGGCTGGACGTGCGGGCCGAGCAGGCCGGGCTGCATGTTGGCCAGCAGGTGCTGCATGGTGAGCAGCGCGCGGATCTCCGACGCGTTGAACCACAGCCCGGGCAGCTGAAACCGCGGCGCGTCGGGGTTGGGCCGGGTGAACCGGTAGCCGCGCGTCTCGCGGTCCCACTCGATGGGCGCATGCAGGCGGTCGCGCAGGTATTCGAGATCGCGCTTGAAGGTCGCGCGCGAGATCGAGAGGTCCGCCAGGAACTCCTCTAGGCGCACCGAGCCCTTCCGCTCGAGCAGGCCCTGGATCTTGTAGAAACGCTCCGTCCGGTCCATTGTCGGGTCTCGCTCGCGGCTACGCCGAGAACTCGCGCAGCAGCCGCCCCGCGGCGCGCACGCCGCCGACGGAACCGTGCGCATCGGTGACCCTCACGCCGTTCACCCAGACGCCATGCAGCCCGAGGGCGGGGGTGTCGAGCCGCGCGGCCCCGGCGGGCAGATCGAAGACGCGCCGCCTCGGGCCGCGTCCGACCGTCGCGGGATCGAACAGCATCAGGTCCGCCGCCATGCCCGGCGCCAGGTATCCGCGCCCGGGAATGCCGAACACTTCGGCTGCCTGGCCGGTGAGGCGGTGCACCGCCTGCTCGAGGCTCATGGCGCCGAGCTCGCGCACCCAGTGGCCAAGCAGGTGCAGCCCGAAGCCTGCGTCGTTGAAGAACGTGAGGTGCGCCCCCGCGTCCGACAGCGTGACCAGGCTGTTGGGGTGATTGAGCATGCGCCCGACCGCTTCCTCGTCGGAGTTGAGCAGCGTCGAGGTGAACACCGTGGCGAGGTCCTCGGCCAGCGCGAGGTCGAGCATCACGTCCAGCGGATCGGCGCGCGACGCCGCGGCGATCTCGCCCACGCTGCGTCCCTCGCGGTCGGCGTGGCGCGCTATGGCCACCTGGGTGACGTGCAGCTTGTGCCACTCGCCGTTGAAGAGGCGCACCGGCGCGGGATGCGCGAGCTCGTCGCGGATCGCCTGGCGAAAGGAGGGATCGGCGAGCACTTTTCGAACCGAGTCGCCGCGCGCCTCGAAGGCGGGTTTCCAGGCGTCGAGCCCCTCGAGCGGATACGGCGCCCGGAGGGTGAACTCGAAGGTGAGCGGACAGCATGACACCGCGCCGAGCAGGCGCCGCCCGCGCGCATTCGCGGCGGCGATGGCGTCGAGGTCATCGAACACGACGCGCGGATTGGTGCTGTTGTGGAGCAGCGCCGCGATCACCACCGGGCGCCCGTTGCGGGCGGCGATCTCCTCGAGGAACGGCACGCGCGTGCCGCCGCCCTTGGTCAGCATGAAGGTCCCGCGCCCGTGCTCGCGCAGGGTGTCGGTGAGCGCGACCAGTTCCTCCTCGGTGGCCATACGGGAGGGCATGGGAATCCCACCGTCGCCGTTGTGCGCCGGCGACGTGGTGGTGGAGAAACCCACCGCACCCGCGGCGAGACCGTCGCGCACCAGGTCGCGCATGCGCCCGATCTCCTCTGGCGTGGCGGCCCGCCGCGGCGCCTCGTCCCGCATGACGTAGGTGCGCACCGAGGAGTGGCCGATGAACGCCGCCACGTTGAGCCCCAGCGGCACTGCGTCCAGCATGCGCAGGTAATCGGGGAACGTCTCGAAGTCCCACCGGATGCCCTCGCGCAGCGCCTCGAGCGACATCCCCTCCACCTGGGTGAGGTTGCGCATTACCAGGTCGCGGTCCTCCGCGCGGCAGGGCGCGACGGTGAAGCCGCAGTTGCCGATGATGGCCGTGGTGACCCCGAGCGATGTCGACGAGGCGAGCGCCGGATCCCAGGTCACCTGGGCGTCGTAATGGGTGTGTGTGTCGATGATGCCCGGCGCGAGGACCAGGCCGCCGGCATCGAGCGTCTCGCGCGCGGGCCCGCCGGCATCCGCACCGACGGCGGCGATGCGCCCGCCATCGACGGCGAGATTGCCCGTCCGCGCCGGCGCGCCGGTGCCGTCGACGATGCGTGCGTTGCGGATCAGGAGGTCGTGCATTGGGGATCGGGGCAGCGAGTGAACAACTCGGGATGTTACCCGACGCCTGCTCCGTAGCCCGTGCGTGGCTCCGGCGCCTGCGTGCGGCCCACCAGCTGCTCCAGCAGGCGCAGCTCGCCGTCGGAGTGGTTCACAACCGGCGCGCGCGCCATCATCGACTCGCCACTCGCGTAGATGTAGCGCGGCTCGTCGTGGCGCGTGGCGGTCACCGTCTCGCGATAGCGCTGCGGGTCCGCGGCGGCCTCGAGGTCCGCGGTGCCGTAGCAGGTACAGACGTAGGTGCGGCCCGGCTCGCTCTCGACGTACACGCCCGTGCCGCGGATGCCGACGGTGGCCGTCGGCGTGCGGATGCGCTTCGGCACTTCGGGCTCGAACACGGACAGCACCGCGCCTGTCACGACGCGCAGGCCCGTCACGAGGAGCTGCCCCGCCTGGCCGTCGAGCTCGACGCGCGAGCCCTCGCGAATCAGCACGGCGTCGCGGCCGGTCACGAACAGGAGCTCTGCCAGCCGACCGGTAACGATCAAGTCGCCCGCGCGCAGGTCCATCCCCGTGCGCGCCGGCTCGCCGTTGACGCGCACGTCGCCGTGCACGCGGTGGACGCCCTTCTCCACGCGTCCCGCAGCGAGCGCCTCGAAGACCGGCAGCAGCGGCCATGCGGCCGCGGCGGCGATTACGCGGCGCCTGCCGCGCTCGGTATTGCGCATGCTCTCTCCCCTTCGATGACGCCGTACTTTACGCCAACGTGCATTGAGCGCACGCCGCCGGACGCGTATCATCGACCGGTTCCTGCCCGCCGATGTTCTTCCGCAACCTCTTCCTCTATCGCCTCGCCCCCGGAGCGCGCCTCGATCCCGAGCATCTCGAGGAGCGGCTCGGGCGCTTGCCGCTCGGCCGCTGCGGCGCGCGCGACCTGCATACGCGCGGCTGGGTCTCGCCGGCCGGCGACGGTGCGCTGGTGCGGTCGGTGCACCGGCAAGTGCTGATCGCGCTGGGCGTGGAGCAGAAGCTGCTGCCCGCGTCGGTCATCCGCGACGCCGCCGTCGAGCGGGCCGCAATGGTGGAGGCCCAGCAGGGTCACCCTGTCGGCCGCCGGCAGATGCGCGACATCAAGGACCAGGTGACCGACGAGCTGCTCCCGCGCGCCTTCGCACGGCGCAACACGACCTGCGCATGGATCGATCCCCAATCCGGGCTGATGGCCATCGACGCAGGCGCACCGGCCAGGGCCGATGCCGTGATCGAGGTCCTGCGCGCAACGCTCGACGACGTGCCGTGCAAGCTTCTGCAGACCCAGCTCGGCCCCGGCGCCGCCATGACGAAGTGGGTCGCCGGCGACGATCCGCCGGCGGGCTTCACGCTCGACCGCGAGCTGGAACTGCGCGTCCCCGACGCGAACAAGGCGACCGTCCGCTACGTGCGCCACCCGCTCGACGGCGACGATATCCGGCGCCACATCGCGGCCGGCAAGGCCGTCGTGCAACTCGGCATGACCTGGCGTGAGCGCGTGTCGTTCGTGCTGACCGACACGCTGCAGGTGAAGCGGCTCGACTTCCTCGAAGTGCTGGAGCGCGCCGGCGAGTCGCAGGACGAGCAGGCCGCGGAGCGCTTCGACCTCGATTTCGCTCTCATGGCTGGCGAGCTCTCGCGCCTCCTCGCCGAGCTCCTTGGCGCCCTGGGCGGCGAGAAGCCCGACTGAAACCGCCTACTCGCCCGTAGAATCGGCGCATGGCGGCGCCCGACCTCATCCTGCACGACGCCCGCATCCACACGCTGGACGCGTCGAGCCGCACAGTCGCCGCGCTCGCCGTGCGCGGCGGGCGCATCACCGCGGCGGGTGACGCCGCGACGGTGCTCGCCACGCGCGGCCCGGGCACACGTGTGCTCGCGCTCGGCGGCCGCACGGTCGTGCCGGGCTTCTACGATGCCCATCCCCATCTGGATCGCATGGGACTGCGCGATCTCTGCGGCGTGCGCATCGCGCAATGCCGGTCGGTGGCGGACATCTGCGACGCGGTGCGCGAGGCCGCGGCGCGCACGCCGCCCGGCGAGTGGATCGTCACGCTGCCGATGGGTGCCCCGCCCGACGAGTACGTACACGACCCGGCGCAGCTCCGCGAAGGGCGCTTTCCCGATCGCCACGACCTGGACCGCGCCGCGCCGGACCACCCGGTGTACATCCGCTCGCCCTGGGGCTGGTGGACCCGTCTGCCGCTGCCCTCGGCGGCGAACAGCCGCGCGCTCGCGCTCGCCGGCATCACGCGCGACACGCAGGCGCCCTATCGGGTGGAGATCGTCCGGGACGGCGCGGGCGACCCGACCGGAGTCTTCCTGGAGCGCAACCGCGCGCCGGTGCTGGAGTACACGCTGTTCGACTGCGTGCCGCGCTTCACCTACGAGGACCGCTGCGACGGGCTGCGCTACGCGGTGCGCGCGACCAGCGCGGCGGGCACCACCGCGGCGTTCGAGGGCCACGGCGTGACGCCGCAGCTCATCGACGCCTACCGGCGGCTGGAAGCGGCGGGCGAGCTCCCGTTGCGCATGCAGCTCCCGCTCTCGGTGCCGAGCGCCGCCTTCGGCGATGCGAAGTTGCGCGACCTGCTGGCGCACTGGGCGCCGCGCCTGGCCGGCGCCGGCTGCGAGGTGGGCAGCGGCGGGCTGCTGCGGGAGGAAGGCGTCTGCCTCGATGTCGCCGACCCGCACGCGGCGCGCATCATCGCGCGCGGTTATCCCTACGAGCAGTGGGCCGGGCATTTCTATCAGTCGCTGCCCGACGAGCGCCTCGTGGCGCTCGGCCTCGAGGCGGCGAGACGCGGCCTGCGCGTCTGCACGCTGGTCTGCTACGAGCTGGAACGCGTGCTGCGCGCCTTCGAGGCCATCGACGCCCAGGTACCGATCCGCGAGCGCCGCTGGGTCGCGGTGCATGTCACCACCGCGAGCGACGACCAGATCCGCCGGATGAAGGCGCTCGGGCTGGTGGCCACGGTCACGCCCGGCTTCATGTACATGGCGGGCGACCGCTTCGGCCTGCAGGCGCTCGGGGCCGAGGGCACGCCCATCCGCCGCCTGCTCGATGCCGGCGTGCCGGTCGCGCTCTCGACCGACGGCGTGCCGCACTCGATGCTCTTCGCGCTCTGGGAAGCGCTGGCGCGCTGGGACAACGACGGCCGGCAGGCGCTGGGACCGAGCGGTCTCACGCGAGAGGAAGCGCTGCGGCTGGCGACCGTCGCGGGCCACTATCTCACCTGGGACGAGCGCTCTCGCGGCCCGCTTGCACCCGGCATGGCCGCCGACTTCGTGGTCCTCGACGACGATCCGCTCGACTGCCCGCTCGACCGCATTCGCCACATCGGCGTGCTGCGCACCTTCGTTGCCGGGCGCGAGGTGCACGGCCCCGACGCGCCGGGAGCGGTGCCCTGAGCCACGCGGACCGCTACGGCCTGCCGCTGACCACGTCCTCGGCGGCGGCCCGCGATGCCTACGTCGCCGGCGTCGATCGCCTGCTTGCCGCACAGCCGGGCGCCGACGCGCTGCTCGAGGAGGCGCTCGCGCTGGATGCCGGCCTCGCGCTGGCGCATGTCGCCCTTGCGCGCCTGCACCAGCTCCATGGCCGGAGCGCCGCGGCGCGCGCAGCCATCGCGAGCGCGCTCGCGAGCCGCGCGCCGCTCACGCCGCGCGAGCGGAGCCACGTCGCGGCGCTGGCGCCGGTGGTCGCGGGCGACAGCTCCGGCGCGCTCGAGCAGATCCGCACGCATCTCGCTGCCTTCCCGCGCGACGCCATGGTGCTCGCGCTGTGCGTCGGGGTGTTCGGCCTGTTCGGCTTCTCCGGCCGCGCCGACCGGGAGCGCGAGCTCGCGGATTTCCTGGCGCCGCTCGCGGCGCATTACGGCGACGACTGGTGGTTTCTCGCCGTACTGGCGTTCGCGCAGGTCGAAGTCGGCGATGTCGACGCCGCGCGCCGCAATATCGATCGCGCGCTGGCGGGCAACCCGGTCAACGCCAACGGCGCGCACATTCGCGCGCACGTCGATTACGAGGCTGGCGAGGACGCCGCGGGCCTCGCGTGGCTCAAGGGCTGGCATACGGGCTACGCGAAGACGGGATCGATGCATTGCCACCTCGCCTGGCATCTGGCGCTGTGGAACCTGGACCGCGGCGATCGCGATGCCGCCTGGCGTATCTACGCCGCCGACGTGCATCCTGGCGGAGCGTGGGGCCCGCCGCTCAACGTCGCGACCGACGCAGCCTCCTTCCTGCTTCGCGCCGAGCTCGCGGGCGAGCCCCGGCCGGAGCAGTACTGGCGCGACCTCGCGGCGTGGGCGAGCGCAGCCTACCCGGCCCCCGGCATCGCGTTCGTGGACGTGCACGTGGCGCTGGCGTTGGCCATGGCGGGCAGCGAGGCAGCACTGGCCGAGCGCATCGCCGGCGCCCGCGGTCCTGCCGCGGACCTGGCCGTCATCCTGGCGCAGGCCTTCCGCGACTTCGCGAACGCGCGATGGGGCGCGGCAGTCGATGCGCTCGAACCGGCATGTGCGGTCCATGCGCGCATCGGGGGCAGCCGCGCGCAGCGAGACCTTCTCGACTACACCCTGCTCGCTGCGGCAAGGCGCGCGGGACGGCCGGCTCGCCGCAGCCTCGACCGTCCTCGCCGGGCCTCGCGTGCGGAGCCGCCCGCGGCATGAGGCCCGGACGAACGTCCAGCACCGCTGCGCGCGCCGCGGTTCAACGCGCGGCCATCTCCCGCTCGCGCAGCCTGAAACGCTGGATCTTGCCGGTCGCGGTCTTGGGCAGCTCGGACACGAACTCGATCTGGCGCGGGTACTTGTAGGGCGCGAGCTTGTCCTTCACGAACGCCTTGAGCTCGGCGTCGGTCGCCTCGGTGCCGGCCTTGAGCACCACGAAGGCCTTGGTCTTGGTGAGGCCTTCGGCATCGGGCACGCCGATCACGGCGGCCTCGAGCACCGCCGGGTGCTGCACCAGCGTGGCCTCGACCTCGAACGGGCTCACGTAGATGCCGCTCACCTTGAGCATGTCGTCGCTGCGCCCGGCGTAGGTGTAGGTGCCGTCCGCGTTCTTCACGTACTTGTCGCCGCTCTTGGTCCAGCCGCCCTGGAAGGTATCGCGCGTCTTGGCGCGATTGCCCCAGTACATGATCGCCGCAGACGGGCCGTGGATGTAGAGATCGCCCGGCTCCCCGTCGGGAACATCGCGCCCGTCCTCGCCACGGAGCTGAATCTCGTAGCCGGGCACCGGCCAGCCAGTCGTGCCGTAGCGCACCTGCCCCGGGCGGTTCGACATGAAGATGTGCAGCATCTCGGTCGAGCCGATGCCGTCGATGACCTCGACGCCGAAGTGGCGGGTGAAGCGCTCCCCGATGTCCGCGGGAAGCGCCTCCCCGGCAGAAGACGCGAGGCGCAGGGCGACCTGGTCGCGCGACGGCAGCGAGGGCGAGGCGAGCATGCCCGCCAGGCCCGTGGGCGCGCCGTAGAAGATCGTCGGCTTCACGCCGCCGACGCCGCCCGTCAGCCGCTTGAACGTGGCATCCGGGGTCGGGCGCTCCGCCATCAGCAGCACCGAGGCGCCGACGCTCATCGGAAAGGTCAGCGCATTGCCCAGTCCGTAGGCGAAGAACAGCTTGGCCGCGGAAAAGCACACGTCGCTCTCGCGCAACCCCAGGATCGGCTTGCCGTAGAGCTCCACGGTCCAGTACGGGTTGGCGTGCGTGTGCACCGTAGCCTTCGGACGGCCGGTCGAGCCCGAGGAGTACAGCCAGAACGCCGGATCGTCGGCGTGCGTGGCGGCCGCTCGCGCGAGCGGCGCGTGCGCGTCGAGGAACGCGTCGAACGCGACCTCGCCGAAATCGAGCGGCGCCACCGGGTGCGAGACGATCACCTTGCGGACCTCGTGGTCCGCTTTGGTGAGCGCGCCCTTCAGCGCGGGCAGCAGCGCGCCGGAGGCGAGCACCGCCTGCGCGCGCGAGTGCTCCAGCATGTAGGCGTAGTCGTCCGCCGTGAGCAGGGTATTGACCGCCACCGGCACGATACCAGCGTACAGCGAGCCAAGGAACGCGACCGGCCAGTCGGCAACGTCGTGCATCAGCAGCAGCACGCGCTCCTCGCGCTTGACGCCGAGCGCCACGAGTCCGGCGGCGGCGCGCCGCACGCGCTCGGCGAGTCGGCCGTAGGTGAGCACGCCATCGTCGCCGATGAAAGCCGCCTTCTCCGGCCGGCCCGCGTTCGCGTCGAGCAGGTGCTGCGCGTAGTTGAACAGGTCCGGTGGCGGCGGGACGCCGTGCGGCGTCTGGGCGGGCATCGGGCTCATCGGGGGTCTCCTCCTCGTTGATTCTTTCTCAGGCGTCGAGCGCGCCGCTCACGGCTGCGCTGGCCTGGATGGCGGTGCGCCGATGGTAGAACTCCAGCGCGCGCAGGCCGCCAAGCTCCTCGCCGCCGCCGGCTCGGCCCGGACCGCCGTGCAGCGACTGCGGCATGACGTTGCCGTGGCCGGTCTGCACCGCGGCGGCGTCGGGACTGATCACGTGCACGCGCCCATGGGTGTCGGCGAGCTCGAGCGCCGTCGCCGCGAGCGCCGCCGGGTCCGCGCCGTAGAGCGACACGACCAGCGAGCCCTGCCCGCGCCGCGCGAGATCGAGCGCGTGGTCCGCGTCGCGATAGGCGATCAGTGTCGCGACCGGGCCGAAGACCTCGATGTCGTGCACGCGCGGCGCGGCGTCGGCTTCGCGCGCGCCGAGCAGCGTCGGGCCGATGCAGCATGCGACCGCGGGATCGGCGTCGACCAACGCATGCGCGGCGCCGTCGTGCAGCACTGCCGCCTGTTCGCGCAGCGCGGCGAGCCCCTCGCGCACCGCGCCAAGCTGTGCGCGGCTGACGAGCGCGCCCATGCGCACCGTGTCGTTGCGGGGGTTGCCGACGGTGGTTTTCGCGAGCCGCGCCGACAACGCATCGGCTACCGCGCCGTAGGCGCTTTCCGGCACCAGCACGCGCCGGATGGCAGTGCATTTCTGGCCGGACTTCACCGTCATCTCGCGGGCGACTTCCTTCACCAGCAGGTCGATCACCGCCGCATCCGACGCAGCGCCCGGCAGCAGGAGCGCCGCGTTCACGCTGTCGGCCTCGACATTCACGCGCACCGAGCGCTGCGCGATTGCCGGATGCGCACGGATCACCGCGGCGGTGTCCGCGGAGCCGGTGAAGGACACCACGTCCAAGGGCTCCAGCGCATCGAGCAGCCCCGCCGAACTGCCGCACACCACGGAAAGCGCCCCGTCGGGCAGCACGGCGGCGTCGATCACGTCCTTGACCATGCGCTGCGTGAGCCATGCCGTCGCGGTGGCCGGCTTGACGACCACGGGCACGCCCGAGAGCAGCGCCGGCGCCGCCTTCTCCCAGAGGCCCCAGGCCGGGAAGTTGAACGCATTGATGAACAACGCGAGGCCGCGCGTCGGCACCCGCACGTGGCGGCTCTGGAACGCATCGTCCTTGCCGAGCCGCACGGCATCGCCGTCGGCGAGGAAGCGTCGGTCGCCGAGGCCCGGCGCGAGCTTCGCGTAGGTGGAGAGCGTGTAGATGGCGCCGTCGATGTCGGTGGCCGAGTCGTTCTTGACCGTGCCGCTGTTGGCCGTGGCGATCTCGTAGTAGGCATCCCGGTTGGCTTGCAGCACCTTGACGACTGCCCCGAGCAACTCGCCGCGCTGGGCATAGGTGAGCGCGCGCAGGGCGCCGCCGCCGGCGCGTCGCGCATGCGCGAATCCCGCCGCGAGGTCGAGCCCGGTCGCATCGACGCGGACAAGCTCGGTTCCGAGCACCGGGTCGCACAGGACAGTGCCGGGGCCGTTGCCGGGCTGCCAGCGGCTACCGAGATGGTTGGGGAGGAGTTCAGTCATCGCGTGCTCCTGGAGGCGCCAAAACCCGGCGTCGGATGGGCTTGCTTGGATCAGGGCAATGCAGTATTGTGCGTGCGAGAACTCTAGAGCCCCAAGGTTCCCATGTCAAGCAATATATTGCCTGCCCCCAGTGGGCTGCTGAACGTGCAAGACGATACGCCCGTGCCCGGCCCCGGAGACCACGTGCGTGACACGGCCGGGCTGCCGCACAAGCACCCCTTCCTGGTCGCCCTAGGCGAGCGCGTGCGCAGCCTGCGCGCCCGGCGCGGCATGACCCGCAAGGCACTCGCGGCGGCGACCGGCGTATCCGAGCGCCACCTTGCCAACCTCGAGTACGGCGTTGGCAACGCCTCGATACTCGTGCTGCTGGAGGTCGCGCAAGCGTTGCAATCGTCCCTCGCCGAGCTGCTCGGCGACGTGACCACGCGCTCGCCCGAGTGGCTGCTCATCCGCGAACTGCTCGAGTCGCGCGACGACACGACCCTGCGGCGGGCGCGCGTCGCCATCGGCGAGATGCTCGGGATGGGCGGCGCGCACGGTGAGGGTGCGAACCCTCGCAGCTCGCGCATCGCGCTGGTGGGTTTGCGCGGGGCCGGCAAGAGCACGCTCGGGCAGATGCTGGCGCAGGACCTCGGGTTTCCCTTCGTCGAACTCTCCGGAGAGATCGAGAAGTTCGCCGGCTGCAGCATTGCGGAGATCCAGGCGCTCTACGGCCAGAACGCCTACCGCCGCTACGAGCGACGCGCGCTCGAGGAGGCCATCCAGATCTACCCCGAGGCTGTGATCGCCACGCCGGGCGGCATCGTGTCGGACCCGGCGACCTTCAACCTGCTCCTCGCCCACTGCACAACGGTATGGCTGCGCGCCGAGCCCGAAGACCACATGAAGCGCGTCGTGGCGCAGGGCGACACACGCCCGATGGCAGCCAGCCGCGAGGCGATGAACGACCTGAAGAGCATCCTCGTCGGCCGTGCGCCGTTCTACTCCAAGGCAGAGCTGCACGTGGACACCAGCGCGCAACCTCTGGCAGAGACGTTCGAGCTCCTGCGGAGCGCGGTGCGCACCGCGCTGGAGCTGCCCGCCCTAGCGCATTAAACTGCATTTCCGCTTGACGGGTCTCGCTATCGGCAATATGATGCATCTTGCTCGTTGCCCAAGATATGCATCAAAATGCCTGTTCAGGAGATCCCGATGTCCGAATCCCCCCGCGTCGACTACCAGACCGATCCGAGCCAGTACCGGCACTGGAAGCTCCAGTTCGACGGCCCCATAGCCACGCTGACCGCCGACTTCGACGAGGACGGCGGCCTGCGCCCCGGCTACAAGCTCAAGCTCAACAGCTACGACCTCGGCGTCGACATCGAGCTCAACGACGCGATCAACCGCGTCCGCTTCGAGCACCCCGAGGTGCGCACGGTGGTCGTGACCAGCGGCAAGGACCGCGTCTTCTGCTCCGGCGCCAATATCTTCATGCTGGGCGTCTCCAGTCACGCGTGGAAGGTGAACTTCTGCAAGTTCACGAACGAGACCCGCAACGGCCTCGAGGACTCGTCGCAGCACAGCGGCCTCAAGTTTCTCGCCGCGGTAAACGGGTCGTGTGCCGGCGGCGGCTACGAGCTCGCCCTCGCCTGCGACGAGATCCTCCTGATCGACGACCGCTCCAGCGCGGTGAGCCTGCCCGAGGTGCCCCTGCTCGGCGTGCTCCCCGGCACCGGCGGACTCACCCGCGTGACCGACAAGCGCCACGTGCGCCACGACCTCGCCGACATCTTCTGCACCACCACCGAGGGCGTCCGCGGCCAGAAGGCCAGGGACTGGCGCCTGGTGGACGACATCGCCAAGCCGGCGCAGTTCGTCGCGAAGGTGAACGAGCGCGCGCGCGAGCTCGCCGCGCGCTCGGACCGGCCTGCCAACGCCAGGGGCGCGGCGCTGACGCCGCTCCAACGCACCATCGAGGCAGATGCCCTGCGCTACCCCAACGTGACGGTCGAGATCGACCGCGCCAAGCGCACCGCTACCTTCGTGGTCAAGGCCCCGGCGGGCCAGCAGCCGGCCGACATCGCCGCCATCGAGGCAGCCGGCGCGTCGTGGTATCCGCTCGCGATGGTCCGCGAGCTCGAGGACGCAATCCTCTCCATGCGGACCAACGAGCTCGACATCGGCGTGTGGCTGCTGAAGACGGCGGGCGACCGCGACGCCGTGCTCGCCATGGATGCCACTCTCGTCGCGCACAAGGACCACTGGCTGGTACGCGAGACCATCGGCTACCTGCGTCGCACGTTGAGCCGCCTGGACGTCTCCTCGCGCAGCCTGTTTGCGCTCATCGAGCCGGGCTCCTGCTTCGCGGGCACCTTCCTCGAACTCGCGCTCGCCTGCGACCGCAGCTACATGCTCGCGCTGCCCGACGACCCGGCGGGCGCACCGAAAATCGTCGTGAGCGAGGCCAACTTCGGCCTCTTCCCGATGGTCACCGGGCAGAGCCGCCTGCAGCGGCGCTTCTACGACGAGCAGCCGGCCCTCGAGGGGGTGCGCGCGAAGGCCGGCCACCCGCTCGACGCCGACGCCGCCATGGCGGTGGGCCTGGTCACCAGCAACCCCGACGACATCGACTGGCCCGACGAGACGCGCATCGCCGTCGAGGAGCGCGTGGCAATGAGCCCCGACGCGCTCACCGGCATGGAAGCCAACCTGCGCTTCAACGGCCCCGAAAACATGTTCACCCGCGTGTTCGGCCGCCTCACCGCCTGGCAGAACTGGATCTTCCAGCGCCCGAACGCCGTCGGAGAAAAGGGCGCCCTCAAGGTCTACGGCAAGGGCGACAAGGCCGCCTTCGACTGGAACCGCGTCTAGCACCCATCCCAGTATCCGCACCAGCATTCCTCCGGAGATCCAAATGACCATCAGCTACGCCGAGAAGATTCCCAACAACGTCAACCTGAGCGAGGACCGCACGCTGCAGCGCGCCCTGGAGCAGTGGCAGCCGAACTACCTCAACTGGTGGCAGGACATGGGGCCGGACGGCTCGCAGGACTTCGACGTGTACCTGCGCACCGCCGTGAGCGTGGATCCGCAGGGGTGGGCGCAGTTCGGCCACGTGAAGATGCCCGACTACCGCTGGGGCATCTTCCTAAATCCGGCGGAGAAGGACCGCAGGATCCACTTCGGCGACCACAAGGGCGAGGCTGCGTGGCAGGAAGTCCCCGGCGAGCACCGCGCCAACCTGCGCCGCATCATCGTCACCCAAGGCGACACGGAGCCGGCGAGTGTCGAGCAGCAGCGCCACCTCGGCCTCACCTGCCCGAGCCAGTACGACCTGCGCAACCTGTTCCAGGTGAACGTCGAGGAAGGCCGCCATCTTTGGGCGATGGTGTACCTGCTCCACAAGTACTTCGGCCGCGACGGCCGCGAGGAAGGCGAAGCGCTGCTCGAACGCCGCAGCGGCGACCAGAACAACCCGCGCATCCTGCAGGCGTTCAACGAGAAGACGCCGGACTGGCTCTCGTTCTTCATGTTCACGTACTTCACCGACCGCGACGGCAAGTTCCAACTCTGCGCGCTCGCCGAGTCGAGCTTCGACCCGCTCGCCCGGACCACCAAATTCATGCTCACCGAAGAAGCCCACCACATGTTCGTGGGCGAGAGCGGGGTGTCCCGGGTCATCCAGCGCACCTGCCAGATGATGAACGAGCTCAAGACCGACGATCCGGCGAAGCTCCGCGCCGCCGGCACGATCGACCTGCCGACCATCCAGCGCTACCTCAACTTCCACTTCAGCGTCACCATCGACCTCTTCGGTGCGGACGAGTCGAGCAATGCAGCCACGTTCTACTCGACCGGCCTGAAGGGGCGTTTCGAGGAAGGCAAGCGCACCGACGACCACGTGCTGAAGGGCATGACGTACCGCGTGCTGCACGTCAAGGACGGCCGCCTCGAGGAAAAGGAAGTGCCGATGCTGAACGCGCTCAACGAGGTGCTGCGCGACGACTACATCAAGGACAGCATCGCGGGCGTGGAGCGCTGGAACAAGGTGATCGAGAAGGCCGGCATCCCGTTCCGGCTCAAGACGCCGCACAAGGCGTTCCACCGCAACATCGGCGCCCTCGCCGGCGTGAAGGTGTCGCCGGACGGCCGCGTGGTGAGCGAGGCGGAGTGGGCCGCGAACGTCGACCACTGGCTCCCCAGCGGGGCGGACCGCGCGTTCGTGGCGAGCCTCATGGGCCGCGTCGTGGAACCTGGCAAGTTCGCCAACTGGATCGCGCCGCCGGTGATGGGCATCAACCGCCAGCCGGTCGACTTCGAATACGTCCGCTTCAACTGAGACCGGGCCGTCCCGCCAGGAGACCAGGATGGACCAGTCCGAGATCGGGGTCATCAAGCAGCACCTGATCGACCCCGAGATCTGCATCCGCTGCAACACGTGCGAGGCGACCTGCCCGGTCGGCGCGATCACGCACGACTCGCGCAACTACGTCGTGGACGCGTCCAAGTGCAACCTGTGCATGGACTGCGTCCCGCCCTGCCCGACCGGCAGCATCGACAACTGGCGCACCGTGCCGCTCGTGCAGGCGTACAGCGTGGACGCGCAGCTCGGGTGGGACGTCCTGCCCCCGGAGCTGACCGCCGACGAGCTGGCGGCGGCCGGCGTCCCCGCGGACGCGGCGCCCGCGGTGGAGCCCGTGGCGCCGGCGCTCCCTGCAGCGGCGACCGGCGAGGAAGCCTTCAAGGCAAGCGCCTGGGGCGCCACGCTGCCGCCCTGGTCGGCGGCGCACGCCTATACCAACCTCTACGGCCCGAAGGCGACGGAGAGGTCGATTACCGCGACCGTCGTCGGCAACGTGCGCGTCACCGCGGTGGGCCGGGAGTACGACACCCATCACATCGTGCTCGACTTCGGCGCCCTGCCCTTCCCCGTGCTCGAGGGCCAGAGCATCGGCATCGTTCCGCCCGGCGTGGACGGGCAGGGCCGCCCGCATCACGCGCGACAGTATTCGGTCGCGAGCCCGCGCAACGGCGAGCGTCCCGGCTACAACAACGTCTCGCTCACCATCAAGCGCGTGCTCGAGGACCGCCAGGGCCGGGCGGTGCGAGGCGTCACGAGCAACTACATGTGCGACCTCAAGGTGGGCGACAAGGTCGAGGTGATCGGCCCGTTCGGCGCGAGCTTCCTGATGCCGAACCATCCGCGCAGCCACATCGTGATGATCTGCACCGGCACCGGCAGCGCGCCGATGCGCGCCATGACCGAGTGGCGACGGCGGCTGCGCAAGACCGCCAAGTTCGAGGGCGGCAAGCTGATGCTGTTCTTCGGTGCACGGACCAAGGAGGACCTGCCCTACTTCGGCCCGCTGCAGAGCCTGCCACGGGACTTCATCGACATCGGCTTCGCCTTCAGCCGCACGCCCGGGCAGCCGAAGCGCTACGTGCAGGACGCCATGCGCGAACGTGCCGCCGACCTCGCCCCGCTGCTCGCCGATCCGGACGCGTACTTCTACGTGTGCGGGCTGAAGGCGATGGAGGAAGGCGTGGTGCTCGCGCTGCGCGACATCGCGACGCAGGCGGGCCTCGACTGCGAAGCAATCGGCGCCTCGCTCAGGCGGCAGGGGCGGCTGCATCTCGAGACGTACTGAGGGGCGCGGCGTGTTCGCGATCTAAAGATTCGACGTTGTATTCGTTGACCGTACGTCGCCGATTTCGCCATGCTCGTCCGCACCGATCCAGACGAAGTTACGCAACTCTCATGCAGCAGGCAACGAATCGCCGCCCCCCGCCGCAAACCGTCAGGTCTCGATGTCGATGATGAACACCCCACCCTCAATCCGCGCGGCAGAACCAATCGTACACGTGCGAGCAGTCGTCGAAGACGACGTGGCGGTTGAGCGACGAGGGCGCTTCATGGCGGAAGTAACGCCGCGTGGCCTCGAGCTCTCGCGGATCGCGCACGTGGCCGGGGCGCCGGCCGGCGACGACCACGGGCAGGCCATCCTCGGCGAGATCCCAGCCTACGAGCATGTAGCCGCCGGGCCGCAGCAGCCTCGCCATTGTCTCGATCACGGCCTCCTGCTCGACCAACAGGTCCACTCCGTAGCCGAACGGCCCGTTCAGAAGCACAACACCCAGCGAGCCCGCCTCGAAGTGCGAGCCGACGTCGCGGACGTCGCCGACAATGTGACGGCCAGGACGGCCGTAGCGGGCCAAGTCCGCGACGATGTCGATCGTCCAGTACTCAAAACCGTCTTCGAACCAGCGGTAGTAGTGCTGCGAGTAGAATTCGATTCCGACATCGAGAACCCGGCAGGGCGGCAGCTTCGAGAGAGCGGGCAGGATGGCCTCTTCCATGTAGCGCCGATCGGGCAGATGGGCCATCGTGCGGGACGCCAGACGCCACTGGAGCTTGCGCCGCAGCGTCGCGGGGACCAGCGCGCCGACGATCGGTAGGCGGCATACCTGGCGACCGGCCTTGTAGATGGCGTAGGTCGCGTTGCCCAGCCAGTCTCTGTTCCGCGTTTCTGGTTGAACTGCCATGAATGTCGATCCATATGGGTGCGAGGCGCAAGGCCACGCGGGCTGGACATCTACCGGACACGAGGGTCCGGAGCAAATCAAATGTAGCAGATGGTCCGACCCGCCGTCGGGCGGCGGTCGGCCGTACTGTGGGGCCAGTTTCCGCAGTGGTACTTTTCCGCTCCGTCTATCATCCGCCAGGAGCGCTCCGACGGTGCCAGGAACTTGTGAAGAATCGACGATCGTCATGGTTTTTCATCCCACGTCCTCTGCCTCGCATGGCCGAGTCGATTCGCATCCTCGGAAGACGGTCGTACGCGGCGCGCTCATGACTCGCGCTTCTCCGCTTTCGCTGCCCACTCGCATACGCTCCGCTCTGGCTCGGCGTTTCCTCGTCAAGCTCAGACGCGCCACGCATCGCATGCCAGTCCAGTTGGTTCAGCCTCACGCCGATCGCGTCCTCGTGGTCGCGCCCCACATGGATGACGAGGCCATCGCGTGCGGCGGCAGCTTGATCCTGCACCGGAAAGCAGGCAGCGAGGTGCGGGTGGTCTTTGTCTCGGACAGCTGCAGCGGTGTCCCCGACCCGGCCCTCGCGCAACGGCTCATCGCACAGCGGCGGGCCGAGATGGCCCAAGCGCAGGCAGTGCTGGGTTACCAGTCAATTGCCGCTTGGGATTTTCCCGATGGCCAGCTCGTGCGTCATGAACACGCAATCGCCACCCGGCTCGCTCAAGAACTGCGCGATTTCAGGCCGGGCCTGCTCATGTGCCCCTTCCCGCTGGACGGGCATGCCGACCACCAGGCATGTGCCCTGGCCGTTGCGCAAGCGGTAGCTGGGTGGGAGGGTCGGATCTTTGCTTACGAGGTGTGGTCGCCCCTGTGGCCGAACGCCGCGATCGACATCAGCGCGGTGGTCGGCGAAAAGGAGGTTGCCATCCGCCGCTACGCTTCGCAGATCGCGGATCGCGACTATGCCGCCGGAATTCTCGCGCTGAACCGCTACCGAGGCCTTCAGCATCGCATTCCTTATGCCGAGGCTTTCCACGTGTGCGAGGCGGCGCAGTTCGCCCGCCTCGCCGCCGGCCTCAACGACCTTCTTTAGCACTACCATCGATCACGACGATCGATCGCGGCCGGTGTGGCTCCCGCGGGAAACCAGGAACCTGTGCAGTGACCGGCTGCTGAGCGGACCGCTCTGAGTACGCGGACGATCAGCGGCGCTTCGACTGCGTTGCGGGCTACGAGGATTCGGCTGAGCGACCAGTCCCACGCGCTCGGCGCACCGATGCCTCGGCCGCTACGCGGCGATAGATCTCCAGCATCGCCTCGGCTTTGGTGCGCCAACTGTAGGCGGAGACGACCTTGTCGCGGCCCGCCTCGCCAAGCCGCCGCGCGTCTTCCTTCGAGCTTGCCAGCCGTACCATCGCCTGTGCGAAGCCTTCGACCACAGCCTCCGGGCTCTCCGGCGGAACGAGGATGCCGCACTGCGAATCGATATAGTCCGCCGGGCCACCCCACGCGGTCGCGATGACGGGTTTGGCCATCGCCATCGCCTCCAGCACCGCCGCGCCACCGCACTCGCGGAGACTGGGCATGACGAGCACGTCAGCCTCGCGCAGCCATTGCGCGCACTCCCGCTGAGAGAGCCAGCCGGTGAAGCGAACGGTGCCCTGGTCGGGCAGACGGCTCGCCGCGTGCGCAGTGGATGCGAGGATGCCCGCCTCACGTGCTTGAGCTTCCAGACGCGCGCGTTCATCCCCGTCCCCAACGATCAGCAGCCCCATGGGTGCGTGCCTGGAGGCCTTGCTGAACGCCACCAACAGCAGGTCGACCGCCTTCAGGTCAATCAAGCGGCCCATGAACATGAATGTGGTCGCGTTAGAGGGATCCACTCGGCCTTTCCCCTGTGGCGGTGTCGTGGTCCACAGAGCGAGGTCCACGCCGTTCTCGACTAGCGTTTCCACGCGCACGCCCGCGCTGCCGGGCAGCGCGCGGCGGGTGCGCTCATTCGCCACAAGCAAGAGGTCGGCTTTGCGTTTGCCCGGCATTACTAGGTTGAGCAGGCGGGCCCCGGGTGCTCCGATCGCGTACAGCCACCGCTCCATCCAACCCCGCTGTCGGGAGAAAGCGGGGGGGAACCTCATGCCGCCGTTCATGGGGCCGATAATGACCGGCGCGCCGATGTCATGCAGCAAGGAGGGCTCGCGGGGCGATACGGGAATGGGCTGGTGAACCACTTCGATGCCTTCGCTCTGGACCAGCCGCCGAGCCATCCGCCGCTGGCTCCTCTGGGTCACCACGCGGCTCACGTAATCGGTCGTCATGTAGGCGACTAAGTGGGGCAGCTTGGCCCCCAGCCGCCACAGCCGCTGATGGACCCGACTATCCTCCACAAAATGAATGTGGTCGTCGCCGGGGAAGTCATGGCTGAGCTCTGCGCGGGTGCGCGCATGGACCAGCAACCACACTGGCACGCCGAGCTGACGCAATTCCCGGTAATAGTGCAACGGTAGCGCCGCCTCGCCGCCGAAGCGGGTAGACGCATTCTCGGCGACGATGAGCACACGCGGGCTGTACAAGCTCTTGCCCATCTTCAGATCGCGTTGACCCCAATGGATCGGGTGGCTTCAGGGAGCAGACTCATACGGAAACTGCCCACTCGCATGGTTGGGGATTACCGGCGTGGTTTGACCTAGGCCGGCGCGGACAGTCGGCCAGCGACTCTATAGCACCTGCAGCTGACCATTCCCCAACAACGGCGGGGCCGCAGATGATAGGCGAAAAATGTGACGCTCCGGGTTCGACCCACGTTGCGCGACAACGGACGGCCGAGCCGGTTAGCTGCACGAGCGGCATTCTTCAGCTGAAATTGCTGGCCGAAAGGCCGAAGGCGCATAACGAGTGGCAAGGTTGCCGAGGGGAAACCTGCGTGTTGCTCGCAGAGTTCGTACACCGCCGCAGGATCGCGCGCGGCGAGGTGATGAGCATCACCGCGTCGCGCGGGCGCACTGCACGCGCGCTTCCCGGCACGCCGCTGGGCGACGGCCTGCTGCGTGCCGGTCCCACAGGCCCCTTGTTGCTCCGCTTTCCGGTCGAGGCGCGGGTGGTTTCTGTTTCCCCGACTGTCTCCCCGGACCTGACGATCGTGCTCTCGTTACCCGCATCGCGACTTCTCACCCCTTACGAAGCGTCGTGCCCCGAGCTGTTTTCAGGAACGCCTTGCTCGCTGGATTCGCCTCCGCGTCCTTCCGCCAGATCATGAGCGTCCGAGTCTTCGCGAATCGCGGCGGTACCGCGGGATCGTCGGCGCGACTTTTCACATTTGTTTACAAACTGCCGGTAGCCAGCGTGTCCGCCGCGACCTAGCCTCCTCGTGCATCGGCACTGAAGCGCTCAGCGCCGCCACACTCCAACAACGCGTCAGAACCAGGAGGTCCACATGAAGCGTCTGCGGTCCGTCTTCGCTCGGTTCTTGCTACTCGTCTCGCTTGCGTCGCCCGCCGCGGCGTTCGCGATCTCGCAGGTGGTCGTCTTTGGCGACAGCAACGTCGACAACGGCAACCTGCGCGCCCTCTTCGGTCCGCAGGTCAACCCGCCGCCGAACTTCGAGGGCCGCAACTCCAACGGGATCGTGGTGGTCGAGTACGTTGCGAACCTGCTGGGTGTCCCCCTGAAGGACTACGCGTACAGCGGCGCGACCACCGGCCCGCAGACCGCATTCTTCAACATCCCCCACGCGCTCGCCCAGATCCAGACATATCTCGGCCAAGGCCCGGTCGACCCAAACGCGTTGTTCATCTACTGGGCAGGCTCGAACGACATTCTGCTCGCCTCCACACCGCCCGAGCAGTTGGCGAACAAGATCAGCATCGCCACCGGCAACATCCAGACGGCGCTGAGCGCACTGAATAGCGCCGGCGCGCGAAACGTCTTCGTGGCTACCCGCACACCGCGAGTCGACTTGGCGAGCACCGACAACCTGAACGGCGTTGCGCTGAACAGCGCGATCAAGTCGCTCGTCCAGACGCTCGACCCGCTGCTCGCGGCCGACATCCGCGTGTTCGACGCCTATGCGAGCATCGTCGCCATGATGAACAACCCGGCGACGTACGGCTTTACGCAGACTACGGCCCTCTGCATCTCCAACCCCCTGGGCGACGGGTGCCCCACCGACCTGGCCGTGGCGAAGGGCTACATCCAGTGGGACGCCGCGCACAAGACCACCCGCGTTCACGAACTCATGGCGCAGGAGATCGTGGCGCAGGTTCCGGAGCCGAGGACGTTCGTGTTGCTCACTGCAGGGCTGCTCGCGCTGGTGTGGCTGCGCCGGCGCGGACGGGCTTGATGCGGGTCGGGTAGCCGCATCGGCCGGCCGGGCGCGACCCGTCGATCCTTCGTTGCTGAGGGGTATCGGACGCGGGATTCCGCCACGTCCACGGCGGTGTCGCAACCCGGCGCCGCGACCCCGTTCGCGAGGTTCACCCCGCGTTTGTCGTGGCGATACGCCCTCGGCGTGAGCCGCGCCCCCGCACGGCGCCTATGCTTGGGGTAAGCCTCGTGTTTCCGCCGTACGTCCCGCGCGCGGCGCCCCTGCGACCCAGGCCACGCTCCGCGTCCTTGCAGGACCACGCCAATATGCAGCCTTCCGCTTGGCCGGAGCGTCCGGATCAGCGCTGTAGCTCGCATCCTGCGCACACAAATGCGAAAGGGCCTGAGTCTCTCGACTCAAGCCCTCGATGTTCTGGCGCGCCCGGCAGGATTCGAACCCACGACCCCCTGGTTCGTAGCCAGGTACTCTATCCAACTGAGCTACGGGCGCTAAGCTTTTAATTGTATCAAAGCTCTCCGGACGATGCAGCCCGGGCACGCGAGCCGCGTGCGGGCGCGCGGTTGGCCCGGCGGAGCGCGCGCGCCTTCAGCAGCATCGCGACCGCCACCCAGACGCCCAGCGCGGCCAGCGGCAGCGCAATGACCCGCGGCCATAGCACCAGCACG
>Ga0209254_10000144_pt1 | contig 48207 bp, 36 predicted proteins | sample FrelakmetDIP11DI_FD_187148 | JGI IMG/M metagenome (GOLD analysis project Ga0209254, IMG submission 187148) | Freshwater lake sediment microbial communities from the University of Notre Dame, USA, for methane emissions studies - DIP11 DI (SPAdes)... | ecosystem: Environmental > Aquatic >...
CGCAGGTTCCCCATGGGCCCGAAGCCCGGCCGTGGCGGCCACACCGGGCACAGGGCCTCGACGACGGACATGAGGTCGTCGAGCGCCGCGAAAGGGTCGCGGGAGTTCGCCATCGTCGCGGGGGGCGCCCCCGTCGGCCACGAGTATCGTCGGCGGGGTCGGCGGAACTCCGCGCTCAGGAGCGCGGGTCGAGGATTTCATCGAGCAGTGCCTCCCGTCCGAACGGCCTGAAGAAATCGCGCACCTCGGCCACGTCCACGCGATCCGCGTTCGCCTTCAGCAAGGCGCGAATGTCCTCGAGATCCTGCGTGCGGCGCGGATGCAGCAGGTCGACGTCCTGCTTGGCGCGCACCACGTTGTGGGGCGCCATGGCCAGGCCTCCAATCAATGCACTCGGGGCGCCGATGCGATCGAGGCCGGCGAGTATCTCCTGCAGCTGCCTGCCCAGTCGGGACGCCGGAGTCATGGCTGCATCATGCCGCAGCACCGGACCCGCATCCAGACGGGCCTGACGCCGACCTCGCTTGGGGGCCGGCCAGTCCGTGCTGGCCGCGTTGACGGGATTCAGACAACCCAGCGCGAATCGCGTGTATGGTGCGGCCGTCGGCGGGTCGGCGATCACGCGAGCTGCCCCGCAGTGCAACAGTCGCAGCCTCGGGAGTCGACACAGATGGGCACCCAGTCTCGGACCCTGTTCGCTGGCTTGCTGGCCATGGCAATGCTGTCCGGGGTGCCGGCGACATGGGCACAGTCGCCGCCGCTCAACGCCACCGACTCCGACCCCGTCAGGATGGGCTGGATGCTCGGCTCGCCGCCGCCGCCGGACAAGCTGATCCGGTTCGCCGACGGCAGCCACCTGCGCTTTCCGCAAACACGCTGGTCGTTCGCGAACTTCCGCCGCTTCATGCCCTCCACCAATGTCTGGCGCGGCGACGGTCCGGTGGCTGCACTTCCCCGCGCCCTGCGCAGCGACATCGACGCCGTGACCTTCACTCCGCTGGGCAGCGACCAGACGATGACCTGGGCCCAGTCGCTCGATGCAAACTACACGGACGCCATCCTCGTGCTGCACAAGGGCCGCGTCGTCTACGAGCGTTACTTCGGCGTCATGACGCCGCACTCGCCGCACATGGCGATGTCGGTCACGAAGTCGTTCGTCGGGACGCTGGGGGCCATGCTGGTGGCGGAGGGCCGGCTCGACGAGAACGCGCTCGTCACGAAGTACATCCCGGAACTCGCGGGCAGCGCCTGGCGCGACGCAACGGTGCGCCAGGTGCTGGACATGACCACCGGCCTCAGGTACTCGGAGAACTACGCCGACCCGGATGCCGAGGTCTGGCAGCATGCGCGCGCGGGCGGCATCCTGCCGCGGCCGCCGGGCTACGCCGGCCCGAAGAGCTTCTACGAGTTCCTGCCCACCGTGCAGAAGGAGGGCGGGCACGGCGAGGCCTTCGCCTACAAGACCGTCAACACCGACGTGCTCGGCTGGCTGATCCGCCGCGCCACCGGTCAGACGCTGGGCGACGTGCTCTCCGAACGCATCTGGCGGAAGCTCGGCGCCGAGCAGGATGCCTACCTGCTCGTCGACAGCGAAGGCACGGAGTTCGCGGGCGGCGGGCTCAACGCCGCGCTGGGCGACATGGCGCGCTTCGGCGAGATGATCCGCCGCGGCGGCCGCTACAACGGGCAGCAGATCGTGCCGAAGGCCGTGGTGGACGATATCCGCCGCGGCGCAGACCAGGCCAGGTTCGCGAAGGCTGGTTACAGGCTGCTGCCGGCCTGGAGCTACCGCGACATGTGGTGGGTGTCGCACGACGAGCACGGTGCGTTCTCGGCCCGCGGCATCCACGGCCAGGCGATCTACATCGACCCGAAGGCCGAGCTGGTGATCGCGCGCTTCGCTTCGCATCCGCTCGCGGCCAACGCCAACCTCGACCCGACCTCGCTGCCGGCGTACGCGGCTCTCGCGGAACACCTGATGCGCTGAACCTCCGGCGGTCGTGACGACAACAGCGAGGATCTGCAGATGCTGATCAACCGGATCATCGGCTACGCGTGCGACGTCAATCCCGGCCTGCCGGCGTTCGTCGGGCTCGACGGCGTCGAGGTCAGCTACGCGCAGTTCGGGGAGGCCACGCGGCGCGTGGCCGGTGGCGTCGCCGCGCTGGAGCCCCGGGCCGGCGCGTCGGTCGGCATCCTCGCACTGAACTCGATCCCCTACCTCGAAGTGTTCCTCGGCGCCATGTGGGGCGGCCGGGTGGCCGTGCCGCTCAACATCCGGTGGTCGGGCCGGGAACTCGCCTATGCGATCGAGGACGCGGGCATCGAGGTGCTGTTCGTCGACGACCAGTTCGCGCCGCTGGTCGAGCAGATCCGGGCGCTCGCGCCGCGCCTGCGGCAGGTCGTGCACATGGGCGTCCGGCCGACGCCGCCGGGCATGGTGGACGGCGCCGGCGTGCGCTCCGCCGAGCCGATCGACCCGGTGCCGGTCACTGCCGACACGGTGGCCGCGGTGGTCTACACCGGCGGTACCACCGGGTTTCCCAAGGGCGTGATGCACACGCAGGGCTCGCTGCTCGCGAGCGCCGCCAATTGCCTGTGCTTCGGGTCGCCGGCCAAGGGCAGTCGCTACCTGCTGGCGGTGCCGCTGTTCCACGTCGGCGGCTACGGGCTCGCGTTCGCCCAGCTCCTGAACGGCGGCACGCTGGTGCCGCTGCCGATGTTCCGGCCCGATCTCGTCCGCACTGCGGTGCTGCAGCGCGGCGTCGACTCGATCGGCCTCGTGCCCACCATGCTCGGCATGCTGATGGACGCGCCCGGCTTCGCCGCCGTCGACTACGCGGGCATCCGCGCGTTTGCCTACGGCGCCTCGCCCATGCCGCTCCCGCTGCTCCGGCGCGTCATGGAGACCTTCCCGCACGCTCAGCTGACGCAGGTCTACGGCATGACCGAGGTCGGCGTCGCGACGATGCTCCCGGACCACTGGCACCGGGGACCGCAGGCCCGGGTGACGGCGGCCGGGCAGCCCGGGCCGCTCTACAAGGTGCGCATCGAGGACCCCGACGGCCGGGAGCTGCCGCGCGGCCAGTTGGGTGAGGTCGTGTTCTACGGGCCCGGCGTCATGAAGGGGTACCTGAACAAGCCCGAGGCCACCGCCGAGGCGCTGCGCGGCGGCGGCATGCACTCTGGCGACGCCGGCATCATGGACGAGGACGGCGTCATCACACTGCTCGACCGAATCAAGGACATGATCGTGACGGGCGCGGAGAACGTGTACTCGGTCGAGGTCGAGAACGCGGTCGCGAAGCACCCGGCGGTGGCGATGTGCGCGGTGATCGGCATCCCGGACGAGAAGTTCGGCGAGGGGGTGCACGCCGTGGCGGTGCTGAAGCCCGGCGCGGCGCTCACGATCGACGAGCTGCGCGCGCACTGCGCGACGCTGATCGCCGGCTACAAGTGCCCGCGCAGCCTCGAGCTGCGCGACGCGATGCCGCTGTCGGCGATGGGCAAGATCCTCAAGGCCGACCTGCGCGCGCCTCACTGGGCCGGGCGCGGGCGGCGCCTGAACTGACGTTGCGGCACCCGGGCGGCCGGCGCCGGCGAAGGTCGCGGTGAAGAAGCCGCGCCCCAAGGAGGGCCGGCACAGGGCCGCGCGTCGGGTATCCTTCGGGACCTTTGTTCGTTTCAGCCCGGGAGTCGCGCCGGTATGCACCTGAACAGACGTTTCGTGCTCCTGCCGGCGGCCATGCTCGCGCTGGTCTGCTCGCTGCCGGCATCCGCTCAGACCGCCGAGGTCAAGCGCGAGGAAGTCGGCAATCGCATCAGCGAGAACATCCCGCCCATCCCGGCCGAGCTGGTCGAACGCCTGAACCGCTACCAGAACACCCGTGGCGCGAGCCTGGCCGGCTGGACCCGGGGCGGCTGCCTGTTGATCGGCACGCGCTTCGCCGAGACCAGCCAGGCGCATCGCGTATGCCAGCCGCTCGGCATGCGCGAGCAGCTCACTTTCTATCCCGAGCCGCTCGGCGAGGTGTCGCCGGCGCCGTCGAAGTCGGCGCGGGACGGCTTCGTGTTCTCCAGGGACAAGGGCGGCGACGAGTTCTCGCAGCTCTACTGGTTCGACGACGCCACGCGCGCGGTCACGCTGCTGACCGACGGCCAGCGGACGCAGAACCGCGAAGCGCTGTTCTCGCGCGACGGCCGGCGGCTCGCCTACAGCAGCACGGCTCGCAACGGCACCGACACCGACGTCTGGGTGCGCGACGTCGCGGGCGGCGAGGGGCGCGCGGTCGTCACCGAGGGCGGCAGCTGGGGCGCCATGGACTTCTCGCCCGACGGCCGGCGCCTGCTGGTGATGAAGTACGTGTCGGCGGCCGAGTCCTATCCGGGCGAGGTGGATCTCGAGACCGGCAAGCTCAGGATGTTCCCGGTCGAGGGCGGCAAGGCGGCCTTCGGCGGCTTCGCCTATGCGCCGGACGGCAAGTCGGTGTACTTCGTCTCGGACGAGCCGGTGAACGGCGCTGCCCAGGAGTTCCAGACCCTGCGCCACCACGACCCTGCCAGCGGCCGGCTCACCGTGCTGAGCAAGGCGATCCCGTGGGACGTGGACGATTTCGTGATCGCCGAGGACGGTCGGCACCTCGCCTACGTCACGAACGAGGACGGCATCAGCCGCCTCCACGTCCTGGCGCTGCCCTCGCACCAGGAGGTCAGGCTGCCCGCGCTCCCGGTCGGCGTGATCGGTATGCTGGCTTTTTCCCCGGATGGCAACCGGCTGGCGGTCAACGTCAACAGCGCGACCTCGCCGAACGACGTGTACGTGGTCGACCTGAAGGCCACCACGCTCACGCGCTGGACGCAGAGCGAGGTAGGCGGCCTGGACGCCTCGAAGTTCGTCGCCCCGACGCTGGTGCGCTACCCCACCTTCGACACCGTCGACGGACGGCCACGGACCATCCCGGCCTTCTACTACCGGCCGGCGAACGTGCCGCCGGGACGCAGGCTGCCGGTCGTCATCAACATCCACGGTGGCCCGGAAGCCCAGGCATTGGCGACCTTCAATCCCACGGCGCAGTTTCTCGCCAACGAGCTGGGCGTGGCGATGCTGGTGCCGAACGTGCGCGGCTCGAGCGGCTACGGCAAGACCTACCTGACGCTCGACAACGCCGAGAAGCGCGAGGACTCGGTGAAGGACATCGGCGCGCTGCTCGACTGGATCGCGCAGCAGCCCGAACTCGACGCCGCGCGCGTGGGCGTGCAGGGCGGCAGCTACGGCGGCTACATGGTGCTGGCGTCGCTCGTGCACTATGGCAACCGCATCCGCGCCGGCGTCGACGTGGTCGGCATCTCGAGTTTCGGCACCTTCCTCCGGAACACCGAGGACTATCGCCGCGACCTGCGCCGCGTCGAGTACGGCGACGAGCGCGACCCGAAGATGGCGGAGACCTTCGAGCGCATCTCGCCGCTCAACAACGCCGGCCGCATCACCAGCCGCCTGTTCGTCGCGCAGGGCAGGAACGACCCGCGTGTGCCGTGGACCGAGGCCGAGCAGATCGTGAAGGCGGTGCGCGCCAACGGCCAGCCGGTCTGGTACCTGCTGTACGCCGACGAAGGGCACGGCTTCCGCAAGAAAAGCAACAGCGACTACTTCGGCGCCGCGACGATCCTGTTCTGGCAGCAGCACCTGCTCGACTGACGCGGATGGCGGTCCGGTATGATCCCGCGACCGCCAGCTCTGCCGGCCCGCACAACCGAACCGGAAACAGGGAGAGAAGCATGACTCGCATGTCCCCGATCCTGGCCGCGGCCGTCGCGCTCGCGGCGGCCGCGACCTCGCCGTGGTCCATTGCCGTCGCGAGCGAGGCGGCCAGGGGTCCTTACGGATTCTCGCCCTATGCGGGCACGAGCTACCCGATGCGCCCGCTGTGGGGCGAGCAGCACCTGCACACCGGCTGGTCTGCGGATGCCGGCGCCTTCGGTGCGACGCTCGGTCCCGAGGAGGCACTGCGCTTCGCGCGGGGCGAGGAGATCAAGTCCTCGCTCGGCGAGCCCGTGAAGCTCGGGCGCCCCCTCGACTGGGTCGTGGTCACGGACCACTCCGACGGGGCCGGGGTGATCTTCGAGATCCGCAACGGCAACCCGGGGCTGATGAAGGATCCGATGCTCAAGCGGCTGCACGACATGATGGCCGCGGGCCAGGGTCCCCAGGCCGCGGCCGAGCTCATCGCGGCCCAGTCGAACAACCGGCTGCCCGCCGCCGTCAAGGACCCCAGGCTCGCCATGGAGGTCTGGCTCAAGAACACGGCGATCATGGAGAAGTACAACGAGCCGGGGCGCTTCACCGCGCTCATCGGCTACGAGTGGACCAGCAACGCCGGCGGCGGCGACAACCTGCACCGCAACGTGATCTACCGCGACGGCAAGGACAAGGCCGATCGCGCGTTGCCGATGACGACCTTCGTGAGCGAAAACCCGGAGGAGCTCTGGAAGTGGATGGCGAAGTGGGAGAGTGAGACCGGCGGCCAGCTGCTCGCCATTCCGCACAACGGCAATCTCTCCAACGGCCGGATGTTCGCGCTCACCACCTTCGAGGGCAAGGCGCTGTCGCGCGAGTGGGCCGCGACCCGGGCGCGCTGGGAGCCGATGTACGAGATCACCCAGATCAAGGGCGACGGCGAGGCGCACCCCTCGCTGTCGCCGAGCGACGAGTTCGCGGGCTTCGAGAAGTGGGACGTCGGCAACCTGGTCGGCGTGCCCAAGAAGCCGGGCATGATCGAGCGCGAGTACGCGCGCGAGGCGCTGAAGCAGGGCCTCAAGCTCGAGGCGCAATTCGGCACCAACCCGTTCAAGTACGGCTTCGTGGGCTCGACCGACTCCCACACGGGCCTCAGCACCGCCGAGGAGGACAACTTCTTCGGCAAGCACACGGGCGTCGAGCCTTCGCCCGGCCGCTGGGACCACGCCGTCATCCAGTCGGAGTTCGGCGAGCTCAAGGGCTGGCAGATGAACGCCGCCGGCTACACGGGCGTGTGGGCGAAGGAGAACACGCGCGAGTCGATCTGGGATGCGCTCAAGCGTCGCGAGGCGTACGCGACCACGGGCACGCGCATCACGGTGCGCTTCTTCGGCGGCTGGGACTTCGGGTCGGCGGATCTCAACGCCCGCGACCCGGCCGTGGCCGGCTACGCGCGGGGCGTGCCCATGGGCGGCGACCTGCGCGCCGCGCCGGCCGGCAAGTCGCCCACCTTCCTGGTCGCGGCCATGCGCGACCCGCTGAGCGGCAACCTCGACCGCATCCAGATCGTCAAGGGCTGGATGGACGCCGCCGGCGAACTGCGCGAGAAGGTCTACGACGTGGCCTGGGCGGGCAACCGCAAGCCCGGCGCCGGCGGCAAGCTGCCGCCGGTGGGCAACACCGTGGACGTTGCCAATGCCACGTGGACCAACACCATCGGCGCCGCCGAGCTGAGCGTGGTGTGGAAGGACCCGGCCTTCGACCCGAAGCAGCGCGCGTTCTACTACGTGCGGGTGCTCGAGATTCCCACTCCGCGGTGGACGGCTTACGAGGCGAAGCGATTCAAGCTCAAGCTGCCGCCCGAGGTGCCTATGACGCTGCAGGAACGCGCCTACACTTCGGCGATCTGGTACACGCCCTGAGCGGCGTCATCCGCCTGCTTCCCGGCAGCGAGCCGACGGGCGGTCGCCGCCCGCGTCAGGACGGGTACTGCCGCGGGGTCTTGCCCGTCCAGCGCCGGAAGGCGCGCGTGAAGTTGCTCTGGTCGGCGAACCCAAGCAGGAACGTGATGTCGGCGAGGCTGTGCCGGCGCTCGCGCAGGTAGTCCAGGGCCAGTTGCTTGCGAGTGGCGTCCAGCAGTTGCTGGTAGTTCGTGCCCTCCTCGCGGAGGCGGCGCTGCAGCGTGCTGGGACTCTGGTTCAGGGCGCGGGCGATTCCGTCCTGGGCGACGTCCCCGGACGGCATGGCCTTCAGCAGCAGGGCGCGGACGCGCGCCGCCGCCGTGTCGGGTGCGATGCCTTCCATGTAGCGGGCGGCCATCCGGTCCGCCTCGGCCGCGAGTTCCGGGTTGCCGCTCAGCAGAGGCTGCGCCGCGGTCTGCGCGTCGTAGACGATCGCCACGTTCTCGGCCTCGAACTCGACCGGGCAACCGAGTGCTGTGTGGTACGCCTCGGGGGGCGCGTCGCGCTTCTGCGGCAACCGTACCTTGACGGGGGTCGCCAGCGGCCCCGCGCACAGCGACAGCGTCTTGCAAACCGTGACGACCAATGCGTCCAGGTACGCGGGACCGGGAACGACCGTCAGCTCCGTCCGCCGGGTCTCGAGGCTTGCCAGGCCGTCCTGCTGGATCAGGACGAACCGCCCGTTGGTGCTCACGATAGCGCTGTAGCGCGCGATGCGCCTGAGCGCGGCGAGCACGCTCGTGCTGCTGACGATCCCGAGGCCGAGGGCATGGAAGACGCCGGGTCGCGCGAAACCGCCCGCCCGCAGGCCGAACAGCGGGTCCGCGGATTCCGCCGCCGCGAGCCGCCACAGCTTCTGGACGCGCGCCGAGGGGCAGCGAGCGTTCGCGCGTGACAGCAGGTCAGGGTCGATGCCGACGCGTCGCGCGAGCGCGACGAAGTCGATGCCGTAGCCCGGCAGGGCCTCCTTCAGGGGCGCCAACGTCATCGCCAGTGCCGTCGGTCCGTTCAGCATCGAGGTCTGCTCCGCGCGACGAGTATCAAGTTCGACTTGAGACTGGGCAGGATCCCGCTACCTGCGGGCGCTCATTGACGCCCTGGAACCAGACCATGGCGTTCCGTGACAAGAGCGCTGCCCGCCAGGCCAATACAGTGCCGCGTCATGATGAACAAGACAAGTTCCCGGCGGCAGCGCCGCCTGCCTGACCTCTGCGACGGCGCAGGTGATCCGGCCATCGCCTCGCTCCTTCAACTGCTGGAATCGGAGCGCGAGGAGGCGCTGGCGGAGGAGCCGGCGCTCGTGGAGCGATGCGACCCGGGCAAGGCCTGGCTGCTGTGGTTTGCGATCGGGGCTACCGACGAAGTCTGCCGGCTGGCGCAGCGCACCGCGGAGAGTGAAGGCAACCACGTGTTCCGCCGCGTCGTGAACGTGATCTTCGCCAGCGGCGTGCAATCCGAGGTCGATCCGGTCATGGCGGACCGGCGACTGGTCGAGCTGTTCGAGACGGCCGGCGCCGAGGCCGTGCAGGCCTGCATGCGGGGCGATGCGCGCCTGGGCTACTACCTCGACGCACTGCGGCTCAGCTACGGCTATCACTGCTGAGCCGGCGCCGGCCCGAGGCACTTTCAGTCCGGCTCGCGAAGCAGTCTTAGCCGCTGGCTCGGGTTCGGGGTGCCGGCGATCTCCGCCGGTCCGAGCACGCGCGCGCCCCCCGCGGTGCGCCGAGGTCCGCCGCCTCAGGCGCCCAGGTGCGCCACCACTCGCCGCGCGTGCGCGCGGTTCCGGTGCTCGAACAGGTAGATTCCCTGCCAGGTCCCGAGCGCCGGCCGGCCACCGGTCACGGGAATCGACAGCGACACCGCGGTCAGCGCCGCCTTGATGTGTGCCGGCATGTCGTCCGGGCCTTCCGACGCGTGGGTGATCCAGCGCATCGAGGGGTCGTCGGACGCCGGCACCAGCCGACGGAAGAACTCGTCGAGGTCGCGCCGCACGTCGGGGTCGGCGTTCTCCTGGACGCACAGCGAGCAGGAGGTGTGCTGCACGAACAGCGTGAGCAGGCCCTGCTCGATACCGCTCTCCCGGACGAAGCGGATGACGTCCTCCGTGAACTCGTGTAGGCCCGGGCCTGGCGTGCGTACGGTCAGTATCGTCTGCATCGGAAGATGCTGCCGCCTCGCGGATCGCGACGCAACCGGCCGGGGCCAGCGCGGTCATGCGGGGGAAGCATCGCGGTGCTGCACTCGTTGCATTGGCTATGAGCGGGCGAATTCGGCAGGCTTGCAGGCCACGTCAGGAGATCCTGCCGGGAACGATCGACGGAGGCTGAAATGGACTACGACTGGCTGATCGTGGGCTCGGGCTTCGGCGGCAGCGTCTCCGCGCTGCGACTCGCGGAGAAGGGTTATCGCGTCGGGGTGCTCGAACGGGGCAGGCGCTACCGGGACCAGGAGTACGCCGCCTCCACCTGGGAGCTGCGGCGGTGGCTGTGGGCGCCGTTCTTCGGGCTGCGCGGCATTTTCCAGCTGACTCCGTTCAAGGACGTGTTCATCGCCAGCGGCACGGCCGTGGGCGGCGGCAGCACGGTCTACGCCAATACCCTGTACCGCGCGAGTCCCGAGTTCTTCGCTAACCCGCAGTGGCGGGACATGAACGACTGGGCGGCGGCCCTGCAACCGCACTACGACACGGCCGAGCGCATGCTCGGCGTCCAGGAGGTGCCGCGGGAGAGCGACGGGCAGAAGCTGCTCAAGGAAGTCGGGCGCCAGTTCGGTGTCGAGGATACGTTCCGCCGCACGCCGGTGGGCGTGTACTTCGGCAAGCCCGGTGTGGCCGCGCCGGACCCCTACTTCGGCGGCGAGGGGCCGGAGCGTACCGGCTGCACCTACTGCGGTGCGTGCATGGTGGGCTGCCGCGAAGGCGCCAAGAACACCCTGCTCAAGAACTATCTCTGGTTTGCGGAGAAGCGCGGCGCCGAGATCCTGCCGGAGCGTGAGGTCGTGGACATTCGCCCGATCGGCGCGACGGACGGCAGCGAAGGCTACGTGGTGACCACGCAGCGTCCGGGCGCGTGGTTCCGCAGGCAGCGGCGGAGCTTCACGGCGCGCGGCATCGTGATGTCGGCCGGAGCGCTCGGCACGAATCGCCTGCTGGCGAAGTGCAGGCTCGGCGGCTCGCTGCCGCGCATCAGCGATCGTCTCGGGCAGCTCGTGCGCACCAACAGCGAATCGATCCTCGCCGTGACGCTGCCCGAGGGCATGGCCCGACCGTGGAACGACGTCGCGATCAGCGCGAGCATCCATCCCAGGGCCGACACGCACATCGAGTTCGTCACCTACGGCAAGCACGGCGACACGATGGCGCTGCTCTACACGCTGCTCACGGGCGACGGCAGCCGGTTGACGCGGCCGCTGCTGTGGCTCGGCAACGTGCTGCGCCACCCCGTGACCTTCCTGAAGACCCTGTGGCCCGTCGGCTGGTCGCGGCGCACGGTCATCTTCCTGGTCATGCAGACCCTGGACAACGCGATCTCGTTCCGCGCGCGACGACGCTTCTTCGGCGGGGTGTCGCTCACGACCGAGCAGGACCCGGAGAAGCCCAACCCGACGTTCATCGAGGCGGGTAATCGCGCGGCCGAATGGCTGGCCTCCCACACGGGCGGCTACGCCCAGAGCATGGTGCTCGAGGCCTGGGCGAACATTCCCACGACGGCGCACATCCTCGGCGGCGCGGTCGTCGGCGCGGATCCCGGCCGCGGCGTGGTGGACGGCCGCAGCCGGCTGTTCGGCTACCAGAACTTCCTCGTGTGCGACGGCTCGACCGTGCCGGCCAACCCGGGCGTCAATCCTTCGCTCACCATCACGGCCATGTCCGAGTACGCGATGAGCCACGTGCCGATGGCGGTTCGCGCCTGAGACGCCAGCCCGGGCGGGAGGGTTCTTCTGGCCCTCCGCGAAGTGACCTCCGGCCGGCCGGGGCCTGCGATCAGGCGGATCGTCGCTAGTCGAACCAGAGGTACTGCCAGCTCACGGAGCAGGTGTCGAGGTCGCCGCCGAAACGCGCGGTCACGCCCGTGCTGCACGCCAGCCTGACCGACTGGCTGCGGCCGACCGGCACGGCGAGCGTCAGGCCGGCACGGCTGTTGTCCTGGCGATTGCGGTCGGAGACGCCGTCGACCTCGGTGCGGCCGCCGGCGTACCAGGTGGCGCCCGCTCCGAGCCACAGGCGAGGCGAGAACGTGTAGCTCAAGTGCCCCTGCACGACACCCATCGGTTCCTGCGAGCGTTCCTTGCCGCCCAGGAACTCGTCGTTGTCCTGGAAGAACCACACGCCCATCGAGCCCTCCACGCTCCAGCGACCGAACCGGCGCCAGCCCCCGACCTCCGGCCTCATGGCCCAGCGGTTGGTGCCGAGGTTGATCAGCTTGTCCTCGTAGTACTCGCCGGTCGGAACGACGACGACCAGGCTTGCGCCCAGGGTCCGGTCCGGCGGCGCGCGGGTGAAGGCGGCGAGGTCCTGTGCCGAGTCCGGCAGCAGGCTCAGGCTGAACCGGAGCCTGGCGTCGCCGGCGCCCGAGCGATCCACGCGTTCGGGAACGTTGTCCAGCCGTCCGGTGGCCGTGCCGTCCACCAGCGGTACGGCGACGCCGAGACTGGCTACGCGGTCGGCGATCGCGAACGTGCCCCCGAGTCCCAGCGAGAGCATGTCGGCCCGGATCTCGAAGTCCTCGATGGGCGACGAGGAATTGAGGAGCATGTCGCCCTGCGAACGGGCGAGCGACGCGAGCGCGAACCGCGCGCCGATCGGGTTCGGCGCGAAGGCGCGCGCCTCCAGTTCCTGTGCACCGGCGCGCGGATGGGCGAGGACAAGACACAGGGGGAGCAGCAGCCAGGGTCTCGACATCAGGCGCTTCATCGTCCGTTGACGTGGGCCCGCAGCGGCGGGCGCGTGATCATGCTGCACGCGCATTGCGCTGCTACCCGAACGAGCCCGCCCCGAGCAGCACCGACACGCCGAGCAGGAGGAAGATCGCCGCGGCGATGCCGTGCACGAGGCGCATCGGCAGCTTCTTCGCCGCCACCTCGCCGAGCAGCACGGCCGGCACGTTGGCGAGCATCATGCCGAGCGTCGTGCCGCTCACGACGGCTGCGAGCGAGCTGTACTTCGCCGCCAGCGCCACCGTCGCGATCTGCGTCTTGTCGCCCATCTCCACCAGGAAGAATGCGACCAGGGTCGTGCCGAAGACGCCGAAGCGGGCGGCCGTCTCCTGCTCCTCCTCGTACTTGTCCGGGATCATGGTCCAGATCGCCATGGCGATGAACGAGAGTCCCAGGATCCAGCGCATCGCCGTGGGACCCACGATGTTCGCGATCCAGGCACCCGCAGCGCCGGCGAGAGTGTGATTGGCAAGTGTGGCCACGAGGATGCCGAGGATGATCGGCCAGGGCTTGCGGAACCTTGCCGCGAGCACTAGTGCGAGCAGCTGGGTCTTGTCGCCGATCTCCGCGAGGGCGACGACGCCGGTCGAGACCAGGAAGGCTTCCATCAGGCGGTGGACCGGCGGTCGTGCAGGGGGGGGCCGCCTTTTACCACAGCGCGCCGCTCCGTGCCCCTCAGCCCGGCAGCCTGTAGCTCACCGCCAGGCCGGCGCGCACGTCGTTCTGGATGCCGTAGGGCGGGATCGGGTAGCGGATGCCGTTCTTCGCGAGCGCCCGGAGTCCCTCGATGGCGATCGGGAGAAACCGCGGCGGCAGCGCCATGAGCATCTCCTCGTCCGGCACCCCGCCGTAGCGGCGCTCGGCGAAGCACGGCAGCGACAGGCTCGGCTCGCCGGTGGCGAGCGCGCGGCCCCAGGAGTCGGCGCAGGCGGTTTCGCCGACCACGCTCCATTCGAAATTGCGGTAGCCCTTCCACTGCAGGCCGTTGATGAACAGGATCATCTGGCCGGGCGTGGCGTAGATCAGGCAGATGTCCGGCGGGTCGAGGCGGCCGGATTCGAGCGGGCTCACGACCATCGCGCGGTAGCGGCCGTGCGGCACGACGGTGAGCGCCTCCTGGCGCCGCCGCGCGTCCTCGGGCGTCGCATGCCAGATGCCGACGAACTCCCGGCCGCTCTTCCAGTTGTCGTCCTGCGGGGCGAGGCCGAGCACGGCCCGGCACTGCGCGCCCACGAGGTCGTCGGCCGTGATGCCCACGGTCCAGCCGAGCCGCGAGGCCATGCTCACCACCTGGTCCGTCGTGTGCACGGCCTGTGGCCGACGGACGCGCGGGATCGCTTCCATGTCCTCCACGCGCTCGAAGAGCTTCATGCCGATGACGGTCGTCTTCAGGCGCAGCAGGGAATTGAGTTCCGCCAGCAGCGTGCGCCAGTCGTACCGATCTGGCGCGGGGGTCGTTGGGTCGCTCATTCGTGCCTCCTCGGCCGGCGGACAAGTGTGATCGTCGGGTACTGGCCGGTCAGCCCTCGATCCCCTCGACAGCCACGGCCGCATGCGCCACGCTGCACTGCTGGCGCAGGGTCTTGAGCGACTGGTACTCGGGGCTCAGGTAGAAGCCCTCGAGCGCCGTCATGGACGGGAACTCCAGCAGCACCAGCCGCCGCGGGAACCACTCCCCCTCGACGATCTTGTGTGCCCCGCCGCGCACGAGGTAGCGCCCGCCGGCGGCCTCGATCACGGGCTTCACCTGGAGCATGTACTCCCGGTACCGCTCCATGTCCCGGATCTCGACGTCGAAGATCGCGTACGCAGCCATCTGCACCCCCAAGCCAGAGGCTTACTGCAACCCGGCCGGACGTGGCGCGCCATAGCGGTATGTGCCTAGCAGCAGCACCCATCGAGAAGCCGGTCGCCGCGTCCGGAATTACTTGTCGCATTTGCGGTGGGACGCCCGCCCAGCCGGTGCTACCTTGCCGCCCATGCCGACTCTGCCCGCCGAACGCACCATGCGACGCGCCTTCCTCGCGGGCGATGCGAGCTACGACGGCGTGTTCTACACCGGAGTGAAGTCCACGGGCATCTTCTGCCGGCCCTCGTGCACCGCGCGCAAGCCGCGGCCTGAGAACGTCCAGTTCTTCGCGACGCCGAAGGAGGCGATGTTCTCGGGCTACCGCGCCTGCAAGCGCTGCCGTCCGCTCGACGCGGATGGGCGGCCGCCGGCCTGGGTCGCGAAGCTGATCGCCCGCCTCGACGCGGAGCCCGGCGAGCGCATCCGCGCCGCGGACCTGCACGCCGCGGGCGTGGACCCGGCACGGGCACGGCGCTGGTTCCAGAAGCACTACGGCATGACCTTCCAGGCCTACAGCCGCGCGCGGCGGCTGGCGGCCGCCTTCCAGCAGATCAAGAGGGGTACCAGCGTGAGCGACATGGCGAGCGGGTCGGGATTCGAGTCGGAGAGCGGTTTCCGTGCGGCTTTCGCGCGCGCCTTCGGCGCGGCGCCGGTGGAGGCCACGAGGGGCGACGCCGTGCGCCTCGAGTGGATCGCCTCGCCGGTGGGTCCGCTCGTGGCCGGGGCAACGGACGAGGGCGTGTGCCTGCTCGAGTTCAGCGATCGCCGCATGCTCGAGACGCAGCTCGCGACGCTGCGCCGGCGTCTCGACGCGCCGCTGGTGCCGGGCAGGCATCGCTGGCTCGACGCCCTGCGCAAGGAACTCGACGAGTATTTCGCGGGATCGCGACGCCAGTTCGACGTTCCGCTGGTGGTCCGCGGCACGCCGTTCCAGGAGCAGGTGTGGCGTGCGCTGCTCGAGATCCCCTGCGGCGAGACGTGGTCGTACCGGGACCTGGCGACGCGCATCGGCCAGCCGGGCGCCACGCGCGCCGTCGGCACCGCGAACGGCATGAACCGCATCGCGATCGTCATTCCCTGCCACCGGGTCGTGAACGCCGACGGCCGCCTGGGCGGCTACGGCGGCGGCGTGTGGCGCAAGAAGTTCCTGCTCGACCTCGAACGCGGGCAGGGCGGGCTCGCCATACGGGCGGGATAGCCGCGGCGGAATTCAGTCTCCGTTCAGGTCGATCTGCCGGGGTCGCAACGGCCACGTGCCCCGTGCGATCGCCCGCGCGCCGTCGAACACCAGCCAGCTCTGCCGCCCATAGTGCGGCAGCGGCCGCGCCAGCGCGGCGAGGGCGGACGCGTCGCGTGCCTCCACCACGGTGACCGGCGCTCCGCCGCGGCGCTCGAGTGTCCACACCCAGGCCGTCGCCTGGCCGGCCGTCGCGCCCAGGTCGGACGGACGCGGCGGCAGGTCGTGGCGCTCGAGGTAACGGTCCACGTCGGCCGCCAGCCCCACCAGCAGCAATGGCGCCGACGGCGGCGGCGCGGCGGTCGGCCGCGGCTTCAGCGGGTATTCCGTCAGCCGTCGTGCCAGTGCTTCGCCCGCCGCCTCCGCGCCCGCGAGCACGGTGACGGTCGCGGGATCGAGCATCGCCTGGCGCAGGATCGGCGGCGCCTCGCCGGGCGCCAGCCGGCGGAATACGCGGGCCTGCGGGTCGAGCGCGATGTGCTCGGGACGTCGGTCGGTGGCGAGCGCGAACCGAGCCCGCTCCCGGTCGAGGTCCACCCAACGCGTTTCCTCCGTGCCGCCTGCGAACCCGAGTACCAGCGGTACCCGCAGCCGGTAGACGGGCGCGTCCTGCGCGAGTTCGACGTTCACCCGCCAGCGCGCGCCCTCGCGTGTCAGGGCCGCGGAGGCGAGTCGCGGCGCCGGCGCCCCGCTGCGCGCGAGCCACTGCTCGAAATACGCGCGCAGGTCGCGTCCCGAGGCGGATTCGAATGCCGCGCGCAGGTCGTCCCACGAGGCGACCCCGCCGCGATGCTGGCGCCAGAACCCGCGCAGCGCGCGGTCGAAAGCCTCCGTGCCGATGGCATCGCGCAGCATCAGGAACAGCATCGCGGCCTTGTGGTAGCCGACCACCTGCTCCGCGCCGTGGGTGCGCGCCGCGAACTCCACGAGCGGCCGGTCGGCGGCGCTGCCGAGCGCCGCGAAGTCGCGCAGCCAGCCGAGTCGCATCTCGAGTGCGGCCGCCGCGCCCGCCTGCTCGCGGTAGGCGTAGTCGGCCATGAAGGCGGTGAGGCCTTCCGACCAGTTGCCGCGGGCGTAGTCGGGGCGCACGCCGTTGCCCCACCAGTTGTGCAGCACCTCGTGGCCGAGCGAGGTGTCGCGGATGAACGGCAGGCGCAGCACGTCGACGCCCATGTAGGTGAGCGTCGGCATGCCGAAGCCGGTCGGCGTCGGGCTCGAGACCACGCTGAATGACTCGTAGGGATAGGGGCCGATCCACGACTCGTACAGCCGCAGGTAGCGCGCGACGGCCTCGAGGTCGCCGGCGGCGCGGTCGGCGATCTCCGGGTGCAGCAGGCTGCGCAGCTCGAGCCGCCGCCCGTCCGCGCTCACGAACTCGCGCTGCGTGACGACGTAGGGTCCGGCCATCAGGTCGATGGCGGGTTCGGGCTGCGCGAATTCGTAGGTCTGCACGCGGCGCCCGCCGACGGCGCGCTCGCCTGTGAGCCGCCCCGGTGCGATTGCGTGCTGCGACTCGGGCACGTCGACGGCGAGGCGATACGCGAGACCGCCGTCCCGGAATGCGGGATGCCAGTGCGCCGCCGCCGGCAGGAAGCTGCCGCGCGGCCCGGCTGCCGGCGCCGCGTGTGTCAGCACGGCCCGGTGGTCGAGCGTCGTGTCGAGCGGTTCGAGTCGGCCGGTCCAGTGCACCTCGATGCGCCGCGCCTGCGGGGTGGCGGGGAAGCGCCACTCGCGGAGCCCGCCGCCCGACCGGGACTCCGCATTCGAGTCGCGACCGTCGATCGTCAGCCGCCGCACCGCGAAGCGCTCGGCCAGTGTCATCGTCCACGGGCGTCCCGCGGCGACGAGCCACGTGCCGCGACCGGCCAGCGCTCGAGTCTCCGGATCGAGGCGCACGTCGAGTTCGGCACGGACCTGTTGCGGGTCGGTCGTCGCTGCCGCTGCCGCCGCGGCCTGCGCGACCGTGGCGGCGCCCGCGACCAACGCGAGCCCGAGCAGCAGGCCCCGCGCCCGGTGCCGCATCACCGCTCCGGCGCGGCCGGAAAGCGTGCGACGAGCTCGAGTCTGTGCCCGCCGCGCCGAACCTCGAGCGGCAGCCACGTACCCGGAGGCTGGCGCATCACCGCCGCGGCGACCTCCGCGGCTTGCGTCACGGGTGTGCCGGCGACGGCCACGATCACGTCGCCCGCCCGCAGGCCGGTGCGCAGGGCGATCGAGCCGGGCGTGACGTCGATGATGCGTACGCCGCCGTCGGCGGGCCCGAGGCTCACGCCGAGCCGCGGCCGCATGGGCGGCATGATCACGGGCGGAGAGGCTACGCCGAACACGGCGTCCGCCGGGCCGCCTGCGAGCTGCGCGCACGCCTCGTCGCGGTCGAATGGCAGCAGCGTGAGCGGCGCCGGTCCCCCGAGCGCCCGGAGCTGGTGCGGCACGCCCCAGCCGTTCACGACGTGCCCGCTGCCCATCAGTCCCGCGACCACCGCGCCGGGACGCCGCGCGGCTGCGTCGGCGATGCCCTGCGCCATCGCACGGTCCCAGACGAGCTGGGTCTCGACGAAGCGCCGGAAATCCGGGTGGTCACGATCGAGCGAGCCCTGCGCCTCGTCCGGTGGCGGATGCTCGCGCCAGCTCCTGAACAACATGTCCTCGTAGGCGGGCAGGGCCGGCAGCGGCACGCCGATGTCTTCACGATCGCCTACCGGTACCGCCGCAAACCCCTTCTCCGCCACCGTCCGGACAAGCGACCGATCCACGTTCACAGCGACCAGCGGAATGCGGTTCATGCGGGCGAAGTTGAATATCGGCAGGTACAGGGCCGGGTCGAAGCGCCAGAAGTCGCGCCATTCCGCCTCGCGCAGGAACGCGGCTTCGTCCAGTTCACCCGCCACCCAGCGGTCGAGCGCGGGCTGTACGCGTCGCGGCAGCATCTCGAGCGCGATGACGAGCCCGGGATGGCGGGCGTGCAGCGCAGCCAGGGTCTGCAGCTGCCATCGGTGGTGCTCCTCGCGGTCGTGCGATTCGCCGAGCAGCACCACCCGCGCCTGGATTGCGCGCGCGACGACCGCCTCTGCCGTCGTGTCGCGGGGTCCGCCCGCGCCGGGTACCCGCCAGCGGCCGACCGGCACGCAGGCATCGGCCGCGGCGGAGGACAGTCCGGCGGCGCCGTCGCCCGTCGCGGACGGGGTCGCGGCCGCCACGGCTCCCGCGACGAGCACGAGCATCAGGGCGGCCGACCGCGGTCGGCTGGAATGTCGGGGGCATGACACGGGGTGGCCACCTCGTCCCGCTCGTTTCGCCCCGGCCGGTCGACCGGCTTCAGGCGACGGCGGAAGCGTGCCGACATTAGAATCGTTCACGCCCCGGCCGTCACGTGCGGCGCCCTGTCGTTGCCGGACGGCGAGGCATGTCCCGCTCCGAGGATTCCCGCTTGAGCGAACACGACGACAAGGACCTGCCGCTGCGCGAGGACATCCGCCTGCTCGGCCGCCTGCTCGGCGACATGGTGCGCGAGCAGGAGGGCGAGCAGGCCTTCGAACTGACCGAGCGGATCCGCCGCAGTTCCATCGCCTTCCACCGCGACAACGACGCGGAGGCGCGTGCCGAGCTCGAAGGCCTGCTCGACGGCCTCACGACCGACGAGACCATGGTCGTCGTCCGCGCGTTCAGCTATTTCTCGCACCTCGCGAACATCGCCGAGGACCTGCATCGCATCCGCCGCTCGCGGGAGCACCTGATCGCGGGCTCCGCGCCGCGCGAGGGCAGCCTCGTCCACGCGATGGACCGTGCGGCCGCCGCCGGCCTCGGGGCCGACGCGCTCGCCGGGTTCTTCGCGGGCGCCTCGATCGTGCCGGTGCTCACGGCCCACCCGACCGAGGTGCAGCGCAAGAGCGTGCTCGACACCGAGCGGCGCATCGCCGCGCTGCTCGAGGAGCGGGACCGCGTCCGGCTCACGCCCGAGGAGCGCGCCGCCAACGACGAGGCGGTGCGCCGCAGCGTGCTCGCGCTGTGGCAGACGCGCATGCTCCGGCGCCAGCGGCTCGCGGTGATCGACGAGGTGATGAACGGCATCGCCTACTACGACCAGACCTTCCTGCGCGAGCTGCCGCGGCTGTACGCCGCGCTCGAGGACGAGCTCGCCCGGCGGCAGGCCGCGGGCCCGGTGCCGGAGCCGCCGCCGTTCCTGCGCATGGGCTCGTGGATCGGCGGCGACCGGGACGGCAATCCCTTCGTGACCGCCGAGGTGCTCGCGCGCACGCTGCGCATGCAGTCGGCGCGCATCTTCTCGTGGCACCTCGAGCAGCTGCACGAGCTCGGCGCCGACCTGCCGGGCGCCACGACCGTGATCGGGGCCGCCCCGGCGTTGCTGGCGCTGGCGGAGCGCTCGCCGGACACCCACCCGCAGCGTGCCGACGAGCCCTATCGCCGCGCGCTCACCGGGCTCTATGCGCGCATGGCCGCGACGGCCCGCAAGCTCGACCACGTGGAGGCGATGCGCCACGCGGTCGGCGAGGCGCCGCCGTACGCGAACGTTGCGGAGTTCGCCGCCGACCTCGAGGTGATCCACCGCTCGCTCGTCGCCCACAACTCGGCGCTGCTCGCGCGCGGGCGGCTGCGCAGCCTGCGCCGCGCGGTGAGCGTCTTCGGGTTCTACCTCGCCGCGGTGGACCTGCGCCAGAATTCCGAGGTGCACGAGCGCGTGGTGGCGGAGCTCGTCGCCGCCGTGCGGCCCGGCGCGGACTACCTCGCGCTCGGGGAGGAGGCGCGCGTCGCGCTGCTCGTGGAGGAACTTGCCACGGCCCGGCCGCTCGCCTCGCCCTTCGTCGCGTACTCGGAGGAGACGCGCGGCGAACTCGAGATCTGCCGGACCGCGGCCGCGATGCGCGAGCGCTACGGCGCATCCGCCATCGAGAACTACGTCATCTCCAAGACAAACGGCGTGTCCGACGTGCTCGAGGTCGCGCTACTGCTGCGCGAGGCGGGGCTGCTGCGTCCGCGCGAGGTCCGCCTCGACCTCAACATCGTGCCGCTGTTCGAGACCATCGCCGACCTGCGCAACGCCGGGCAGGTGATGGACCGGCTGCTGTCGCTGCCGCCGTACGCCGGGCTGCTCGTCTCCCGCGGCTCGGTGCAGGAGGTGATGCTCGGCTACTCCGACAGCAACAAGGACGGCGGCTTCCTCACCTCGGGCTGGGAGCTCTTCAAGGCCGAGCGCGAACTCGTGCCGGTGTTCGCGCGGCACGGGATCCGGCTGCGGCTGTTCCACGGGCGCGGCGGCTCGGTGGGCCGCGGCGGCGGACCCACGTACCAGGCCGTGCTGGCACAGCCCGCCGGCGCGGTGCAGGGGCAGATCCGCGTCACCGAGCAGGGCGAGGTGATCGCGGCGAAGTACGGCAATCCGGAAGTGGGTCGGCGCAACCTCGAGACGCTGGTCGCCGCGACGCTCGAGGCGACGCTGCTGCCCGAGCGCGGCGACGCGCCGCGTCCCGCCTTCCTGGAGGCGATGGACGCGCTCTCCGCGCGCGCGTTCGCGGCCTACCGCGGGCTGGTCTACGAGACCCCGGGCTTCGAGCGCTACTTCTGGGAATCCACCGTGATCAGCGAGATCGCGGAGCTCAACATCGGCAGCCGCCCGGCCTCGCGCAGGAAGTCGACGCGGATCGAGGACCTGCGCGCGATCCCCTGGGTATTTTCCTGGGCGCAGTGCCGCCTGATGCTGCCCGGCTGGTACGGCTTCGGCACCGCCGTGGACGGCTGGCTCGCCGACCACCCCGGGGACCTCGGGCTGCTGCAGGAGATGCACCGCGACTGGCCGTTCTTCGCGACGCTGCTGTCGAACATGGACATGGTGCTGTCCAAGACCGACCTCGCCATCGCCTCGCGCTACGCGGAGCTTGTGAGCGACGAGGCGCTGCGGGACTCGATTTTCCCGCGGCTGCGTGCGGAGCACGCCGCGACCGTGCGCCAGCTGCTCGCCATCACGGGCAGCCGTCACCTGCTGCAGTCCAATCCGCTGCTCGCCCGCTCGATCCGCAACCGCTTCCCCTACCTCGACCCGCTCAACCACATCCAGGTCGAGTTGCTGCGCCGCTACCGGGCCGGCGACCGGGAGGAGCGCACGCAGCGCGGCATCCACCTCACGATCAACGGCATCGCGGCGGGACTGCGCAACAGCGGCTGAGTCAGCCCCCCGCGGCGCGGCAATGTGCCGCGATGCGCACGACGAGTTGCGTCATGAGCGAGGGCGGGAAGTCGTGGCCCATGCCGTCGACGACCTCGAACTGCGCGCCGGGAATGTAGGCGGCGGCTTCCTGGCCGGCGGCGGGCGGCACGAGCGGATCGTCCGCGCCGTGCAACACCAGCGTGGGCGCGGTGATGCCGACGAGCAGCGCGCGCCGGTCGCCGGTCGAAAGGATCGCGAGCAGCTGCCTCTCGGTGCCCGCGCGATAGAGTCCGCGCCGTGCAACGCGCTCAAGGATGGGCTTCAGCATGGGCAGGTCCTGTCGGAAGCCGGGGCTGCCGATCACGCCGAACACGCGGGTGAGGTGCTCGACCACGGCGGCGTGGTCGTCCGGCGGCGGCGGCGGTCGGGTGATTGCGCGCAGCGCCTTCCACTTGCCGAAGGCGTAGCGCCGCGCCGGGTTGCCGGTGTTCGACATGATGGAGGTGAGGCTCCGCACCCGGCCCGGATGCCGCGCCGCGAGCACCTGTCCGATCATGCCGCCCATCGAGGCGCCGACCACGTGCGCGCGGTCGATGCCGAGCGCGTCCAGCAGGCCGACGGTGTCGGCCGCCATGTCCTCGAGCCGGTAGGGCCCTGCCACCTGCCGCCGCAGCAGGGAGCGCAGGATCGCGCGCCGGACGTCCGGAGTCGGCACGCCCTCGAGGCGCGTCGACCCGCCGCAGTCGCGGTTGTCGAAGGTGACGACGCGGAAGCCCGCCTGCACCAGCGCCGCGACGAACTCATCGGGCCACAGGGCCGCCGGCATGCCGAGACCCATCACCAGCAGCAGCGGCGGGGCGGTGGGGTCGCCGTGGACCTCGACGTCGAGGCTCAGGCCGTTCGAGGCAACGGTGGGCATGCCGGGGTCGCGGTGGCTACTTGCCCGTCTCGGCGGCGCCGACCTTGATCAGCTCGACGTCGAAGATCAGCACCTGTCCAGCCAGGGGCCCGCGGTCGCCGTAGGCGAGCGGCGGCGGGATGAACAGCTGGTACTGCGCGCCTTCCTTCATCAGCTGCAGCGCCTCGGTCCAGCCGGGAATTACGCCCTCGACCGGGAACGTGGCCGGCTCGCCGCGGTCGCGCGAGCTGTCGAACTGGGTGCCGTCGACCAGCGTGCCGCGGTAGTGCACGGTGACCGTGTCGGCCGTCGTCGGCGAGCGGCCGGTGCCCGGCTTCACCACCTTGTACTGCAGGCCGCTCTTCGTGGTCTGTACGCCGGCCTGCCTGGCATTGCCCGCGAGGAAGGCCTCGCCGGCGGCCGTGGCCTTCTGGGCCGCCTCGGCCTGCTGCTTCGCGCGCTGCTCGTTGATGCGCACCTCGAGCGAGCCGAGCGCGGCCTGCATCTGCTCCTGGGTCAGCGCCGGCGCGGCGCCGCGCCGGGCGTCGTCGATGCCCTTCAACAGTGCGTCGGACTTGACCTCGGTGCCGACGAGGTCGCGCCCGAGCTGGTAGCCGAGCGCGTAGTTCATGCGGGCGGTCTCGTCCATGGCGGGCGGCTCGGCGCCGAAGGCCGTCGCGGCGAACAGGGCCAGCGCCGCGGGCGCGGCGATCGTGAGCAGGCGATTCATCCGGGGACTCCTGGGGTAGTCGGGGTGCGCGGCCGGCCGCGCGGACCGCGCATCCTACCCGGACGCCGCCGCGGCCGCACCCCGGGCCAGGTCCCCACCTGCCTGCCATCGCGGCCGCAGTCGGTACCCGCGGGGTTGCAAATCCGAGCTGCGCGGCAGCAAGGTGGCAGGGCGGACGGTCACCGGACGGAGTGGGCATGAGCGGCAAGGGCTGGGACGATGAGATTGCCGAGATCCGCCGCCGCCAGGCGCTCGCGGCGGAGATGGGCGGCGCGGAGCGCGTGGCGCGGCAGAGGTCACGCGGCAAGCTCACGGTGCGCGAGCGCATCGTGGCGCTGCTCGATCAAGGCTCGTTCCGCGAATGGGGCAGTCTCGCGGGCGAGGGCCGCTACGACGCCGACGGTGGCCTCACGGGCTTCCGCGCCTCGAGCTGCCTCGTCGGCCGCGGCGCGGTCGATGGCCGCACGGTCGTCGTCAGCGCGGACGATTTCACGATCCGCGGCGGCTCCTCCGAGACCTACCACCACGAGAAGAACGTGCAGGCGGAGCTCATGGCCGCGGAGTACGGCCTGCCGCTGCTGCGGCTGCTCGACGGCACGGGCGGCGGCGGCTCGGTGGCCGAGGTCGAGCGCCTCGGCGCCACCTACGTGCCCTACGTGCCGGGCTTCGACCAGGTGGTCGCCAACCTCGGCCGCGTGCCGGTCGTGTCGCTCGGGCTCGGCGCGGTCGCGGGTCTCGGCGCCGCCCGCCTGGTGGCGAGCCACTACTCGATCATGGTGCGAGGGTTGAGCCAGATGTTCACGGCCGGCCCGCCGGTCGTCGAGGCCGCGGGCGAGAAAGTCACGGCGGACCAGCTCGGCGGCGCCGACCTGCACGCGTCCACCGGCAGCGTGGACGACGTCGTGGACAGCGAGGCCGACGCGTTCGCGCGGGCACGGCGCTTCCTCTCCTACCTGCCGTCCCGCGCCGGTGCGCCGGCCGTACCTGCCGCCTGCGACGACCCGTCCGACCGCGCCGAAGCCTGGCTGGACGCGGCGATCCCGCGCGACCGGCGCTGGCCGTACGAGATCCGCCCGATCCTCGAGGCCGTGCTCGACCGCGGCAGCCTGTTCGAGTCCGGCCGCGCCTGGGGCAGGTCCGTCGTCACGGCGCTGGCGCGGCTGGACGGCTGGCCGGTGGCCGTGATCGCGAGCGACCCGGGCCAGATGGGCGGCACGTGGACGGCCGCGGCCTCGCGCAAGATGACGCGCCTCGTCGAGCTCGCCGAGACCTTCCGCCTGCCCGTCGTGCACTTCGTGGACGTGGGCGGCTTCACCATCGGTTCCCAGGCCGAGAAGGCTGGCACGATCCGCGACGGCACGCGCGCCATCGCGACCATATTCCAGTCCACGGTGCCCTGGTGCGCCGTGATCCTGCGGCGCGCGTTCGGCGTCGCGGGCGCGGGCATGATCGACCACACGCGCTTCCGCTATCGCATCGCCTGGCCGAGCGGCGACTGGGGCTCGCTGCCGGTGGAGGGCGGGCTCGAGGCGGCGTTCAAGGCCCAGATCGAGGCCGCGCCGGACCCGGAGGCCGCCAAGCGCGAGATCCGTGCGCGGCTCGAGCGCCTGCGCTCGCCGTTCCGCTCGGCCGAGCGCTTCTACGTGGAGGAGATCGTGCCGCCCGCGGAGACGCGCCGCTGGCTCACCGAGTTCGCGAACCTTGCGCAGCGTTCGACCGCGTCGGCGCCGCGCGGCTTTCACTGTCGGCCTTGAGGGCGCGGCGCGCTGCGGCATTCCGCAGGTGACGCGCCGCCAGGGACGGGCAAAGCTGACGGCGTATGTCCGCCGGCAGGCCCCATCCCGCGTGGTTGCGGCAGGTTCCGAACGCGCTCAGCGGCGCGCGGGCGCTCGCAGTGCCGGTGCTCGCCGTGCTGGCGCTGCTCCGGCGCGAGACCGCTTTCACCTGGGTGCTGGTGCCCGCGCTGCTGAGCGACATCTTCGACGGGCTGATCGCACGCCTCTACGGGCTCGAGTCCCGGGTCGGGGCGATGCTCGACTCGGTGGCTGACACGCTGTTGCTGCTCGTGTCGGTGTACGGCGTCTGGACCTTTCACCCCGAGGTGCTGCGCGAGCACGCCGTGCTCTGTGGCGCCGCCGTCGGCCTGTGGCTGCTCGAGGACCTCGTGGCGCTGCTGCGCTACCGACGGCTGTCGAGCTTCCACACGTATCTCTCGAAGGTCGTGGCGAACCTGCTCGGCCTGTTCATCGGCTGGCTGTTCGTCCTCGGCTTCGAGCCGTGGCTGCTCTACCTTGCGGCGGGCGGGAGCATCCTCGCGAGCCTCGAGGAGCTGGCGCTGCTCGGAGTGCTGCGCGAGTGGCGGGCGGACGTGCGCGGGCTGTGGTGGGTGCTGAAGGAGGGTCGTGGGCGATGAGCCTGTCGGAAGCGAATGCCGCCCTGATGCGGCGCTACTACGAGGAGGTCTTCAACCGCCGCAACCTCGCGTTCCTGCGCGAGCATGTGCACCCGGACATCCTGGGCCACGGGCCGGGCGTGGACGACATCGTGCGCGGTGCGGAGCAGGTCGCGGCGTTCTCGGCCTACGTGTTCGAGGCCTACGACGACTACCGCTTCACGCTCGAGGAGACGGTGGCCGAGGGCGACCGCGTCGTGGTGCGCGGGAGCGTGAGCGCCGTGCACCGCGCCACCGGCAAGCCGGTGCGCTTCTTCGGCCTCACGCTCTACCGGCTCGAGGACGGCCGGATCCGCGAGTACTGGCGCGCCTACGACCGCCTCGACCTCTACGACCGTCAGCTCGGCGGCTGGCGGCCCTGAATCAGCTGTGGCTGCCGAGGAAGCCGAGCACCGCGCCCTTGAAGAACGGGTCGGCCACGGCGCCCAGGTGACTGCGGCCGGGGATGACCACCGCCCGGGCGCCGGGGATCGAGGCGGCGAGCGGGATCGGGCTGCCGGACAGCGTGTCCTTGCCGCCGCAGGCCACGAGCGCTGGCGTCTTCACGCGCGCGAAATCACGCCTGGCCATGTTCGGGAACGCGCCCATCAGGCAGGCTGCGAGCGCGCCCGTCCGGCCGCCGCGCCGCACGGCGCGGTGGTAGAGCGGCACCATCGCGGGGATGGCCAGCGACTCGGTCCTGGCGTTGTCGGCGGTGAGCGGAAAGCCCCGCTTTGCCCACCGCCGTGCCTCGGCGGGGGCCAGCAGGTTGAGTCCCGCGCCGCCGATCACGACCGCGCGGAAGCGTCGCCCGTGGTGCGCGAGCAGCCATGCGGCGTTGCGCCCGCCCATGGAATAGCCGAGCAGGCAGGCCTTGCGGATCTTCAGGTGATCGAGGAGCCGCAGGGCGTCGCCCGCAATGCCTGCGGGGCGGTAGGCCTCGATGTCGGAGGGCTTGCTGCTCTGGCCGTGGCCGCGGGCGTCCAGCGCGAGCACCCGGTAGCCGGCGCCCGTGAGCACTTCGTACCAGCCCGGCAGCCGCCAGTTGAGGCGGCGATCGGCCGCGAAGCCGTGCAGCAGCACGATCGGCTCGCCGTCGCCCACGTCGTCGTAGGCCATGCGATGGCCTTCCGCGTCGAAGAACTTCGTCATCGGCCGCACTTCCGCGCCCAGGACACGATGGCGCCAGTGTTCGGCACGGCCCGCAACCCTGTCATCCGGGACTTCCGTGGGCGTCGCGGTGTCGGGACGGTAAAGTACGCCTTCGACCCCAGACCTCCGGGACCGCCAGCCATGCACGCCCTGACCGCGCACGCACCTGCCGCGCGCGACCGCATCCACTCCGTCGCCGCGACGGCGCTTGCCATGGTCGCCGCGGCCTCGCTGGCGGCCTGCGGCGCCCGGCAGGAGCCGCCCGCCGTACCGCCGCCGCCCGAGGTCGTGGTCGCCGTGGTCGAGAAGGACGACCTGCCGCTCGATCTCGCCTACACGGGTCGCGCCGCGGGCTCCCGCGAGATCGAGGTGCGCGCGCTGGTGAGCGGCATCCTGCTCGAGCGCCGCTACGAGGAGGGCAGCGCCGTGCACCGCGGCGAGGTGCTGTTCCGCCTCGATGCGGAGCCCTACCGCGCTGCCGTGGAGCGCACCCAGGCCGAACTCGGTGTCGAGCGCGCCAGGCTTTCCGAGGCCCGGCGCCAGCGCGACCGGATCACCTCGCTGCTCGACCGCAAGCTCGTGAGCGAGCGCCAGCTCGACGAGGCCGTCTCCGCGTTCGAGGTGGCCGAGGCCAGTGTTGCCGCGGCCCGCGCGCGCCTGCGCTCCGCCGAGCTCGACCTCGGCTATACGGAGGTGCGCGCGCCCATCTCCGGCCTCACGAGCCGCGAGGTGCGATCCGAGGGCAGCCTCGTACGGGCGGGCGAGGACTCGAGCCTGCTCACCCGCATCGTCCAGACCGACCCGATCTACGTCGAATTCTCTCTGCCCGAGACCGAGGCCGCGCTGGTGCGTACGCGGGTTGCGGCGGGCCGCGCGCCGGTGGTGCACGTGGGCTTCGAGGACGGCACCGAGCACCCCACGCCCGCCAGGCTCACCTTCGTGGACAACGCCGTCGAGGCGGCTTCGGGCACGGTGCGCGCCCGTGGCGTGCTGCCGAACCCGGCCGGCCGGCTGGTGCCGGGCCAGTTCGTGCGCGCCCGGCTCGAAGGCGTCGAGCTCGCGAACGCCGTGACCGTGTCGCGGCGCGCCGTGATGAGCAGCGCCCAGGGCAGCTTCGTGTGGATAGTGGCCGAGGGCGACGCGGTCGAGCTGCGACCCGTGCGCCTCGCCGTCACGGTCGGCGACCGCGCGGTGATTGCCGAGGGGCTTGCCGGCGGCGAGCGCGTCGTGGTCGAGGGCGTGCTCAAGGTGCAGCCGGGCGCGAAGGTGAAGGTCGCCGCGCCGGCGGCGCCGGCCGCCCCGGCCGCCGGAGCCGGAGCCGCCAGGTGATCTCGCGCTTCTTCATCGACCGGCCGATCTTCGCGTCGGTGCTCTCGGCGTTCATCGTGATCGCCGGGCTCGCCGCGCTGCGCGTGCTGCCGGTGGCGCAGTACCCGGACATCCTGCCGCCCGAGGTGGACCTGCAGGCCTTCTACCCGGGCGCCAACGCCGAGACCGTGGCCGAGACGGTGGCCGCCCCGCTCGAGCAGGCGATCAACGGCGTGGACGACATGCTGTACCTGCGCTCGGCGAGCGCCGGCAACGGCGCGCTCGCGATGACCATCACCTTCGCGATCGGCACCAGCCCCGACCTCGCTGCGATCAACGTCAGCAACCGCGTGCAGAGCGCGCTGTCGCAACTGCCCGAGGAAGTGCGCCGCCAGGGCGTGAGCGTGCGCAAGCGTTCGACGTCGTTCCTGCAGATCATCGCGCTCGACTCCGAGGACCCGCGCTTCGACGCGGTGTTCATCTCGAACTTCGCGCTGCTCAACGTCGTGGACGAGCTGCGGCGCATCCCGGGGGTGGGCGACGCGCAGATCTTCGGCTCCAAGGACTACTCGATCCGGGTCTGGCTGCGGCCCGACCGCCTCGCCCAGCTTGGGCTCACGCCCTCGGACGTCGCGGCCGCCGTGCGGGAGCAGAACGCCCAGTTCGCCGCCGGGCGCGTGGGCGAGGAGCCGATGTCGGGGGACGTCGGCTTCACCTTCTCGGTGACCACCCTCGGCCGGCTCGCCGAGCCCGAGCAGTTCGGGCAGATCGTGCTGCGCACCACGGAGACGGGCGGTATCGTCCGGCTCAAGGACGTGGCGCGGATCGAGCTCGGCTCGCGCGAGTACAACTTCTCGGCGGCGCGCAACGGCAGGCCCACGGTGCCGATCGGCATCTTCCTGAAGCCCGGCGCGAACGCGCTCGAGGTCGGCACCGCGGTGCGGGCGCGCATGGCGGAGATCGAGCGGGCGTTCCCGGCCGGCCTGGACTGGTCCATCCCGTACGACACTACGGTGTACGTGAAGGTGTCGATCATCGAGGTGGTGAAGACCCTCGCCGAGGCGATGCTGCTCGTCTTCGCCGTGGTGTTCCTGTTCCTGCAGAACTGGCGCGCGACCATCATCCCGATGCTCGCAGTGCCGGTGTCGCTGATCGGCACGTTCGCGGCGATGCTGCTGCTCGGCTTCTCCGTCAACACCCTCACGCTGTTCGGCATGGTGCTCGCGATCGGCATCGTGGTGGACGACGCCATCGTGGTGCTCGAGAACGTCGAGCGCATCATGGCGAGCGAGGGGCTCTCGCCGCGCGACGCGACGGTCAAGGCGATGTCGCAGGTGACGCGCCCGGTGATCGCGATCGTGTTCGTGCTGACCGCGGTGTTCCTGCCGGTGGCCTTCACCGGCGGCCTCGTGGGCGAGATGTATCGGCAGTTCGCGATCACCATCGCGGTGTCGGTGGCGATCTCGGGTTTGGTGGCGCTCACTCTCACGCCGGCGCTGTGCGCGGCGGTACTGCGCGGCGAGGACGTGGCGGGCCACGGCGTGCTGCAGCGGTTCAACGACTGGTTTGCGCGCGTGACCGATCGCTACGCCCGCGGCGTAGCCTGGCTGCTGCGCCACGGCGCGCTCACGCTCGTGCTGTTCGGCGTGATGCTCGCGGCGATCGTCGCGCTGGTGCGCGCCGTGCCGGCGGCGCTCGCGCCGGCCGAGGACCAGGGCTACGTGATGGTGATCCCGATCCTGCAGGACGCGGCCGCGCTCTCGCGCACTGAGGCGGTGAACGAGCGGCTCACCGAGGCGCTGCTGGCGCACCCGGCGGTGAGCGAGGTGATGACTTTCTCGGGCCTCGACGCGCTCACCTTCACGCTGCGCACCAACACCGGCATCACCTGGGTGAACCTCAAGGACTGGCGCGAGCGGACCGCCGAGGAATTGTCGGCGAAGGGCGTCGCCGGCTACGTGTTCGGCGTCGGCATGCAGATCAAGGATGCCTTCGTGCTGGCCTTCGAGCCGCCGCCGATCGAGGGGCTCTCCATGACCGGCGGCTTCGACGGCTTCGTGCAGTCGAAGGCGGGCGGCGACTACAGGCAACTTGAGGGCGCGGTGCAGAAGCTCGTGGCTGCCGCCATCCAGCGGCCCGAGCTCGCGGGCGTCACCACGAGCTACTCGGCGAGCGTGCCGCAGATCCGCATCGATCTCGACCGCGAGAAGGCCAAGCTGCTCGGGGTGAGCATTGCGCAGGTGTTCGACACCCTGCAGAGTACCTTCGGCGCGCTGTACGTCAACGACTTCAACCGCGACGGGCGCGTTTTCCGCGTGCACCTGCAGTCCGAGGCCGAGTTCCGCGCCCACCCGGACGACATCCGCGACGTGTACGTGCGCACCGGCGGCGGCGAGCTGATCCCGCTCACCGCGCTCGTCACCATCCGCGAGGTGACCGGACCCGAGGTCATCGAGCGCTACAACGTGTTCCCCTCGGCCAAGATCCTCGGCGGTCCCGCGCCGGGCTACAGTTCGGGCCAGGCGCTCGCCGTGATGGAGGAGGTGGCCGCGCAGGCGCTCCCCGACGGCTACTCGCTCGCCTGGACCGGCACCTCCTTCCAGGAGAAGGCCACGGGCGGCGCCTCACGCGCGGTATTCCTGGTGGGCGTGCTGATGGTGTTCCTGGTGCTCGCCGCCCAGTACGAGCGCTGGACGCTGCCGTTCGCGGTGATCCTCGCCGTGCCGTTCGCGGTGTTCGGCGCCTTCCTCGCGGTGTACCTGCGCGGTCTCGAGAACGACCTGTACTTCCAGATCGGGCTGGTGACCCTGGTGGGCCTCGCCTCGAAGAACGCGATCCTGATCGTCGAGTTCGCGCAGCACAGGGCTCAGGAGGGCATGTCGCTCGTGGACGCCGCGGTGGAAGGCGCGCGGCTGCGCTTCCGGCCGATCGTCATGACCTCGCTCGCCTTCATCCTGGGTGTCACGCCGCTCGCGATCAGTTCGGGCGCGGGCGCGGCGAGCCGACACTCGATCGGCACGGGCGTGATCGGCGGCATGCTCGCTGCCACCTTCGTCGCGACCTTCTTCGTGCCGGTGTTCTTCCGCTGGATCGCGGGCTGGGGGCGGAAGAGGACGGTTTCGCCGGCCGCCGCGCCACCGTGACGCCCTGGGCGCTGCGGAATCTGCGGACGGCCATCCGGGGCCCCCGCAGGTAGGCTTGAGTCCAAATACCAGCACTGCGCGTCGAGGATGCCGACATGGACGATACGAAACAGAACCGGCCAGCGAACGAGCCGCCGCAGGCGGCTGCGCCCCCGCGCAAGAATCGCAAGGCCCGCACCGCCGTGCCCCGTGGCAAGCGTCGGGCCGCACGTGGGGACGTACCGCCGGTGCTCACGGCCCGCGGCATCGAGGACTTCTCCGTGTCCGAGGCGGTGGCCGCCGCCACCGAGTCGAAGGCCCACGCCGTGCGGGACATCCTCGCGCGCGCAGCGCAGGGCGACCCGCGCGGGCTGGTCGACTCCTTCGACGCGATCCTCGCCGGTGCCGCGCCGGACGACATCGTCGCGCTCAGGAACCTGCTCTCCCAGCGCGAGGACGCGGCCCGCAAGGTGCAGCGCGACCAGGCCGACGGCGAGCTCGCCGAAGACTGGCGCGACGGCGGCTATCCCTACAAGCACCTGATGTCCCGCCGCAGCTACGAGCGCAAGAAATACGAGCTGCAGGTCGAGCTCCTGAAGCTGCAGGCCTGGGTCAAGGAGACCGGCCAGCGCGTCGTGATCCTGTTCGAGGGTCGCGACGCGGCGGGCAAGGGCGGCACGATCAAGCGCTTCATGGAGCACCTCAACCCCCGCGGCGCGCACGTGGTGGCGCTCGAGAAGCCGAGCGACGTCGAGCGTGGGCAGTGGTACTTCCAGCGCTACATCGAGCACCTGCCGACGCGCGGCGAGATCGTGCTGTTCGACCGTTCCTGGTACAACCGCGCCGGCGTCGAGCGCGTCATGGGCTTCTGTACGGACGACGAATACCTCGAATTCATGCGCCAGGCGCCCGAGTTCGAGCGCAACCTCGTGCGCAGCGGCCTGCACCTGATCAAGTTCTGGTACTCGGTGAGCCGCAAGGAGCAGCGGCGGCGGTTCACGGAGCGCAAGTCGCACCCGCTCAAGCAGTGGAAGCTGAGCCCGGTGGACCTGGCCTCGCTCGACAAGTGGGAGGAGTACACCAAGGCCAAGGAGGCGATGTTCTTCTACACGGACACCGCGGACGCGCCGTGGACCGTGATCAAGTCGGACTGCAAGAAGCGCGCGCGGCTGAACGCCATGCGTTACGTGCTGCACAAGTTGCCCTACGCGAACAAGGAACTCGACCGCGTCGGGCCGCTCGACCCGCTGCTGGTGGGCCGGGCGCACGTCGTGTACGAGCGCGGCGAACATCGCCAGCCGATCCTGTGAGTTCGGCATGCTGACGCTGTACTGGTACTGGTCCTTCAATCCGCAGAAGGCGCGGCTCGCGCTCGAGGAGCTCGGGCTCGAGTATTCCCTGGTCACGGTGGACCTGTCGCGGGGCGGGCAGCACGCGGACCTCGTCGGGGAACTCAATCCGAACCGCAAGGTGCCGATCCTCCGCTGGGACGGGCAGGCGCTGTGGGAGTCGAATGCGATCCTCACCTACCTCGGCGAGCGCACGCACCGGCTGTGGCCCGGCGATGCCGAGGGCAAGGGGCAGGCCGCGCAGTGGCTCCACTTCGAGTCGCGCCACCTCTCGGAGCCCGTCGGCGAGCTCTGGTTCAACGGCTACGTGGCGCGGCTGATGAACCGGCCGCCCGACACGCTCGCGCAGGCGCGGGCCGAGAAGGGCGGGGCCCGCTACCTCTCGGTCGTCGACCAGCACCTCGGGAGCCGGGACTGGATGCTCGGCGAACAATTCTCGCTCGTGGACTGCTGCTACGGGCCGGTATTCGACGCGCTGGCGCTCGGCGGCGACTACATCGAGGCCTATCCGGCCATCAAGGCCTACCTGGGACGGATCCGCGAGCGCAAGGCCTGGAAGGCCTGCCAGTTCCGGTCCTGACGGCGCCGGCCGGGACGCCCGCGGCCCCTGCCCTTCGGGCTGCACCCTGGGAGTCGATCCGTGTCTCACTCGATCCTGCGACGTACGTTCCTCGCGTGTCTCGTCCCGAGCCTCGTCGCGCTGGGCGGATGCGCGGCGACGCCGGCCCCGGAGTCCGCCGTCCGCTACGACGTGATCGTCCGCAACGGCGTGGTCTACGACGGCAGCGGCGGGCCGGCACGACGCGCCGACCTCGGCATCGTCGGCGACCGGGTCACGGCGCTCGCCGACCTGTCCGGGGCGCAGGCTCCGCTCGAGGTCGAGGCACGCGGCCTGGCGGTGGCGCCGGGCTTCATCAACGTCCTGTCGTGGGCCAACGAGTCGCTGATCGTGGACGGCCGCGGCATGAGCGACGTGAAACAGGGCGTGACGCTCGAGATCTTCGGCGAGGGCGAGTCGGGCGGCCCGCTCAACGATGCCATGAAGGCCGACATCCGCAGGCGCCAGCGCGACTACACCTATGACATCGACTGGACCAGCCTCGGCGAGTACCTCGAGTCGCTCGAACGCCGCGGGGTCTCGTCGAACGTCGCCTCGTTCGTGGGCGCGACGACGGTGCGCATGCACGTGCTCGGCGAGGACGATCGCGACCCGACGCCGGAGCAACTCGCCCGCATGCAGGACCTCGTCCGCGAGGCGATGCGCGAGGGCGCGCTGGGCGTCGGCAGTTCGCTCATCTACGCGCCCGCGTTCTTCGCCGAGACGCCGGAGCTGATCGCACTCGCGCGCGCGGCGGCGGAGTCGGGCGGCGGCTACATCTCCCACGTCCGCAACGAGAGCTACCGCCTCGTCGAGGCGATCGACGAGCTGGTCGAGATCGCCAGGGCCGCGGGGGGGCACGGCGAGGTCTATCACCTCAAGGCCGCCGGACAGGCGAACTGGGCCCGCATGGCGCAAGGCATCGCGAGGATCGAGCAGGCGCGCGCCGCGGGGCTGCCGGTCAGCGCGAACATGTACACCTACACGGCCGGCGCGACCGGCCTCGACGCCGCCATGCCGCTCTGGGTGCAGGCCGGCGGGCTCGACGCCTGGGTGGCGCGGCTGCGCGACCCGGCGACGCGCGCCCGGGTCGTCGCGGACATGAAGAACCCGCCGGCCGGCGAGGAGAACCTCTACCGCATGGCGGGCTCCCCCGACCGCGTCAAGTTCATCGGCTTCAAGGACGAGCGCCTCAAGCCGCTGACCGGCCGGACGCTGGCCGAGGTGATGGCGCTGCGCGGCACCAGCGCCGAGGACACGATGGTGGACCTCGTCATCGAGGACCACTCGCGCGTCGACACCGTGTACTTCCTCATGAGCGAGGACAACGTGCGGCTCGGCATCGCGCAGCCGTGGACCAGCCTCGGCTCGGACGCCGCGGCGCTCGCGCCCGAGGGCGTATTCCTGAAATCGAGCACCCATCCGCGAGCCTACGGCAACTTCGCGCGCCTGCTCGGCAGGTATGTGCGCGAGGAGCGGGTGCTCACGCTCGAGGAAGCGGTCCGGCGCCTGACACGCCTGCCAGCGGCGAACTGGAAGCTCGAGGGCCGCGGCTGCGTCGATCCGGGCTGCTACGCGGACGTCGTGGTGTTCGATCCCGAATCGGTCGGCGACCGCGCGACCTTCGACGAGCCGCGGCAGTATGCGACCGGCGTCGTGCACGTGCTGGTCAACGGCGTGCCGGTGCTGAAGGACGGCGAGCACACCGGCGCGAAGCCGGGGCGGGTGGTGCGGGGTCCGGGCTGGGCTGGCCGGCCGGCCGGGCGCTGAGCGCGCGTCCGCATCGAAGCCCGTGGTTTCAGGACGAAGGCGCGGCCCCGCCCGCCGGCGGACGACGGCGCAGCCTCGTCACCGTGCCGTCCGGCTCGTCGGTCAGCGCGTCCGTCCTGCCGCGCTCGGCGGCCTCGAGCAGCGCGCGCACGCGCGGGCCGATGCGCTCGACGGCCTCCACGATGCCGGCGCCCTCGGTCGGCGGGGCGATCAGGAATCCCTGCACTTCGACCTCGCCGGTGGCGGACAGGAAGTCGAGCTGGCTCGCGCGCTCGACGCCCTCGATCGTCACGTGCAGGCCGAGGCTGCGGCACAGGACGATGATCGAGGTCGCGATCGACGCCGCGCGCGGGTTCGAGTCCACCTCTGCGACGACACTGCGATCGAGCTTGACGCGGGTCAGCGGCAACCGTTCGAGCGAGGTCAGCGAGGAATACCCGGTCCCGAAGTCGTCGAGGGCGGTCGCGATGCCGAGCAGCCGCAGCGCCCGCAGGGTCTCCACCGTGATCGCGCCGGTCTGGAGCATGTTCTCGGTGAGCTCGAGCTCGATGGCGTCGGCCGGCAGCCCGTGCCGCGCGAGCAGCCGCTCGATGTCGCCGATGAAGTCACCCGACATGACCTGCTGCGCCGAGACGTTGACTGCGACCCGCGCCTTTGCCCAGCCCGCCTCGCGCCAGGCGCGGACGGCCCCGGCCGCCTGCTCGAGGATCCAGTCGTTCAGTTCCAGCATCAGGCCGGACTGCTCGGCGATGCTGATGAACTCGCTTGCGGAGACGATCGTGCCGTCGCCCTGCTTCCAGCGGAGCAGGGCCTCGACCGCGGTCGCCTCCAGCCGCCTGAGGCAGACCTGCGGCTGGTAGTGCATGACGAACTCGCCGGCGTCGATGGCCCTTCGCAGGGCCTGCTCGACGCGGAAGCGGTTCGAAGCCGCCACCAGCAGCGCAGGGTCGTAGATGCACATGCGGTTGCGGCCGAGTTCCTTGGCGCGGAACAGGGCCGCGTCGGCCGCGCGCAGCAGTGAGGCCGCGTCGCTGCCGTGGTCGGGGAACACGGCGGCGCCGCAGCTCACCCCGACCGCGATCTCGCGGCGGTCCACCTGCAGCGGCCGCTGGAACTGGCTGACGAGCGTGCCCGCCCGCGACTCGATCTCTTCCACCGAGCCGGAGAACGGGAACACGAGCGTGAACTCGTCGCCGCCCAGCCGGGCGATGAAGCCGGTGTCGCCGGTCAGCTGCCGCAGGCGGTCGCCGATCTCGGTCAGCACGCGGTCGCCGAACTCGTGACCGAGGCTGTCGTTGACGGTCTTGAAGTTGTCGAGGTCCAGGAACAGCACGGCCAGGCGTTCGCCGAGCGCGCCGGCCGCCGCAATGCGGTCGCTCAGGTACTGGAACAGCTGCCGGCGATTCGGCAGGTTGGTGAGCGGGTCGTGCTCGGCGAGGTGCTGCAGCTGCTGGGTCCGCTCGGTCACGCGCTGCTCGAGCTGGGCCTGGTAGTTGCGCACGACGCGCCCGGCGTCGTCGAGTTCGGCAGCCATCTGGTTGAACGCGCGCGCGAGGGCGTCCACCTCGCTCGCTCCGCCGCGGCGCACCCGGGTCGACAGGTCGCCAGCCGCGAGCCGTCGCGCCCCTGCGGTCAGGCGGCGGATCGGCCAGGTGATGACGATGGCGGTCACGGCGAGCACCAGCAGGGCGGCGAAGATCGCCTTGGTCGTCGCGCCGGTGACGTCCCGTTCTGCACGCTCGAGCGCCAGGGCCGCGGACGCCGTCGCGTCGGTGAACCGGGTCCACGCCGGCACCTCGTAGTCGCGGCGGATCCGGGCCGCCAGCACCTCGCCTGCCGCGCTGTACTCGGCGCGGCCGTCCTCGATCTCGGCCCGCAGCGCACCCGCGGACCGCCGCAGGCGCACGACGGTGCCGAAGTCCTCCTTGACCAGCGCGAGCCAGGCAGCCCCCGGCGAGCGCTGCAGCTCGGGCTCGTGGGTCCGCAGTGCATTGCGGAAACGCCGCTCGCCCGGAGTGTCCTTCGCAGCGACGCCGGCCCCGGGCTCGGCATCACGCACGGCGTCGTTGCCAGCCGTCTCGAGGGCCGCGGCGAGCTCCTGCATCCACGGCAGCGTGAGGACAGTTTCGCCGACCAGGATGCCGGTGCCACCGCCTGCGCCCACGCGTCGCCGGAGATCGTCGTAGGCGGCCTCCATGCGGGCCAGCGACGACCGGCGCTGCGCGTGCAGTCGCGCCAGCCGGAAGCCGCGCGCCTGGTGCTCGGCGATGCCGGCCGCCAGAGGGATTTCCGTCGCGTCCGCGGGTGTTCCGGGGCCCGGCGCCTCGTTGACTCCCTGGGCGAGGCGGGCGCCGGCGGAGGCCAGGTCCGCGGCGTTCTGCTCCGAGGCGGTGCCGAGCGCGGCCAGGACCGCGCGGTCGAAGGCGGCCGCGCTCTCGCCCAGCTGGCGGGCGGCCCGGGTGAGCGGCTCGATCTCGGCCCGTACGCGCTGGAGCTCGCCGGTGGCGTCGCGCGCGCTGCGCTGGGCGAGCAGGGCGCCGGTCACGAAGGCCGCGATGACGAACGCGAAGCCGACGATCAGCCACAGCGCGATCGACAGGCCGGCGCCGCGGGTCGTCCTCAAGGCAGGTCGGTCCGGGCCATCAGGTAGCGGTCGCACTCGCGCGCCGCGCCGCGGCCCTCGTTGATGGCCCACACCACGAGGCTCTGGCCGCGGCGGCAGTCGCCGGCCGCGAACACGCCCTTCAGGTTGGTGGCGAACCGACCGTGCTCGGCGCGCACGTTGCTGCGCGCATCGCAGTCGATGCCGAGATCCTTGAGCAGCGGCTGCTCCGGCCCCAGGAAGCCCATCGCCAGCAGCGCGAGCTGCGCGGGCAGCACCTGCTCGGTGCCGGGCACCTCGACCGGGACGAACTGCCCCTGGCCGTTGCGCTCCCACTTCACCTGTACGGTGACGAGTTCCTTGAGGCGCCCCTCGGCGTCGCCCACGAACTTCTTCACGGTCGTGAGATACACGCGCGGGTCCGACCCGAACTTCGCGGCCGCCTCTTCCTGTCCGTAGTCGAGCTTGTAGACCTTGGGCCACTCCGGCCACGGGTTGTCCGCCGCCCGCTCGAGCGGCGGCCGCGCCATGATCTCGATCTGCACGAGGCTCCGGCAGCCCTGGCGCAGCGCCGTGCCGACGCAGTCGGTGCCGGTGTCGCCGCCGCCGATCACCACGACGTCCCTGTCGCGGGCGTGGATCGGGCTCGCGTCGGGCCCCCCGTCGAGCAGCGCCCGGGTGCTCGCGGTGAGGAATTCCATCGCGAAGTGCACGCCCTGCAGCCTGCGTCCCTCGACGCGGAGGTCACGCGGTTGCGTCGCGCCCGTGCAGATCACGGTCGCGTCGAAGTCGCGCAGCAGCAGGTTGGCCTCGACGTTGTCGCCGACGCTGGCGTTGCAGATGAACTTGATGCCCGACTGCTCCATGAGGTCGAGCCGGCGCAGCACCACCTCGCGCTTGCCGAGCTTCATGTTGGGGATGCCGTACATCAGCAGGCCGCCCGGGCGGTCGTCGCGTTCGAGCACCGACACGAGGTGCCCGGCGCGGTTGAGCTGCTCGGCGGCGGCGAGCCCGGCGGGGCCTGAGCCGATCACGGCCACGCGCTTGCCGGTGCGCGCCTTCGGCTGCTCGGGCAGCACCCAGCCTTCCTCCCAGCCGCGGTCGACGATCTCGGCCTCGATGTTCTTGATCGTGACCGGCGGGTCGTTGATGCCGAGCACGCAGGAGCCCTCGCAGGGCGCCGGGCAGACCCGCCCGGTGAACTCCGGGAAGTTGTTGGTCATGTGGAGGCGGTCGAGCGCCTCGCGCCAGAGCCCGCGGTAGACGAGGTCGTTCCACTCGGGGATGACGTTGTTGATCGGGCAGCCCGAGGCCATGCCGCTGATCAGCGTGCCGGTGTGGCAGAAGGGCACGCCGCAGTCCATGCAGCGCGCGCCCTGCTGGCGCAGGCGCTTCTCCTCGAGGTGCGGGTGGAACTCCTTCCAGTCGCCGATGCGCTGCGATGGCGCGCGATCGACCGGCAGCTCGCGCAGGTACTCGATGAATCCCGTTGGCTTTCCCATCGTCGTCTTCCCGGGGCCCGCTCAGTTGCCGCCGACCCGCGACAGGTCGCGGGCATTCTCCTCGAACGCCACCATGATCGCCTCCTCGCCGACCAGCCCCTGCTCCTCGGCACGCGCGATCGCGGTCAGCATGCGCTGGTAGTCGCGCGGGATGACCTTCACGAACTTCGGCAACAGCTCGTCCCAGCCGTCGAGCACCTGGCGCGCGCGGCTGCTCGAGGTGTGCTCGAGGTGGCGCTCCACCAGCCGCCTCAGTTCCGCGACCTCCGCGGCGTCCTCGACCCGCTCCAGGTTCACCATCTGCACGTTGACCCGGCCGCGGAAATCGCCGCGCTCGTCGAGCACGTAGGCGATGCCGCCCGACATGCCGGCCGCGAAGTTGCGCCCGGTCGGCCCGAGTACCACGACCCGGCCGCCGGTCATGTACTCGCAGCCGTGGTCGCCCACGCCCTCCACGACGGCGCTGGCGCCGCTGTTGCGCACGCCGAAGCGTTCGCCCGCCACGCCGCGGATGTAGGCCTCGCCGGCGGTCGCGCCGTACAGGGCGACGTTGCCGACGATGATGTTGTCCTCGGCCAGGAAGGTCGCCGCACGCGGCGGGAACACCGCGACCTTGCCGCCCGAGAGGCCCTTGCCGACGTAGTCGTTCGCGTCGCCCTCGAGCGACAGCGACATGCCGCGCGGGATGAACGCGCCGAAGCTCTGGCCGGCCGAGCCGCGGAAGTGCAGGCGGATCGTGTCCTCCGGCAGGCCCTTCGCGCCGTGCCGTCGCGTGATCTCGCTGCCGGTGATGGTGCCCACCACGCGGTTCACGTTGCGGACCGGGAGCTCCGCCACGACCTCCTCGCCGCGCTCGATGGCGGGCCGGCACAGGTCGAGCAGCACGGTCACATCGAGCGAGCGCTCGAGGCCGTGGTCCTGCGCGTCCTGGCAGTAGCGGCCCCAGTCCGGGTCCACCTCGGGCGCATACAGCAGGTTGGAGAAATCGAGGCCCTTCGCCTTCCAGTGATCGATGGCCGCGCGCGGCTCGAGCCGGTCGACGCGGCCCACCATCTCCTCGACGCTGCGGAAGCCGAGCTGCGCCATGATCTCGCGCAGTTCCTCGGCCACGAAGCGCATGAAGTTCACGACGTGCTCGGGCTTGCCCTTGAACTTCTCGCGCAGCCGCGGGTCCTGCGTGGCGATCCCGGCGGGGCAGGTGTTGAGGTGGCAGACCCTCATCATGATGCAGCCGGTGGCCACCAGCGGCGCGGTCGCGAATCCGAACTCCTCGGCGCCGAGCAGTGCGGCGACCGCCACGTCGCGGCCGGTCTTGAGCTGGCCGTCGGTCTCGACCGCGATGCGGCTGCGGAGGTTGTTGAGCACCAGCGTCTGGTGAGTCTCGGCGAGGCCGAGCTCCCAGGGCAGGCCCGCGTGCGTGATCGAGGTCTGCGGCGAAGCGCCGGTGCCGCCGTCGTAGCCGCTGATGAGCACGACGTCGGCGTGCGCCTTGGACACGCCCGCGGCAATCGTGCCCACGCCCACCTCCGCGACCAGCTTCACGCTCACGCGCGCCTGCCGGTTGGCGTTCTTGAGGTCGTGGATCAGCTCCGCGAGGTCCTCGATCGAGTAGATGTCGTGGTGCGGCGGCGGCGAGATGAGGCCGACGCCCGCCGTCGTGTGGCGGGTCCTGGCCACCCACGGGTAGACCTTGGTGCCGGGCAGCTGGCCGCCCTCGCCGGGCTTGGCGCCCTGCGCCATCTTGATCTGGATCTCCTTCGCGCTCACGAGGTACTCGCTCGTCACGCCGAAGCGCCCCGAGGCCACCTGCTTGATGGCGGAGTTGCGGGAGTCGCCGTTCGGCAGCGGCACGAAGCGCTCGGGGTCCTCGCCGCCCTCGCCGGTGTTGCTCTTGCCCCCGATGCGGTTCATGGCGATCGCGAGCGTCTCGTGCGCTTCCCTGCTGATCGAGCCGTACGACATCGCGCCCGTCTTGAAGCGCTTCATGATCTCCTCGGCCGTCTCGACCTCCTCGAGCGGCACGGGCTCGCCCGCCTTGAACTCGAGCAGCCCGCGCAGGGTGCAGAGGTGGGTCGACTGCTCGTTCACGAGCTTCGAGTACGACTTGAACGTCGGGTAGCTGCCGGTGCGCACCGCCTTCTGCAGGCGGTGGATGGTTTCCGGGTTGAACAGGTGGTACTCGCCGTCGGCACGCCACTGGTACTGGCCGCCGACCGGCAGCGCGTGCCGCTCCAGCGGCCGCTCGGGGAAGGCGGCCTGGTGCCGCAGCAGCACTTCCTGCGCGATCACGTCGGTACCGATGCCGCCCACGCGCGAGGAGGTCCAGCTGAAGTAGTCGTCGACCACGTCCTGCCGCAGGCCCACCGCCTCGAACACCTGCGCACCTCGGTAGCTCTGCAGCGAGGAGATCCCCATCTTCGAGGCGACCTTGATCACGCCCTTGGCGGCCGCCTTGACGTAGTTCTTGCAGGCCGCCTTGTGGTCGATGCCGGTCAGCAGGCCCGCGCCGATCATGTGGTCGACGGTCTCGAAGGCGAGATAGGGGTTGATGGCGCTCACGCCGTAGCCGATCAGCAGCGCGAAGTGGTGCACTTCGCGCGCCTCGCCGGTCTCGAGCACCAGGCTCGCGCGCGTGCGCAGGCCCTCGCGGATCAGGTAGTGGTGCAGGCCCGCGACGGCCATCAGGGCCGGCACCGGGGCGAACTCCCGGTTGACGCCGCGGTCGCTCAGGACCAGGACGTTGCACTCCTCTTCCTCGATCATGCGCCGCGCCATGAACCGCAGTTCCTCGAGCGACTTCACCAGGCCCTTCTCGCCGCGCGAGACCCGGAACAGGATCGGCAGCACCCCGACCCGCAGCCCGGGGAGGTCCATGCGGCGGACCTTGGCGAATTCCTCGTTGGTGATGATCGGCCACTTGAGCTCGAGGCGGCGGCAGTCGGCGGGCTGGGGGTTGAGCAGGTTGCCCTCGGAGCCGAGCCGCGTCTCCGCGGAGGTGATCAGTTCCTCGCGGATGCAGTCGATCGGCGGGTTCGTCACCTGCGCGAACAGCTGCTTGAAGTAGTCGTACAGCAGCCGCGGCCTGTTCGACAGCACGGCGAGCGGCGTGTCGTTGCCCATCGAGCCCACGGCCTCGACGCCGTCGCGCGCCATGGGAGTGAGCACCACGCGCTCGTCCTCGAAGGTGTAGCCGAAGGCCACCTGTCGCTGCAGCAGGGTGTCCGGGTCGGGCGCCGGCACCTCGGGCGCGGCCGGCAGGTCGTCGAGGTGCACGAGGTACTGGTCCAGCCACTCGCGGTAGGGACGCTGCGCGGCGATCGTGCGCTTGATCTCCTCGTCGTCGATGATGCGGCCCTGCTCGGTGTCCACGAGGAACATGCGGCCGGGCTGCAGGCGGCCCTTCTGCACCACGGTCTCCGGGGGCACGTCGAGCACGCCGGCCTCCGAGGCCAGGATCACGAGGTCGTCGCTCGTGACGTAGTAGCGCGAGGGGCGCAGGCCGTTGCGGTCGAGCACGGCGCCGATCTGCCGGCCGTCGGTGAAGGCGATCGAGGCGGGGCCGTCCCAGGGCTCCATCAGGCTCGAGTGGTACTGGTAGAACGCCCGCTTGTCGTCGTCCATGGACTCGTGGTTCGACCACGGCTCCGGGATCATCATCATCATGGCGTGCGGCAGCGACCGACCCGCCAGGTAGAGGAGCTCGAGCGTGTTGTCGAACATGCCCGAGTCGCTGCCGTTCGGGTTGATGATCGGCCGGATCTTCTCGATGTCCCCGCCGAAGGGCTCCGACTCGAAGCGCGCCTCGCGCGCGTGCATCCAGTTGGAGTTGCCCCGTACCGTGTTGATCTCGCCGTTGTGGGCGATGTAGCGGTAGGGGTGGGCGCGGTCCCAGCTCGGGAAGGTGTTGGTGCTGAACCGCGAGTGGACCAGCGCGAGCGCTGTCTCGACGGCAGGGTTGTGCAGGTCGGGGAAGTACTGGTCGAGCTGCGTGGTGAGCAGCATGCCCTTGTAGACGAAGGTGCGGCAGGAGAGGCTCACCACGTACCAGTACTCGGCGCCCGCCAGCGTCGAGGTGCGGATCTCGCTGTAGGCGCGCTTGCGGATCACGTAGAGCTTGCGCTCGAAGTCGAGTTCGTCGGTGATCGAGGGGTCGCGCCTGATGAACACCTGGCGCATGAACGGCTCGCAGGAGCGGGCCGTCTCGCCGAGCATGCCGTTCGCGGTCGGCACCGTGCGCCAGCCGAGGACGTGCTGGCCCTCCGACTGCACCACCTGCTCGAATTTCTGCTCGAGCTGGCGGCGCACGGTCGGGTTGCGCGGCAGGAAGATGATACCGCTGCCGTACTCCCCGGCCGGGGGCAGCGGGATGCGCGCCTTGCGGCACACCTCCTCGTTGAAGGCGTGGGGCATCTGGATCAGGACACCTGCGCCATCGCCGGTGTTGACCTCGCAGCCGCAGGCGCCGCGGTGGTCGAGGTTCTTCAGAACCTGGATGGCCTGCTCGAGGATGCGGTGGGACCGGCGTCCCTTGATGTTGACCACGAAGCCGACGCCGCAGGCGTCGTGCTCGAACCGCGGGTCGTAGAGGCCCTGCTTCTCGGGGCGGGTAGGGGCGGGGCGCTGGTTGCTGGTCATCGGTGCGGGCCTGCCTGCCGGTCGAAAGGCGTCGCTCAGGGCCGCAGGGGCGCATCGGCTGTCTGGCCGCCGGCCCCCCGTGGCTGGAGCGACAGAATCGTGGATGCCGCAACCATATGACATGCGGGCCGCCCGTCGTCAATGCAGTGCAGCAAAGTCGGGCGGGGGACGCGCCGGGCGGGCCGCCCGGTGGGCCGGATCTGCCGGTGCCGGCGGACCGCCGGGGGCGGGCGATGGCGGCCTCTCCTGAACATAAGCGATTGAAAGATATGAAAAATGAGTGGTAGTCAATGACTCGGCCGGCCTGACCGGGTAGGATGCGCGGAACTTCGGGACGCCCGACCCGGTCGGAAAGCCCGTCCTGAGGAACAACTGCCGCCATGCCACCCTATCCCGCCCACATCCGCCCGCGCCGCCCCCGTCGACCGCGCGGCATGCTGGCACTGGCCGTCCTGGCGCTTGCCCTGCCATTCGGGGCCGCGCGGGCGACGGTGACCGTGCAGGAGGGGCTCGCCTCCTGGTACGGGGCGCAGTTCCACGCCAGGCCGACCGCCAGCGGGGAGAAGTTCGATGCCGGGGCCCTGACCATGGCGCACCGGACCCTGCCATTCGGCACCAAGGTTCTGGTCACCAACCTCCGCAACGGCCGCAGCGTGGTGGTCCGCGTCAACGACCGTGGGCCGTTCGCCGGCACTCGGATCGCCGACCTGTCGCAGGCCGCGGCCACGGCGCTCGGCATGATCCGCCGGGGCGTTGGTTCTGTGCGCATCGAAGTCCTGCCCCACGGCGAGGGCGCCTGACCGGCCCGTCCTGAAGGCCGGATGAGCCGCACGACGCCGACCGGGCCGCCCTCACGCGAGTCGATGGGGCAGCGCTTCGTCGCGGGCGTGCTGCGCCGGGTGCTGCGCCTGACGCTCGGCGCGACGTTCCGGGCCGGCGCGCCGGTGCAGCAGCAGCGCCGCAGGCTGCGGCAGGTGACGCGCCTGACCTTGCCCCCGCGCGGCACGCGATTCAGTGCCGCGGACTGCGGTGGTGTTCCCGGCGAGTGGACCAGCGCGGGCAGCCTGCCGCCGGCGACCCTGACCGTCCTTTACCTTCACGGCGGGGGCTATTGCACCGGCTCGCCCGCGACCCACCGTGCGATCACCGGGCATCTCGCGGCCGCCTGCGGGGCCCGGGTGTTCGCCGCCGACTACCGGCTCGCGCCCGAGCACCCGTTCCCGGCGGCCGTGGACGATGCCGTCGCGGCTTATCGTGGCTTGCTGGCGGAGGGTATCGAGCCCGGCTCCGTGATCGTGGCCGGCGACTCCGCAGGTGGCGGACTGTCCGTGGCCATGGCCGTCCGGGTGCGGGACCTGGGACTGCCGGCGCCGCGCGCACTGGTGCTGTTCTCGCCCTGGGTGGACCTGACCCTCGCCGAGGTCGGTCCCGCGCCGCCGGGCGAGGTGATGCTCAACAGGCCGTGGGTCCGGCAGTGCGCGCAGGCGTACGCGGCGGGGCGCGATCTCCGCGAGCCGCTGCTGTCCCCGGTCGGGGCGGAGCTTCGCGACCTGCCGCCGACCCTGATCCAGGTGGGTACCGACGAACTGCTGCTGCCCGATTCCCGCCGACTGCACGAGCGCCTGCGGGCGGCAGGCGTGCCCGTGCGGCTGGAGGAATTCGAGGCGCGCTGGCACGTCTTCCAGGCCCATGCCGGCCTGCTCGCGGATGCCGACCGCGCCATCGAGTCAGTCGCGCGCTTCGTGCGTGCGCCGGTGGCAGCCTAGGACACCGGCAGCGGATCCACGCCTGCCAGCGTCGCGTGGGTCACAGTGTCGTCGAAGTCGACGAGATCCAACGGCGCCACCACCGGCCAGGCGAGTGTCGCGCGGCGATGCACCGACCGCTCCAGGATGAAGTCGGCGACGGTGCGGACCCCGGTCTCTGCCTCGGGCATCCACCGGAAGACGTGGAACACGTGCGGCAGGTCCACCCAGACCTCGATCTGCGCGTCCACGCCCGCCTGCAGCGCCCGGTCATGGGCGCGCACCGAGTCGTCCAGCAGTATCTCGGTCGAACCCGCGTGGAACAGCAGCGGCGGCAGGCCGTTCCAGTTGCCGAACAGCGGCGACAGCAGCGGGTTGCGGGGTTCCTGCCCCGGGCAGTACACGTCGGGCAGCAGGTCCATTGCGATCGGGGAGAACATCGGGTCGGCGTCGGCGTTGTAGCGTATGGAGGGACCGGACCCCGTGAAGTCGGTGGCGGGTGAGAGCAGCACCGCGCAGTCGGGCAGCGGCAGCAGCGCGTCGCGGGCCCGCATCAGCGTGACGAGCGACAGGTTGCCGCCCGCCGAGTCGCCGGCCAGGGCGAACGAGCGCTCGGCGTAGCCCTGCTCGACCAGCCAGTTGTAGACGGCGAAGCAGTCGTCGATGCCGGCCGGGAACGGGTGCTCCGGCGCGAGCCGGTAGTCGACCATCAGTACGCGCAGGCCGGTGAGTTCCGACAGCAAGGTCGCGAGGCGGCGGTAGATCCATGGCAGGTGCATGCACCACGCTCCGCCGTGCAGGTACAGGAGGGTGCCCCTGCGCCCGCGCTCCGGGGCGCCGATCCAGGTCGCCGGCACCCCGGCGATGGTCACCGACTCCATCGGCACCGGTGGCGCGCTCCGGCCGAGCCGCGCATCCATGCTGGCCGCGTGCGCGCGGACCTTGACGATGTCGAGGCCCGGGCGCCAGAGGGACTTGGTCGTCAGGCGCAGGAAGCGGTTGATGGCTCGGGCGCGGAGACTGGGCATGGCGGGCTCCCGCGGGCAGCTCTGCTGCAGTGCATCATTGTGTGCCGACTGCCGTCGGTGCGCCAGTCCCGGTTCACCGCGACCCTGGGCGGCTGCGGGGCGTCGGCGGCGGCGTTACGCTGTCGGCCATGGAGATCGAGTGCCGCAACCAGGTCACCGCCCCGCCGGCCCTGGAACTGTCCACCGGCCTTGGGCTCGACCTGCCGGACGGCGAGGCCCGCTACTGGCCAGCCGCGTTCGACGCCGGCGAGGCCGCGGAGCTGTTCGTGGCCCTGCGCCGGGGGATCGACTGGCGTGAGGAAGAGATCCTGATGTTCGGCCGGCGCGTACCGGTGCCGCGAAGGGTCGCGTGGCACGGCGACCCGGGGGCGGGCTACACCTACTCGGGCACCGATCATCGGCCGCAACCCTGGACGCCGGAACTGGAGCGCATCCGCGACCGCGTGCGAACGCTGACCGGGGCCGAGTTCAACGCCGTGCTGCTCAACCTGTACCGGGACGGCCGCGACGGCATGGGCTGGCACGCCGACGACGAGCCGGAGCTCGGGCCGAACCCGGTGATCGCCTCCGTGTCGTTCGGCGCGACGCGCCGGTTCTGCCTGCGTCACCGCCGGCGCCGCGAGGTGCGGCTCGACCTGCCGCTGCCCCACGGCAGCCTGCTCGTCATGTCCGGGGCCACGCAGCACCACTGGGTGCACGCCCTGCCGAAGACCGCGTCGGCGGTGGGCGAGCGCATCAACCTCACGTTCCGGCGGGTCGCGCTTAGGTAGATGCGCGGATTGCCGGCAGCGATGCGTCGGCGGAGCGTGGCGCATAACTCGGGTGGCGCGGGGAGATCGCCATGAGCCTGTTCCGGTCGGTCTGGCTGCCGGTTGCGATTACCTGCCTCGCCGGCGTGGCTGGGTGCGAGCGCAACCAGGTCGTGAGCTATTCGAAGGACGTGGTGCCCATCCTCGACAAGCACTGCAGGACCTGCCACGTGCCCGGCCAGGCCGGCTACGTCGTGAGCGGATTCGAGCTCGGGAGCTACGAGACGCTGATGAAGGGCACGCAGTTCGGCCCGGTCGTGCTCCCGGGCGACCCGCTTACGAGCGTGCTGGTCATGCTGATCGAGGGCCGCGTGGACCCCTCCCTCAAGATGCCGCATGGCGGTGCGTCGGTGCCGGCCAAGGAGGAGGTCCTCACGATCCGCCGCTGGGTGGAGCAGGGCGCGAAGAACAACTGAATGTCCCCTATTTCGCGGTGCGGTCCTGGTTCGCCCGCGAGATCACGTAGGCCTGGATGTCGCGCACGTCCTGTTCGGTGACCAGATCGCCCAGGCGCGGCATGCCGGCCCCGTGGATCACGCCGTCGTAGACGATCTCCTTGAAGATCGAGTGCTTCTCGGCGCTCAGCATCCGCAGGTCAGGAACGACGCCGCCGGAGACCACGAGCGCGCCGTGGCAGACCATGCAGGTGCTG
>Ga0209254_10000145_pt1 | contig 48113 bp, 46 predicted proteins | sample FrelakmetDIP11DI_FD_187148 | JGI IMG/M metagenome (GOLD analysis project Ga0209254, IMG submission 187148) | Freshwater lake sediment microbial communities from the University of Notre Dame, USA, for methane emissions studies - DIP11 DI (SPAdes)... | ecosystem: Environmental > Aquatic >...
AAAGTGGTTGCGGGCGTTGACTGATCCTTCCAGCGTCAGCACATCGAATACGGAAGCGTCGATGACCGGGCTGAATGCTTGGAGATCAACGAGCGTGAGCTGATCCAGTGACAGACCCCGGGCGAGCGCATGGGCCACGCAACGACCGACCGCTTCGTGCGCATCGCGAAACGGCACGTCCTTGCGCACCAGGTAGTCCGCGAGGTCAGTCGCGGTCGCAAAACCTTGTGACGCGGCGGCGCGCATCCGCTCCTTCCGGACGTCGACGTGCGGCAACATGCCGAGCATTGCCGTCAGGCAGTCCTTCAGCGTATCGACGGCGTCGAACAACGGTTCTTTGTCCTCCTGATTATCCTTGTTGTACGCAAGCGGCTGCCCCTTCATCAAGGTCAGTAGCCCCATCAGATGGCCGAACACGCGACCGGCCTTCCCGCGCACGAGCTCCGGCACGTCGGGGTTTTTTTTCTGCGGCATGATCGATGAGCCGGTGCAGAAGCGATCCGGCAGGTCGATGAAGCCGAATTGCTGCGACGACCACAGCACGAGCTCTTCTGACCAGCGCGACAGATGCATCATGGCAAGGCTCGCGGCGCTGCAGAACTCGATGGCGAAGTCCCGATCGCTAACGGCATCGAGTGAGTTTTCGCTGATGGATTCGAAGCCGAGTTCGCGTGCGGTGAAGCTGCGGTCGATCGGGAACGTGGTCCCGGCGAGCGCCGCGCTACCCAGCGGCAGCACATTGACACGTTTGCGCAGATCCGTGAGGCGGTCGCGGTCGCGCAGCAGCATCTCGAACCATGCCAGCAGGTGATGGCCAAAGGTCACCGGCTGCGCAGTCTGCAGATGCGTAAAACCCGGCATGATCGTGCCGGTGTTGGCGTGCGCCAGATCGAGCAGCGCCGCCAGCAGCTGGGTCATCAGCGCGTGCAGTGCGTCGATCTCGTCGCGTAAATACAGGCGAACGTCTGTCGCCACCTGATCATTGCGGGAACGGCCCGTGTGTAGTCGTTTGCCGACGTCTCCAACAATCTCGATGAGGCGGGATTCGATGTTCATGTGGACGTCTTCGCGTGCCACCGACCACTCGAGTTTGCCGGCGTCGATTTCCGTGTGAATTCGCTGCAGTCCGTCGACGATTGCGCCGCACTCGTTGCCGGATAACACGCCGACATGGGCGAGCATACGGGCATGGGCGATGGAGCCTAGAATGTCGTGGTGGTATAACCGCGCATCGAATCCGACCGACGCGGTGAAGCGCTCGACGAACCGATCGGTAGGCTCGCTGAAGCGTCCGCCCCAGAGTTTTCCCGAGGCGCCAGTGTTATGGGTCATCGCGGCTTCGATCATTGCGGAAAGACGGGCGATTATAGCAACTTGGTGCTGGGCATCTGGAACACAGAATGGGAGAGGCAGTGGCGGCGGCACCGAGCGATCAGACGCGACCCACCCGGTTCGTCATTCCCGATCTCTGTAACGCGCCCGCGCTCAGCATTGTCGTGCTGGTCGGTCAGCTGCTGGTGCTCGTGCTGCTGTTCGCGGGCGGACCGCTGACCTGGGAGGGGTTGGCGCTGAAATCCTTGTATGTGCAGTGGGTGGTGCTGACGAGCGCCGGCGCGTTATGCGGGACGCGCCGCTGGCTGGCTCAGATGGGTCTCGCCCGCGGTGCGCTGATCGCGTTCGTAATGATCACGATGCTGACGCTCGCGGTCAGTCTGGGGGCGGATCGTGTTGTTGCCGGAACGATGAGCTATCGCTCGGTTCCGGTGGATTGGACGGCGATCGCCAAGCAATTCGGTATCGCGTGCATCATTGCCGGGATGGTGTTGCGGTACTTCTATGTTCAGCAGCAGCTGCGCGAGCAGGAACAGTCGGAGCTGCAGGCGCGGATTCAGGCGCTGCAATCGCGGATCAGGCCACACTTCCTGTTCAACAGCATGAACATCATCGCGAGTCTGATCGCCGTCGATCCCGACACCGCGGAGTCCGTCGTTGAAGATCTTTCCGAATTGTTCCGCGCCAGCCTCAACGATGCGGGTAGTCAGGTGTTGCTGACGGAAGAGCTGGAATTGTGTGAGCGTTACGTGCGGATCGAACAGCTGCGGCTGGGCGATCGCCTGCGCCTGAGCTGGGACATAGGCGAGTATCCGGACGGCCTGAAGATTCCGTTGTTGACACTGCAGCCGCTGCTGGAGAACGCGATCTATCACGGCATCCAACCGCTGCCCGATGGCGGCACGATCGCGCTGACACTGCGTTTCGATCGCAATAGTGTGCACGTGCGCATCACCAATCCGCTGCCGCCGTCGGAGTACCGAAACCAGACCCAGGGCAACAAGATGGCGGTGAACAACATCAGAAGCCGACTCAACGTGCTGTACAGCAATGCCGCCGAGTTGACGGCGGAAGCCGAGGGAGCCGTTTTTGTCACAACGCTGCGGTATCCGTACCGTGAGTTCGAGGATTCAGTGAAGGAGGCATCGCGCGCGTGAAGGTACTCATAGTCGATGATGAACAGCTGGCGCGCGATCGACTCGTGCGCATGTTGAGCGACATGCCAGGGTACGAGGTGGTCGGGCAAGCGGGAAACGGCATGCAGGCGGTCGAGAAGTGTGAATTGACCCAACCGGACGTTGTGCTGCTCGACATCCGCATGCCGGGGATGGATGGCCTCGAGGCGGCGCGCCACATGGCGGGCATGGAGCAGCCACCCGCGGTAGTTTTCTGTACCGCCTACGAAGAACACGCGATCGAGGCGTTCAAGGTTCAGGCGGTAGGCTATCTGCTGAAGCCCGTCAGACGCGACGATTTGATCGACGTGCTCGGATCGGCGACGCGCACCAACCGCGCGCAGATGGCCGCACTTGCCCGTGACGAAGGATCGCAACGCAGCCATATCTCGGCGCGAACGCGTAAGGGCATCGAGCTCGTACCGATCGACGAGGTGCGGTTTTTCCAGGCGGATCAAAAATACGTCACGATGCGCCATCCCGGCGGCGAGCTATTGATCGACGAAACGCTGCAGGAGCTGGAGACGGAATTCGGCGGCCGCTTCATTCGTGTGCACCGCAATGCGCTGGTAGCGACCAAGTACATCGAGGGGCTCGAGCGAAACGAAGAGGGCCAGTACGAAATTCGTCTACGCGACGTTCCCGGCGGCATCGATATCAGCCGCCGGCATGTGTCCATGGTCCGTCGCTACATCCAGAAGCTGTGAGCACCAAAATCATCCGAATCGCGACGCGCAAGAGTCGCCTCGCGCTCTGGCAAGCGGAGTTCATCAAGTCGCGCCTGGAGTTGGCTAACCCCGGGCTCGCGGTCGAATTGGTCGGAATGACGACGCGCGGGGATCAATGGCTCTCCTCGCCCCTCAGCGAAATCGGCGGCAAGGGTCTGTTCATCAAGGAACTCGAAGCGGCGATCAGCGAAGGGCGCGCCGATGTAGCGGTGCATTCTATGAAGGATGTCCCGGCCGTATTGCCGACCGGGTTCGTGTTGCCGGTAATCGGGTTTCGTGAGGAAGTCCGGGATGTTCTGGTCAGCTTGCACACAGCATCCGTCGCGGACTTGCCGACCGGGGCGCGCGTCGGCACGTCGAGCCTGCGACGGCAAGCGCAGCTCCTCGCGCGCCGACCGGATCTTGTGATTTTACCGGTACGCGGCAACGTGAATACGCGGCTGGACAAACTCGATTCCGGGCAATACGAGGCGCTGTTGCTGGCGGGTACCGGCCTGCAACGATTAGGACTTGCAGCACGAATCCGTGAATTTCTCAGCCTCGATGACAGCTTGCCGGCGGCGGGACAAGGCGCACTCGGCATCGAATGCCAAGCGGATAGAACCGACCTGATGGTCCTGCTTTCCTCGCTCAACGATTCGATTGTGGCGCGCTGCGTTCTGGCCGAGCGCGCGGTGAGTCGGAGTCTCGGCGCCGATTGTTCGCTACCGGTGGCCGCCTATGCCTATTTCGACGGACCGAACAAGCAGTTGCAGCTTGCGGCGCTGATCGCGAATAGCGGTGGCACACGTGTGTTGCGCTGCACGGTGGCGGGTGCCGAACCCGATGCGCTGGGCGCAAAAGCGGCTCAGCTGTTGCGCAATCAGGGCGCCGAAGAAATTCTGCAGGAGTTGCGCCGGGGCACACGCGATGTCGATCGCTGAATCGAAATCACCGATTCTTGTTACCCGATCGGAACCCGGCGCTTCGGTCCTCGTCGAGGCGCTGCGCAATGCTGGATACACTGCACGGCGATTACCGGTACTCGAGATTCAACCACTCGATGATCCGCATAGTCGTGCCGTCGTGGCGGAGCTCGATCGATTCGATGTGGTGATTTTTGTGTCTGGTCACGCGGTTCGATTGGGTGTCGAACTGATCGATGCGGTGTGGCCCGAACGGCCACGTTTGTTGTGGATCGCCGTCGGTGCTGCGACGGCGGACGCGCTCAGTGTGTATGGAATCGCTGCACTGGTACCGGCGACCGAATCGTCGGAGGGTATACTGGCGCTGCCGCAACTCAGTGACGTGGTTGGGCGTCGCGTGTTGATCTGTGCGGGCCGTGATGGACGGTCGCTACTGTCGGATGGATTGTCTCGTCGCGGCGCCACGGTAGAGCGGCTCGATTTGTATACACGAGAGCCGACGGCGCTGGCGAGCGCGCTGAAGTGTCTACCCGAGGACCGTGAGGTTGCTGCGGTTGTCATCTCCAGTGTCGATGGCGGACGGGCGTTTGCGTCGATCTGGCGGGCCGTGGGTGGCGACAGCGCCGTTGTAGTAGTCGCGCCGTCGTCGCGCGTCGCAGCGGCGCTTCGCGAAATGAATTTTCGGCGGGTGGTCGAAGCCGACGGCGCGGGTGCGCAGTCGGTAATTGCGGCACTCAAAACGCTTGATGGGGAATCACGATGAGTGACGATGTAGGCAGTGGCGATGGTCGAGAGAGTCGCGCCGGTGGCGGCGCGGCACAGCAAGTGCGTCGAACCGGCCGTGGTCTGGCTGGATTGGCGATCCTCCTCGCGCTGTTTGCGCTGGGGGTTGCGGCGTATCCGTATTACCAGCGCGCTTTTGGACTGCTACCGATCGAGTCAGACGGCGGCATCGAGACCTTGCGTCATGTGCAGGAACGGCAGGCCGGTGAACTGCGCCGCGTGATCGACAGTACGGCCGCAATCGAGGCGCGCCTGCAACAGCAGCAGGTGCGTGTAGATGGTCGGGACGTATACCCCTCGAGCGTGACGCGCTGGGTGGGGGCGCCGGCGCTAGAGTCACGACGCGTCTTGAAGCTTGCGGAAGCCGAGTATCTGTTGCGCAGCGCCAACGACAGACTTCTGGTGGCGCGCGATGTACGCGGCGCCATGATGATGTTGTTGGGTGCGAAATCTCTCATCGATCAGGTCGATGATGCGTCGCTGTCGGTGGTCCGCGCCGAGTTGCTGCGCGAGATTGCTGAGTTGCGTAGCGACGCCGGCATAGATGTCGATGGGGTGTTTGCGCGTCTAGAAGCGGTACAACGCCGCGTGCCGGACCTACCGGCGCGGGGTGCGCGATTCACCCCGCTGCCTCGCGAAGCTCCTGCCAATCCTCTGGTCATGACGACCTGGGATTCGGTTTGGCAGAAATTTCATTCGTTGTTCGAGTTTCGGCGTGAGGGCGCGGGCGCCCGACCGCCGTTGGGCGCGGATGAGGCAACGTACCTGCGACTGAATCTTGCGCTGATGCTGCAGACCGCCGAACTTGCGTTGCTGCGTAATGATGCGGCCGTGTATCAGCAGAGCCTGGGCTCGGTCCGCGAGTGGCTCGACGACTATCTGGATACCGGGGATCTAGCGGTCGCGGGTGTTGGGGCAGAAATCGATCAGCTACTGGAGCTCCGACTCGATCGACCGCTACCGGATATCTCCGCGTCGCTTGCGGCGTTGCGGCCATTGCTCGACGCGAAGCCGGTGTCGGCAGAAACGTCCGCGGTCCCGCAAGTCGCCCCGGACGCGGTGGACCAAGTACCGGCTGCGCGCGAGAGTCTGAGCGTACCCGTCGAACCGGGTGATGGCGAATGAGACGCCTGCTGACATTTCTCGTGCTCGCGGTGGTGATCGGTGGTGCCGTCGGCACCTTGATGGCGCGTGATCCAGGGTATGTACTCATTACCTACGCGGGCATGAGTTTCGAAACCAGCCTGTGGTTCGCGCTGCTTGCGCTGCTTGTCGGTTATTTCCTGTTGCGCTTGATCATCGGTATCTGGGTGCGGCTTGTGCGCAGCGGAACCGGGGTCGCCAACTGGCAACAGAATCGCCGAGTGCGCACCGCTGCCGCACGCACGGTTCGCGGGTTGCTGCTGGTCGGTGAGGGTGATTGGGTCGGCGCGCGCAAAGCGTTGTCGACGACTGTCGGCGATGCAGATACGCCCTTGATCAACTATGTCGCCGCGGCACGCGCTGCCAATGAGCTTGGCGATACCGATGCGCGTGATGCCTTGCTGCAGCAGGCCGGCGCATCGATGCCCGACGCATTGCTCGCGGTGGGGCTGACCCAGGCGGAGATGCAACTGTCGATGGGACAGTACTCTGGCGCGCTTGCGACACTTTTGAAGGCCAAAGCGGGCGCGCCGAACCATGTCCGAGTGCTGCGATTGCTAACGCAGTGTCACGAACAACTCGAAGACTGGCCGGCGTTAGTCGTGCTCGCGCCTGAGTTGCGTAAGCGTGCAGTGTTCACCGCTGATGCGTTACGCACATCGTTGCGGCGTTGGTGGATCGGCTACTTCGATCAGCTGCCCGACGGCGACGCCGCCGCAGTGAGTCAGCAGCTGAGCGAGCGGTGGAGCAGCGTGGACAAGGATCTGCGCGGCGACCCCGAGCTGATTGCCGCGTACGCGCAGGCATTGATGAAGGCAGGTGCGGCCGACGCCGCGGAATCGACGCTCAACAAAGCGCTGCGGCAGGATTGGAACGAAGGCTTGATCGCGCTCTACGGTCGAGTGCACACGGCTGCCCCTGAGCGACAACTGAGTACTGCCGAGACCTGGCTCAAACAACACCCGAACGATGCGACCCTGCTGCTCGCGCTGGGGCGTATGGCGCTTGCCGGTAACAACTCGGCGAAGGCGCGCGAGTACTTCGAGGAGAGTCTGAAACAGCGAGCCACGGCTGAGATCTACGGTGAACTCGGTCGCCTGTGCCTTGCGCTCGGCGAGTGGCCGCGGGCGGCCGAACTGTTGGCGCTGGCGCTGGACATGGGCTCTCGACTGCCGCCGCCGACGTTGCCCGATATGGCGGCGGACGTTAGCGCCGCGGCGCGTAGCTGAACACGTCGGATTCGACGGTCGCTACCGTCGCGCGGATTTCGGCGAGCGCATCGACCACCGCGTAAACGAATCCCGGGCCGCCGCTGATGATGATTCTGCCGCCACTGACGGCAGCGGGCCGGCGCAACCACATGACAGCAGCATTCTTGGCGTTTGGCGTGTCGATGAGCGGCACGTAGTGCAGCCAGGTTGCGAAGGCGCGAAGTTCATCGTCACAGTAAAGTTGATCCGCTGCAGTAACGCTCCACAGCAGGTGTACATCGCGCGTCTGCCGCACGCTGCGCAAGTGAGCAATGATCGATCGACATTGCGCGATGCCCGACCCGCCGGCGATCAAGAGCAGATCGTCTTGGGTGGGTCCGTCGACGAACACGTCGCCAAACGGGCCCTCGATCAGTACGTCGCACGAGCCATGGGCTGCACCGTCCAAAAGCTCGTCCATCAGTACCGCTTCGGGTAGCCCCGGTTGCGGTCGGTAATGCAGCTCCAGCCGAGGCAGTAGCTCGGGCGCACTGGCAATCGACATCGGAATCCGTACGCCGCCCGGATGAACGACACTCAGATACTGGCCGGCGCGGAAATGGAAGGTTGCAGAAAGCGTCAGCGCGATCTGCCTGACGCCTGAATCGTGATGTGCAATCGAGGCGAAATGCGCCTGGATTGCAGCCAATCAGCGGCCCTTCATCGATGCAAAGAACTCGGCATTGGTCTTCGTCGTGCGCAACTTGTCGAGCATGAACTCGATCGCCGCGACGTCGTCCATCTCGTGGAGCAGCTTGCGCAGGATCCATGCACGATGCAGCTCTTCCTCGGACATCAACAGATCTTCGCGGCGCGTGCCCGAACGACGGATGTTGATCGCCGGATAGACGCGCTTCTCGGCGATCTTCCGCTCGAGATGCAACTCCATGTTGCCCGTACCCTTGAACTCTTCGTAAATGACCTCGTCCATCTTGGATCCGGTCTCGACCAGCGCAGTCGCGATGATCGTCAGACTACCGCCTTCTTCGATATTGCGTGCGGCCCCGAAAAACCGCTTCGGCCGCTCCAGCGCATGGGCATCGACGCCGCCGGTCAGCACCTTTCCTGACGACGGCACAATGGTGTTGTACGCCCGCGCGAGCCGCGTGACCGAATCGAGCAGAATAACGACGTCTTTCTGGTGCTCGACGAGCCGTTTGGCTTTTTCGATCACCATTTCAGCCACTTGTACGTGGCGCGATGGCGGTTCGTCGAATGTGCTGGCGACGACTTCGCCACGCACCGAACGTTGCATCTCGGTGACCTCTTCGGGACGTTCGTCGATCAATAGAACGATCAGCACCACTTCGGGGTCGTTGGCGACGATGGCTTTCGCCATGCTCTGCAGCAGGATGGTTTTACCAGCCTTCGGCGGCGACACGATCAAGCCGCGTTGACCTTTGCCGATCGGCGCGATGAGATCGACGATGCGCATCGACAGATCTTCGGTGCTGCCGTTGCCGCGCTCCAGCGTCAGGCGCCGGTTCGGAAACAGCGGCGTCAGATTCTCAAACAGAATCTTGTGTTTTTTGGTGTTTGGCTCGCTGAAGTTGATCTCGTCGACTTTCAGCAGCGCGAAGTAGCGTTCGCTGTCTTTTGGTGGACGAATCTTGCCGGCAATGCAATCGCCGGTGCGCAGGTTGAAGCGGCGGACTTGACTGGGCGACACGTAGATGTCGTCAGGGCCGGCCAGATACGACGAGTCGGCGGAGCGCAGAAAACCGAAGCCGTCCTGCAGAATCTCCAGAGTGCCGTCGCCGTAAATGTCTTCGCCGTTCTTGGATTGTTTGCGCAGGATCGCGGCGATGACTTCCTGTTTGCGCGATCGGGCGAGATTCTCGAGGCCCATCTCGCGAGCCATGTCCACGAGATCACCAACGGGTTTGCGTTTCAGATCTGTCAAATTCATATGATTATAAGAGCTTCATAGCGGGGTTTGGGGAAGGGGGTTCGAAAGGCGCCGGCTAGTTCTTCAAGCCGCTGGAAAGCACTTGCTTGAAAGATATTCGAGGAAACCCGGAAGGGGAGCGGCTAGAACTAGCGCTGGCTGATGGAATCTACCACTGCCCTTTCAGGGCGTCCAGAGACAATTTCTTAAGTACGAACAGTGAGGACCGCGATCGGTCCCCACTCAAGCACAGGCGTCAGATGTTACTTTCGAGAAACGCGGCGAGCTGCGATTTTGAAAGCGCGCCGACCTTGGTGGCTTCGACTTCGCCGTTCTTGAACAACATCAGTGTCGGGATACCGCGGATGCCGTACTTCGGCGGAGTCTGCTGGTTAGAGTCGATGTCCATCTTGCAGACCTTGATACGATCGCCGTATTCGTGGGCGATCTCTTCGAGAATCGGTGCGATCATTTTGCAGGGTCCGCACCACTCGGCCCAATAGTCCACGAGCACCGGCTTGTCGGCGCCGAGAACGTCCTTGTCGAAGCTGGCATCACTGATGTGAACAATCTTCGCGTTCATCGCTGAACTCCCATTTTTTGTTACGCGCAGGCGTGCTGAATACAACGCCAGAAGTGTACCACCGTCCCGCACGATCGAGTAAGCGGCGGGTCCCAGAATGCAGTGCTCTGCTATGCTGCCGAGAACGTGTCGGGCTGGTCTGGGATTAATCAAGCGTGGATGGTCTTGTAGCGGCTCTCGATCTGGGCTCGAACTCCTTCCATTTGATCATTGCGCGTGTCGATCACGATGAGCTCGTTGCGATCGAACGTCTGAAAGAAAAGGTGCAACTTGGCCGCGGGTCAGATGCGGGCGTTCTGAGCGACGCAGCGATTCGCCGCGGCCTCGACTGTGTGGCGCGTTTTGCACAGCGGCTGAGATCGGTGCCCGCCGCTCGGTTCGTGGTCGTCGGTACCGCGGCGCTGCGAGATGCACGAAATCGTGACGCATTTCTCGAGCCCGCCCGACGGCTGCTGGGACGGCCTATTCGCATCCTGAGCGGCGACGAGGAAGCCGAGTTGATTTACCTGGGGGTATCGCACCTGTTGGCGGCGGGCGATGTCGATCGACTGGTGATCGACATCGGCGGCGGCAGTACCGAACTGTGCATCGGCGGCAACTTTGCACCTCGGCTTCGGGCGAGCATCCGCCTCGGTTGTGTGACGCTGACGGATCGTTGGTTCGGGGGCGGCGTGTCGATGGCGAAGGGCTACATCGACGCACGCCGGGATGCCTGCGCGGTGATGGCACCGATTGCGGCCGCATGGAAGTCTGCCGCGCAAGGAGTCTTGGTGGTTGGCACGTCGGGAACGATCGAAGCCGTGCAAAGTGTGCTGACCGCCAACGGATTCGATTCGGGACCTATCACGCGTGATGGCGTCGCTGATCTGGAACGAGCAATCGTCGATCGACGGTGGGTGACCGACTTAGGGGTACCCGGGCTTGCACCGGAGCGGGTCGACATCTTTCCGGCGGGACTGGCAGCGGTCGCTGCGATTCTGGAGACGCTGGACATCACGCGCATCGAGTTCGTCGACGCATCACTGCAGCATGGCTTGCTCTATGACCTGGTGGGACAACGCGCGTCGGAGAATGTCCAGGAGCGCACGATCGAAGGCTGGCAGCGACGATTTAATGTCGATCGAGACCATACCCGTCGCGTGGCACGCTTGGCTTGCGCGTTGCTGGCGCGTGTTTGCGTGCGATGGGATCTTGCCGATGACGACTGTCGTTGCCTGCTGAAATGGGCGGCGGATCTGCATGAAATCGGCTTGATGGTGTCGGCGCGGCAACACAATCGCCACGGCGCCTATCTCGTCGAAAACGGTGACCTGCCCGGATTTTCTGTTGAACAACGGCGTGCGATTGCCTTGCTGATTCGCAGCCACCGCGGCGGTTTTCCGATGTTCGCGTTTGCTGCGTTTTCCGAGCCGATGGCGCAGCGACTCAAACGGTTGGCGATTCTGCTACGCCTGGCGGTGATCTTCGAACGAACGCGGACCGATGCGGACTCGCCGGACGTGACGATCGAAGCGAACGCTGCGACGGTCGAGCTGACGCTCGACGTCCGTTGGCTTGCCGATCACGCGCTGTCGCGCGCGGAACTTGAAGTGGAGCGCGAACGTCTTGCTGCCGCCGGCGTGGTGTTGAACCTCAATACGATCGGCTGAATATCAACGACCGACCAAGCCTTGCGCGATCCGCTTCGCGAAGTAGCTCAGGATCCCGTCGGCGCCGGCGCGCTTGATACACAACACCGACTCGAAGATCACCGCTTCGTTAAGCCAGCCGTGTTCGATCGCGGCCATATGCATCGCGTATTCACCGCTGACCTGGTAGACAAAAGTCGGTACGCCGAACTTAGCCTTTACGCGTTGCACGATGTCGAGGTACGGCATGCCGGGTTTCACCATGACCATGTCGGCACCTTCCTCGATATCGAGCGCGATTTCCTGCAGCGCTTCGTTGCTGTTGGCCGGATCCATCTGGTAGGTAAGTTTATTGCCCTTCCCGAGATTCGGTGCCGAACCCACAGCATCACGAAACGGTCCGTAGTAGGCAGACGCATACTTTGCCGAATACGCCATGATCTGGGTGTGGATGAAGCCATGCATGTCGAGTTCAGCACGAATGGCGCCCACACGCCCGTCCATCATGTCCGATGGTGCGATGACGTCTGAACCTGCTGCGGCGCAAACCTGCGCCTGCCTGCGTAGCGCGGCCACCGTAGCATCGTTTTGTACATAGCCGTCGGCGTCGATGATTCCGTCCTGGCCGTGTGTTGTGTACGGATCGAGTGCTGCGTCGGTAATGACCCCGAGTTCCGGTATTGCGGCTTTAACCGCGCGAATCGCTCGCGCGATCAAACCGTCCGCATTCCAGGCCTCGTCGCCGTTCGGAGTCTTCAACTGTGGATCGATCTTCGGAAACAATGCAATCGCTGGAATACCCAGCGTCCGGATGACTTCACATTCCGCCACCAGCGCGTCGATCGTGTAACGCTCGATGCCAGGCATCGATGCAACGGGATCTCGCATCGATTTGCCGTCGATGACGAACATCGGGTAGATCAGATCATTGGCGGTGAGCTCAGTTTCACGGACGAGTCGGCGCGAAAATTCGGCGCGGCGATTTCGCCGCAGTCGTGTCGTTGGAAAGTGTCGTGGCACGATCGACTCCTTGGCGTCAGAACCAAAATGGTACTGTACGCGCATACGCTGAGTAATCGACCTTCTCCTCATATATCGGATCGGACTGAACCGCGCATGAAACGAATTGTCATCCTCGCCGTCGTCATCGTAGCGATCGGCGTCTTCTTCGCGTTGGGTCTCGGCGACTACCTGTCGCTCGAGTATCTGCAGGCGAGCCGCGCGCAGGCGGTTGCGCAGGTACAAGAGGCGCCGCTGCTGACGTCGCTGATTTTCTTCGTGGTTTACGTGGTCGTGACCGGCCTGTCGCTGCCGGGCGCCGCGGTGATGACCCTCGCGGCGGGTGCAATCTTCGGCGTGATCTGGGGGGTCGTATTGGTGTCGTTTGCGAGTTCGGTCGGCGCCACCATCGCGTTTCTGATTGCCCGCTCGCTGCTCGGTGAGTGGGTTGAACGACGTTTTGGCAAGTACCTCGCACCCATCAACGCGGGCCTACAGTCCGAAGGCATCTTCTATCTGTTCAGCATCCGGATGGTGCCGGTGTTTCCATTCTTCGTCGTCAATCTGCTGATGGGACTGACGCGGATCGGCGTTGTGCCGTTCTACTGCGTGAGTCAGGTAGGGATGCTCGCCGGTACGTTCGTTTATGTCTTTGCCGGCACGCAACTCGCGCAGATTCGCAGCCTCGGTGACGTCTTGAGCCCCGGCCTGATGATTGCGCTGACGCTGCTTGGCGTATTTCCGCTGGTCGCAAGAAAGCTGCTGGCATTCGTCGCTCAGCGTCGCGCTGGCGCTCTCCGATGAAGCACCACAAGCCGGCTCGTTTCGATACCAACCTGATCGTGATCGGCGCCGGTTCGGCCGGCCTGATCGCGTCGCTGATCGCCGCCACAGTGCGCGCGAAGGTCACGCTGATTGAAAAGGGGCGGATGGGCGGTGACTGTCTGAACACCGGTTGTGTGCCGAGCAAAACACTGATCCGCTCCGCCAAGATTGCACATTATCTGAAGGATGCGCAGCGCTATGGATTGCGCAACGTTACGGGCGAGGTGGACTTCGGCGCTGTGATGCAGCGCGTTCGAGATGCCATTGCGACCATTGCACCTAACGACTCCATCGAACGGTTCACATCACTGGGCGTCGATTGTGTCACCGGCTCTGCACGAATTCTCGACCCCTGGACCGTCGCGGTAGATGGGCGGCGCATCTGCGGCCGCAACATCGTCCTTGCGACCGGCGCGGTCCCGTTTGTGCCGCCGATTCCGGGAATAGCCGACGTTGGCGCACTGACGTCTGATGATGTCTGGACGTTGCGCGAGCTGCCGCAGCGGCTCGTTGTGATGGGTGCCGGGCCGATCGGCTGCGAACTCGCGCAGAGCTTTCAGCGACTCGGCAGTCAGGTCACGCTGATCGACATGGCGGATCGGGTGCTGCCAAAAGAGGATCCGGATGTATCGGAACTGATCGCGAGCGTGCTGCGCAGCGAAGGTGTCGAAGTGCTGACCGGACACAAAGCAGAACGATTCGACAGCGGCGCGCAGAAGCAGTTGATCGCCACTCACCAGGGACGATCGGTTGCCATTGCGTTCGACGAGGTACTGGTCGCGGTCGGTCGTCGCGCCCATACGCAGTCGTTGGGAGTTGAGGATCTGGGTATTGAGCTCAATCGTGACGGAACGGTGGTCGTCGATCGGTATTTGCGCACCAGCGTGCCCAGTATCTACGCGTGCGGCGATGTCGCGGGTCCCTATCAGTTCACTCACATGGCGTCGCACCAGGCCTGGTATGCGGCGGTCAATGCGCTGTTCGGACGGATCCGGAAGTTCAAGGTCAACTATTCCGTGGTGCCGTGGGCGACCTACACGGATCCCGAAGTCGCCAGGGTCGGTCTGTCTGTCGAAGAAGCCAGGGCGGCGGGTGTTGATGTCGAAGTCACGCGGCATGAACTTGCGCATGTCGACCGGGCGATAGCCGACGGTGAAACACGCGGTTTCATCAAGGTGTTGACGCGACGGGGGTCGGATCAGGTGCTCGGCGCGACGATCGTGGCGCCGCAGGCCGGCGAGTTGATCGCCGAGTATGTGCTCGCGATGACCCACGGTTTGGGTCTGAAGAAGCTGATGGGCACCATCCACATTTATCCGACGAGCGCCGAGATCAACAAGTTCGCGGCGAGCGCGTGGCGCAAAGCCCATGCGCCGGTCGGACTGTTGCGCTTCGCGCAGCGGTATCACGCGCTGTGGCGATGACTGCTCATGACGCCTAATCCGGTTACGGCGGTTGCTGCTCTTTTGCGAAACCGTCGCTCAATCGACGGACTATCTGGCGGAAGGGTTGCGGGTCATCGAGCAGGCGGGCCAGTACCAGTGCGCCGTAGAGCGTACTCAAAAGTTCGCGCGCGCGTCGGCTGGCGCGCTTTTCGGTCACGCCCGTCTCGCTGAATGCGCGGGCGAGTTTGTGCAGCCAGGTGCTGCTTTGTTGTTCGATTTCATCACCGAACTTGCTGCGCGCCGCAGTCGCCGTGAACTCGGCGATGAGGCAATTGCGCGTGCCATCTGCGCAATAGACGGCGAAGCCGTCGACGAAACCTGCCAGTCGCTCGTGCCACGGAGCGGGTCGATCCAGGTGGCGGTACGCAAGGTCGTTCAGCTCGGCTATAGCGCGGCGCAACAGCACGTGCGCCATTTCGTCCTTCCCGCCGGGGAAGTGGTGATAGAGACTCGCCTTGCCGAGACCGCAGGCGCGTGACAGTTCCGATAGCGTTGCAGCTTCGTACCCGCGACGCCGGAATACCTCATCGAGTATCGCGATCAGTTCGAGCTTGATAGTCGACTCAGACATGCGGCGGAAGCATACCAAAACGAGCGTTCGGGGCAGGCGCTGGTTGCGCCGGGTGCGTCTCTTTCGCGATGATCAGACATTGGCTGCATGCGTTCATCAAAGCACGGAGAGATACATGAAATTCGGCATTTTCTATGAGCATCAACTACCCCGACCATGGACCGAAGGTGCGGAGCAGAAGCTGTTCAACGACGCACTCGAGCAGGTTGAGGTGGCGGATCGATTAGGCATCGACTATGCGTGGGAGGTCGAGCACCATTTTCTCGAGGAGTACTCACATTCATCGGCGCCGGAAGTCTTTCTCGCCGCGTGTGCGGGGCGGACCAAAAACATCCGTCTGGGGCACGGCATCCGCCAGGTAATTCCTCAATACAACCATCCGGCGCGAACCGCGGAGGTGATTGCGACGCTCGATCTGGTGTCGAACGGTCGCGTCGATTTTGGCACCGGCGAGTCGTCGGCGGTGCTCGAGTTGGGCGGCTTCGGGATCACCGTTGAAGAGAAGCGCAAGATTTACCTCGAATCAACCGAGCAGATCTGCAACATGCTGGCGATGGATCCGTACCCCGGTTACGCGGGCAAGTACTTCAGCATGCCGTGTCGCAACGTGGTGCCGAAACCAGCGCAGAAACCACACCCGCCGGTGTGGGTCGCCTGTTCGCAGCGCGAGACCATCCGGATGGCGGCGCGTCTCGGGATCGGTGCCTTGACGTTCGCCTTCGTGGACCCATTGGAAGCGCGCTCCTGGGTAGAGGAGTACTACAGCATCATCAAAAGCAATGAATGCGTTCCGATCGGCCACGCGGTCAACGCGAACATCTGCATGGTGTCGAGCTTCTCCTGTCACAGGGATCGTGCAATCGCCATTGACCGCGGCCTCAAAGGGTTCGAATTCTTCGGCTATGCCTTGGGCAGTTTGTACGGCTTCGGTGCGCACAAACCCGGCCGAACGAACCTCTGGAAGGAGTTCGAGAATGTTTTCGACAAACGCCAGCACGAGCTTTCGCCCGAAATCGGTCAGGCGTTGTCCGGCGGCAGAGGCGGCATCGGGACACCCGATGACATGCGCATCCACCTGCGAAAATTCGAACAAGCCGGCGTTGACCAGGTGACCTTCATCCAACAGGCGGGGATGAATAAGCACGAGCACATCTGTGAGGCGCTTGAGCTGTTCGCCGCCGAGGTCATGCCGGAGTTCAAAGCGCGGACCGCGGAGCGCGAGCATCGTAAACAGCAGGAGCTTGCGCCGTATATCGAGGCGGCCCTGGCTCGAAAGGTTGCGATGAAGCCCCTGCAGGACGTCGATATCCCGGTATTTCCCGCGCTGGGTCGCCGAATTACCGAAGAGTCCAAGGACCAGGCGTCGATTTACGAAAGGCCTGCCGCCGGCTGATCGGGTGCGCTCGCCTGGTCGTCGGGGTCGGGGTCGGGGTCGGTGTCGATCGCGTCGGCGAGCATAGCTTCGAGTTGTTCCTGCTTGTCCAACCACTCGGCTTCCGCCGCAGCGAGGTCGCGGTTGTTTTGCGAGCGTTGCGCAATGAGGGCCTGAAGCTGCTGCGTTGAGATTGATTCGTAGGTGACCGGGTCGGCGAGGGTCGCTTCCGCTGCCTTCACTGATTTGCTGATCGAGTCGATGCGCGTTTCGACGCGCTTGATATCGCGGCGTATCGACTGCGTCTGGCGCCGCAGCTCCGCCCCGGCCTGACGACGCTCGCGCCGGTTCGGCAACACGCTGGACGCGGCCGGTGCGACGCGCCGGCGGATTTGTTCGGCATAGCCTTCGAGGTCGTCGCCGTACGGCTCGACGCGGCCCGCGGCGACCAGCCAGAACTCATCGACACAGCGGCCCAGCAGATCCCGATCGTGTGACACGATCACCATCGCCCCTGCATACGCCTGCAGCGCAACGGTCAGCGCGTAGCGCATTTCGATATCGAGGTGATTGGTAGGTTCGTCAAGCAATAGGAGCGCCGGTTGCTGCCAGGCGATCAAGGCCAGGACCAGGCGCGCCTTTTCGCCGCCCGATAGCGTAGCGGTCGGACGCATTGCCATGTCGCCGGCGAATCCCCAGCCGCCCAGATAGTCGCGATAACTCTGGTCGGTCGCTTTGGGCGCGCGGAGTCGGATATGTGCAAGTGCGCTAGCATCGTCGCTCAACAGATCCAGCTGATGCTGGGCGAAGTAACCGACAGCGCTGTGTTGACCGCGGATAACCTCGCCCTGCAGCGCCTCAAGATCACCTGCCAGCGTCCGCATCAACGTCGTCTTACCGGCGCCGTTGGCACCGAGTACGCCGATTCGTGCACCGGGCGCGATCCGAAGCGGCCCGGTCGTGAGCACGGGAATGCCGTCGTACCCCAGCGTCGCATCGTCGACCTGGATCAGGGTCGGTGACATCCGTGTCGGATTCGGAAAACTGAATTGATACGGGGAGTCCGCGTGTCCCGGGGCCGACAGCTCGAGTTTTTCCAAAGCTCTCAAGCGACTCTGGACCTGGCGCGCCTTGGTTGCTTGGGCCCTGAAGCGATCGACGAAGCGCATGATCTCTTCGGCCTTTCGCGCTTGCCGACGAGCCAGCGTTGCCTGGCGCGCAAGGTTGTCACCGCGTTGCAGCTCGAACGCACTGTAGTTGCCGCGATAGACCGTGGCATGTCCCGACTCGAGATGCACTGTGTGGTCGGTGACCGCGTCGAGAAATTCGCGGTCGTGAGCGATGATCAATAGCGTGCCCGGGTACCGGGTCAGGTGGCTCTCCAGCCACAACATTGCATCAAGATCGAGGTGGTTGGTCGGCTCATCGAGCAGCAGCAGATCTGAGGGGCACATCAGCGTTTGTGCGAGATTCAGACGGATCCGCCAGCCGCCGGAGAATTCCTGATACGGGCGTCCAAAGTCACTTGCTAGAAATCCCAGGCCATTGAGGATCTCCGCAGCGCGCGCTTGCGCGGTGTAGCCGCCCAGATCATCGAAGGCGCTGTGGAGCTGGGCAAGTGCAGCATCGTCGCCACGTCGCTCAGCGTCGGCGAGTGCAGTTTCGACGCGGCGTAGCGCGGTATCGCCATCGAGTGCCCAGTCAATCGCCGCGCGTTCGGAGGGTTCGGTTTCCTGCGCGAGATGGGCAATCCGCCAACGCGGCGGCATGCGGATGTCGCCGTGCTCTGGCAGCAGGCGACGCCGCAACAACGCAAACAGACTCGACTTGCCGACGCCGTTGCGTCCGACGATACCGATACGATGGCCCGGATGCAGAGTCAGTTCGAGGTGCTCGAACAACAGCTCTCCGCCGCGTTTCAGCGTGACATCCGAAATGACGATCACGCGTCAGGATCTCGATATGAGCGGCGGTGGATTGCCGACGAGGCGCGCTTTTGCTTGCAGTTTGAGATCAGGCCTCAGCGGACTGGGCGCTGCGTTGATGCGGTGGCGCGGACCGCGGCCCGAGTTGATTGCCGGTTCTCGCAGCGGTGACCGCATCGATCCAGCGCATCAACTTGCTCCACTCTTGCGCTTCCCGCGCGGCGCGTGGATCGGACACGTCATCGAATACGCCGGTGCCATCCTCCGCCAAACGCGTATACAGCGCGTTGTCTCTGAACGTGGCCACCGTCGGTACGTTCAGACACGCGAGGAATTGGGTCAGCTTGGCGTGGGTTCTGGTGTTTTGGCGCACTCGGTTGGCAATGACGCCAACGGGCGCGGGACGTGCTCTATACGCGCGATGATTCAGCAGTTGTGCAATAAATCGCTCGCCGGCCCGCATGTCGATCGATGAAGGCAACAGCGGCACCAGGATTGCATCGATTGCGTGCAACAGCGTATCGAGGTCGCGATCGGAGACCGCGGAGGGTGTATCGATAATGATGCGTTCGACGTCGGACGGCATGCGCTGTTGAAACGAACGTGTGGTGTACATGGCGATGCGCTGATGGGCCGCAACCAGATGAATCGACGGTAGTGGTGCAGAGCGCTGCTCGAGCCAGTGTGTACTCGATGCCTGGGCGTCGTGATCGGTTAGAGCAACGGAGTATCCGAGACGCGCGTAAGCCGCGGCCAGGTTGGTCGCGATCGTCGTCTTCCCGCAGCCCCCCTTTCCGTTTACGACCAGGATGCGAAGAGCATTCGGCTCAGCCATCGTCGTGTGACTTTTGCGTTGTTGGTAGGCCGACTATATACCCCACTTGGGGGTCGGCTCTAGTTCTTTTTTCTGGCTATAGAGGGGGTTGCGCGTCGTTTGCGGAAAACGCCTGAAGTTGTCCGGACCAGGGTTCGAGGGACGTTCGCGATAACCCGCTGGACGGGTCCTGGACGGTCAGACCGCCATGGCCTGAGGCTCGTGCGACCGACTCAGCATCTCGTCTTCGAGTTCAAAACGCGTTTCGAGCGCTAGCGCGACGCTGGTCAGCTCTTGTCTGACGCTAGCAGGGTCCACCGTGCGATTACGCGTGTGTCGATCGTTGAATGTCATGGCCGTCGAGGTCGTGGATTCGAAAATCGAGTACACGCGCGGAGTCGCCCACGTTCGCGGCGTCAGAAGTTCGCCGTAGATTCGAAAGTAGCCGTTCGACAAGTAGTCCACCAACGTTTGGCAGAACTTCACCAGATAGAGTTGGGTTTGCTCGCCGTCGTTATGCTCGACGGCTTTCGACAGCCGCATCAATTGCACGATCAGTTGCTGACGGCCTTTGAGAAAAACGCCGATGGCGCGCTGTGCGGTGAGTTGTGCATCGAGTTGTTCAGTGAGTTCTGGCACGAGATCCCTTCTCCACTTGATATCCCTGCAAAGAAGCGTAGCAACGATCGTGCGTTCCTCAAGGCAACGCGAAGGAGAATCGTGGTCGCGGTTATTTCGCGTGACGGGCGTTGCGCTGCGCCGCGAGCCACATGCCGATCGTAACGACGAGCGCGATGAATCCGAGCAATGCCCATCCGGCGATGCTGATACCCAGCAATGTCCAGCTCACTTCCGCGCAGTTGCCGGTGCCGAGCGTCATCGCTTTGAGAATTTCACCCAACGGGAATGCATCGATCATGTAAGCCATGTCCGGCCCGCATGCCGGCACCGCATCGGCCGGCAGGCTCTGCAGCCACAGCTGACGCACGGAAAAACCAGCGCCGGCGATCGTGCACACGATTGCCGCTAACGGGTAACTCGGCAGGCGGGGATCGTGCGCGAGGCCGGCGACGATGAACGCGCCGGCGAGGATCGTCCAGACTCGCTGCATCAGGCACAGCGGGCAGGGTTCGAGGCCGAGCTCGTGCTCCATGTACTGAGCGCCGCCGACCATCGCACCCGCGAGCGTCAACGCAAACAGCGCCCAACGGAGTGTCGAGTTCATGCGCCGATCCTCAATACAACCTTTCCGATCGCCGCACGTCCGGACAAACAGCGCAGTGCTGCGGCGTAGTCGGCCAGCGGATAGGTCTTGCCGACCAGCGGGTTGATCTTGCCGCTTTCGAACAGCGCGAGAATGTCGCGGAAGTTGTGCTCATTCAGCGCCTGTTCGCGTGCGGCAAACGAGCCGTAAAAGACACCCACGACCTGACAGCCCTTCAGCAGGATCAGGTTGATGGGCACTTTGGGTATTGGACCCCCGGTAAATCCAACCACCAGGACGCGGCCCTTCCATGCGATGCATCGCATGCACTGATCGAACAGATCCCCACCCACTGGATCATAGATCACGTCGACGCCGCGGCCTTTGGTCAGTGCCTTCACTTTTTCCTTGAGTTCACCGTCGGAATAGTTGATCAGCTCGTCGGCGCCAGCGCGCCGTGCGACGGCAAGTTTTTCATCGGTGCTGGCCGCGGCGATCACGTGTGCGCCCATCGCCTTGCCGAGTTCCACTGCCGCCAGCCCAACCCCGCCTGCAGCGCCCAAAACCAGGAGTGATTCACCCGCCTGCAACGCGGCGCGCTGTTTGAGCGCGTGGTACGAGGTTCCATAGGTGGTACTGATTCCAGCGGCTTGTTCGAAGCTCATTCCGGGCGGAATGACCCGCAATCGTTGGGCGGGCATCGACAGTCGTTCGACGAACGCGCCGTGTCCCGACCCGCCGAATACGCCTTGTCCGGGGGCCAATAGCCGAACCTTGGCGCCGATTTCGGTGACGACGCCGGCGAACTCACCGCCCGGTATGAACGGAAACGGCGGCTGGCTTTGGTACTTTCCCTCGATCATCAGTACGTCTGGGAAGTTGAGCGCGGCGGCGCGCACCTCCACCAGCACGTCATCCGGGCCGATGACGGGCTCTTCGATGTCTTCCAACGACAATGACTCGGGCGGCCCGAAGGCGCGACACAGGACGGCTTTCATCGTGACCTCACTGGCAAAGGCAACCGAGGTTACTGGCCGCCTTGCTGGCGTCAACTATTCTTGCGGTGTGGGTAACCACCTCGTCATCAGAGCAATCGGATTCGCGGAGACATTCACACCATGCGGGCTTGCGTCGTTCTAGCGTTCATTATGGCCGCCGCTCTGGTCGCGGCCGAAGAAACCGAGGGCGTCCGCTATGTGACGCTGCAACCCGCGTTCGTGACCAATTACGGTGTCACTGAAACCGGCAGACTGAAATACCTGAAGGCTGATGTGACGTTAAAGGTGGCGAATCCCGAACTGGAAGTGGCGCTGAAGTATCACGCGCCGGCGCTGCGCAATGCGCTTGTGCTGCTGTTCTCCCGTCAGGAGGAAGCGACGGTTTCCACGAGTGAGGGGCGCGAGCAAATTCGTGTTGCTGCGCTGACGGAGCTGCGGGCGATCATGCAGGCAGAAGATGGCGAGCCCATCATCGACGATTTGGTCTTCAGTAATTTTGTGGTGCAACGCTAGCCGGGGGGCGCTGCGCATCGACCAGCCAGCATTGCGCGTGTCCACGCAACGCTGGGTAGTAGCGCAGAAAGTCCTGCTCGAATTCGTCGTAGTCGGCGCGGAGTGCTGCCATCGATGTGTCGACAATCCCGGATTGCCCGAGGCGCTCGCTGATCCGCGCGAAAGCGCGTTCGACCGGATCGAGCGAGACGTAGCGGCCGAGCAGGTCGTGGTCACGCATAAAGCGGAAGAAGCGCAGTGCGGTCGGCGGAAAGTGCGCCACATTATCAGCCAGCGTCTCGTAAGTTCGTGCGGTGAAGGTCGCGAGCGGTTCGTCGTGAACTGTCTCGAAGTGTCGCGCTAGAAAGTGATCGGCCACAAGATCGATGAATACCGGTGCGACTCGGCGCAACGCGCTCGGCAACCGCAATACGCTCGTCTTGATATCCGGCTGCACCGCGCTGAAGGCATCGATGCGCCGATGCAGACGTACGCCTGCTTGAACGCGCTGCGGTAGATTCGTCGGGACCGGACCTTTGATGAAGTCACCGAGAAAACCGCCGACGAGATAGTGCGGATGCGCACTGCCCAAGGCGCAATGGGCGAGAAAATTCACATGGCTCCGATCGATGGTGCAGTCAGGTACATTGCGAGGAATTCGTCGAGGCTTTGGGTATCGGCGCTCTCGATCTCGTGTTGTTCGTTGATGGATCGCTCCGCCAACGATTCGAACTGGCGAATCTTCTCGGCGTTCAACGGATTGGCGACGAAATATCCCTTGTGCAGGATCGATTGGTTCATCGCAAAACGAAAGAACGGCACCCGAGCCTTGCGCATGTTCGCGAGTATTCGTGCCGATGGTGTTCGGTCGGGATCGTCCAGGCGGGCCAACTGCTCCCTCCACGACGCCCGGTGAACGCCCTCGCCGGCCACGTCATCCAGCAATTCAGCGATCGGACGTGACTGATTCATCAGAGCTGTCGCCCAGTCACGCATCGGCACTTCGTGGCCGCTGCGGGTCAACGTGACGTGAGGTTTGCGACCCGCCTCGACCACGCGCTGCTGATTGGCAACCAATTCACGCGACTCGGCGCCGCTGTCGGGTGGGCTCTCGCTGAGCAGGCAGTGCAGCAGAAAGGTGTCGAGGAAGCGGATCTGCTCATCGTCGATACCCACCGGCAAGAATGGATTCAGATCGAGGCAGCGCACTTCGACGTATTCGACGCCGGACGATGCCAGTACCGTCAGCGGCCGCTCATTCTTTTCGATGCGTCGTTTCGGTCGAATCGTTCCGTAGAACTCGTTCTCGATCTGAAGCAGCGTGGTCGACAGCTGGTGGAATTCGCCGTCGACTTTTACCCCGATGCGTTCGTAGGGCGGATACGGTCGGGTCAATGCGTCAAGCATCGAGCGCGCGTATTCGGGAAGTGAGTTGTACGAGATGTGCAGGTTGGCTTGCGCGTCACTTTGATAGCCGAGACGCCCCATCCGCAACGACGTTGCGTACGGCAGATACAGCGATCCTTCGTCGAAACTTTCGAGACTATGGCGCTTGCCTTTGACGAACGACTTGCACAGCGTTGGCGATGCGCCGAACAGGTAGACCAACAGCCACGAGTGCCGGCGGAAATTCCGGATCAGACTGAAATATGCGGCGTCTCGAAATGTGCGACTGTCTTGGGTGCCCTGGATCTGTGCAATCGTTGGCCACAACGTCTCCGGGATCGAGAAGTTGTAGTGGATGCCGGAGATCGTCTGCATCAGGCGCCCGTAACGCGCGCTCAAACCGAGCCGATAGATGCTCTTCGTGCGGCCGATGTTCGACGTGCCGAATTGTGCAATGGGCACCTGATCATCCTGACCGAGCATGCAGGGCATGCTCGATGACCAAAGCAACTCGTCGTCGAGATTTCGATACACGAATCGGTGGATGTCACCGAGCTCGTCGAGACACCCCGACACGCTGCGGTGTACGCCGGTGATCAACTCCGGCTGGGCTTCGCAGAAGTCCGTGGTGATCAGCGGATGGGTCAAGGCGGAGCCGAGCGATGCCGGATGCGGAGCCTGGGACAGGTTGCCGTTCGGCAGCACCCGCAGACTCTCCTTTTCGATGCCGCGGGCCAGCTGACCCAAAAGGTGTTTTGCGTCGCTGGCGCGTAGCGCGTCCAAGCTGACATTCAGTTGTGATGTCATGCCCCCCCCGTTCTTTTTTTGCCAACCGGGGGCTGAGGTTAGCGCCAACGGACGCCATTGCCTAGAAGTCTGCGGCGGGCCCCGCGGCGACGATCTTCGGGTCGACTGTAAAGCGATTGAAGTTCTCGACGAACTTGCCGATCAGGCTTGCTGCGGCGTTGTCATAGGCGACTTTGTCGCTCCAGCTATCGCGCGGATCGAGGATCTTCGAATCAACGCCCGGGACCACGGTCGGAATCTGCAGGTTGAGTCCACGCAAATGCCGCGTAGGTACTGACGTGAGTGTGCCTTGCTGAATCGCGTGAATGATCGCGCGTGTCGTCGGGATATCGAAGCGTTTGCCCACACCGTAGCCGCCGCCGGTCCAACCGGTGTTTACCAGATACACACGCGAGCCGAATTCGCTGATCCGCTTGATCAACAGATCGGCATATACACCAGCGGGTCGCGGAAAAAATGGCGCACCGAAGCAGGTTGAAAATGTCGCTTTGTACGCTTCAGTCGACCCAACTTCGGTAGAACCGACCTGCGCGGTATAGCCCGATAGGAAATGATAGGCAGCCGCTTGCGTCGACAGCACCGATACCGGCGGTAGCACGCCGCTTACGTCACACGTCAGGAAGATGATCGCGTTCGGCTCGCCGGCGCGATTGGCAACGATTCGTGCGGCGACGTGTTCGAGTGGATAACACGCCCGGCTGTTCTCGGTGAGGCTCGCATCCGCGTAGTTCGGTTCGCGGGTCGCAGCGTCCATGGTGACGTTCTCGACGATCGCTCCGAAGCGGATTGCGTCGTAGATGACAGGTTCGTGCTGGCGCGTCAGGTTGATGCACTTCGCGTAACAACCACCTTCCAGATTGAATACGCTGCCTTTGCCCCAGCCGTGCTCGTCATCGCCGATCAGGTAGCGGCCGGGATCGGCGGACAGCGTCGTTTTACCGGTTCCGGACAGTCCGAAGAACAGTGTGACGCTGCCATCGGCGCCGACGTTCGCCGAGCAATGCATCGGCAGCACATCTGCATCGGGCAACAGGAAGTTCTGCACCGAGAACATGCTTTTTTTCATCTCACCGGCGTAACGCAAGCCGGCGAGCAATACTTTGCGCTGCGCAAAATTGATCATGACGGTGGCATCGCTGCCGGTGCCGTCGCGTTTCGGAATACAGGTGAACCCGGGTGCATTGACAACCTGCCAGCGCGGCTTGCCGCTCGGGTTGAAAGTCGGCGGGCGGATGAACAGCGCCCGGCCGAACAACGCATGCCACGCGTACTCGGTGGTGACGTCGATTGGCAGGTAGTGTTGCGGATCGGCTCCAACATGCAGATGGGACACGAACGTCTCGATCCCGGCGAGGTAATCCTGCACGCGGTTCCAGAGGGCATCGAAGACTTCTGGTGCGACGGGTTGATTCACCGTGCCCCAGTCGACGGTGTGTTCAGTGCCAGGCTCTCTAACGATGTAACGGTCTTTCGGTGATCGGCCTGTTCGGGTGCCTGTTTTGACGACCAGCGAGCCATTGGCGGCGAGTTGGCCCTCGCCGCGCAGCAGCGCAAGCTCTGCTAACTCGGCCGGGGAAAGTTCTACGTAGGTGTTCTTGCGCCGGGTGGTATCAATGTCTAGTGCCATGACGGATATCAACTGCTCGTTGCGGTGACGGCGGCGGCCTTCCGGGGTCGGGCATTATGCCAAAAGCCCGGCACCGCGCGCGATCTGCGGTTGTAAAGGGTTGTTGGTCGCCTAGTGCGGGGTTTCGGGAACGACCTGGGCGAGGGGCTCGAACAGCAGCTGAGCATCGATCGGATCGTAGCGGTAATTTTTGCCACAAAACTCGCAGGTGACGTCGATGCTGCGTTCCTCGGCGAGGATCTCGTCGATCTCTGCGCGACCCATGATGCGCAGGGCATTTGCGGTGCGCTCTCGTGAGCACGAGCAGCCGAACTCGAGGTCGAGCGGGGGCTGCAGCCGTACCGCCTCTTCGTGAAACAACCGGCGCAACAGTTGGTCTGCCGAAATCGTCAAAAGATCGTGATCGGTGACGGTGTCCGCCAATAACTGGACGCGCCGCCATGACTCGTCGATCTGATCAACCAACTCCGCCGGCGCGCCTTGTGGGTTCGGCATCCGCTGCAACAGCAGACCGGCAACGCCTTCGGTGTTGGCTGCGGCCCATACCCGTGTTGGCAGCTGCTCGGAAGTATCGAAGTACGCCTCGACCGCGCGCGGCACGGATACCTCGCCCAGTGGTACGACTTTCCCATCAAGCGGCACGACCCCATCAAGCGGCACGACAGCCGCATTGAGCGGCACGATTCCCTGATACATCGCGCCGCGGTGCGGCTTCAACGTAATCGCCAGCTGTCCATCGTGCTGGCTGGACGTCGCCCCGGTCGCGTTTGACGAGTTGTTCGCGGTGCGCATTGTTGCGCGCAGCGTCGTACGATCGGTGCATTCGGCCATCGCGGTTCGAATCGGTCCGTTGCCCCGCATCTGCAGGATCACGCTGCCGTCCAGTTTGATCCCTTGCGCGAGCATCGCGACGATTGCCACCATCTCGCCTAGGACACGTTCGGGATCTGGCGCATAGGTTTGTCGACTGCGGATCTTCTGCCAAGCGTCGGTCAGTGTTACGACGCGACCCCGAATCGGCACGTCGTCGAAGGCAAAAGTGTGAATTTGATCGACACTCATTGTTCGGGATCCTCTGAACCGGACTGTTTCAGACGCATCAGTTCGCGGCGGTCGCGCCGGTCGGGGCGCGCCTGTGGCGCGAGCGACGACGCGCCGGTGAGTCGTCGCTGATCGGCGGCGGCTGCTCTACGTTCGATGCTCTCGAGGGTTTCACGATACAGCGGCTGCGCTTCGGCCGCGCTGCCACGACGTTGCGCGATAGCGGTCACGACCACGGTCTGCTCGACGGTGCCGCGATTGATCACGAGTTCGGTTCCCGGACCTACCTCCTTGGACGGTTTGGCCCGTTGTCCTGCGCAGCGAACTTTGCCGCCTTCGATCGCGTGTTTGGCTGCGGAGCGTGTCTTGAAGAAGCGCGCGGCCCACAGCCATCGATCCAGCCGCACGCTGGTTTCGTCGTTCATGGCGGCATGATCTCATCGAAGCCGTTGAACGCAGCGTGGGCGAGGCCGCTTCGCGGAGGTAGCGTCGAGTCGGGCTGAGTTACGGTGACGAGGTGTGCGATGCCATGACGTTGTGCCGCATCGAGTACCGCGGCGTTGTCGTCGATCAATAGTGTGCGCGACGCATCGAACGGTAGCACTTCTCCAAGTCGAGTCCAGAATTCGGGCGCCTCCTTCGGCGCGCGAAAGTCGTGCGAGGAGAACGAATGATCGAGGCGCTGTGTGAGTTGGGTCTGCGCGTTCTTGATGTCGAGGCTGCCGCGATGCGCGTTGGTCACCAGCGCCACCTGGCGCCCGCTCGTTTGCAACCGCGCGAGGAATGTCTCGGCGTGGGCTCGATAACGAATCAGATGTGTCAGCTCGTGATGCAGCGCAACGATGTTCAGCTGCGTGAAGCGGGCCCAATAGTCGAGGCAGTAATGTTCGATGGTATGGCGGGTTTCACGAAAATGGAGTTCGAGTCTTGCGCTTGCCGCGGTCATCGTAATGCCGTGGTGCGTTGCATAACGTTGCGGCAGGCGCTCGTTCCACAACACATTGTCGTAGTGAAGGTCGAGCAGGGTACCGTCCATGTCGAGCAGGACGGTGTCGATGCGGTTCCATTCGATTGCGGGTGCAACTACAGGCTCTCTCATGGGCGCGATCGTCAACGATGCAACCTCGGGGTAGGCATTGGAAAAATCCTTATACTAGCGCGGCTTCGATTCAGCCCAGCGATGCTGGGATCGGCCCACATCGCGCGGGGATTGTATGCCTGACGACAAAGACCATCGACGCCTCATTGATGCGCTCGTGCCGATCGTCGATCGCGCCGGTCGTGAAATCCTCGCGGTTTATGAGTCCGACTTCGACGTGGTTACCAAAGAAGATGCGTCGCCGCTGACACAGGCAGATCTGGCCTCGCATCGATCGATTCAAAACGCGCTACGGACTCTGACGCCGGATATTCCAGTGTTGTCCGAGGAATCGACACTAGCCGATTTCGCAACGCGCAGTTCCTGGGACCGCTATTGGTTGGTCGATCCACTCGACGGCACAAAAGAGTTCGTCAATCGAAACGGTGAGTTCACCGTCAACATTGCGCTGATCGAGTCGCATCGTGCGGTGCTCGGCGTTGTCGGTGTGCCTACCCGGAATGTCATCTATACCGGTGAGGTCGATGCGCATCGAGCTGAGCGCCGTGACAGCAGCGGTGTGCAGGTGCTGAAGGCGCGGCGAATGGATCCAACGCGCGAGCTCGTGGTCGTCGCAAGTCGCAGTCACGGTGGCGAACGGCTCGAAATGTTCATCGATGCGCTGGCGCAGCGCTTCGGTAGCGTCAATCGAACGCCGGTTGGAAGTTCATTGAAGTTCTGCATTCTTGCTGAGGGGCGCGCTGATCTTTATCCGCGCCTCGGTCCGACGTCGGAGTGGGACATCGGTGCGGCGCATGCGGTGTTGGAGGCTGCGGGCGGAGCCGTGCGGACGTTCGATGGCGAACCGCTGCGTTACAACACGAAGGAATCGTTGTTGAATCCAGAGTTCGTCGCGGTCGCCGATGCGCAGTTCGATTGGTTGAGCGCGCTACCGCCGATCGCACCGGCGTGAATCCGTCAGCTGCCTTGTGTTTGCCGAATACCCTTTGAGATACTCGCGCACTACTTCAGGAGGGACGATGACCAACGCAAGCCGGCCACTGCCGCGGCCGACACCTGAGACACAGCACTTCTGGGACGGCACCAAACACGGTGAGCTGCGCCTGCAGCGCTGCAACGAATGCGATCACATCTACTTCCCGCCCCGCCCATTCTGTCCCGCGTGCAGCTCGCGCGCGGTCGAAGTCTTCAAGGCAAGTGGCCGCGGCCGGCTGCTCAGTTATGTCATCAACTATCGTCCGCATCCTGCGTGGCAGGGTCCGTACGCGATCGCGATCGTTGAGCTCAATGAAGGGCCGCGGATGATGAGCAATATTGTCGGGTGCGATCAGACGCCTGAGGCGCTGCAGCTGGACATGCCGCTCACGGTCAAGTTTGAGCAATTCTCCGAAGAGATTTTTTTGCCGCTGTTTATGCCCACCGGGAGCGTGTGATGAGCTCAGTCGCAATCGTTGGCGCGGCTGAGACGACGGAGCTTGGGGTCATTCCGCACATGAGCCAGCTGCAACTGCACGCGGACGCCGCGCTCAATACCTTGGCCGATGCGGGGCTTACGGCGGCGGATATCGACGGAGTTGCAACGGCGGGCGAGTCGCCGACAGCCATCGCGCACTATCTTGGCATCACTCCCAAGTGGGTTGATGGCACGCAGGTCGGCGGCTGTTCATTCATGATCCACGTGCGTCACGCGGTCGCCGCAATCCAGCAGGGCATGTGTGAGACGGTGTTGATCACGCACGGCGAGAGCGGCCGGTCCGGAATTGGTCGTGGGGGTTTTCGCGGCGGCGGCAGTGACAGTTTAGCCGGGCAGTTCGAGGCGCCTTACGGCGTGGTCGGACCGCCGACGATGTTCACGCTTCCTGTGCTGCGATATATGAAGCAGTACGGAATGTCCCATGAGCAGCTTGCGATGGTTGCGGTGGTGCAGCGCGAATGGGCCTCTAGAAATCCGCGCGCCAGTTTTCGCGAACTGATTACCGTCGACGACGTACTGAACTCGCGCATGATCGCGTATCCATTTCATCTGCTCGAGTGTTGCCTGGTCACCGACGGCGGTGGTGCGCTCATTCTGGTATCAGGCGAACGCGCGGCCGATTTTCCCCGCAAGCCAGTCTTCGTGATCGGCACCGGAGAGAGTGTTGAGACACCGATGATCAGCCAGATGGAAGATCTGACGAGCTCGCGAGCGTTTCGTGTTGCGGGCGCCGAAGCTATGAAAGCCGCGGGCATCGGCCATGACGATGTCCAGCACATGATGATCTACGACGCGTTTGCGCATCTGCCGATCTACGGGCTGGAAGACCTTGGATTCTGTGAGCGTGGCGAGGCCGCAAGTTTTATCTGGGAGGGACATACGCGTCCGGGCGGTAGGTTGCCCCTCAATACGAATGGTGGCGGCTTGTCGTACATGCACTCCGGCATGTACGGCATGTATGCGCTGCAGGAGAGCGTTCGTCAGCTGCGCGGCGTCGCACCAGCCCAGGTCGAAGGTGCGGAGATCTCTTTGTGTCTCGGGGTTGGCGGAATGTTTGGCGCAAGCGGTTGCGTCGTGATGAGCAACATCGGCCCTTGAGCGGGTGCTCGAGTGCGAGGACTCGAGTGAAATCGGGGATTGGATTGGGGCCTCACCAGCCGTGCTGTACGCCGTGCGTTCGCCCTGCCGAGGAGAATAACACTGTATAAACATACAGCATCGGCTGGTGAGGTTGTTAAGAATAGCGGCATGGTCCGGCGAATAAAAGGGCGATTCTCTGTCCGTCGATCAAGCCCCGCGAAAAGGGTCTCAACATCAACGCGTTAACGCTTTCGATTCCATATTTTCTTCACTTTTGAAGCGCCACTGGATCACAGATGCGTCGGCGATCACCGATTTTTTTGGGGGAGACCAACCGCACGACGACGGTCGCGGACATTACATTCGAGCGACAAGATAACGGCTTCTCGCCTTTGCTGTGAACTGGCTCACGGGTTACAAATCGAGCCGGTCCTCATGAGGCAGCTTTACGTGAATGGCCACAACGAGTTCTTCGCCCGCTTCGTAGCCTATTCAAGCCCGTATTTGTTTTGGCTGTTCGTCGGCCTGATATCGGTCGGCATCCTTTGGATGCGCTGACGTGTCGTCGCCTGCTCGCCTTACCCAGCCGTTCTTGAGCAGCCATTTGATCGCGAGTGCATAGTCGTCGAACACTTCGGTGTCGGGTAGTCGGCACACGAATCGAAACACGCCCGCGCAAAAGACATCGTCCATCGCGCCGTCCAGAACGACTGCAATCGGCGCCGTAACGCGGGGTCGATACTTTGAGGTCACATAACGAAGGAACGGACGCATGGCATCGGGCGACAACTTCAATTGCATGTTTCGGACGTCGACCAGCTGTGGCCATTGCGGATTGAAGTCGGGATCCTTCAACAATGCCTGGCAGAGTTCATAGACTTCCACAAGATCGACGTCACCGTCGAGTTGTAGCGCAACAAACTCATCTTCTGCGTTGATGTGGTATTGGGCGGCCACGCGACGTCCGTTTCCCTGAGGTCGTCGAGCGATGTTAGGTGAGAGTCCTGATGGGTAATGTGCGCCAAGTATCAACGAGTCGCCCAATCGAACGACAAATGGGGAGTCGGTGCGGCGAAGCGCGATTGAACGCAAGGAATTGCTGGCGCGGGTCGACGTGATTGCTTGGGTGTTCGTTGCACATCACGATCGGACCGAACTGGTCTGTGCTCGACGTGCGCAGAAGTGGCAGCTGCGATATTCGAATCTCGGTGTTTGTATCGACGCAACACACCATCTGCCGATGGCGCGTCATCTGCCGATGCCGTGTCAGTCACTGATTGCGAACGCGTGTTGCAGCGCGGAGAGCTGTTTTTTTCGGGCGGAAACCTCGAACTCCAGCTCATCGATTTCGATACTGGTTGCGGTCTGCTGCAGCGTCAGAGCACGTGACGCATCGAGCAACCGTGGTCGAAGAACCGAGTCGGCATCGGTTTCATCGAGCTTGCGCGCGACGGCATCGAGCTCCGACCAGATCTGCTCGAGATCTGCCGACTTCGTTTCAATCGCGCGCTCCATCGCGTCGACCTCGAGTTGTGTCAGATAGAGGGAGTAGCCGGACTGATAGCCGTCGATATAAGGCGTCGCCAGTGCCGCAGGGCACGCATCGCTCAATGCTGCCGCCTGGCTACCCTGTTGGAAACCGTTCTCTTCGGTGCAGAAGCGTCGGATGCCCTGTTGCCAACCGCGTTGATATCCGACGGCATCGCCACCAAAGAATGCAGTCGAGCACCCGCGGTGCCCCTCGATTGCCTCGTGAAAGCCCAACGATTCGGCGTCGTCGCCGGCGCACACATTGGTCGAACGAAAGGCACAGCCGGCGAGAAATGCACCAAACGTCAGAACCGAGCAAAGCAGGTATCGAGAGTGAGTCGCCATCGTGGGTGCCGATGCGTGACTTGGACGGTTTGACCTTAGTTCCGTCGCATCGAAAACGACGGTACCCAGTTCACATTTGCGGTATCACCACGCTCTCACCCTTGGCCAGGCCGCTGCGAACGATGACAGTTGCATCGGATTCGACCTTCCCGATACGCACAAATCGCCGTTCGTCAGCGGACGCCGTGCGCACGTAGACGAAGTCCAGTTGACCGGCCTGTTGCACGGCCGCGGCTGGAATTCGCAGCCGAACCTCGCTGCCGAGTGGGATCATCAGTCGTGCGAACATGCCCGGAAACAGACCGTCGACCTGCGGCAAGAGCGCTTTTAACGTGAAGGTTCGTGAGCCCGGGTCGGCCGCCGGCACGATCTCTTCGACCGTCGCGGTCACAGCAACGTCGAGTGCGTCGACCCGGGCGGTCACTCTGTCGCCGGTGCCCACCTGGCGCACCAACGATTCCCGTAGCGTCGCTTCGACGCGCAGCCGGCCCGGGTTGTAAAGCTTCAGCAAAGTGCGCCCCGGTGTCGCGGTGTCACCGGGCTCGATGAATCGTTCGACGATCGTGCCGGTCATCGGCGCGTGGATCTTCGAGTAACCGAGTGCGGCTTCGGCCTCGGCGACCGCGCGCCCGGCTCGCTCGGCATTCGCTTGGGCGACACGGAAGTCCGCGGTCGCCTTGTCGAGCGCGGCTTGGGAAATGTTCCCTGAGCCGATCAGCGAGTTGGCTCGTTCGCGCGCCAAGCGTGTCTCTTCGAGTGAAGCTCTTGCGCCGGTCGTTTCCAGGCGACGTTGTTCGAGCACTGCCTGCAGCGCTCGATCGTCCAATTCCACCAACAGATCACCTTGGGTGACACGCGCCCCGGCGCGCACGTTGACGCGGATGACGCTGGCGATGATGCGTGACCCAATCAGTGTCGCATCGGTAGCCTCTACCGTACCCGGCACAGACTCGGTGACCAACTCCGGGCGCGCCAGCACGTCCACGGCGTTGCCCGATTGCCGTAACACCTCGGTGGTGACCGACTCATCGACCTTCGCGTGAAACGCGCCGGCGAAATAGGCGAGCAACATTCCCAGCGCGACTATTGCCAGCAGCATCAACGACAGCCGTCGACTAGGCATTATCTGCATCTCCGTAAACGAGTCGGTACACCACCGGAACGATCAGCAGAGTGAATGCAGTGGATGCAACGACGCCAAAAATGATGGCCCACGCGAGTCCGCTGAAGATTGGATCGAGGGTGATGACCAGATTGCCAAGTACACTGGTGCCCGCGGTCAGCAGAACCGGACGCGCACGCATCGCGCCGGCGCGCAGCAACGCATTGTCCAACGCCGTGCCGCGTTCGCGTTCCTGCTCGATGAATTCGATCAGGATCAGTGAATTGCGCACCACGATGCCGGCCAGCGCGATCATGCCGATCATTGCTGTTGCGGTGAACATCACCGGATCGGCGTATTCGCCGATCCGACCGGCCGCCACAAGATTCAACAGCACGAACCCCGGCATGATCCCGATCGCGCTCAGCGGAATGGCGAGCAGGATGATCCCGGTCAGTGCGGCGCGCCCAGTCTGTAACCAGATGACCAGAAACAGCGCGACGATCGCGACACCGAAGGCGATCCCGAGATCGCGGAATACCCGCACGGTAATGTCCCATTCGCCTTCACCGGACCAGTTGATCGCCACACCGCTCGGTAGGCTCCATGCATCGCCACCGCCCGACGAAAAAAACGTGCGCGCCGAAACGGGACGCGCTACCGGCGTCGGCATGCCGCGATCGGCGTCGACGTCGAAGACCACTTCGGCCGGCGTGCGTCCGGCGACTTCGGCGAACGTATATACAACCCGCTTCAGATCCTTGTGATAGATCGGCTGTTGACGGTCACGTTCATCGAAGCGTCCGAGCTCGGCGAGTGAAACCAGCGGCGTCGGTGCATCGATGACGCCGCCCGCTTCACGGATCTTCGCAATGCCGGGCAGGCCCTTGATGTGGAGATTGCCGAGATCGGACCGTTGCGCATACGGCACCTGCACCCGTATCGGTAGCGCAGTTGCTTCGGCCGGTGCATTTACATAGGTCGTGATGCGGCCGGCGATGACGACTTCGAGCGCGTTGGCAATCGCATCGGCGCTGATGCCGGACAGTGCGGCCTTTTCCTGATCCGGCACGAAAATTCGCCGCACGGCCGGCGCGATTGCGCTGACGTCGACATCGACGACGCCCGGCTCCCGCGCGAGCCGCGCCGCAGTCGCGCGCGCGGCAGCGATTTGTGTGGCGTAGCTCGTCGTCGCGTTGCCGTAGATTTCAGCCACGATGCTGGCGATCACCGGTGGGCCCGGAGGCACTTCCACGAGCTTTGCGATGACCCCGGTCTCGGCGGCGATACGGGCGATGTCCGGACGCAAACGCAGAATCAGACCATGCGACTGCTGCCGCCGAGCAAACTTGTCAGCGAGTGTGACGCGCAGTTCGGCATCATTCGGGGCACCGCGCTGATAGTAGTGTCGCGCCATGCCGTTGAAATCCATCGGTGAGTGGTTGCCCGTGTAGGCGACGACGGCGCGCACCTCCGGCACCGTTGCCAGGAAGTTCGCGATACGCACTGCCGCCGCATCGGTCCGCTCGAGCGTGCTGCCTTCCGGCGCATCGATTACCACCTGAAACTCGTTTTTGTTGTCGTATGGGAGCAGCTTCAGGGGCACGACGCGCAAGAACGGCAGCAGCAGCGCAACCACGAATGCGCAGCCGAGTACGCCGAGAAACTGCCACGAACGTTTTCGACTGCGCAACATCGGCGCGACCAGTCGACCATAAAGGCCCTGATCCGGTTCAGCCGGCGGCGTGCCGTCGGGTCGCGCGCGCAGCAGTTTTTTGCACAACCACGGTGTAATCAGAAATGCGACGGCTGTGCTGACCACCACGGCCACCGGCACGTTGAATGCCATCGGTGACATGTAGGGCCCCATCATGCCGGTCATAAATTGCATCGGTGCGAAAGCGATGACGATCGCGATCGTCGACATCACTAATGGCATCCGGATTTCCATGATCGCCGCAGTGATGTCGTCGATTGACCCGCGTCCGGACGTGAGGCGCCGCTCGATGTTGTCCACCCCGGTGATCGGATCGTCGACCAATAATCCGAGCGCGAGAATCAGCGCGAACAGCGTGACGCGATTGATCGTATAACCGGCGGCGTAGCCGATCAGCAGCGTAAAGCCGTAGCAGACCGGTACCGCGAGCGCGATCACCAGCGCCGCGCGCCAACCCAGGAACAGACTGATCAGCACGACGACCGTGAGTACAGCCACCGCCACACTCTCAATCAGATCATCGATCTTCTGATCCGCCGTTGCGCCTTGATTGCGGGTGACTTCGATAAACGTACCGGCGGGTGCCAGTTCCGCGGCCAACGCATCCAGACGACTGAGTACGTTGCGGCTCACAAGCACCGCGTTGGCGCCTTTTTTCTTTGCGATGGCGATATCCACCGAAACGAACTGTCCGGGTCCGTGTGCCTCGTGCACGGGACCGAACGTGATCCAGTTGTACGCCGTGGGTTCCGCCGGACCGTCGTAAACGGTGGCAATGTCGCTGATGCGCACCGGAATTCCATCGACCACGTTGACGGTCATATTGCGCAGCGCAGTTGCGTCGCGGATGCGCGCGTCGGTTTCCACTACCAGTTGTTGATCGGCTTGCTGCAGTTGACCGGCCGGCAAGCGCACGTTTGATGCGGTCAGCGCGAACAACACATCGCTGATCGCGGTGTTGCGTGCGGCCATTGCGGTCGGATCAATCTCAACTCTGAGTTCGCGCGGCCGACCGCCGATCACTTCGATCCGGTTGGTATCGGCGACGCTTTGCAGATCGAGCGCGATCTCCTGCGCGAGTCGCCGCAGATCGTAGTCATCCACGTCGCTTCGATTGCTCCACAACGTCGCCACCACGATCGGCACGTCGTCGATTTCAACCGGCTTGACCACCCACGAAGTCAGCCCGGGCGGTACAAGATCCTGATTCGACAGCAGCTTGTTGTAGAGCTTCACCAGCGAATCTTCGCGGTCTTCGCCGACGTAGAAACGAACGGTCACAATCGCGCGACCGTCGTCCGACGTCGAATAGACGTGTTCGACGCCGTCGATCTGCGCCAGCAGTTTTTCCAGCGGTGTCGTGACCAGACGCTCGACCTGTTGCGCGTCGAGCGTCGGTGCTTGGATCAGCACGTCGGCGACCGGCACGACGATCTGCGGCTCTTCCTCGCGCGGTGTGTTGATCAAGGCGAACGCGCCAACGGCCAGTGCGACGATCATCAGGATCGCCGGTAGTCTGCCATTCAGTGCGGTTCGTACTACACGTTCCAGCATCGGAGTCTGTCGCTTGGGATCGCGGCATTGTAACTTGACCAGGCCGAACCCTCGGCGTCGAAGTCGGATCTGTCAGGAATCTTCCTCACATGACTGCAATTCGGTTTGTCATCTACGGCGCCGGCGGTATCGGCGGCACCATCGGTGCGCGGCTGTTTCAACAAGGCGAATCGGTTGTGCTGATCGCGCGCGGCGCGCATCTCGAGGCGATACAACGCATTGCAGGCCGCAACCAACATGGCTGAGGGGTCTGCCGGTATCGCCCGCCTGCTGCGCGATGAGGCATTGGCGTGTTTTGCGGCCGCCGGAATCGATGTGGCCGGCTGGGACGAAGTGAAGTCACGCCGTGCGAATGGACTTCGTTATGTCGCCATCGAAGGTTATCCGCGGCATGGCGGATCGTCGTGGCAGAGCGTTGTGCGCGGCACCGGCGACATCGAGACCGACTATCTGAACGGCGAGATCGTGCTGCTGGGGCGTTTACACGGCGTCCCGACGCCCGCTAATGGGGTTATGCAATGGCTCGGCAATGAGCTCGCCCGGCGCAAGTTACCGCCAGGCAGTTTCTAAATTGCAGCTGTTCACGCAATGATCGACTCGCAGCGCGATCAGTCGCGGGGTCGGTAACGCCTCGTCGCGTCAGCCGAGGCTGGCCAACCACGCGTCGTCCGAACCCTCGGCAATACCCTCGAACAATATGGTCGACAGATAGCGTTCGCCGGTATCGGGGAGCATCGCCAGTATCACGCTGCCCTTCGGCGCCCGCCGCGCAACTTCAAGAGCGCCCGCCAGTGTCGCGCCGGCAGAAAGTCCGACGAAGATGCCCTCTTTCTGCGCGAGATGCAGCGCGGTATCGCGGCCGACCAGGTCGTCGACCGCAATGAATTCGTCGCAGACCTTCTTGTTCAATACGGCGGGAATGAAGTCCGGTGTCCAACCCTGAATTTTATGCGGCTTCCACTCTTTGCCCGCCAGCATCGCCGCACCGGCCGGTTCGACCGCAACGATCTTCACGTCGGGCCGCGCGAGTTTCAGCATTTCACCGACACCCGTCAGCGTACCGCCGGTTCCCCAACCGGTAACCCAGTAGTCGAGGCGCTTGCCGGCGAAGTCGCGCAGAATCTCAGGTCCGGTGGTGTTGCGGTGATACGCCGGATTCGCCGGATTTTCGAACTGCCGCGACAAGAACCAGCCGTGTTTTTTCGCGAGTTCTTCGGCGCGCTTCACCATCCCGCTGCCACGTTCGGCGGCCGGCGTCAGAATGACTTTGGCGCCGAATGCGCGCATCAGGCGCCGACGTTCCACTGAAAAAGTCTCAACCATCGTCGCGACGAACGGATGCCCGAATACCGCGCACACCATCGCCAGCGCAATGCCGGTATTGCCCGACGTTGCCTCAATGACCGTCTGACCGGGCTGCAACGCGCCGGAATCGCGGGCGTCCTTGATGATCGCGTAAGCCAGGCGGTCCTTCACCGACGCCATGGGGTTGAACGATTCGACCTTCACGTAGAGGGTTACGTGGTCGGGGCCGGTGCGATTTAAGCGGACGATCGGCGTGTTGCCGATCGTGTCGAGGATAGTGTCGTAAATCATGTCGATGCTCCCGGGTTCATTGATCCCACAATGTTGCTTCCTCCAGGCGAGTCCGCAATAGCGTGGCCCAGGTACGGGCGAGCTGCTGCACTTCGGACCAGTTCGTCACCGAGTTGGATGCGAGCGCTACGCCGGTCGTCTGTGCGGCGCGCCGATCGGCGATGCGTACGAGCACCGCATTGCTTTGCGAGTCACGGATCTCGATTACCAGCGTCGCCTCGCCGACGGACCTGAGGTAAATGCTGCCGCGCCCGATCGATTCCGGCGGTACATACGATACGACGTCGACGAGGCCTCCCCAGATCAGCAGCACGTCGGGACCGGGTTGATCGACCAGCTGGAATTTCTGGGTCTGCGCGAGCTCGGTTCGAAACGCATCGCTAACGATCGTACGCAGGCGCTCTTTCTGTGCATCCGTCAGCGGAAATTCCGTGGTGCTGCTCGTCGACGCGCGGTTGACCTTCTTCACCGGACGGTAGTCGATTCCGGCTCCCTGCAGCATGATCTTGGTGTAGCCCGCGAGACTGAATCCGGGTCGCATCCACGCGGCTCCGACCTTCGTGTTCTTGACCTGAGCCAGTCCATCGTAGGTCAGCGTTGAATCGAGCTGCGGCGCTGTTCTCCCGTTAGTGCTGGTCGTGCATCCGCCGACTATCAACGCCGCGCATAGCGCAATCGAACAATGGACGATTCTCATCGTAAGGTCCTCCTCGGTGTTGAGTGGGCGGACCATTCTAGCTCGAACATCGTGGATTTTTCCGCTGGTGCGCTTATGTCGGGCTGTCGGGAGTACAACGCTCAACACCCCCCACGTCAGTCGCCAATCGCGTTGCTGCCAAGGACGTTGCCGATACGCACGAAGTACGCGCGACGTCCGTCTTGCGCGAAGCCATAGCCTATATACAGCGGTCCAAGCGGAGAGTCGAAGCCCATGTATGCGCTCCCGTTGACCAGGCCTTCGTCGAGGATGTCGTCGGCATCGGCGGCGGTATTGCCGTACTCCAGCGTCATACCGACATACGGCGGTAGCCAACCGGTCGCAAACAGTTTGTAGCGATACCCGAGCAGGACCATGCCGAAGTTCTGGCCACTCAATTCGTCGGGTTCATATCCGGACAGCCGAAAAATTCCGCCGGCGCGGTAAAGATTTTGCACCGGCGCTTGTCCCTGGCGCGTGACGCCGAAACGCGTGCCGACGATGGCCGTGTGCAAGCCCCATGTCCTGGCCGTGAAAGCCGAACCGGCGACCTGCTCGAACGCATCGTCGGCGCCGAGGGCGGTTCGTGACCACAAATACTCGAAGTTCGCGAACGTGCCGCGCGATGGAAAGGATCGATTGTCGATACGATCCCAAGTGCCATTCACAAACCACTCGCCGCCGTCGAAGGGTCCCGTCGGAACCGGTGGGTCGCCGACGCGCACGCGCACGTTGCCTGCATAGCGTCGCGCGCCGCCGAACAACGCCGTGTGGCGCCAGAATTCGCGGCCACCGGCGATTGACGCGCCATATTGCTCGATGTCGATCTGCCCTTCACGATCACCTTGATCGCCGAAAACCGTCAGGTTGCGCACCACCGCGAATGCCTTGGGCACGACGATCCACTTAAGGCTCTTATCGATCGGTTTGTACAATTCCGCGAGGAAACCCTGATTCTCTCCGAGCTGGATCAGTCCCCGGAACTCGCTGCCGTATTCATCGACATTTGTCTTGAGGTAGGCGAGGCGCAGATCAATCGACGATGAGTCGCTCACGCCGGTGAAGTCCAGTCCGGTCTCGATGAACGCGGTCCCACGCTCGTCCTGCTTGACCGTCACCAGCAACCCGAGCTGCCCGTTGTCCTCGATGACTTGAAAAGTCACACGTTCGAGAAACCCGAGTGCATAGATCTGCTGGATGTCCTTCTCGAGACGTGCTTCATCGAGCGGTTCACCAAGGGCGATATGCAGTCGGTCATCGATCACCGCGTCGGAAAACCGCGATCGATTGTTCAGGTGCACGAAATGAATGACCGGTCGACCGGATACACATTGAGCGACTTGCGCGCGGTAGTCGGCATACGCCGCCGGCGAGACACCTAACGGCGCCAGTCGGTCGCGCAGCGCGTTCGCCGCCTCGTAGCCGAGCGGAATCGATTGATCGATTTTGCCGAAGTCGACCGAGGTGATGTTGTCGCCGAGATCCGGAACGATGAGCACGTCGTTTGGTGTCAGCAGCGATTCCTGGTGCTCGGTGTTGTTGACCACCATGATGCCGCTCAGCTGGCTGGTGATCGAAACGAAGTCGGTGAGTTGGGCGCGTGTCGACAACGGCGTGCCGACGTTCACCGCAATCAGAATGTCGGCGCCCATTCCCTGCACCACATTGACCGGCAGATTGTTGATGATTCCGCCGTCGACCAGCAGGTGGCCTTCGAAGTCGATCGGCGAGAACAGTCCCGGGATCGACATGCTTGCGCGCATCGCGGTTGCGAGATCGCCTTGGGCGATCACGACCGGCTTGCCGGTGACGATGTCCGCGGCGATGGCGCGGAACGGGATCGGCAGCGCATCGAAGTTTCTGGTCTGTACGCGCGTGCTTGTCACGGTCTGAAAGAAGAACTGGATCTTCTGGCCGCTGATCGCGCCGCGCGGCAACAACGAGGACCGCGCGCCGACGCCGAACTTAGGACCGAACAGCGCCAGATCGTCATCGCGTTTGCGACGAAACGGGCGCTCGGCACGAATCGTGTTGTCGGCGAAGATGTCGGTCCAGTTCAGCTGGCGAATCACCGTTTCCAGCTCCGCGGCGTTCATCCCGGTCGCGTAAAGGCCGCCAACGATCGAGCCCATGCTGGTGCCGGCGATGTAATCGATCGGAATGCGCAGATCTTCGAGCACGCGCAGCACGCCGATATGTGCAATTCCACGCGCACCACCGCCGCCAAGCACGAGGCCAATTTTCGGTCGATCGGTGACCGGCGGTTTGCATGGATCCGCTGCGTGCGCCACCACGGGGTAGACAAACGTCGCCGCGAGCCAGAGCAGCGCTGTGGTGACTCGCACAAAAGCAGCAAGGCGATGGAGCATGCCGACGTCTCCGGACGTGGTGTTACGCAGGCAAAGCGGGCGGGCGCAATCGTCGGCGAGCCTAACCGTTGCCCGTGAGTCGTTCAACGGAAGATGGCGTATCGGTGCGCCTGCTACCATGACGACCACTACGATGACGCGAGCCATAAATAAAAATGACCGGGCGCACGGATGATGTTGCGGCATCGAGCTGGTACGAAGAAAAACAATCAGCCTGGTTGTACCGCGTGCTGGCCGATGTCGAGCAGGCTCCGACTTTGGCGGAGCTCTTCAAGACGCTCGCGCACGAAGCCGACGAGCAGGCGTTGTTGTGGGCAACGAAAGTGACTGCCGATGGCGGGTCGCTGGCGGAATTCACGCCGACAATCCGCGCGCGGGTAGTCGCCGCCCTGGCGCGCCGCGTCGGTGTCAAACCGATCCGTCAGGTGCTTGCGGCGATGAAGGTGCGTGGCATGTCTGCCTATTCCAGCGCGCACCCGGGCGGCCATGTAATGCCGGCGACACTTGCAGAAGTGGGCAAGTCGCATCGCGGAGTCGGCGGAGGCAACCTGCGCGCGGCGGTGTTCGGCGCAAATGACGGGTTGATCTCCAATGCAAGCCTGATCATGGGAATCGCCGGCGCGACATCCGACACCAAAATGATTCTGCTGACGGGCGTAGCCGGCTTGCTCGCGGGCGCGTTGTCGATGGCGTCGGGTGAGTTCGTGTCGGTACGGTCGCAACGCGAACTATACGAACATCAGATTCTGCTCGAACAGAACGAACTCGACGAATATCCGGAAGAGGAAGCCGAAGAGTTGGCGCTGATCTACGCAGCGCGCGGGATGGACCTCGACGAGGCCCGCCTCGTCGCGCGCAAGATGCTCGCCGATCCCAAACACGCGCTGGACGTGCTGGCCCGAGAGGAACTCGGGCTCAACCCGGAGGATCTCGGCTCCGCATGGGGCGCCGCGGGATTTTCGTTTGTCTGTTTTGCGGTAGGCGCGCTGGTGCCGCTGTTGCCGTTTCTGCTGGGCGCCGGCGGTCTGGCCGCATCGAGCGCGCTCACCGGTGCGTCGTTGTTTGGTCTCGGCGCGACGATCAGCTTGTTCACGGGAAGGCGCGCGCTGCGCGGCGGCATGCGGATGCTCGCGGTCGGAGCCGGCGCTGCCGGACTCACGTACGTCCTCGGCTATCTGTTCGGCGTCAGCGTAAGCTGACCGATCCGCCCCCGACCGAAGTCGTTGGCGGATCGACGTCGTCTATCCAGACACCGCCGGCTCGACGACCGGCGCGTAGTACCGCTTCTCGCCCAGTGCCGCGACACGCGCCCAGAATTCGGGTCCTCCGGCTTTGCCGACTACATCGAGGTCCGCCATCTGGCGCCACAGCGTCCAGGCGTCCGGATTCAGATCTACCGCTTTGGCTAGCGCACGCAGTCCTTCTTCGCGGCGCCCCTGCACGATGAGATGCCGCCCGAGTCGAAACGTCGCGTGAGCGCGCGCGACCGGTGCAGTGAACCGTGGTGTACGGCGCCGTGCATCTTTCGCGTCGAGCACGTATTTGCTCGCGGCACCGTGGGTCACCCAATCGCGGATCGCATCGAGATAGTGACCGCGTGCGGCCATCATTTCGTCGAGTTCCGGTTTTGGTATCGCGTACGTCGTCGGATCCATTTTGCGGAACCCGTCGGTGACGCCAGCGGTTTCGGTGGGGCGCACGATGCGGCCCCGCTCATCGATCCACACCGCCTGCGGCACGTTTACCATGTTGTACAGTCGTGCAACCACATGATCGACATCGATCAGGCAGGGATAGGTCGGCTTAGCGTTCTCAATGGATGGTCGTGCGGCTTCGGCACCACGGCTTTCCAGCGCAACCGCGATCACCACGAACCCCTTCGCTCGCAACTCTTCGTACAGTGCCTGCCACACGGGCAGGTCGAGTCTGCAGCCTCACCAGGAGGCCCAGCTCGCAAGCAGCACCTTCTTGCCGCGGTGATCGGACAGGCGGTGTTTACGGCCGGTGAGATCCGGCAGTTCGAAGTCCGGTGCGTCGAGCGACTGCAATGTCTCGTTACGCGCCTGCGCAGGTTCTTCAAGAACCCAGGTGTCGAGCGATTCACTGCCTACCCAGGGGCGCTCGGTGAGGTTTGCAAATGCCGCGATATTGATTTTGTCTTCGTGGCGGAACTGCCGTTCACGTCCGCGTGGAACGGGAACACAAACCGCACCGCGGCAGAATCCTTCCGGCTTCAGCGTAAAACCGGTCACCGCTGCGAAGTGCGCCGGCGTCAGCCACAGATCCGCGCCGTCGGCGCGTTCGGACACTTCGTTGGTCGTTCCGGCGGATATGATGGTCGTCATGTTTTGTCTCCTCAGGTACCCGTGAACCGCGCGGGGCGGCGTTCCAGAAACGCAGCAACCCCCTCTTTGTGATCGTTAGACTTGAAACACTCGGCCAGCGCCTTCGTATGGCGTTGCATATGTTGCGCCACCTCGGCACCCAGGCCTTCGTAAACCATTGCCTTGATGCGGCTGTGCGAGAACGGCGATCCTTCGGCGATCTTGTGTGCGAGGCCGAGTGCGGTGGCGTGCAGCTCTTCACTCGCCACCACCTGATCGACATAGCCGATTTCGAGGGCTTCTTCGGCGGTGAGAAAGTCGCCGGTGTACAGCAGCTTCAGTGCGCGCTGTGGGCCGATGAGCCGCGGTAGCAGCCAGCTGCCGGCGCCGGTATCGGGCACGAGGCCGCGATGCACGAAGTTCCATGCAAATCGCGCCTTCGGTGACGCGATGCGGATATCACACTGCGAGCTGAACTCCGCGCCCATGCCTACCGCGGGTCCGTCGATTGCCCCAATCACGGGCTTCGGACATTCGACGATTGGCCACCAACGGCCGCGCTCTTCCGCGCTGCCGCGCAGACCGCGCTGTGCGCCGGGAATCGACGCCAGATCGGCAAGATCGGTGCCGGCGCAAAATGCGCCCGGTGTGCCGGTGATGATCAGCACCCGAGTGGAACTGTCAGCGCCGGCATATGCGACGCGTTCCATAAATTCGCCGAGCATCGCAAAAGTCATCGCGTTGCGTTTGTCGGGACGGTTGATCGTGACGATGCCGACCGCACCGTCTGTGGTGTAACGAATCAGATCACTCATGGCTGGTTTCTCGTCAGGGTCGTACGTATCGGGCTGACTACCGTAACCGAGATCGCCGCGCCGATGAAAGGCGCGGCGTTCTGCGCCGCTAAATGGTCGGCCCCCACGGGGTAAATTGCGCACTGCCGGCGGACACGCCGCCGTCCACCGGTACGATGGCGCCGTTGACGAATGACGCAATCGGCGATGCCAGAAATGCGAGCACCGCGGCCACTTCTTCAGCTTCACCCCAACGCCCGAGCGGAATATGCCGCCGCAGTTCCTCATGCACCGGCGTCTGCAGGATCGCCGTTGTCATGCCGGTGTGGATCGGACCGGGACACACGGCGTTTATACGAATCCCCTCGCGGCCGAGTTCCAGAGCGGCCGCGCGCACAAAGTTCACGACGCCGCCCTTCGCCGCGTTGTACGCCCACAACCCCGGATCACCGCCAAGGCCGGATACCGACGCCGTTACCACAATCGCCGGCGCCTGCGCTTTACGCAGCGCCGGCAGGCCGGCACGAACGCCGAGCACCACCGCGCGCAGGTTCACCGCAATCACTCGATCAAAGGTCGCCATGTCGAGCGACTCCAGCGTGCCGTTCGCCGGCAGACCGGCGTTCAACAACATCGCGTTCAGACCACCCAATGTCTGGGCGGCTTCCACCGCGCGGATGTTGGTTGTTTCCAGCGTGACGTCGCCGGCAATCCGGCGCGTGCGCACACCGTCCGAATCGATCTCCCGTAGCCACGTGAGGCCTGTTTCTTCCAGGTCAACGGCAACCACGCGGCCGCCCTGTTCCAGAATACGTTTCGCCGCGGCCCGGCCGATGCCTGAAGCTGCGCCGGTGACGATGGCCACACGTCCGTTCCAATCGCTCATGCTGTTGTTCCCCGGTGTTCGGCTGATGGTTTGTTGTGCCAGAGGATGTTGCGTTACCGGCGTGGCGCAAGGCAAACGGATCTCCCCACACTTCCACCTGCGGCGCGCAGACGGTCTAATCGACGGCCTTCGACAGGATCCAATCGTGGCTCTATTGCGTTGTCCGCTGTGTCACGCCCAGTTGCTGCCCGATGCCCATGGCGCCGCCTGCGCGCGAGGTCACACCTTCGATCGGGCACGTGAGGGCTATCTCAATCTGCTGCCGGTGCAACACAAAAGCAGCCTCAACCCCGGCGACGATGCCGCGATGGTCGCGGCCCGCACAGAGTTCCTCGAGGCGGGCTACTACGAACCGCTGCGCGCGGCGTTGGTGGACACGTTGGCGCCACTGCGCGCCGCCGAGTTGCTCGACTCCGGCTGCGGCGATGGTTGGTACACCACGGCATTGAGCGCCACCGCCGCGGCAACGGCCGCCCTCGACATCAGCAAGGACGCGATCAAGCGCGCGGCGAAGCGCGATCGGGCAATCACGTGGCTGGTGGCCCGCAGCGCGGACATTCCGTTGATGGATGCCAGTGTCGATGCGATCGCCGCGATCTTCAGCCCGGTCCATGTCGCGGAGGCGGCGCGCGTTCTGAAGGCACGGGGCAGTCTGGTAGTAGCGGCGCCCGATGAAAAACACCTGTGGGAATTGCGCGCGGCGCTGTATCCGCAGGTGCGACCGCATCAACCGCACAAGTGGCAGGCGAATCTGGCGCCGACCTTCACGCTGCTGCGCGAATCGCGCGTGCAGTTCGCGATCGACCTGCCGGACAACGCGGCCGTCAACGCGCTGTTGAAGATGACGCCGTATTACTGGCGCGCAGAGCGGCAGCGACGCGCACAGGTCGAGGCTCTGCCCGGGCTTTCGACGCAGGCCGATTTCCGCATTCTGCATTTCGTGCGTGAGGCCTGAAAGCGTCGCTGTTGCCTGAAAGCGTCGGTGTTAAATGCAGCGCCGTTGAGCTTTGCGATCTGCGTCACTTCGCGACGATCGCAACCACCGCCGCCGTCAACCGCGCAATGCACACCAGGCGACCATCCTCGCCGCGGATCTCGATGCCCCAGACCTGCGACGTGCGGCCGAGGTGAATCGGCCGGGCGACTCCGGTAACGATACCGTCGCGCACGCCGCGTACGTGGTTCGCGTTGACCTCGAGGCCCACACAATAGAACGCCTTCTGGTCCACACAGCACATCGCCGCCGCACTGCCCAGCGTTTCCGCCAATACCACCGACGCGCCGCCGTGCAACAAGCCCAGCGGTTGCCGGGTCCTCTCATCTATCGGCATTGTCCCGCTAAGTGAGTCCTCACCCGCTGCGGTGATTCGGATGCCGAGCGCCGCCACTGCGGTCGCTTCGTGAAGACGATTCAGCTGTGCGAGATCGGGCGGTTCGAACCAGACGCTCACGCGTCACCTGGGCGTTGTGAGGGTTCGGGATTCATCAATGCATCGCGGCTGAAGCCGGCCAGGCGCTTGTAGCGCTCGGCAATTTCCTTCAGCTCCCCGGCGCTGAAATGATCGTGGATGTCGTCGAAGCCGTCCGGGCAACGTTCTTCGACCATCTGCAGCACCCGCTCCGGTCCGGTCTCGCGGTTGTCGAGCGTGAGTTTTGCGGTCGGTTCCAAGCGCTCGCGTTCATAGGCAAGCAGGCCGTGCTCGACCGATGCGCTCGACTGAATCGCATGGGCCAGCGCCATGCCGTCGAGGATGCCTTGGGAGGCGCCGTTGGAGCCATTGGGGCGCATCGCATGCGCGGCGTCGCCGAGCAGCGTGACGCGACCGAACGTCCAATGCGGCACCGGTGTGCGATCGACCATCGGAAATTCGTAGATGCGCTCGGTTGCCGCGAACAGCGCCGGCACATCGAGCCAGTCGAAGTGCCAGTCGGCGAATGCACCCACAAAATCCGCCGGATCGCCGCTACGGTTCCAGTCGGCGCGGTTGGGCGGCAGCGAACCGGGAATCCGCCGTTCGGCAACCCAGTTCAACTCGGCGCGGCCGCGCCTTCGCGCGGGTTCCGAAATCGGATAGATCACGGCCTTCAAGTCGTTATGGCCGACCATCATGCAGGAGCGCCCGTCGAACACCGGCTGCCACTCGACCACGCCACGCCAGAGCATCTGTCCCGAGTACACCGGATTGCCCTCCTCCGGATACAGCGCGGCGCGGACGTTCGACATCAAACCATCCGCGCCGATCAGGAATCCGCCGCGTCGACTGGGTTGCGCGAGCCCCGTTTTTCGGTTCTTAAAGTGAGCGATCACTCCGTGTTCTTCTTGCTGAAACGCTGACAGCGCGTGTCCAGCGACCACCGCGTCCTCGCCGAGCCGCGCGCGCACCGCGTCGAGCAGTACCTGCTGCAGGGCACCGCGATGTATCGAGTACTGCGGCCACGCATAACCCGCTTCGAGCCCGCGCGCCTCGGTCCAGATCTCACGGCCGTGCTTCGAGTGAAAACGCAGCGTGCTCGTTTGAATTGCGGTGGCTTCCAGCGCGTCCTTGAGACCGAGCGCCCACAGCGCCTTGACCGAGTGCGGCAGCAGATTGATGCCGACGCCGAGCGGACGAATCTCGTCGACCG
>Ga0209254_10000146_pt1 | contig 48100 bp, 46 predicted proteins | sample FrelakmetDIP11DI_FD_187148 | JGI IMG/M metagenome (GOLD analysis project Ga0209254, IMG submission 187148) | Freshwater lake sediment microbial communities from the University of Notre Dame, USA, for methane emissions studies - DIP11 DI (SPAdes)... | ecosystem: Environmental > Aquatic >...
CATTGAATATCAATGGCAGGCGGCGCTGTTCGCCGCGGTGGGCTATGCCTTCGGTGCCTCCTTTGCTGCTCTTTTCGCGCAGCTGGGCGGCGGTATCTATACCAAGGCGGCCGACGTAGGCGCGGACCTCGTGGGTAAATTGGAGGCGGGCATCCCTGAGGACAGCCCCAAGAACCCGGCGGTCATCGCGGACCTGGTCGGGGACAATGTGGGCGATTGCGCTGGTCGTGGCGCGGACCTCTTCGAGTCCACCGCCGCGGAGAACATCGGCGCCATGATCCTAGGGTTCTCCGTCTACGCCCTCACCGGCCAGATCGGGTTCCTGTTCTTCCCCCTCGTTGTGCGTGCCTTCGGTCTGCTCGCAGGCCTCGTCGGCATCATGGCGGTTGGATTGAGGAGCGAGGACGAGAGCCCCATGAAGGCCCTGAACCGCGGATACTACGTTACCGCGGCGATCGCCATCGCCTTCTTCGGATTATCAGCCTGGGCCTTGCTGGGAGAGACCTGGTATTACTTCTTGGCCTGCGGCATCGTCGGAGTGGTCCTGAGCGTGGTCATCGTCTACATAACCCAGTACTACACTTCCGGCGAGTACCGTCCAGTCAAGGACATCGCCAAAGCCTCCGAGACCGGTCCGGCCACCAACATCATCACCGGCTTCTCCATTGGCTTGGAGACGACGGCCATGCCGATCATCGCCATCGCCATCTCTCTGCTCGTGTCCTACTTCCTGGGGCAGCAGGCCGCGCCGGAGGAGAGCATGGCCTTCACCTATGGCCTCTATGGTACCGCGGTCGCCACCATGGGAATGCTGGCCACCTGCGCCTTCATATTGGCCGAGGACACCTTCGGGCCTATAACGGACAACGCGGGCGGAATAGTCGAGATGTCGGAGCAGCCTGAGGAGATACGGCACAGGACCGACAAGCTGGATTCCGTCGGCAACACCACCAAGGCCTTGACCAAGGGATATGCCATGGGCTCCGCGGCATTGGCTGCATATCTGCTCTTCGGCGCTTACTTCGACAAGGTCGCAGAGATCGTTGGACGTCCGCCCGAGGAAGTGTTCATGGTCGACATAGCCAACCCGCCGGTGTTCGTGGGCGCGATGATCGGTGCCATGCTGGTGTTCCTGTTCGCCTCTCTGGCCATCAGGGCCGTGGGAAAAGCTGCAGGCGACATGATCAACGAGGTGCGCCGCCAGTTCCGTGAGAATCCCAACATCCTTAACGGGAACGACAAGCCGGACTATGCGCGTTGTGTGGACATCTCCACCAAGGGAGCCCTGAGGGCCATGATCCTTCCGGGCATCCTGCCCGTGGTGGTCCCAGTCGCCTTGGGCCTGATCATGCGCTACGCCTATGCCGACCAATGGGATGTCGCCTACCAGTCCGTGGGGGCGTTGCTCATGGTGGGCACCATCACCGGCGTGCTCATGGCCTTGGTCCTGAACAACGGCGGGGGAGCCTGGGACAACGCCAAGAAGTACATCGAGGCCAAGGGCCAGAAGAAGACCGCCGTGCATGCGGCCGCGGTCGTCGGCGACACCGTGGGAGATCCATTCAAGGACACCGCAGGGCCATCCCTGCACGTGCTGGTGAAGCTGCTCGCCACCATCACCTTGGTGTTCGCCACGCTCTTCGTGGTCGCGCCGCCATAGGCCTCAGAAAACGTTGGGAAACCTTTTCCATTCCTTTCATTTTTATTGCATCCAGCGCTTAAGGTCGCTGATGCCCCCAGAGTCAATCTTTATATAAGGGTTCAAATATGCCAGAGTCATCTAGAGGGTAACCTATGTACCTGTTAGCCCAGCGAGAGAAGGTCGTTCGCATCCCCCCCGATCGCCTGGCCGAGGACCTTGACGCCATTGTCTTCGAGTTGGCCAAGGAGTCATTAGAGGGTAAGGTTGAGGGATCGGACTCCCTCACGGTCCTGATCCGCAACATCAAACGCGAAGGCCCCGGACGCATCGTGCACGGAGATGGCGCGGTCTATCAGAAAGTAATGTTCGAATCGCTCATCTTCCGTCCCGTCCTCCAGGAGATAGTGGAAGGAACCGTGGTCGAGGTCCTTAAGTTCGGAGCGTTCGTGCGCTTCGGTCCCTTGGATGGCCTCCTGCACATCTCCCAGATAATGGACGACCGCATCGACGTTGACGACACCAACCAGCGGCTCATGGGCAAGGACACCAAGCGAGATCTGAGGGTCGGCGACAGGGTCCGGGCCAGGATAGTCGCGCTGAGCATCAACGAGCGCAACCCTCGTGAGAGCAAGATCGGCCTGACCATGAGGCAGTCGGGCTTGGGCAAGTTCGAATGGATGGAAGAGGACCGCAAGAAGAAGGGGGAGAAGGAGAAAGGAGGCGCGGCATGAAGATACAGAAGGCCTGCAAGCACTGCTCCTACATATCCGAGGAGGACACCTGCCCCCTATGCGGAAACCAGACCTCGAAGGATTGGCAGGGATATGTAATCATCCTCGATCATTCGAAGTCAGAGATCGCCAAGAGGATGGGCATCAATGTCAACGGGAAGTTCGCGCTCCGCGTGCGCTGAGATGCGAGTGCCGCGGAAGGGTTGGATATTGCCAGAGGAACTAAGGGGACAGCTGACCATGCCTTTCGGGAACCTGTTGAGCGAGAAGGAAGCGGTGGCGCAGCTTCGCTCAGGTGAAAGGTCCGTCACCGTTGGGGACGTGGTCTCGCTCAGCATGCTAGAGAACGGCGTACAGCCGGACCTGATGGTCTATGACCTGAGGAACGAGCGCCAGAGCATGGATAGGCTGGCTAGGAGCATCCTCTCCCTGGAGGGGAAGAGCATGAATGTCAAGAACCCCGCCGGGCGGATAACGCCTGGCCTGGTACGCGCCATCGAGAAGGCCTTGGCCTCGGAGGAGAAGGTCAAGATGATGGTGGAGGGCGAAGAGGACCTTGCCTCCCTCGTGATCGCCGCCCTCGCGCCCGACGGAACGCAGCTGATGTACGGGCTGCCGAAGAAGGGCATCGTATTCGTTCGAGTGAACGGACAGGTCCGTCAAAAGGCAAGAGAACTGATCGACGCGATGGAGGAATGCAATTGAAGGTGCAGATCGAGAGCAAGAGAGAGAACCCGCTCCTGGAGAGGACCGAGGTGCAGTTCTCGGCGGAACACGCCGGGGAGCCTACGCCCACCCGCGATGCCGTTAGGACGGCCATCGCCAGCGTGCTAGGGGCGCCGAAGGAGCGCGTCATAATCGATAACATGGAGACCGAATACGGCAAGGGCGTGAGCGTGGGCTACGCCAAGGCATATGCCAGCAATGAGGCGTTGCAGAAGACCGAGCGACGTTACATCCTGGTCCGCCATGGCCTAGCCGAGAAGAAGACCAAGGCGAAGGCGGCCGTCAAGCCCCGCGCCGCTCCCAAGGCGAAGTGAGGTGATGATACATGGCTGACAAGAAGGAAAAGGGCGGAGCGAAGGTCAAGACCCTGCGAGTGAGCAAGAAGGACTTCTACGTCGCCGGCGAGAATGGCAAGCTGGAACGTAAGAAGAGGCACTGCCCCAAATGCGGCCCCGGCGTGTTCTTGGCCGAGCATCCTAACCGCAACGCCTGCGGCAAGTGCGGCTACACCGAGTTCAAGAAGAAGTGAGCTTGGCTTGCAAACCCCTTGAAAAACCCTTACCTCGCCTAATATCTGGTTCCATATCAGCTCTTCTGTCGGTAGAACCTCGAGAGCAGGGCTCCGGTCACGCTGCCCGAGAGGCCCATCTTGAACCCCACGGGCAATGAATATGCCACCGTCATGAAGATTTCCTCGTTCCCAGGGAATTCATAGCCGAAAACCCAGATAATGAATGCCGCCACCAGCGATAGGCCCATGGCCAATGGGATGCCCAGTACGGTCCCGAGGACCACCCCACCTAGGCCGGCCTGGCCTTCCCATGCGATCAGGCTAACGAGGCCCGCCACCGTGGCGCTGATCAGCAGGTAGGTCAATGGGTCGCCCATCCATTCCATGTATAGCTGGTCGGGGAATACGGCGGCCACCATTATGCCCGCCATGGCTCCACCGGCCAATGGTATGACGCTCCGGCTGTTGAAGGTCTTGAGCCTCTTCCAGTATATGAATACGAAGAGCGACAGAGATTGAAGAATGAGAACTATGCCGAACACCGTCCATAGTTCCTTTGAGCCGGAAAGGTCGCGCGTGTTGTCCACGATCAGCAACCTGTTCGTATCATACCCCAGGACCATCCAGCCGCCGGCATCTGTCTGGAGCGATGGTGCCCCCCCTCCGATTGGGCTATCCCATTTCGCCACCACCATCCCGGTCACATGGGCCGATATGCTCCCAGGGGATGACGTGAAGAGCTCCTCCGTGACGCTCGGAAAGACATAATCCTCAAGTCCTTCCACTGTCAGGAACTCCTCGAACCCTCCTTGGCCTCCCATTTCCCAACGATAGATGGAATCCTCGAGCTGTAGGTATACCGGAGCAAGGTCCCCATGCAGGCGGAGATTGTGCCCGATGCCGGATGGGAATCCTCCCAGGGCTACGCTGGCCAGCGAGGGGATCGAATGGATGGCGATCTTGCATCCGCTCCCGTCGCGATAAAGGGTGGCCATCCTGCTCCCCGAGGAGCTGAACTCGATCTCCAGCACCTCTCCAGGAAGATGGATGAAGCCGAGCGGCGAGGTGCCAGATCTATCGAAAATTGCGACTGTGGAATTATCGAAGGCCAAGGCGATATAATATGTGTTATCAGAATGGGCAACATCGGTGACGTTCGCCTGGAATGGCCAATGCAATGCCTCGCTCCCCCTCCTCAGAGCGCTCAGGCCCACCAAGGCCTTGGCGGTCGCATTCTCCGTCAATACAAAGATCCTGTCCGGACTTTGGCCGACCTGGGTGCCTCGTTCGGACATGGCGATCAGGATTGGGGTACCGTTCAAGGACCTGCTCCACTCCATCTGCGTCCTCTCGCTCCGGAACAGGATAACGCTGTCGTTGGCCAACGACACGGCAAGGGCATCTGACTGTAGTCCCACCTCGATCGATGTCGGCATGGACCCGGTCGAGTAGGTGTTGCTTGCCGATCCAGCGATTCTTGTCACCCGCTGCCCCTCGAAGACATAAACGAACCCCATGGCCGAACGGTCCACGTCTCGAATATCATTACTGAACACGATTTGGTCCGAGGGCATTTCAGCGGTCGAGCCGCTGCTTATGTACAGACCGAAGGCTACATCGATGAGGACGAAGGCGATGACCAGAATCGCGATCCGTAACGCCTTTCTTCTGCGGAAGGCACGTCTGAGGCTGGCCATTTTTCTCCTAATACTGGAGCGACGGAACGCTATATATTTCGATTGCCGGCCAATAAGGGCTGGTTTCCCGATGGATAATGGGACCAGATCTAGGCGTGCTCAAATCGATGCCTCCGGTAACGGATGTAAAATCTTTCCCAATAGCATGCCGACGGTGCCCCCTACCATTCCCATCTCGAAGCCGGAAGCGATGCTGAAGGACAAGGTGCTCAGCAACTCCCCGGGGCTGGGAAAGGGATATCCAGTAATCGAGGGCAAGAACGCGACCCCCAGCCCGAACAAGATGCCCAGGAACATCCCGATGAATGCCCCGATGGCGATGGAGAGGGCACCGGTTCTCATATTCCATGTGAGCAGGCTTATGATAGCGGCGATGGCCCCACCAATAATCAGGCCGATGAGATCGAGGCCGAACAATTTTACCATAGGAACGCCAGGTAAAGAGCCGGCAACGATCATCCCGACCAGTGCGCCGGCGGAGAGGGCTATCGTCACCATGCACTTTGACCTGGCCTCCTTCCTCCGAAGAAGAAGGTACGTCACCAGAGCCGCCTCCAACATCAGGGCCGCCCCGAAAACGAGCCAATACCTAGAAGGAACATCAACAGCCTGGTAGGCCTCCATAAGTAAGAGCGCGATGTTCGAGACTACCATGATGGAGACAAAGATGATTAGAACCATGCTTCGATGGCGGCTCATCCATAGGTCGAATCTCACATCTTCCCCTATCGATACAAATTGCGTTTTAATGTCTTAAATCAAGCGAGAGCCGAGGCAGAGCTGACGGATCCGCTCGAATGATAAGGTTTATCCATAAGTCGACTCATGCCCCCGTTCGCGGGCCCGTAGTGTAGCTTGGATATCACAGGGGCCTCCGGCCGTCCCTCGGGACGGGAGAGAGCCTCAGACCCGAGTTCGAAATCCCATTACGGGACGAATATCTCGGCGGGCCCGCCATTCACTGTCATCATGCATGACCCTTCCAGATGCACGAAACGATGATTGCATCCATGAGCCATGCGATGCCATGATGGAGGGCGACGACGTCCTCCGGCATTTCGTTGCAAAGCGCTACGCTTGGGATGATGCCCTCCTGCACAACCTTTTAATCGAGGTCGGAGCAATCAGCGCGTATGCATCTGACCTTGGACGAGGAAAGCACATTGGCGGGTGAGCGCGGGCACGGCCCACAACGGGCCATGGAGCTCCTGGTGGCCTTGGGTCGCATATATGATGCTGAAAGACTTGCACCCATCACCTCCGCGCACCTGTCCGGGGTCTCATACAAGACCATCGGCGATGGCGGTCTGGATTTCCTCGAGGAGATGTCAGCGGATGCCAAGGTCTGCGTTCCGACCACCCTCAATCCAGCAGGCATGGATCTGGAACGCTGGAGGGAGATGGGGGTGGACCAGGCCTTCGCCCGGAAGCAGACCTCCATAATCAACGCCTACGGCCGGATGGGTGTCCAGACCAACTGCACCTGTACCCCATACATCACCGGTAACGCGCCTAGACTGGGGGAGACAGTGGCCTGGGCCGAATCATCGGCCCTCTCCTACGTCAACTCCGTCATGGGCGCGAGGACCAACCGAGAAGGGGGACCAGGGGCGCTCGCCGCCGCGATCCTTGGCAAGACCCCGCTATATGGTCTGCACATGGAGGAGAACCGCCGCGCCACGGTGGTGATCGAGGCGGAAATCAGCGATGACATCACGGACTTCTCGCTACTTGGACATGCCGTGGGGCAGAAGATCGGTGCCGCGGTCCCCTACTTCCGGGGCATACGCCCGGACTGCAACGGCCTCAAGACCATGGCTGCGGCCATGGCTGCGGCCGGTTCCGTGGCCATGTTCCATGTCGAAGGTCTGACGCCTGAGGCAGGAAGGCAGCAGCTGGGAGGATTGGAGCGCATTCAGATGGGTAAGGGGGACATAAAGAGGGCGAAGGACTCGCTCACCACTGGAAAGGACCCCGATCTCATCGCGCTAGGATGCCCCCACTTATCTCAGATGGAGATGAAGATGCTCGCTTCCCTATTGGACGGGAAGAAGAAGCGATCTGACGCTCCGGAGGTCTGGTTCTGCACATCACGCACGGTCAGGGCCTGGTGCCCCAAGGAATCACAGGTGCTCGAGAGGTTCGGGAAGGTGGTCTGCGATACGTGCATGATCGTAGCCCCCATCGAAGGAAATCACAAGTGCACGGCGACGAACTCGGCCAAGGCCTGCACATATCTGCCGTCTTTGTGCTCCCAGAAGGTCGTGTGCGGGTCCTATGCGGAATTGCTGGAGCGGATAGCATGATACTCAAAGGGCGACCGATCTCCAAGGGCAAAGGGAGGGGCGAGGTCCTATTGCTGGACGAAACCTTCAGCTTCTTGGGAGGGGTCGATCCCAGGACGGGCGAGTTGAGCAGCACCACAGGTTTGCTTGGAGCGAATCTCAAAGACCGGGTTTTCGCCTTCCGAATGGGGAAGGGGAGCACGGTCGGTTCCTACACCTTGCTCCAGCTCAAGAAGGAGGGCAACCTTCCCGCCGCGATCATCAATAACAGGGCGGAGACCATCGTGGCCACGGGCGCCGTCATGGCGTCAGTGCCCATGGTCGACTCCATCGACCTGGCCCTGCTGCATCCAGGGGACGAGGTGGCGGTGGACGGGGAGGCGGGAACGGTCGACCTTTTCAACGTCAAGGAGTCGAGGGTGGTGACCAGCGTGCTCACCAACCAGGGACGGATTCTGGCGTTGAAGCGGAGCGAGAAGGTGTCCTCCTGCCAGAACATGTGGGCTGGGGTGAGCGGCTACATCGAGCCAGGGGAGACGCCTTTGCAGACGGCGATGAAGGAGGTCGAGGAGGAGACCTCGGTCCATGGATGCCGGCCGATCAGGCAAGCCGACCCCATTCTGGTCCGCCAGTCGGATATGGTCTGGGTCATCCATCCCTTCCTCATGGAATGCCCGACCGAGTCTATCACCATCGATTGGGAGCATACCGAGTACAGATGGATCTCCCCATCACAGGTCGACGAGCACGTGACCGTTCCGGGCTTCCGGCGTGTCCTACGCTCTTTGGGCCTCTGATCAGATAGTGGAGTCCACTTCCTTCTCCAGCAGATTCAGCTCATGGGGGTCCAGCGTGGATGGGTTAAGGACCAGCATCAGGATGGAGCGGTTGATGGCCACCTGATCCCGCAGGGACTGCACCAGCCTGAGCACGGTGAGGAAGTTGTTATTGGTGATCAGGTACTCCAATCCATCTAGGAGGATCACTCCTCCTTCCGACTGGCCCAGGAACTGCTCCAGGGAGACGGAGAGCTTCTCCAGATCCTTGGGGCGTATGCTGGATTCCTTTCCCACGTTGCTCAGCCACAAGATGGGCGTCTCTCCCAGATTGTGCTTGGCCTTGATCTTGAGCGGGTAGTTGCGCGTGACGCAGAAGCCCTTCATGCCTTTGGACATAGCCTTCTCGAACAGCAGGTAGGAACGCTCGGACTTCTCCTCCTTTATTAGGTAGGTAAAGGACCGCTCCAGCTCTATCCCCTCCGCAGTGGCGGGCTTTGCCGGCTCGGGCCGGTCCTCATCTTCGACCACGGACTCGATGCTCACCTTCGCCCCGCAGTTCGAGCAGGATAGCTTGTCCGGTGGAACGAGCAAGCCGCAGCTCTCGCATTTCACCGGGGTCTCGAAACCGTCGTGGGAGACATAGGCCACGATCTCGTCCACGGTCTTCTCGCCCATGCCCTTCACCTTGCGCAGGTCTTCTTTCGAGGCCACCTTGATCTTGTCCAGGGAATCATAACCCGCATCGTAGAGCATATCCGCCTTGACCTGGTTCATGCGCGGCACGCGCAGGAGATAGGGGACCAGGCTCTCCTTGGGCATGGCCGTTGACGCCTTGTGGACCTCCACGGATGCGGCAGGGACCTCCTTGCGCTCAAGGTAATGCGCGATCTTCTTGGCGTCCGCCTTGGGAAGGCCAGGGACGTTGTTGAGCTGCTCCTCGCTCATCGGCTTCAGGTCGGATAATCTCCTTCTCCCCGATTCGATAAGCGCAAGCGCCCCTTCTTGAGAGAGGCCGGTGATCACCAGCAACTCGTCGAGCGCCTCCTTGAAGTGCAATGAGGTCAGGCCGACATGGAGCTTCTCCCCTTCCACCTCCCATGAAGCCGTATGGTCGCCCTTGACGGTCTCCACGAACTCCAGCTGGCGGCAGCGCGTCTCGGACATGATGTGCTCGCGCCAGACCTTGAAGTACTCCACCAGCTTGGCGGGGGCTTGGACCTCCGCTCGGACATACTCCTCCACGTTGAGCTTGACGTCCTTGCGCGTCTGCTGGATGCGGCGGATGAGTTCGCGCGCGAAACCTTCCGCCTCGATCTCCTGGGTAATCTCGAAGTCCATGTACAGGTCGCCGCTGGAGAACTGAACTCCCACGACGTTCGCAGGCAGTGAGCTCTTGAAAGTGACCATGTTGGGCTCGATCTTGATCATCTGCCCCTCTATTCCCAAGGAGTACGAGCCCTTCTCGATGCAATCGCGGATCTGCTTTGCAGGCCGGGATTTGAGAAGGACGGCGATCTTGGAGCTCCATTGGCGATAGACCTTGCCGATGGCGTTGGGGTTGGGCTCGGCGGTGAGGACCACCTCCGCCCATTCCTGGCCAGGGGGCACGTACTCGATGAGTTTGACGTTGGCTTGGGAGTGGATGACCGACTCCAGCTGCTTCATGACCTCCATGGAGTCGTTGTTCGCCGCCCGCACCACCACCCGCTTCATGGGCCAGCGTAGCTTGATGTTGCGCGCCTGCCGCTCCTTGGTGACGAGGTTCACCAGTTCCTGCACCGTGGCCATGCTCTGCTCCAGACGCTCGTCCAGCTTGGTCGTGTCGGCCACGGGCCAATCCAGCATGTGCACGCTCTCCAGTCCGCCCTCGATGTGCTGGAATATCTCCTCTGCCAGGTGCGGGCAGAACGGCGCTAGTACCCTGGTAAGGCTGGCAAGGGACTCGTGCAGGACCTTGTAGGCGGCCAGCTTGTCCAGGTCGCCCTTCTCGGACCACATGCGGTCGCGTATCAGGCGGACGTACCAGCGGGACAGGTCCTCCAGGATGAAGTCCTCCATGATGCGGCAGGCCTTGTGCAATTCGTATGAGTTGAGGTGCTTGGCCACCTCGTTCTTCATCTTCTCCGTCCGGGAGATCATCCAGCGGTCCTCTGGTCGCATCGACGGCCTGATGGACTCGAGACTGACCGCCTCCGGGTCGAAGGCATCGATGCTCATGTAGGTGGTCGCGAAGTTCACCACGTTCCACAGGATGTTCAGCGTCTTCCTGGCATTCTTCACGCCCTCCCATTGGAACGAGGTGTCCTCCCAAGGGGCGTTAGTGCGCATGAAGTAGAAGCGCAGGGCGTCCGCGCCGTAATCCTTGATTACCTTTTCGGGCTCGATGACGTTCCCTCGGGACTTGGACATCGGTTGCCCGTTGGGATCCAGGATCCATCCGTGCATGAGGACCGCCTCGTACGGTGCACGGTCGAAGGCGATGCATCCCGCGGCCAGCTGGGAGTAGAACCATCCCCGCGTCTGGTCATGGGCCTCGGTGATCCACTTGCAGGGCCACCACTTGTCGAACTCCGCCCTAGATTTGGGGAACCCGAGCTGGGCCCAGCTGGCCACGCCCGAATCGAACCATACGTCCAGGACGTCAGGGACCCGCTTCATCTGCTTGCCGCAATGGGGGCATTTGAACGTCACCGCGTCGATCCACGGCCGATGCAGCTCCATGTCCTTGCGGTACCCGTCCCCATGTTCCAGTTCTGTGGTGGAGCCGACCACCTTGGTCTCTCCGCATTGGCAGGACCAGACCGGGAGCGGGATGCCCCAGTACCTTTGCCGGGAGATGCACCAGTCTCGTGCATGCACAGTCCAATCGTATTCCCTGGAGGAGCCGGCCCAATCGGGCGTCCAACGGATCTTGTCTATCTCCTCCAGCATGAGGTTCTTGATCTGGGTGATCTTGAGGAACCACTGGGTGGTGTTACGGTAGATGATGCCGGAATCGCAGCGCCAGCAATGCCCGTAACGGTGCACGAGGGTGCCGATGGAATACATGAGCTGGCGCTCCTTCAGCTCCTCGATGATGTGCTTGTTGGCCTCCTTCACGGACATCCCCGCATATCGGGGAGGGAGGTCCTTGGTGAAACGACCTGTCTCATCAACAGGGCAGAACGGCTCCAGACCGAACTCCTTGCCGATCTCGAAGTCCTCGGGGCCGTGCCCGGGGGCGATGTGCACCAGGCCCGTGTTCTCTGCGGCGACCGTGCTAGAAGGGATGATGCGATGCACCCATTTTCCGGTCGCCTGGCGCTGGTACTCTATATCGTTCAGGAACGGGGTCATGTATTCCATGCCGATGAGGTCGTCCCCCTCGATGAGGTCCATGACCTCATAGCCATCATAGCCTCCCAGCTCGCCGATCTGCTCCACCAGGGACTCGAGGACGATCACGATCTCGCGGCCCCCTGCTCCGGTGTATCGGACCTTGGCATAGCGGAAGTCCGGGTGCGCCGCCACGGCAAGATTCCCTGGTAACGTCCAAGGGGTCGTGGTCCAGATGAGCAGGTTGGTCGATTCCTCTTCCTTCAGGGGGAATCGGACGTAGATCGAGGGATCCTTCTCGTCCCGGTACTCGATTTCCGCCTCTGCCAAGGCGGTCTCGCATCGAGGGCACCAGGACAGCACGCGGTTGGACGGGGCCAGCAGGCCCTTGTCATAAGCCCTCTTCAGGGTCCACCAGGCCGCTTCCACGTACTGGCTGCTGATGGTGAGGTAGGGAGTGTCCCAGTCCATCCAGATTCCGAGCTCCTTGAACTGCTCGGTCATGCGCTTCTGGAAATCCATGGCAAAGGACTTGCAGGTGGATACGAAACGGTCGATGCCGTACTCCTCGATCTCCTTCTTGGTCTTGACGCCGATGCTCTGCTCCACCTTGACCTCGATGGGCAGCCCGTGCATGTCATATCCTGGCTGATCGCGGACGTTGTAGCGCTGCATCCGCCTGTAACGGATGTAGGTGTCCTTGAGCGTCTTGTTCCAGGACGTTCCAAGATGGATGGAACCGGTGGTGTAGGGCGGCCCATCAACGAAATAATATTCGGGGCCGCTCGCCCTCAGCTCCTTGGTCTTCTTGTAAGCGTTGGTCTCGATCCAATATTCACGAACCCTTTTCTCGAGCTCGGCGGGGTTATAGTTGGCCTGGACCTGCTTTATCATCGCAGTCACTGGTGGCCTATATACGACACCCCATTTAAAAGACACTGGTCCTGGCTTGCATTTTTCGATATGTGCGCTAGAACATGTCCAGTGAGCGCTGCGCCCCTTCCGCGGGCGCTCTCGCCTCCTTTCCGGAGGACATGCGCTTCAAGGCCCCGTCCACCCTGGCCTCCGAGAAATCATACTGGTCATGCAGCATGGACAACACCTTCCCCCGGTCCGGCGCGCGCCACTGCAGCTGGTAGTCACCCATGACCTCGTACCTCAGGAAGATGTCCCTTATCTCCTGGTGATGCTCGATCTCCACCTGCAACACCTCCATGACCCTTTCCAGGGACCCGTGCTCCTGCATGAGCTTGAGGCCCTTCTTCGGGCCTATTCCCATAACCCCTTCGTTGAAGTCCGTGCCCATGAGAAGGCATAGGTCGACGAGCTGCTCCCTGGTCAGATGGGTCTGGTCCAAGACCTTCTCCAGGTATATGATCTCCACTGGGACCTCCTTGCTCTGCTCCTTTCCCGGGTTGCGGCGTCTCCCGGTGATGGTCAGGTTCCTGACCAGGCGAGGCGCCCCGAAGAGCAGGGAATCGAAGTCCTGTGAGGACGCGGCCCAAACGTCACCTTTGATGGCCATGTACGAAGCCTGAGCCTCGCCCTCCTCGGACGCCTGCACCACAGGGATGCCAAGGTGGGAGAGGAGTATGCGCGAGCTCTCCACGATCTCGTTGGTTATGCGCGAGGATTGCGTGGCCTTGCTGAAGGCCTTATGGTAATCTCCCTTCTCCACCGCTTCCTCCCACTCTCGCCTGGCCTTGGCCCTCCTCTCACCGCGTTCAATGATGGTCCGGGCCTTGAGCTTGTGCGGCGTGCCGTCGAAGACATAGACGGGCTTGATGCCAATCTCCATGAAGTTGGCGTTGCGGTAAAGGAGACCGGCGAGATGGGAGGTCACCCTTCCCCTCTGATCCATGAGCGGTTTCCCGTCAGGTTGACGGATGACGCTGAGGAACTGGTAGATGGCATTGTAGGCGTCGATGGCCATGGTGCGGCCGGCGAAGTCCTCCAGCTCCACCTGCTCCGCGCTGACTATATCCGATAGGTTGACTCCCATTCTCCTCGTCCTCGAGATGCTTGGCGACCTGAATTAATCTTTCCCCCGGCGGGTTTTATCTACCATGGACCGAATGCAATCAACATGTACGAGCACGGCTTCAAGGGGACAAAGCCGGTGGAGGAGGGGAAGGAGTACACCGTGACCATCACGGACATCGGCTCCCAAGGGGATGGCGTGGCCAAGCTGGACGGGTTCATCATCTTCGTGCCGGACACCAAGGTCGGGCAAACCGTCAAGGTGAAGGTCGCGAGGGTGATGAAGAAGTCCGCCTTCGCGCGAGTGGTTCCCTGATCACTGCTCGCTGGTGGTGGGCAGGTAGAACATGACTATGGCGACGCCGATCCAGGTCAGCAAGGGTATGATGAGGCACACCCCAGCGTCGAGGACGAGGGCGGCGATGAGGAAGAGCAGTGGAAAGACCACTGTCAGCATGATGACCATCTTGTCGCTTGTGAACTCCATTTAGCCACTCGATGCGGAATATGGAGGGTCGTTTATGAAGCTTTGCCATGCAAGTCCGCGCCAGGAGGCCTAGGCTCGATCGAAGCGCTTCCACGAAGCTATCTCGGTGGCCATGTCCTCAGCCCCGAAGAGGGCGTTGCCAGCGGCCAAGACCGTGGCCCCGGCCTCTACGGCCCTCCTGCCAGTGGCCGAATTGATGCCCCCATCCACCTCGATCTCCACATCCAGGCCTTCGCGCTCGACCACCTCCCTCGCCTCCTTGATTTTTGGCAGGCATTCGCTCATGAAGGCCTGTCCGCCAAAGCCTGGGTTCACGGTCATGACGAGCAACAGGTCGACCTTGTCCAGATAGGGTATCGCCTGGGAGAGAGGGGTACCAGGGTTGATGGATATCCCCGCCTTCTTCCCCAAGGCGCGAATGTGCTCCAGCGTCTCTCCGACCCTTTCGCTCGCCTCCAGGTGGATGGTGATGTAGTCCGCCCCGGCCATGGCGAAGGCTTGCACGAAGTTCTCTGGTCGGACGATCATGAGGTGGACGTCGAATGGTATCCTTGTATAGGGGCGAAGATGCCTCACCACGCCTGGACCGATGGTGATGTTGGGCACGAAAACGCCATCCATGACATCGACATGCACCCAGTCCGCGCCTGCCCGTTCCACTCGGCGCAACTCCTCGCCCAGGGTCCCGAAGTTGGCGGAAAGGATGGAGGGAGCTACCTTGACCATCTGGCTCCGTCATCGCATCCGGCCTTTATCTTATTTTGCCATCAGGGTCGCCCATGCCCCGGTCCTGCTGGCGATCAATGCAGCCATCTCCAAGTCCCTGAACGCGTTCTCCGAGCCGTCGATGCCTACCAAGCCCCTCTCGACCTTCGTCGTCGCATTGACCCTTGATTTCTTATGATCGCGACCTGTTTGCAATGTCGTCATTGGAGCAGGAAATCTTTTATCAGCTCTGGCCGATTGCAGGTCCATGGCGGAGAGAAAGAGCACCATGCGTGATGGTGATGCCTGCCAGGTGAAAGGCTGCTCCAACGAGGCGAACCGTTCGGTATCGGGAGAGAACGCGCGGGAGGCCAAGCTGGATGTGGAGGAAGGATTGAAGCGAGCGCACCTGTGCAAGGACCATTATAAGCAATACAAGAAAGCCACCAAGCAGGACCGGGTGTTGGACACCCTGGGTCGCTGAGCTCTTTCGGGACCGGCGCTCAGGATTATATACAGACAACAGAATCGGCGCCAGAATGAAGGCCTCCACCGTCCAAATGCTATCCAGCGCTGCGCTGTCCGCGTCCGCGCTGCTGATTCCCAACCTAGCAAGGGACGATTTTGGAGCGGGGACCTGGGAGATAGGAGTCCTGGTGGCTGCCAACAGCGCAGCGGTATTCGCATCTTCCTACGTCTTCGGGAGGTTCTCCGACGTCCACGGCAGGAGGAGAATACTGGAGATAGGCCTGCTCCTCTCATCGATCACGCTCTTCCTCCAGATCTTCGCCTTCGATACGATCTCTCTGACCATTTCCCGCGTCCTCGTAGGCCTTTGCGCCGGCATATACCCATCCGCTTTGCTGGCCCATGTGTATGAGACGGACAAGAAGATCGGTAAATTCTCCTCCTTCGGTAGCCTGGGATTCGGCATCGGCGTGTTCATGGCCGGGGTCATCGGCATCTATTACGGCATCTTTCTGTTCAGCGCCATCATCATGTTCATCGCCTTCGCCGTCTCGCTCTATCTCCCCTTCGGCAAGGAGAAGATGCACAAGGTGCCCTTCTTCCCTCGAGACGTGATAAAGCGCAACTATCCAGTCTATCTCAGCGTCATGTTCCGACACACGGGCGCCAACATGATCTGGGTCATTTATCCCCTGTTCCTGGTGGACCTCGGGGCCAGCGTATTGTTCATCGGAGCCATCTATGCCATAAACGCCGTGGCGCAGTTCATCTTCATGCAGTTCACCGACCGCTATCGCTCTGTGACGCTGGTGGCCGTGGGCTTCATCATGTCCATAATCACCTTCCCCTCCTACACCCTGGCAGAGGTCTATTGGCAGATCATACCCTCTCAGATCATGATTGCCCTGGCCTGGTCCACCTTATATGTGGGGTCGGTGAAGTACGTCATGGAGCGAAATGAGGAGAAAGGGACTTCGGCCGGCCTGCTGCAGTCCGCACTTAGCATATCCGCCATCCTAGGTGCGTTGCTGGGAGGCGTCGTGGCCGGACTGTACGGATATGAGGGTTGCATGTACGCGGCCACGGTCATCGCCATGGTGGGATTGGTCATCTTCATCATCGGCGACAGATGGTCTAGATCTAGGCCAGGTAAGGATATTAAGGCAGCGGGCCAATAGGTGGGCGTGCGCGTCATCTTCCTTGGCACTGGCGGAAGCCTGCCCACGCCTCAACGCAACGTGAGCGCCATGGCCGTGCAGATGGGCTCGGAGATCTTGCTTTTCGATTGCGGGGAGGGCACACAGAGGCAGTTCATGCTCTCCTCCGCCTCCTTCATGAAGGTCTCCTGCATCTTCATCACCCATTTGCATGGCGACCATTTCCTAGGGATCCCCGCCATGCTCCAGTCCATGAGCTTCAGCGGAAGGGACAGGCCGGTGCGCATCTTCGGACCGGCCGGGACCGAGGAGACGGTTAAGGTCATGCTCACCCTGGGTTACTTCAAGCCTGGGTTCGACATAGTGGCTTCCGATCTGTGCGAGAACGAGGTCGTCCCCTTCCCCGGCTACCATGTCCTGGCCGTTCCCGCGGACCACACCGTCCCGGCATTCTCATATGTGCTGGAGGAAGATCCGAGGCCCGGTAAGTTCAACTTAGAGAGGGCGAAGGAGCTGGGCATCCCCGAGGGGCCTTTGTTCCGAAGGCTACAGGAAGGGAAGGCGGTGGACCTCGAGGGAAGGCGCATCGACCCGGAGATGGTCCTGGGCCCGAGGAGGCGGGGGCGAAAGCTAGGGATATCTGGGGACACTAGGCCCACCGAAAGCCTGGCCGAGGTAGCCAAAGGAGCTGACCTACTGGTCCATGAGGCCACCTTGCATTCCAGTCTGAGGAACGAGGCTAGAGAGTACGGGCACAGCACGGCCTTGGAGGCCGCAGAGGTCGCCCTCAAGGCAGGTGCGAAGCTCCTCTACCTATATCACTTCAGCAACAGGTACGACGACCTGACCCCGCTGATCGAAGAGGCCAGGGGCGTTTTCCCGAACACCCATGTGGCCGAGGACCTCACCAGTGTGCAGGTCAATCCACCAGAGGAGGAATGGAACAGGGAGCCCAAGGACTGATGCCGAGTCCCTTGAACGTTTTCCCTTGCTCCGTCACAAAGAAGCTCGTTCTCTTCCCGGCGCGCCTGGTGATGATATACCCTTGTGCTATGCATCGCTGCATGAAACTGCTTCACAACCTTGTCCAGGTCGATGGCCATGGCGCCCTCTATCGGCTCGAGGCCCTGGCGCAGGTCTTATGCGAAGCCCTGTTACCGCCTTTCTCGCAGATCGCAGCCTCCTTGGTTCTTCCGCTCCGCTCTGCCATCACTCTAACCTGCCCGGTCAAAGGAGCTTGAGGACGTCAGAGGAGGTGATTATCCCGGTGATCTTGCCCTTGCGACCTACCAGGATGGCGCTGGAGTAGGACAAAATGGACGTCACCGTCCCCAGGGGCGTGTCCTCGCTGACCACTGGGAAGGCCTCGGACATGATGGAGCGGACGGACCTCTCTCCCGCCTCCTCCATGCTCGTCCCGTCCCTGAGGAGGGCGAGGATGCCGTACTCGCTCACGCTGCCCACCGGCCTCTCATCATCGAAGACCGGCAGCTGGGAGTAGCCGGACTCGCGCATGATCTCCGTGGCCCGCTTCACCCTGTCGTTGGCCTGGATAGAAATGATGTTCTTCGAGGAGACCTCGCTGGCCTTCTTGCCGGCCCGTCGCCGATTGGCCTCGTCCTCCAGCGTCTCGAATATTCGGGCCACGGTATCATAGGAGCCGTTTATGCTGCCGCTCTCCAGCTTGGCGATGGTGCTCTGCGAGACCCCAGTAAGGCGGGAGAGCTCCATTTGGGTTATGTCCAGCACCTTGCGGGTGCGCTTGATCTCCGTGACCTCGGGGAACTTCATAGCTAGAGGAATGAATATTCATATATGAATAATCTATTCAATCAGGTATATATCTACGGAATCTTTTCGAGCCCTAACATAACGGCCGCCCCGCCCCCTGGGCAGGATCGAGCCGCATTGGTTCCCAACCAAGAACAAAGGTGAATATCTGATGGCAAAGAACATCATTGTGGAAAAAATCGAGTACACACCAGTCGAGAAGCAGCAAGTAGAGCTCGTGGAGCGCAAGGGCATCGGGCACCCAGACAGCATCGCCGATGGCCTGTCCGAGAGCGTGTCCCGAGCATTGTGCAAGATGTACATCGAGCGCTATGAGCGCGTCCTGCATCACAACACCGATGAGACCCAAATCGTAGGGGGCCAGTCCTCCCCCAAGTTCGGAGGGGGGGACGTGCTCGAGCCGATCTACATCCTTCTGGTCGGCAGGGCGACGACCGAGGTCAACGGAGAGCGGCTTCCCTACAGGTCCACGGCGGTCAAGGCGGCCAACGATTACCTGAAGGCCCACTTCCCCAACCTGGACCTGGACACTGACATCATGCTGGACTGCAAGATCGGCAAGGGCTCGGTGGACCTGACCGCGGTCTACGACAGCAAGAAGCACCTCTCCAACGACACCTCCTTCGGGGTAGGATACGCGCCCTACTCCCAGACGGAGAAGGTTGTGCTGGAGACCGAGCGCTACATCAACGGTGCCATGAAGCGCCGCATCAAGGAGTCGGGCGAGGACGTCAAGGTCATGGCCGCGCGCATGGGCGACACCATCAACCTGACCATCGCCTGCGCCATGGTGGACCGCTACATCCCGGACAAGTCCCACTACGTGAGCACGATTGAGGATATGAGGAGCAAGATCCACGACTTCGCCTGCAAGCAGACCGACCTCAACATCAACGTGGACGTGAACACCGCGGACGATTACAAGAGGGGCGTCTACTACCTGACGGTCACTGGCCTGAGCATGGAGAACGGTGATGACGGGTCGGTGGGCCGGGGCAACAGGTGCAACGGCCTCATCACTCCCTACCGCCCCATGAGCATGGAGGCCTCGGCCGGGAAGAACCCGATCACCCACGTGGGCAAGCTGTACAACATCCTCTCCAAGTTCATCGCTGAGGATATCGCCAAGGCAGCTGGTCCCGAGCTGCTCGAGGTGGAGGTTCGCATACTCTCGCAGATAGGCAAGCCCATCAACAACCCCCAGACCTGCTCGGTTCAGATCCTGCCAGCCCCTGGTGCCAACTTCAAGAAGTGGCAAAAGGAGGCCACGTCCATAGCCGACAACTGGTTGGAGAACATCGATACGGTGACGAAGAAAATTGTAAATGGCGAGATAACCGTATTCTAAGGTCGATGAAGCTCGTCGACCTGCCAAAATACGGTCCGGTGCATAGATTCGCCGACTATCACGTGTACCGGACCCTTCTTCTCCTTTCCGACGGCAGGCGCAGGGGGCGCAAGCAGCTGGCGGACGCGGTCAATATCGGCGAGGGTAGCATGCGGACCATTATCGAATACCTCCGTGACCGAAACTACATCGATGTGAAGCAGACCGGAGTGAAGATCTCGTTCAGAGGGCAGGAGTTCCTCCGCAGTACCCCGGTCCGACTGGAGCGGCTCGATCCGAGCGACATCTCCATAGCTGAGCGGAACGTCGCCGTCCTGGTACGTGGAATGGCAAGGAAGATAGATCTGGGGATCGAACAGCGCGACGCTGCCATCAAGGCGGGCGCTGAAGGTGCCACCACCATCATCGCCAAGAAGGGCCGTTTGCTGGTCCCTCCAGACTTCGACCTGGACCTGGAGAAGCCCGAGACCTCTTCAACGCTCAGGCGCCTTCTGTTGCCAGGGGACGGTGACGTGATAATAATCGGCACCGCCCAAGAGTATGACAGGGCGGAGGACGGGGCCCTGGCCGCCGCGTTTGCCCTCCTTTAGGTCACGATGGGCGAGGCATCTGCGTCCAGAGGGTTCTCCCTTATGGCCAGGGAGAAGAGGTAGGGATAAGTCCTCTGCAGGTACTCCAAATAGAACATCCATTCCACGATGAGCTGGGCATATGCACGCTGGGCATCCCCGCCCAGATGCGCCAGGTCCGTCTGCGGCAAGGAATCGAACGACCGGCGTTCCATGAGCTCGTCAGTGAGGTGGAAGACGGCCAGCAATAGCTCGGTGAAGCGCTCGTGCTCAAGTAGATTGGGGTTTTCCATCAGTCGCAGGAGGAAGTCCCTCCTCTGCGACAGGTAATCCTTCATGCGCTGGAGGCCGATCGGTTCGAGCTTGACCACGCCCTTGCGTATTCGAAGGCCCTCCACCGTCCTAGCGAAGTCCTCATGCGTCCAATCCTTCTTCACCTTCACATCCCGGCAGACGACCTCGGGCTCGCACTGCATTTCGTTGATCATGCGGATGAGGGAGAGCCCTATCTCGCTGTAGAACGCTCCTATAACCATGTTCAGCTTCCCCATCTTTGCCGCCCTTTCCCGCCTCTGCAAAAGCTCATGTATGATCAAGGTGACCAAGAGCACCTCGATGAAAACGAAGGCCAGGTCCCCGACCGCATAGATGAGTATGTGGTGCAGGTCCTCGAATATCAGATAATGGAGCAAATAGGTCACGAAGGAGAGGGCCACGAGTACCAACGCCAAACCCACGTACCAGCGCTTGGAAATCATTCGTTCGCCTCTCCCCCCGTTTCATCGAGCGACATGACCGCCTGCAGCATGTGCATGTGCGCCATTGGCATGGAGTTGAGGTCGGCGGCGAAGGCCCTTACCGTCCCCCACGCCCTTTTCCTCAGGTCCTGGTCATTCATCAGGCGGGACAGGTCCGCTAGGACGCATGCCGCCACAGAATTGCCGCTGGGCATGGCTCCGTCATAGCCCTCCATGCGGCGGGCGATGAGGCTCTCGGCGTCGTCCGCGGTGAAGAAGAACCCACCGGTCGCCTCGTTCCAGAAGTGCTCGATCATATTGTTGGTGAGCTCAATTGCCGATCTGAGGTACCTCTCCGATCCATTGGCACGATGGAGCTCGATGAGCCCCCAGGCCATGTAGGCGTAATCATCCAGGAATCCGTCGATGGATACATTGCCGTCCACGAAGCGGTGCTTGAGCCTCCCCTCGTGGCCCATCTCTGAGAGGACGAAGTCCGCCGCCCTGCGAGCGTCGGTGCAGAGCTCCTTCCCCCCCAGTAGAACGGAGGAACGGGCCAGTGCGGCCACCATCAGTCCGTTCCAGTCCGCCAGCACCTTATCGTCCTTCTCCGGGCGCGGTCGGGACTCCCGGGCCTCGAACAGCTTGGCCAGGGAGCGTTCCAAAGCGGAGAGGAGCTCTGCCTCGCTCCTGCCCTCGCCCTTTGCCAGCTCCGCTATTCCTTGTGGGAGGTGGAGCACGTTGTTGCCGGTTCGGCGTCGCGTAGCCTCATCGCGGAAGTTGCCATCCTTCTGCACATCGAAGGCTCGGGTGAAGAGCGGGGCATCGTCCCCTAGCACATCCTCGATCTCCTTCCATTTCCAAACGTAGAACTTCCCCTCCTCGCCCTCGCTCTCCGCGCTCTCCGCAGAGAAGAAGGCGCCATATGGGGAGGTCATGTCCCTCTGCACGTAGGCGAAGGTGCGCATGGCGGTACGCTTGAAGCTCTCCTCATTCGTCAAGGCGAACGCCTCCGAGTAGGCCAGGCCCATGAGGGCCTGGTCATAGAGCATCTTCTCGAAATGGGGAAGGAGCCAGCGTGCGTCCGTCGAGTATCTGTGGAAACCGTACCCCACGTGGTCGAAGAGGGCGCTGTCCTGCATCTTGCGCAAGGTGAAGGAGGTCATGTCCTTGGCCAAGGCATCTCCGCTCATCTGATGGTATCTGAGTAGGAAGATGAGGCGATGGGGGGAGGGGAACTTGGGCGCGATCTCGAATCCTCCGTTATTTTCGTCGAAGTTCTTTTCTGCCAGCTTGAATCCCAACGCTAGAACGTTTCCAGAGAGCTGGACTGGCTCTCGGTACGAGGCGAACTCCTTGAGCGCCTGGGTGATGCTTTCGGCAGCCTTGAGCACCTCGGAACGCTCCAACTTCCATTTAGTGCCTATCTGCTGCAGGACATCGATCAAGCCAGGGAAGCCCGGGCTTCCCCCCTTGCTGAAATAGGTGCCGGCGAAGAAGGGCTGTCCCTCAGGGGTGGCGATGATGGTCAAAGGCCAACCTCCGCCACCGGAGATCATCTGGCATGCTGACATGTAGATTCCGTCCAGGTCGGGTCGCTCCTCCCGGTCCACCTTTATTGAGACGTAGTCGCGGTTCAGGATGTCCCCCACGTACTCGTCCTCGAAGGACTCCCGCGCCATGACATGGCACCAATGGCAGGCGGAATAGCCTATGGAGAGGAAGAGAGGCTTCTGCTCCGACCTAGCCTTGTCCAGCGCTTCCTTCCCCCAAGGATACCAGTCAACAGGGTTTCGCGCGTGCTGGCGAAGATATAGGCTCCTTTCCCCAGTTAGATGATTCCCTCTGCGCTCGCTCATTTCGTGTCCCTTCGTTAAGCGAGTGGCGCAACCATATCATAATATCATTGCCAAGAACTTCGCTCCTTTCCTTTCGATTGGAATTCAGCCACGATTATTTACTCGGCTCGGTTAACGAGCTGGATAAGGTCCAATGGAGGAGAGCACTATTGTCAAAAAATAAAAGGGGAAAGGGTTAGAGCGCCTTCCTCAGGTCGGCGGCTCACCCTTTCTGGGTTTCTCCTCCTAATCCGACCCCCACAAGGGCCGTGTTGAATCCCTTACGTGCGTGAGCACGTTAGAGCCACGAATGGCTCGGGGGATTTAAGTGCTTTTCGAAAGCAGGTCCCCATCCCAATGAAAATAAGTAAAGAGGGAAACGGTTTGCTGGAATCCTTCACTCGTCCCAGTATTCCAGGATGCCGGGCATGACGCGGTTGGCCATGATGTCGAAGGTCTCGATACCGGTCACCTTGGAGGCGTATTCGCTCAGGGCGCAGATGTCGTCTCGAGCAAGGTTCTGCAGCTTGAACTTCCTGGAACCAGCCATGAGCTGCTTGAGACCTATGGAGACGCGATCGAAGTAGGTGAAAAGGCCGACGGCACCCCAGGGAATCTCCTTGCCAAGCTGCTTCTCAGAGAACCTGTCCTGGATCTCTTTGGCCATGATGAAGAAGCTACGCGGGTCCGTACCGTACTCGTCAGAGAAGCCCTTAGGGAGCTTCCCCTCTGCAGCCAGTCGAGAGAAGTACTGCGACTTCATGGCCGCAAGTATGGGGGAACGGGCCATTCCCACGGCCTTGACCAAGGGGCCGCCTCCGATGTTGCTCATGGCGATGGACTTGTAGATCTGCGTCTCGTTGACGAAACCCCCTGCCATGACCAGGTCAGGCACGAAGCAGCTTCGGTCACGTAGAATCCTGGCGCAGGCCAGAAGCTGGGCTTGCAGGTGCAGCGTCGGAGTGGACATCTCGTTCATCATGGGGACGGGGCTCATGCCCGTACCACCGCCTGCTCCATCGAAGGTCAGCATGTCCACCTTGGCCTCGGAGGCGCACTTCATGGTGAAGGCGACTATCTCAGGCCGATATGCGCCGGTCTTCAGGAACACGTACTTGGCGCCGTTGTCACGGAGCCATTCCACGTCCTCGACGAACGATTTTCGGTGCGGGAAGCCGACGCGGGAGTGCCTCTCGAAGGATTTGAAAGTCCCCGCCTTGAATGCCTCCTGGATCATCTTGTCCTCAGGGTCCGGGAGGACCAGGTAGCCACGTTTCTTTAGCTCGAGCGCTCTCTCGAGCGTGCCCAGGCGGACCTCTCCACCTATGGCCTTGGCGCCCTGACCCCACTTGCGCTCGATGATGTTCACCTCCAGCTTGCTGATGGCGTACAACTCCACACCGCCCCGTTGGTCCTCGACGTTGGTCTGTACAGCGATCTCACCGGATTTGCCATCCCAGAACTCGCGGAAGGATCTGATCCTAAATTCCATGTCTGGGGAGCGAGTGACCTTGCCATTTGTATAGGTGGCCTCGTTATCCATGCCTGCCACATTCTCGCCCACCACCTCTATAGCGCCGGCCATGGCCGCTCCCTTTGCTAGGCTTTCCCAGTTCCTCTTCGCGACGCCGGTCGATCCCAATCCTGGGATGACGAAGGGCATGCCTAGCTTGATTGGCTTCTTGGAGGACGTGGCTACATAGGTAGTGACGTCCGCGTTCTCAAAGAAAGCCTTGTCCGAGGTGGGCTCGATACCGTGGGCACCGACCAGCTCAGCTAGTATCTGGAAATGGGACCAATCAAGGAGGTAGTCCTTATTCGAGGACGCGGTGGAAGTTCCGAAGTACTCCGGCTGGGGGTACAGCACCTCCCTTCCGCGAAAGGCCGACTTGCCTATCTCGCACATCACCTGGCATTCTTCGATGCAAATCGGGCACATACCACTCGTCGGGTTAACGTCCTGGACACGCGTCTTCGTTCCAGTGGTGGACCGCGAGTTCTCTGTTATCTGCATATTCTATCCTGCTCCCTGCGACCCCCATTCATGGTAGACGATTGACGACGTTCAAGGGTCGATTCGATATCATTTCTCCAATTTATTTATTTATCTAAAAAATTACGAATTATTCAATTGAATGTCTATGTAATAAAGGAATAAACTATTTTCTTTAGACATTTGTCTTTAAATAGCAATTAAGTGGAAGCTGGATAAATATACTTTTTATATGCAATAATATTCTTTTTATACGAAAATATGCGGTATTAAATACTAAGATTCAAAAATTAATCATTTCCTTAGCACCTGATTTTTGGATTAGACGTCCGTAGCATTTCCTTCATCACTCTTTCGATGGTAACAAAGCTGCCAAAAGAGCGAACGCCGGACCGATGTAGATGCCTCCCCAGAGAGCAATCCCTATGAGGCTGATGGCCACCAGGATCAATCTAGTGACAGGTGCGGTCCTACCCGCTTTCCTATATGCGAACCGCGCCATCAAAATGCCCAGCAACAGGTAGATGGCCATAAATGAGATGCTCAACAACACGGTGAAGGACGGTTCCACCCCCATGAATGAAAATGCCAGCTGATATAGAACGCTGGCAGATGATCCGAAGAACGCCAGGGCGGAAATGAGAGCCGCCCATTGCGCCAATGAGGACGGTCTCTTCACCCTGGTATAACCATAGATCGCTGCCATTCCTCCGAGTAGGAACACTGACAGGTACGGTAGCAAGGCCTCCCAAAGCTCCTGACCCTCCCATTGATAGATGAGGATCAGGTTCATCGGAAGCAAAACGATCTCTTCGAAGGTGAACCCCTCAACATACCCGACGGCGAGGGCATAGTTGCCTCCTACTTCTCCCGAGAATACGACTGCATAGTACAGGCCATCCTCGGGGGCTAAGACATCGACCCTTGCCAAATCGAATATCGGCCCAGGCGTGAAAGGCTCAAGCTCCCCCTCTGCAGTCGAGTCCCCTTGTTCTACCAGTTTTCCATATCCGCTCGGGACCTCGACGAATGCCGGAAGGGAGTCGTTCTCCAAGATCCCAGGACCCAGGAGCGCCAAACCTGGAAGGAATTCAGTCCTGGCCGGTGAATCGGGAGTCAGCAGCTGAAGGGAGATCCTATCTCCTTCCTTCATCTCGAACTTGTAATAAGATGCCTCCTCCGCTTCGAGCTCATGATAGATGGCGAAGGATTTCTCCATGTCCTCGATCTGCTTGGCAGTGGCCAGTGAATGGTTCTCCTCCGGGAAGAGGGGAGAATGCGCCGCTACCCAGGGAGCGAGCGCCACCATTGCCAATATGGCGAAGATCGGGAGAAAAATCAACCCTTTCGCCATCGACGCTCCCCATGCCCATTCAATAGTAGCAGGTGTCCTTCGAATATAGGTCCACGATATCGGAATAGATGCCGAATGCCGTCTCCCTCAGAGTAGGGTCGCGCTCCGCTATGACCATCTCCCCGAACAGGTCCATGGAGAAGATGGCGGCGTTCGAGGCACCGCTGCATGAGAACAGCATGTCCTCGGGCCTCAGAACCTCCAATGCCACGGTGAACTCCTTCTTCTCGAAGTCGGCGGTGGCCACCTGGCGTATGCGAACGCACTTGTCTCCCTTGACCTTGGCGACGAGCCTCTTCAGCGTCTCCTCGGTGATCTGTTCCCGATTGACATCCGCTAGCTTGAGCTCATGACCGGCCAGGGCCGTGCATAGGATCACCAACTTGGCAGCCGCGTCCATGCCACTGAGGTCGTTCACCGGGTCCGTCTCAGTCATTCCTACGGCCTTGGCCCTCTTCATCCCGGCCTCGAAGTTCTTACCGTCCTTCATGTTGTCGATGATAATGCCGGTCGTGGAATTGAACACCCCGCGGATTTTCTTCAGCTTGACTGGTGGAAGGCTCTTGAACAGCGAGAAGACAGGCGTTCCGTCCATTACGGTGCTCTCAAATTTCAATGAGGCATTGGACCGCGATGCCGCCAGCTGCAGGTCCTTGAGATGCAGGGCGATCGGTCCCTTGTTGCACGTGACCACGTCTATCCCCCGGTCCAATGCTGTGGTTATGTATGACATCGCTGGCTCCGCCGTTTCATAATCGGCAGAGGTCGCTTCCACCAGTATGTCGTAATCTGCCTCCTTCAGATAGGCCTTGACCTCCCTTACCCTCTCCTCGGGGTTGTAGGCGCGGGAATCGCCCTTGTTCCCTTGGAGCTTCTTGTTTACCTTACCAGGGGGGAGATCCTTGATGTTGGCCACGCCGATGGAACGGGAGCATACCGCGGAGAAAATGAACCTCTTTCCTTCTGGGTCGACCTCAGCCAGCATCTCAACCAAAGCCTTTCCGACATTACCATAGCCAACCAACGCGATTCTCTTCCGGTCCAACGGATCACCCAACCTGGTTGCGAATTGCTGGAAATTATATAAGACATTTCCTTCAATGAGCGGTCGAGCGTGCGATGAACGCGTTCCGGCGTCACCTCGTCGAGGTTGGGACGTCTGGCTAGGCATACTTTTAAGAGCATTCTTTTGAATATGCAAGACCAAGGTCGGGAGGACCTCAAATGGCAGACATCAGAAAGAGGGTTGAGGAAGACCGGGGATTATTGAAGACTATCCAGACATTCGTTCCCGGCTTCCGGGGGTATCGCATTCGAGAGGACCTTAGGGACTCGGACCGCATGCTCCGGGCCCAGATGGCGAAGCTGCTCGGGGTGCAGAGAAGGGGTTTGGAGAACTGTCGGCCCCTAGTGCAGGACCTGACATCTCCATTGCTGGACCATATCGGGCGATTGATCAATAAATTCAAGAAGATCGAGGGCGAGGTGCAGCATGCCGAGACTGGCTACTCGGGCATCGCCGCGGACCTGCAGATCGACCAGTACGCCCTTAACAAGCTCTATGAATACGATGCGGGCATGATCAATGACATCAACTCCATGACCTGGGGGGTCGAGAGGCTCCGCGCAGCCTTGGAGATTGACAATCACGCCGAGTCGGAAATGGAGATTAAGGCCGTCCGCTCTGCCCTTGAAGCCTTCGAGGACAAGTTCTCGAAGCGCAAGCTGGCCATAACTGGAACGGAGGTGTGAAGATGAGCCTGATAGGATCGGAGACCTTCAAGTGGGAGGACGCTGAAAAGCGCGGCAATATCATGTACCGGTTGAAGCGCAACATCCGCTTCAACGACAACATCGTGGTAAGGGAGGACGAGATCGCGGTCTTCTACCGCGACGGCAAGGTGCTGGACTACATCGATCGCCCAGATAGGTATGCTCTCACCTCCCTCAACGCGCCCATCGTGGGAAAGCTAGTGAAGGCCCTTTCGGGCGTCGAACAGCAGGCGGAGGTCATCTACCTGCAGAAACGGGCCTTGGACGGGAAGTATGGCTCCAAGCAGGCCTATCAGTTCCGCGACAAGGAGTTCGGGATGGTCAACCTGCGCGTCTTCGGCGAGTTCCGTTACAAGGTGTCCAACCCTGCCAATTTCGTCAACCAGTTCGTAGGAACGTTCAACTACGCCACCTCGGCGGAGGTCGAAGAGCGGATCAAGGAGCAGATGGTCATCCTCATCTACGATTCCTTAGGGGACATGAAGAACCAGGGCATGGGCGTGGCCGACCTGGCCTCCAACCTTACTAATTTGGAGCAGGTCGTTCTCTCACGTGCATCCGATCATTTCGAGCTCTATGGCATCTCCATAGACAAGCTCTCCGGGCTCTATGTCTCACTGCCTGAGGAGGTCCAGAAGGCCGTGGACACCAGGGCGTCCATGCAGGTGCTGGGCGCGAATTACATGCAGTACCAGACCGGGCAGGCCATGCGAGAGGCGGCTCAGAACCCTTCAGGTGGAGCGGCAGGCGTGGGCGTCGGCGTCGGCGCGGGCGTGGGCCTTGGCTACACCATGGTGGATACCATGCGCACGGCCAATCAACAGCCAGGCCCCGGACAGCAGGCAGTTGGCGCAGCCGCGGTGGTCGTGCTCTGCCCCAAGTGCGGCGCGCAGAACCTGCCCCAAGCCAAGTTCTGCCTGGAATGCGGCAGCAAGATGGCGATCGATAACATCCCCTGCCCCAAATGCGGAGAGAAGGTCCAGGAGGGAGCGAAATTCTGCCCCAATTGCGGCGCGGTCATGAAGGCCAAGGCCAAATGCGCGTCCTGCGGGGCGGAGATCGCGACGGGAGCCAAGTTCTGTCCAGAGTGCGGCAAGCCGGCGTGATCCATTAGGAAGGGATGGGGATGGCGTCCGTCGGCTGCCCTAAATGCGGGGCGAAGGTGGAGTTCGATGCGGGCACGAAATTCGTCCGTTGCTCCTATTGCTCATCGCAGATCTTCATCGACCGTTCTGGAGCTGGCTTCTATTACATCATCCCCTTCTTGGTGAAGGAGGAGAACGCGGTAGGGATATTCAAGCGCTGGGCGGCCGGTCCTACCAAGGCCAAGTTCCTGGACCAGAGGGCCCAGATAGCGGGCGTCATACGTCATTTCTTCCCTGTTTATCTTTTCAAACGGGATATCGATGGGAAGGAAATGGTCAAGGTGGAACCTGCCGGGTCAACTACCCTTCCGGGGCTGCATAGCCTCAAGGTCCCTGCTGGTGACCTCAAGATATTCGATGCTAGCTATGAGCTTGGCGGAGTCCCGCTCATCCAACCGGACATAGAGATGTCCGCCTATTTCGCCGGTCTCCCGGGCAAAGGGAAGGAGCAGGCGCTGGTGTACTTCCCCATCTGGACCCTTGACTATGTGCACGAAGGGAAGAAGTACCAGGTGGTCATCGACGGCTCTTCGGGCGAGGTCTTCGCCGCCGACTTCCCCAAGAGAGGGAGCGCCCCCTACATGTTGGTGGCGGGAGTGGGCTTCGTCGCGTTCCTGGGCGAGACGCTGTTGTCCTATACCAATCCGATCTTGGCCATATCGTTGATGGGAGTGACTCTGGCGGCCGTATTCGCCACCTCCATGTTCGTGGCCTGGAGGATGTGATCGCATGGCGGAAGAACTGTCGGTGGGTCTAAGCTGCCCTTCATGCGGTGGCGCCCTGAAGGTGGAGGAGGGCGAGCAGGTCCTCAACTGCCAATATTGCGACTCCACCCTTTACATAGAAGGGGATAAGGGGGTGCAGACGGTGGCCTTCAAGAACCGCCTCAATGCGGAGGGCGTCATGAGCGCTGCCGAGGCGTGGTGGCGCAAGGGCCTGAAGGCGCGGGACCTGAAGAAGGTGGGCAAGGTCACGGAGGTCTACGCCATCTACCTACCTTTCTGGTCCACGGTGACTAAGGTCGCAGGATGGGTGTGCGGCTACGAGGAGAGGACACGCCAGGACAGCAAGGGGAACAGCTATAGGGAGAAGATCCCCAAGGAGGTCATGGTGCTGCAGGACTACAGATACTCGGAGATAGCCTGCGACCCTGGGGACTTGGGCATCCGTAGCCTGAGCAACTTCAGCGGGGAGAAGTCCTTGGAGGATTTCCTGATGATCCCCACCTTCGAGACCACGACCTCGGTCGACGATGCCCGTAAGCGTGCGGAGGGAGAGGCGATCGAGCTCGCTAGACGGAGCGCTGGCGTCCCTCACGTCACCTTCGAGAGGATATTCACGGTACCAAGGAATATGAGCGTTATCTACTATCCCATCTGGGTCGTGCGCTATTCCTATCGCGAGCGCATGTACGTCATCACGGTGGACGGCGTCACGGGACAAGTCCTTTCTGGCCGAGCCCCGGGCGACCCCTTGTACCAGAGCCTGGCCATAACCGGAGGTTCCGCTGCCGCGGGGATAATCAGCGGAGGGGGGCTCCTCCTGGCCGCCTATGGCGGAGGAGAGAACAGTGCTTACTTCGCCTTAGTGGGACTAGCCATAGGTCTGGCCATACTTTTCGTCACCTACCGTTTCTTCCGTCATGGCTCGGAGATTTCCGAGGGGGAATTCGCTCATAAGAAAGGGATGGGCCCCAATCCATTCGATGTGCAGCAGGTCCTCAGGATGATGGGAGGGGTGAAGCCATGAAGGTGGTTCAGGTCAAATGCCCCAAATGTGGCGTCCCCATCCAAAGCAAGCAGAAGGACATGCTGTTCCACTGCCAGCAATGTGGGGTCTTGCACGTGCGCAACGGCGGGGTGACGTTCGTCGACTATGAGATCGCGGATTTCTCCCGCCAAGCCCCCAGGGAAGGAAGGACATACGTTCCATTCTGGAGGATGTATTCCCATTTCACCATCCTTCATTTGGATTCCAAGGGCGGAACGACCTTCAAGCTCAGCAACTGGGTGAAGGGAGGGAAGGGCGACAGCGGCGAGATGTTCGTCTTCGTGCCTGCTCCAGACTTCGACCCCCCCACCTTCAAGCGCCTGGCCACCCTGCTCACCATGGACTGGCCCAAGTACTCCACCCGCCTGGACTTCGCCGGAGTCCCCCGCCTTCCCGCGGCCATCAAAAGGGAGGAGGCAGAGCGTCTGGCCCACTTCGTGGTCATCACCATGGAGGCGGAGAAGCCCGGGATCCTGCAGGATCTCGAATATACCCTGGTGATCAAGGATGCGAGGATCGTATACCTGCCCTTCAATGCTACGGCCAACGGCCTGATGCCTTCCTTCTAGGAGGAAATGAAAAAGGGAGTGGGGCATGGCCCCTTAGCAGAAAAAATTGTTAGAAGCTCAGATCTTCCCGCCGAGCTTCTTATGGCAGAACCACCAATCGTAGCAATTAGGCCCTTTCTTCCTCTCCATGGCGGATTTGACGTCGCGCGGTGGAGGCACGATGACCTCGTCCCCGATCAGCTCATTCCTCGGCCAGTTCTCCGGAGCGGCGACCTTCTTCTCGTCTGTCATCTGGAGGGCGTCGACAGCGCGCAGCACCTCGTCTATGGACCTGCCCACCTCTTGTGGATAGTATATCATGGCCCTGATGGTGGCCTTATCATCCACGATGAACACGGCCCGGACGGTGTTGGATGCCTTGTTGGGGTGGATCATCCCCATCTTCTTGGCCATGTTGCCGTGGTCGGCGATTATGGGGAAGGTTATCTCCACCTGCAGGTTGTCCTTGATCCACTCTATCCATTTGATATGGGAGAAGACCTGGTCGATGGACAGCCCGATGAGGCCACAGTTCAGGTTCTTGAACCTCTCGCTCCTCTTCTGGAAGGCCACGAACTCCGTGGTGCAGACCGGCGTGAAGTCGGCAGGATGACTGAATAGAACGAACCACTTGCCCTTGAAGGCGTCGGGCAGCTTCATCATTCCCTGTGTGGTCTGGACCTCGATCTCAGGGAATTTGTCCCCGATGAGGGGTATCCCCCCTCTCATATCTTCTTCGCTCATGATATCTCACCTTGTGAGGCCTTTCGGCTTCACCGGATAAAACGATTCGAACCACCATTATTTAACGATTCTTTATGTCCATGGAATCCTTACGAACCTCCCTGGCTCGATGAAAACGAGAAAGAGCGTGAGTATCTTGGCATCCCCTCTCCTTGATGGAGTCCTAAAAGAGTTGAAGGCCTCGTCCAGACCGGAGAACGTGGCGGGGATGGCCCGATATGGCATATCCACTGAAGGCACCTTGGGCGTCTCCATGCCCGCCCTGAGGTCCATGGCCAAGCGCATTGGCAGAGACCAAGGGCTGGCCCTTGGACTGTGGGCCTCGGGCTATCACGAGGCCAAGATACTCGCCGCTTTAGTGGCCGAACCCGCGCGCGTGGACCGCGCCCTCATGGAGATCTGGGTGGAGGAGTTCGATTCTTGGGACGTATGCGACCAGGTGTGCTCCGGCCTCTTCGACCGGACCGCGCATCGCTACGACGTCATCCCTGATTGGACGAGAAGAGAGGAGGAGTACGTCCGTCGAGCTGGCTTCGTCATGATGGCGGCCACGGCGGTCCATGACAAGAAGGCTGGAGACGAAATATTCCTTTCCTTCTTTCCATTGATGGAGGAGGGCTCCGATGATCGCAGGAACTATGTGAAGAAGGCAGTCAACTGGGCCATCAGGCAAACCGGGAAGAGGAATATGCGATTGCATGGCGAATGCATTAGGCTCGCGGAGAGGATAAGTAGAAGGGACGCACCGAGCGCCAAATGGATCGCCAGCGATGCACTGCGGGAGCTCCGTTCCGCAGAGGTCCGGAAAAGGCTCGAGGCCAAGGAGGCTAGAAAGCGCATGTGATAGATGGTCCGTTCAAGGCTTGATGGCCTTCTTGATCTTGATGAGCGTGCCCGTGGGCAGGCTCGTCATGCCATGCTCCCTGGCTGCATGCTCAGATATCCTCCTTAAGAGTTCATCTTCGCTGTTCGCACTGGTCGTAAACGGGCAAGACAGTCCAATGTCCTTGCATTTGAAAGTTGGCACGCTAGCACCTGAACCTACTTTCAAGCGCCCCATATTAAATCGTTATGAATTCCCATGGCTTTCTCATGAAAGAATACCTATAATGGGTAAGCAGAGGTGTCGGGGAGCTTTGGGGTGGCAGTCGAAAGGAAGAAAGCGGCACAATTTATCGTAAATATGCCTGCTCACCTGACACTTTGCTCGATATATGGCATGCTATTCGGCATATTTAATCGTTGTCTCCGCATATTAAAGTGAGGGATCACGATTCGCCAGGAAATCTTCAGATTATCAGAGGGCAGGAGCTGTGGCATGGAAGGAATGACCGTTTCTCCGGCAGAGTAGCTGGACAGCGTGCTTTCCCGAGAATAGGCAGGGCGGAACCCCACCTCCCACCATAACCCATTGGCCTGCCATATAGAAATCCTTTAGACCAGGAAGTGTCCGAATGGTCTTGGCGCGGATGGTCTCGGGTGTCGGCAGCCAACCCTCGTACGACCCCTCTTGGTTAAGGGTGTAGCGCCAAGTTGAGAAAGGCGTGGAGACGTCCACCATCTCCACAAGGTCCTTCAAGCCCGGATGGTGCCGTTCCAGTCGGGATATCACTTCCTTGGCGATCCGTGCCTTCTCCGCCTCGTACATCCGGCCGTCGAGCGCTCGAAGCTTGTACCAGAACTGCCAATCGCTCTCCAGCTCTACGTGGAGCAGCCCTTTTCCTGGAGGCGCGAAGTGTGGATTGTTCCCTAGATTACGGACAATCATAGTAGAGATGCGTCCAGTACCCACCGCCAAGGGCTCCTTAAGGAAGATGGTTCGTAAGTGCGGCGCCTCTTCGAAGGGGGTGGCGCTGCCAATGGAGACTGAGACCAAGGGGCGAAAGAGCTGCCAAGTCCGGTATCTGCTGTCGATCTCATCATTAAGATAACTCCCATCGAGCATCTTGTACAGGACCTGCCGTCCATCAGCGGTGGAGATCACGGAGTCAGCGCTCTCGACGGTGCCATCTACCGATCTCACGCCTTTCGCCCTATCCCCATCCACCAACACCTTCTCGGCCAAGCATTGGTATCTCAGATGACCGCCGAGGTTCTCGAATCGCTTTACGAGGGACCTGACCAGTCCGTTCGAGCCTTCACTCAGGATCCCCAGCCGTCCTTTGGATGCCATAGAGAGCATGAAGACCGCGAACCAGGCTGGAGTCTCTGGATAGAAGAGCGACTCCACCGACCGGCGGAGGAATGCGTTTTTGAACTGCGCTGCGAACTCGGAACTCGTCCTTTTCCAAGGTCCAGAGAGATAGCGAGCGTAGCGCCTCGAACCCCAAAGGGACGCGATCCTCTCTAACGGTCCCACAAGGTCAGCTGGCTTGGATAGCATGTCCCCCATCGCATCGGGATCCAGGTCCGTGGCGGCGTCGATCAGGTCCTCGATGGGCGAAACGTCCTGGGGTGAGATGTCCTTCATCTCCCTCTCCAATTCGTCCAGGCTGGAAGCTAAGTTGAGGGTGTGCTGGGAATCCTCATCGACCACTTCCAACCTCTTCAAGGGCGTCACTCCATTCTGAGGGAGTATGCCCAGCTCACGGAAGAGATCGTGCGTGGCCGTCCCGTCCCGGAATCCCCAGAGGAAATGCACCCCTGCATCTATCTGGAACCCTCCCCTCCTCCAGCTGGCAGCAACACCACCTGGCTTGGAGTTCTGCTCCAGGATGACAACTTCGAAATCATTCATCCGTGCGTAGCAGCCAGCGGAAAGCCCGGAAAGGCCCGCGCCGACGACCACCACCTTCCCCCTGGACATCTTTAGCTTCTCCTCTCGTTCCTCTCCGTCAGCTCCTTGGAGCCATTCGTTCCTCCGGTGATATAAACTACCTCGGCCCAAGGGACGTGAGCGGAAGCGTAATATCCCGCCCCGTTCTTGCAGGGGGGATGCCGAACCTCACCGTCGCCGTGATCGCCCCTCCAGGCTATGCCAAGGATCTGGGTAAGAAGGGCACCGCTAGCGATATCACCCTCTATGACATCAGGCGAGATGATGCCACGGTGAGCTTCATCGAGCCGACGAAGTATCCAGAAAGGCTCGCCCCTCTTTTCTACACCTGTTCCCTTGCTGATGTCGCATTGGTCGTCGTAGAGGAGATCGACGCCCAATTCGGTGAAAGCGCCCTTATGCTTGACGTATTGGGAGTGAGGAGGGGGTACATCATCCTGAAGAATTACATCCCACTGGAGAAAGTGGCCCCTTTGATCAAGGGCACGGTGCTGGAATCCTATCAGTTCGTGGAAGAGGATTTCGCGGCGTTGCGCGAGACGTTCCTGGACATGGCGGAGAAAACGAAGCAGACACCCGGATCGAAAAATGGTTCCGTACCCATCGACCACTTCTTCAACGTCAAGGGCGTGGGGACCGTGGTCCTCGGGCACGTGGCCCGCGGGGAGATCCATCGCCATGACGAACTGCCAGTCCTCCCAAGCAAGGGCGTGGCCTTGGTCCGTTCCATACAGAAGCACGACGATGACTTCGTTTCGGCGAACGAGGGCGATCGAGTGGGATTGGCCCTCAAGGGCATCGACGCCGAGGAATTGGACCGAGGGTTCGTGCTCAGCAACGACGATGAGATGAAATGCGAGTCCCGCATCATGGGCCAGGCGAGCCTGGTAAGATTCTGGCCATCTCCTTTGAAGGAGGGCATGGTGGTCCATCTCGGACATTGGATGCAATTCATTCCAGCTAGGGTGGTTGCGGTGGACAACGGCACCGATTGGCGCAAACCACGATTGGAACTCGTCCTGGAGAAGGAGATGGTGCATCCGCCCCTCTCGCGGGCGGTCCTTTGCTATCTCGACGGCGGAAAGCTGCGCGTTGTCGGTGGCGTCGACGTCCCTTGATCAGAACGGGACCTCTGAGCTCTGGGGCACTGCTGGATCGTCCGTCCAAGAATCCCTCCGCTCTTCCCTCTTCATGCGCTTCGTCTCTTCTAGGAACGCTCGAACGCGCTCAAGTCGCCTATCTCCGCCGTGGGCTGCATGTCGAAAAGCTAGAAGAACGACCTGACCTTCCCCTCGGAACCCGTCTGGTCGTTCATACTAATCAGAAAGGAGGCACGCAATGCCACACATTGTGGCGGGATGGCGACGTTTCCGAACCGTTTAATTATCCAAGCATGGATACCGCCATATCGGATGAGACAGATGGACTTCGCGAACTACGAGATCGACCTGAACGCAAAATGCGCCTGCGGATGCATGGAAGGGAAGAGGATACACAAGATCTACCGATTCCCCAACGGCTTCGGGGCTTCTGTGGTCGCGACACCCAAGTCCGATGGTTTCAAGGAAGGGGGGTTCCGCATCCTGATAATCCATTTCGATTCCTCACCTCCGGACAACTCTTATGGCGTGGAGGACGAAGTCATCGAGTGCCAGGACTGGAAAGAGGTAGAGGAAGGCCTTGTGGAGATAAACCGCCTTCCCTCGGACGACCGTTGATCGGCCCTCCGAACACATGACCTGAGGGAAAGTAATTATATCGCTCCCACCGAATGTACAACGACCGGGACTTCATCCCCGATCAAGGTCCAAGGTGTGGGGGTAAGGAATGGTGGGAGAGAGGGGCGCGGACACGGAGATCCAGAAACAGGTGCTGAAGAGCCTGAGGGAGTTCTACCCCATCAAGGTAGATGATATAGTCCTCATCGCAGCGGTGCAGAAGGCCATCAAGGACGCCACCGTCGATCAGATAACCAAGGACATCGTGGTGCTCCGTGACAACGGGCTGGTCGAGGAGACCATTATCAAGGCGCCATTCGGAAAGACGGAGACCAAACGGCTTAAGATCACCTCCACGGGGATAGAGAAGCTGCAAGGTTTGGAGGAGAAGGAGGTCAAGGGCGTCGTCTCGGCCAAAGAGATCGAGTCCCGCCTGATAGAGACATATGATCGCATCAAGGGCGACCTGGAAACCATGCGTCAGAACATTGAGGCGAGCCAGAAGGCCCTGGAAAGCGAGATGACCGAGATGCGGAAGCGCATCGCCGACCACGACCAGGTCATACGCACCTACTTCGTCCGTGTAATCGAGACCTTCGGTGTGTTCGTAGGCATTTTCGCGGTCGTGGTCGTCTCCATGCAGGCGGGCATCGCCACCGCAGCGGCGGCTATCGAAAGAGGGGGCGACGCAGGCCTCTTCCTCCTGTACATCATGGGCATCGCGCTGACCGTGGCGGTGGTCATCCTTTCCCTTCTCTATGGCATCCGGCGATTGGTCCTCATACCGCCCAAGGTCACGTGAACAACATGAACGAAAGGGAGAGGTTGCTCGCGGTCTTGGGCTCGAGAGAAGCGGACCGGGCGCCGTGCGTCTGCCCCATGCAGACCGGGACGTTGGAGCTGATGAAGGCCTCGGGAGCCTTCTGGCCAGAGGGACACGAGGACCCGAAGACCATGTGCGCACTGTCCTTGGCCGCGCACCGATTCGTGGGCATAGAGAGCGTCAGAGTTCCTTTCGAAGCCTCGGTGGACGCGTCTGCGTTCGGGGCTAAGACCTCAGACCAGATTCTCGTCCGTCGACCGATGATCCTGCGTGCGCGCGTTCCCAGAAGGGAGGACTTCGAGTCCATGGAGGTCCCCGACCCGTCCACGGATGGCAAGGTGCCGATTGTCCTTGAGGCCATACGCTCGCTAAAGGCCAAGGTCGGGAATGTGCCCATCATCTGCGGGATCGTCTCGCCGCACATGCTTGGATTCCAGCTGATAGGGGATCAGAGGGCGATGATGGACATGTACCATGACCCCATCTTCCTCAAGGCCGTCATGCACAAGGCCAAGAGCTTCGCCATATCCTATGCCACGGCAGCGGCAGAGGCGGGCGCGGACGTCATCACCATGGTCGATTCCTTCGCCAGCGGGGATTTCCTTTCACCGGACGAGTATCGCGAGTTCGCCATGCCTTATCAGGCCAAGGTCTGCAAGGAGGTGGAGAAGCTGGGCATCCCTCTGATATTGCACATCTGCGGCAATACAACTAGCATACTCCCATCCATGGTCCAGACGGGCGCCAATGGCATAAGCATCGATCACGAGGTGGGGATAGCATACGCCAAGAAGATCGCTGGGGATAAAACGGCCGTATTTGGAAACCTATGCCCTACGACCATGTTGCTCAAGGGCACGCCCGAGGAGGTCGCGTCCACGACGTCCCGATGTCTCGTCGAAGGAGTGGACGCGGTGGCGCCAGGCTGCGGCCTGGCCCTGCAGACCCCCTCGGACAACCTGAGGGCGATGGTCAAGGCCACCAAGCAAGCGGACCCTCGAAGGAGGCAGCGGCCACGGTAGAGACTGCACACTCTGGCAAGGCATTCGCGGTCATCGGCTGCCAGGTCCTGGAGGACGAGATCGCTCACGTTCTCGCCTCGGACGGCGAGCTCCAGCGCATTCTGGTGATCGAATCCTCCTTGGCACAAGGGATCGTGGACAAGCTCCGCAGCAAAGGTATTGATGGGCTCAGGACGGTCAAGATCGAAGACCTAGAGCAGAACATTTCACCCTCTGGCCTCTCAGCGGTATTGTGGATGAACCCTATCGCTCTGCATCAGAGCCCACCCCACCTCAGGGAGGAAGTGGTGGAAGAGATGAAGAAGGTCGCCTCGCTTTGCAGTGCCATCCTCATATTCTATGGCCTGTGCGGGAACGCCTTTCGTGGGATCGACAAGATCGCCGCAGAGTTCGAGACGCCAGTCATCATCCTGAGGGATGAGGTGGGGCTGGTGGTCGATGATTGCATCGGGGCGGTGCTCGGCGGCGCAGAGGAGTATAGGAATTTCATCTTGAACGACAAAGGCGGTTACACGCTGAATACCATGTGGGCCGCCAATTGGCGCAACTTCATGCACGAGACGCAACTGTTGCACGACCCCAACGACCCTGAGGAGGCCAAGATAATCTTCCAATGCATGGACTACAAGAAGGTCATCATGCTCAGGACGGGGCTCGGGGATCAGGAGGCGTTCGAGCGGCAGGCGACGGAGTTCGCCGATACCTTTGGTCTCGGACGAGGGGAGGTCCCTTGCACTTTGAAGGTGGTCGAGTCCAGCTATAGGGCGGCCAAGGCCATGATGAGATGAGTTGGAGAGTTTTCTTAGAATGCCCACGATCGTCACTGGAGCTCTGGAAGGTCAGTGGATGGCCTTTTTAGGATCGAGGAGCTTACTTTGCCACAACTTGGCCATCCTAGCTCTCCCAGGCAAGAGGGAGCGTTATGGCGTCTTAAGTACTGTCCGAGCGCCTTTGGGGTCGCCCATCAAATAAGCTCCGTAGGAAAGCGCCCAGAACACCCCTGGATAAAAGATCATTCTCTCCATTCCACCCACGCCCAGGCCCAAATACACACCTGCTCCGAGAAGCACCAATGCCACGATGCCGATGATGCCCATTGCCAGGCAGAAATAGGAGTAGGGGGCTTTGGTGACCTTGTATGCGTATATGGCGGCCAGGTTCCCGAAGCCGAAGGCCAGCAAAGCGGAGACCACATGCGGGAGGCCTAGGTCCTCGTTGAATATGGCCACTCCCACCGCACCTATGCCGGAAATGGCCATGAACAACCAAAGGTAGGAGCGCTGCTGTTCATAGAGCAACGCGGCCACCAGAAGGGTGCAAAGCCCGAAGATGAGGACAGTCACGCTGAAGATCGCCCATGAAGGCCATGGTCCCACGCCCAGATCGCTGATGTAGTTCTGCGAAACGCTGTAACCAGGGTAAACGAACTCGGCTATGTGCACGAAGAAGAGGACCTGCAGGCTGGCGAAGAACAGCCACGGGCCTGGTTTTCGCAGATCGAGCATGCCCATGGCAGGCTTTCCGTTCGCATATATCTATTCTTGACAGGACGGAAACGTCACTTCGTCATAAGGCCCGATGCGAAAAGAATTAATGCATGAAAGAGCGAACCTACATCGGCGATGGCATGAAGACGATTTGGAGCGGTTCTTTGTCGTCCATTCAAAGGTTTCGAGGAGGCGAAGAAAGAATTATTAGTTTTGCATAATACCCTTGGTGATCATATGAAGCCTGCGTTATTGGTGATCGACATCCAGAACATTTGGTTGAGATCGAGCCCTGGTCTTAGGGAGAGTCTAGAGAAGAGGGTCGATGTGATCAACTCGGCCATCGCCCTATTCAGGAAGAAAGGGCTTCCAATCATACGAGTTTACCATGTGGATAGGGAGGATGGGCCTAGACCAGGTACAGAAGAATTCGAATTCCTGCCATCGATAGAGATATCTGACGTCGACACTAAGGTGATCAAGAACTACCCCAATGCCTTCAATAAAACGGGGCTTACGCAAATACTCTCAGAGAATGGGATTGATGTGGTGATTCTCTGTGGATTGAGCGCTACTGCTTGCGTGATGGCCACCTACGTCGGGGCAGAGGACCATGATCTGCATCCATTCCTTCTGAGGGATGGGGTCGCGGCGAGCAGCGAGCAGAATGTGAGGTTCGCGGAGGAGATCTTCGAGACCCTGAGCCTAGGAGCCCTGGCGCAAGTGCTCTAATCCCATATGCTCTAATGCATCTTTACAATGCGAGTTCAAAAAGGTTTTTTTAGCTTAGCTGGAATCGCCTCCTGGAAATGGTTCGCAATCGCCAGATGAAGCGCAGGATGGATAGCTTAGATACGATGATTTCTATCGAGCTCATCTAGTGGTCGAAACCTAGGGTGCGGACAATTTCTGACTGGAACAAATAGGCTCCGTTCAGAACCAAGAGTTATATAAAAAGCAAGTAAATCCGAATCAGAGCGCACGAATCATGAATCGGCTGGTCAAGTTCCTTCCAATCATTCAGTGGGCCCGGACCTATAAAAAATCGGAGATTAGGTTCGATATCATCGCAGGCATCGTTGTCGCTGGGCTCATAATCCCCGAGTCCATGGGGATTGCTGACGTAGCCGGCGTCCAGCCACAACACGGTCTTTATGCCATTCTCATAGCCCTCTTCCTCTATGCCATATTCGGCTCGGGCCGGCATTCTGTCGTCAGCACCCCAAGTGCGATGGCAATATTGGCAGCCACCGTCATAGCGAGCTTGGCCCTCACGCAGTACGAGGATGTGCTGGCGGCCGTTGTCACAATAACGGTACTGGTCGGTATGATCCTAGTAGTGATGGCCGTTCTGCGCCTCGGCCTGCTGGCGAATTTCATATCATACCCGGTGATGAAAGGATTCCTTTTCGGGCTGGCATTGACCATCATTATAAGTCAGATACCCAAATTATTAGGATTGCATAGGGGCAGTGGCAACTTCTTCGAGCAGCTCTGGCAGATATTGACCTCTTTGGATCAGACGAATCTGCTCACCCTCGGCCTTGCCATCATGGCGATGGCCGTGCTCTTGGTATTGGAAGTAAGGTTCAAGAAGATCCCGGCCGTCCTCCTCCTATTCGTTCTTGGGATATCTCTCTCATACTTCCTGGATTGGGAAGGCCGGGGGGTGGAGATCGTTGGCACGATACCGGCCGGCTTGCCTTCTCTGGTCATCCCTGAGTTCAGCCCGGAACTGGTCTTTCTGGTGATCCCGGCGGCCATTGGGATCGCCTTCGTCTGCTTCTCGGAAAGCGTGGCTATAGGTCAGGAGGTGGGAGAGCGGCATAAGGACGAGATAGACCCGAACCAGGAGTTGATCGCTATTGCCGCCACGAACCTGGGATCGAGCATGGTGCAGGGCATCGGCACTGGGGTGAGTATGTCCGCCTCTTACGCGGCCGACAACAGCGGCTCCAAATCGCAAATGACACTCATCATCGCGGGTCTCGTGGTCCTTGTGACTCTCCTCTTCCTGACGGGAGTTTTCTATTACCTCCCTGAGTTCGTCCTAGGCGTAATCGTCATCTTCGCAGTTAGTGGGGCTCTGAAGTACAAATTGATGGTCAGTTTCTATCATATCCAGCGGTCAGATTTCTATTGCGCCATCGCCGCCCTGCTCGGCGTTCTTATCTTCGAAGTCCTGGTCGGGCTGGTGCTGGCGGTTTTCCTTGCCCTTGGACTCGTCATCTGGAAGATTAGCCACGAAAGCGGCTCCGTCCTTGGAAGAACGGCCGAGGGCGAGTTTTGCGATGCCGCTTTGCATCCGGGGGCGGAGGAGATCGAGGGCGTGAAAATCTTCAGGTTAAACCTGCCCATATTCTATGTCAACGCGCCTGTCGTCAAAACCCATTTGCTCAAGATCCTCCGGACCGATCCGAAGGTCAAACTTCTCATCATAGACATGGAGGTACAGATCAAGCGGGTGGACATAACCTCGGCGAAAGCTTTGATGAGCGTAATCCAAGCCGCGCGGGACAGAGGTGTTGAGGTGGCGCTGGCACGTATTCATACCGTGCCCCTAAAGGACCTGGAGGCAGAAGGGGTGATCGACCTCTTGGGCAGGGAGAACATCTATCATGAGATCGAGCAGGCAGTGAACCATCGGCGTTGATTACAGGCTCAACAGCCGCACCCTGAGCGACATAATTGCACTGCAGAAAGAAGAGCATACCCATCAGGCAATCCTCAAAATATCTGGGGATGGCAACATTTAATCAATGGAAACTGAAATGACCCCCTTCATCTATCTAATGTCTCTCGGGGGATTTATTTGGTGGCACTTGGCAACATTGCGAAGATGACTGTGATCTATAAAAGATCCTGGCGTTTCATACTGATTTCACAGATATTCGTCTTGGCAAGTTGCGTATGCATCATCCTCATCCCGATCGAGGTCCAGACTCTCATCAATGATGGGGTCCTTCTGGGGCTCGCGGGGGAGGAGCAGGTCATCAACTCGGTCATCAGGATCCTACTGCTCGCCTTTCTATTTGCCATCTTCATGTCGCTTTCCATCATGATGGCTGTAACCTTCTCTGAAGGAACGGCCGACTACGTCCGCAGGAAGACCTTCGAGAAGATACAGACCTTCTCGTTCAAGAATTATGATGAACACTCCACCGGGGACCTGATGATCCGGTTGAACAACGACATTTACCAGATCAACCTGGCTGTGCAATTAGCCATGCGCTTCCTCCTCGCGGCGCCTTTCACCATAATAATCGCAGTCGCGGCAGTGGTCATGCTTAGCCCTGACCTTGCCTGGATTTTCCTCATAGTCATCCCGCTCATGGCCTTAGTGCTCTATTTCGTCGCCCACCGATTGCAGAAGCAGTTCAAGGTGCGCCAGAAGAAACTGGATGCGACGAACAATCGGCTCCAGGAGAACTTCTCCGGCGTCCGGGTGGTCAAGGCTTTCATGAGGCAGGAGTTTGAAAAGCAGTCTTACGAAAAGGTCAACGACGAATATCGCAAGGCCGCTCAAGCTCCTATGAAGACACAATACTGGATCCTGCCCAGCTTGTTCGCCATAATCGGAGTCTCCACGGCCTTAGCCGTCTGGGTAGGTGGACAGGCGGCCTTCGATGACCCTACCAAGGTGGGCGCTTTGGTGGCTTTCAGCCAATACCTGCTGATGATCCTGGTCCAGATGTTCAATCTCTCGATACTTATGCCTCAGCTGTCCTCGGCGGACATATCTGCGGGAAGGATTTACGACCTCCTTAAGGTGGAATCTGACATCAAGGACCCTTCTTCGCCTAAGTCAATCGACCCAGCCGAGAACAAAGGACGGGTGGTCTTCGAGGATGTGGCCTTCAAGTATGGGAGCAAGGAAGGCCCTGAGACCGTCAAGAACATTAGCTTCGTGGCCGAGCCAGGAGAGACGGTGGCTTTCCTCGGGTCCACGGGATGCGGCAAGTCGACCTTGATCAACCTGATTCCGCGCTTCTATGACGTGACATCTGGAAAGATCACTATAGACGGGGTGGACGTGCGGGAGATACCGCAAGAGGTCCTCAGGCAGATCGTCGTTCCCGTCTTGCAGGAATCGATCCTGTTCTCCGGCGAGGTGAGGGAGAACATCAAGATGGGCCAACCCGATGCAACGGATGATGACATGGAAGTGGCGGCCAAGGCGGCCGATGCCCATGGTTTCCTTACCACGACTCCAGAAGGTTACGATCGCAGGGTGTCCCGTCGCGGGACCAATTTCTCTGGCGGGCAGAGGCAGCGCCTGTGCATCGCCCGTAGCATATGTGCCAAGCCCAAGGTGCTCATCATGGATGATAGCACGAGCGCGGTCGACGTGGCTACCGAGAGCCGCATACAGGATGAGATGAAGAAAATATTGACCAACACCACCACCTTCATCGTGGCCCAGAGGATCAGCACTGTGCTCCTGGCCAATAAGATAGTGCTGCTGGAGAACGGGGAGATCAAAGCCATCGGCAACCACGAGCAGTTGATGAAGGAGAATCAGTTGTACCAGGAGATATTCAATTCCCAGCTTGGCGGCCTGCGCCAGGAGGATGTGGCATGAGCGCTTCCAAAGCTCCCAAGGGGACGGGACAAAAGAAAGGCACCATGGGTCGCCTGATCCGATACCTAGCCCTCAAGAAGGCCAAGCTGGTTGCCACAATAGTCCTCATCAGCATAGGTTCGTTCTGCTTCATCATGAGCCCCATCCTGGTCGGTCAGGCAGTCAACCTCATACAGACTGGAGGTACCGTCCAACAGCTCCAGGACATGGCGGTCACCATGGTGGCCTTGGCGATCACGGCCTTCGGCACAATATTCCTCGCGTTCCGCTGGCTGGCTGAGATCACTCAGTATGCTCTCTTTAAGCTCCGCAAGGAGCTCTTTGATCATGCCCAGGAGCTATCTCTGAACGTCTTCGACCGGCAGCCCATAGGTGAGCTGATGAGCGGCACGACCAATGACATCGACGCCATCGCTGCGCTCTTCCAGGGACCCTTGGGAATGATCATTTTAGGATTGTTCCTTCTAATCATCATCGCCGTCGCCATGATCATCATCAATCCCGTTATGGCCCTTGTGGCGCTTCTGGTCGTCCCCGTCATCATCGCCCTCATCTGGGGCATGGGCAGGGTGGCGAACCCGCTCTATAAGTTGACGCAGCAGGGCCTGGCGAACTTGAGCGGATTCGAGGAAGAGACCCTGGCAGGCTCAAAGACCATCATCGCCTATCGCTACCAGGAGAAGAAGACGGATGACATGGACACCATCAGCAAGGACACTCGAAACCTGGGCGTCAAATCACAAAGTCTGGGACTGCTGATCGGGCCGCTGATCGCCCTAGCCACCTATATCGGGGTGGCCATCGTGTCACTGGTAGGCTCCTCCATGCTCATCCACGGGAAATTGGAGCTCGGGGTACTGGTAACGTTCATCAACCTCTCTGTGCTACTTATCCTTCCTCTGTTCACCATCTTTTTCAATTACAATTATGTCCTGAAGGCTTTGGCAGGCGCTGTCAGGATATTCAAGTTCCTGGACGAGAAGCCAATCATCTTCGATAAGCCGAACGCCCAGTCGTTGCCAGAGATCAAGGGCGAAGTGATCTTCAAGGACGTCGACTTCAGCTATGTGAAAGGCCGCAAGATTCTGAAGAAGAACACCTTCACGGCCAAGCCGGGGGAAGCGATCGGACTTTGCGGGCCCACAGGCGCGGGAAAGAGCACCATTATCAATATCCTTACCCGGTACTACGACATCGATTCAGGGAGCATCACCGTCGACGGTCACAGCATCTATGAGGTGACGCAGCAGAGCCTTAGGAGCCAGATTGGGGTCGTGTTGCAGGAAGCGTTCCTATTCTCCGATACGGTCATGAACAACCTGAAGTACGCCAGGGAAGGGGCGACGGACGAGGAATGCATCGCCGCTGCCAAGAAGGCCAACTGCGACGAGTTCATAAACCATCTACCGGAAGGCTATAACACCGTTCTCACCGACCGTGGGGCGAACTTGAGCCAGGGCCAGCGGCAGCTGCTCACCATCGCCCGCGCCATGGTCGCCAATCCCAGGATGCTGATATTGGACGAAGCCACGAGCAATGTCGACACACGCACGGAGAAGCTCATCCAGCAGGCCATCAAGGAATTACAGAAAGGTCGCACGAGCTTCGTGATAGCGCATCGCCTTAGCACCATCAAAGACTCCAACATGATCCTGGTCATCAACGAGGGAGAGATAGTCGAAAGGGGGACGCATGCGGAGCTCATGGACAAGCGCGGGTTCTATTACGACCTGTTCATGAGTCAGTACAAAGGAAAGGTTTCCTCGGTCCTGCCGACGTCGGGACCCGCCGAGGCCAAGGGGGCGAGCTCATGACCGGCCGGGAAAAGTTCACTCCGGACGAATGGGAATTGTTGATCAAGGCTGGCATTATGGTAGGTCGCTCGATCATCATCTCCGACAAGCCTCGCCGAGCGAGGAAGAAGCAGCGCGTCCTAAGGAAGGCTTTCGAGAGGACGGCTCCGAACTATTCGGGAAACGAACTTATCGCCGCAGTAATGCCCGAGGCCAAGAAAGTGGCTCAGGAGCGCTTCGACGCCAAGACCCTCTTCATGGAGAGGGACATGATCACCGAGGGTTTCATGAAGGAACTGGGCATGGTGGGCAAGATATTGATCAAGGCCGAGGAAAAGGAAGCACGTGAATTCAAGCTCTGGCTCCTTAACATCGGGGAGGTGACAGCTCTGGCCGTTCGGGACGAAGAGCTCGCCAATATCGGTCTGCCAGGAGAGGAGATAAGCAAGACCGAGAAGAAGGTATTGAAGAGGGTGGCGAAGGAGCTGACGCTCGTGCCATATGTCGTGGACATGAACCCGGTCCACTCCAAAAGGCCGAGCAGGGCGGAGAGGAAGGCCAAAGCTCCATGAGACCAGAACCCCCTCTTACTGGGGAGGGGGGGGGCGGGTCATCCTCATTTCTCGTTCTGTTTGAGCTCCTCCCTGGCCTTGACGATCTCCACCATCTGCTTCTCGTTCACCTTAGGATACTGGAGCTTGAGCCCCTGGATGTTGCTGGCAATGATGTCGGCGATGAGCGTGCGGGCGACCCACTTGTAATCCGCAGGAATGACGTACCAAGGGGCCCACTTGGTGCTCGTCGCGCTAAGCATGGCCTGGTATGCCTTCATATAATCGTCCCAGAAGCTTCGTTCCTTGAGGTCACCCGCGGAGAACTTCCAATACTTATCCTCGTTCTCCAGCCGCTCCATCAGCCTCTTCCTCTGCTCCTCCTTGGACGTATGCAGGAAGAACTTGAGGATCAGCGTGCTATTCCGACTAAGATGCCTCTCGAAGGCGTTGATGTCCTTGAAGCGGTCCTCCCAGAACTTTTTGCCTTGTTTACCTGGGGACAGGTGTTGGGCCACTAACAGCTCCGGATGCACCCGGACCACCAGCACATCCTCGTAGTAGGACCGGTTGAAGATGCCTATCTCCCCTTTCAGAGGTAATGCCTTTGTGTAACGCCAAAGGAAATTGTGCCCCAGCTCCTCATTGGTAGGGACCTTGAAGCCCTGCACTCGGCATCCTTGCGGGTTCACGCCGGACATGACATGCCGGATGGTGCCATCCTTGCCGGCAGCATCTAGCCCCTGAAGGATGATGAGCACGGAACAGGCACCGCTGGCATAGAGAAGCTCCTGGGCGGACGCCAGTGACTGTCGGTTCTCCTCCAGTATCTGGGCGGCGCGTTCTTTCACTACCTCCTCCCCAGCATCCTTGAGCTCTTGATTCTGCGCCCATCCAGTGTCATAATCATCCAGATCGACCTTACTCCCTTCCTTCACTTTGAGTTTTCGGATCAGCTTTTGCTTGATCAAATCGATTCCCTCCTCGATGAATATTCATTATGCCCATGGACTATTGATGCACAAGGTGTTGTGACACCATTCGTCGATTCAGTTAATGTATATTCTCAAATATATCATACCGCGTCCGAGGGGAGATTTCACCGAACCTTTGGGAAAGGATAATAGAGGGGCACTCATTCAATAGAAGCACAGGGGGACAACAAAATGGCCATGAATAATAAGAAGAAGATGCAAAAGCTCGATGAGGGGGCAACACCCAAGGAAGAACCATCAACGAGTGACGTTGGTTCTTA
>Ga0209254_10000147_pt1 | contig 47668 bp, 47 predicted proteins | sample FrelakmetDIP11DI_FD_187148 | JGI IMG/M metagenome (GOLD analysis project Ga0209254, IMG submission 187148) | Freshwater lake sediment microbial communities from the University of Notre Dame, USA, for methane emissions studies - DIP11 DI (SPAdes)... | ecosystem: Environmental > Aquatic >...
GATTAAGACAAAATTAAAAGGACTGAGTCCTGTAGAGTACAGAAATCAGTCCTTAAGTTTAAACCCAAACTAATGTCCAACCTTTGGGGGTCAGTTCAAAAAGGGGCTTTTTTATTGGCCAAATTTCTTACCAGTCGTGGCGCCCTTCGTTATGGCGTACCTCTGAATGTTTATCATGTCCATACGCATGGCCTTTGCCATGTTTATGTTTTTTATGCTTGTAGTGCCGTTTATGATGTCTATGTTTAGTACTTTTCTCGGGCTCTGCAATCACTTTGCCAACCACTGCGCCACCAGCACCTCCAACACCAGCCCCAACGACCGCACCAGTTCCGCTGCCACTGACTTTACGCCCAACTGCGGCGCCCGTAGCACCACCAGCTGCACCACCAATCACCGCACCAGCCTGACCTTCGCCTTTAGTAGCGACTGCGCCGCCCACTCCGCCACCTACGGCGCCACCTATTACCTCACCAGTACTGCCACCCAACACGCCGCCAATTGCTGTGCCTGCCGCTGCACCTAAACCACCGCCTACTGCAGTTTTTGCATTACTATCTTCGGCAGCTGCATGAGTGCTAGCTAATACGCCAGCAATTAAAACGGTATATATTGTTTTGATAATCAATCAGAAACTCCTTTATCACTTTTAAAAAATTATAATTATTTAACGCGCATGCCAGCTTTTGCTCCAACATCGGGTGAGAGTATATATGGGCCTCCAAGTTCATCACTAGCGGCTAATACCATACCCTCACTCATGCCAAACTTCATTTTACGCGGAGCTAAATTTGCCACCATCACCGTTAAACGGCCTTTTAATGTTTCAGGGTCGTAAGCCGATTTAATGCCTGCAAACACTTGTCTTGGTTTTTCTTCACCAATATCCAAGGTCAGTTTCAATAATTTTTCCGCGCCTTCCACGTGCTCGGCATTTACGATTTTCGCAATGCGCAAATCCACCTTGGTAAAATCATCAATACTGATGTATTCAACTTCTACAGCATCCGTATTCACCTCGTTCTGCTGATGCACCGCATGATGCTGCTCAGAATGCGGCGGTGCTGTAACTTGCAAATTTTCTTTATTAGCTACTGTCATAGCTTCAATCTGTTTAGGATCAATACGGTTCATTAAATGTTGAAATTCCTTGATTGATTTAGCTCTAACAGGATTCGTAGGCTTAGTCCCCAAGTCATCCCATTCTAAATCTGGAGTACTGAATAATCGTTCAACATTTTCAACTAATGCAGGCAATATCGGTTTAATAAGTATTGATAGATTGTAAAAACCTAGTAATGCATTAGTGCAAATTTGATGCAAATCGTTTTTGTTCGACTCAAAGTCTTTTGCAAGCACCCAAGGCTGTTTAGTTTGAACGTATTGATTAATTTCATCTGCATAACCCATGATTAGTCTTACCGCTTTACTAAAATCACGTTGCTGATAAGCTAACTTTACTTCATCTTCTATCTTAATTAATCCCAACGCATAAAAGCCAGTATTAAACTCGAGCTCACATAGCTTTCCTTCGAAGTATTTATTTAGAATGTTGGCGGTTCTGCTCGCAATATTCACATACTTTCCCACCAAGTCACTATTTACGCGTGCGACAAAATCTTCTAAATTAAGATCGATGTCTTCCATCGTGCCATTCAGCTTGGCCGCGTAGTAATAGCGTAAATATTCTGGATTTTTCACATGCTCCAGATAGCTGCGCGCAGTAATAAACGTGCCGCGTGATTTGCTCATTTTCTCGCCATTCACAGTTAAAAAACCGTGCGCGAATATGCTCGTAGGTGTACGGTAGCCGCTATACTCGAGGGTTGCGGGCCAGAATAGCGCATGGAAATACAAAATATCTTTACCGATAAAATGATACAACTCTGTACTAGACCCATCCTTCCAGTACTCGTCGAAATCCAACCTACTAGACTCTAGTAATTCACCAGCATCTACTTTTTTATTTACAGTATCAACTTTATTTTTAAAACTAGCCATATAACCAATCGGCGCATCCAACCATACATAAAAATATTTTCCGGGCGCATCGGGGATTTCAAATCCAAAATAAGGTGCATCACGTGAAATATCCCAGTCGTTCAAGCCATTCTCAAACCATTCGCCCATTTTGTTGGCTGCTTCGCCTTGCAGTGTGCCAGAGCGTGTCCAATCTTTTAGGAATTGTTCACACTCACTCAGTTTGAAAAAATAATGCTCTGTTTCTTTGCGCACCGGCGCGGCGCCGGAAACCGCGGAATACGCGTTGATTAGTTCTGTCGGGTTGTATGTCGCGCCACACACTTCGCAGCTATCGCCATATTGGTCTTTGGCATGGCATTTCGGACATTCGCCCTTGATAAAACGGTCTGGTAGAAACATGTTTTTAACAGGGTCGTAAAATTGCTCGATGGTTTTTGTGGCAATTTTGCCATTGGCTTTTAGCGCACGATAAATGCCTTGTGAAAGTACTTTATTTTCCTCAGAGTTTGTAGAGTAATAGTTATCAAACTCTACTAAGAATTCTTTGAAATCAGCGTTGTGCTCTTGATGCACTGCGTCAATCAAGGCTTCTGGCGTAATACCCTCTTTCTCAGCGCGCAGCATAATCGGCGTGCCATGCGTGTCATCTGCGCACACATAGTGCACAGTGTGTCCCTGCATCTTTTGAAAACGCACCCAGATGTCGGTTTGAATATATTCGACCAAATGACCTAAATGAATACTGCCGTTTGCGTATGGAAGTGCGGAGGTAACAAGAATTTTGCGTGACATAAGATAAATGAATCTATTAGCTAAAACGCTATTTTAGCAAATGACGGGGCATCACACATAAGTTAAAATTACAAGATTACTTAATTGACCTAAAATATCCCCATGACCATTGCAGAACAAGACATTCTCAACAGCCTCAAAACCTTGATAGACCCGAATACTGGGCGCGACTTTGTTACTGGAAAATCGGCCAAAAACATCCAGATCAGCGGGAATAACGTAAGTATGGACATTGTGCTGGGTTACCCAGCGAAAAGCGTAATGAATGATGTGAAAGCACTTGTCACCGACCATCTAAAAAAATTGGCCAACGTTGGAAATGTGTCCGTGAATATTGGCAGTCGTATTGCAGCACACAAGTCTCAGCAAGGCGTGACATTGTTGCCTAACGTGAAAAATATTATCGCCGTGGCATCCGGCAAAGGCGGTGTAGGCAAATCGACTACTTCAGTTAATTTGGCGCTGGCACTGGCCGCGGAAGGTGTAACAGTAGGCTTGCTGGACGCAGACATTTATGGCCCGAGTCAGCCGCAAATGCTGGGCATTAGCGGTCGCCCCGAAAGTAGCGATGGCAAAAGTATGGAACCGATGCTGGCCTATGGGATACAAGCCATGTCGATTGGATTTTTGGTGGATATAGATACGCCTATGGTATGGCGTGGCCCAATGGTAACGGGCGCGCTGGAGCAACTGTTGCGCGACACAAAATGGCGAGATTTGGATTATCTTGTCATTGATTTGCCGCCTGGCACGGGTGACATTCAGCTCACACTGGCGCAAAAAATACCTGTTACCGGCGCGATTATTGTCACTACGCCGCAAGATATAGCATTGTTAGATGCACGCAAGGGCTTAAAAATGTTTGAGAAAGTCGGCATACCGATTTTAGGCATTGTCGAGAATATGAGTACGCATATTTGTAGCAAATGTGGTCATGAAGAGCATATATTCGGTGCGGGCGGCGGTGAAAAAATGTGTGCGGACTACAATGTGGATTTGCTGGGAAGCTTACCGCTAGACATTAGTATCCGCGAACAAACTGATAGCGGGAAACCGACAGTGATCGCTGAACCAGACTCGAAAATTTCTGGCATTTACAAGGAAATAGCACGTAAAGCCGCGATTAAAATCGCCAATGCCAGCTTGGATCACAGCAGCAAATTCCCGAACATTGTGATTCAGAATACTTAGCGCTCGACTGTATTCATGACAAATAAACATCGCGCAGCAGAAAAGCTTATTGGCTCAACTTATGAAGCCATGGATGAACGCACCAAAAAGGTAGCGCGTCACATCGCGGAACGTACGTATATATCAAGAAACACTTCACAGGAATATGACAACGCAATTACCTTTGGGCAGCGCGCAGCTGATGCAGTCGCAAGATTTGGAGGTTCCTGGGCATTTATTATCGTATTCGCTATTGTACTGGTTAGCTGGGTAGTGCTGAACTCATATGTTTTGGTCAATTACAACAAAGCCTTTGACCCTTACCCTTACATACTATTAAATTTATTTTTATCGATGCTAGCCTCTATTCAAGCCCCGATTATTTTGATGTCACAAAATAGGCAGGCAGAAAAAGATCGACTGGAAGCTGAGCATGACTATGAAGTCAATCTCAAAGCAGAGCTGGAAATCATGTTGTTGCACGAAAAAGTCGACATGCTACGTGAGCATCAATGGAGCGAACTCATCGCCATTCAGAAAGAACAACTTAGATTATTGGGGAATTTAATTGAGAAAAAAGCTGATTGATTGTCAGCTCTAAAAATCAATCTAATTTTACCTCATAACAATATACATCTACGCCAGCTTCTGGCGCAATCAGTGTCGCTGGTATTAGCACCCCGCTTCGCCATTGGTCTACAGCCTGCTGCTTACCCGAGCCAGAAACAATAAAAATCACTTCGCGTGTATTATTTAAACGGTTTTGGCTTAAGCTAATGCGCTCTGGCGGCGGTTTTGGCGAGTTAGAAACTGGAACAGCATCTGCGCTATTATCGACTGTATGACTAGGAAATAAACTGGCTGTATGGCCATCTTCTCCCAATCCCAGCAGTACCATATCAAAAGTCGGCACACCAGCCAAAGTCTTCGCATAAGCTTTTGCGCCTTCAACATTACCTAGTTCAGCTGGAATGTCATGAATCTGGCTTGCAGGAATGTCGACATAATGTGTCCAGACCTGCTCTACCATCAGACTGTTTCTATCCTCATGCTCGCGCGGCAGGCAGCGCTCATCGCCGTGATAAATATGCCATTTTGACCAATCCGTTTTAATATCGCGTAACAACCGATACACAGCACGCGGGGTGTTGCCGCCCGCCAGTACAATAGAAAACTGACCTCGCTTGGCAATAGCTTCGTTTGCGCTATGGACGATTGCATCACATACAGCGTGCCTTAATGCCTCAATACTTTCAAAGTGTTGCCACCGTGTGCGTTTGCTCGTATTTTTCGTTTGCATGTTTCTTAAATAATCTTATGAAAATTCAGGCCGAATTTGACACGAAATAACAGGAATTGTCACGCTTTTTTATGCTTTTTTACACCAAGTCATTGTGTGTAAAGGCTGCCATGCATTATCATATTAGGTTACGTAAAAGGACAATAAACATGCTAATTAAAGACAGTGAAATCGTCGATCTTGACACGCCAACCGGCGAAATGCGCGCCCACATTTTCCGCCCAGCCGCACCAGGCAAATATCCTGGGATTTTGATGTTCTCAGAAATATTTCAAGTAACAGCCCCAATTCGCCGCACCGCAGCAATGCTTGCAGGACACGGCTTCATCGTTGCTTGTCCAGAAATTTATCACGAATATGAGCCATCAGGCACTGTGCTGGCATACGATGAGACCGGCACCACGCGCGGCAACGAATTAAAAATCACCAAACCGGTAGATGCCTATGATAACGATGCACGTGCCGTGCTGGATTATCTGAAATCACGTGAAGACTGCACCGGACGTTTAGGTGTCATGGGTATTTGCATCGGCGGCCACCTTGCGTTCCGCGCTGCGATGAATCCAGACGTATTGGCCACAACCTGTTTCTATGCCACAGACATTCACAAAAAAGGACTAGGGTTAGGCAAAAATGATAACTCATTAGAACGTGCAGGCGAAATTAAAGGTGAACTTCTGCACATCTGGGGCCGCCAAGACCCGCATGTGCCACTAGAAGGCCGCAATCTGCTTAAAGCCCGTCTAGAAGAAGTGGGCGCGCGTTTTACTTGGCATGAATTCAATGGACAGCATGCCTTTATGCGCGATGAAGGTCATCGTTATGACCCAGCGCTATCACGACTGAGCTGGGACTTGTTGCTCGAGTTATTCAATCGCCGCCTAGGCTGGGGCGATCTTGATGTAGAAACTGATGCAGCACCAGCGGAAAGCCGCCACTAAAGTTACAAGTTATTATTACAACGTATTAAAGATTTACTTCCGAACTTAATCTAACTCACAAGGTGGATGGTTCATAATCCTCTATAAAAGGTAAAAAAACGCAATGAAATTAGCAATGTTAGGTTTAGGCAAGATGGGTGGCAACATGGCCGCCCGTTTGCTGCGTCACAAAATAGAAGTAGTTGGTTTCGATTTCAATAAAGACTTTGTCAACAATCTGGTAGAAAAAGAAGGGCTAATTCCTGCGACCTCGGTACAGGACGCAGTCAACCAATTAGAAGGCCAAAGAATCATCTGGATGATGTTGCCTGCCGGCGAGATCACCGAAAAACAGATCAAAGAATTAATCCCTATGCTGAATAAAGGCGACATTATTGTCGATGGCGGCAACTCCAACTACAAACACAGTCAGCGTCGCGGCGCGATGCTGGCTGAACATGGCATCGGCTTTATGGATTCCGGCACCTCTGGCGGCGTATGGGGTCTGGATAACGGCTACTGCCTCATGGTAGGTGCAACCAAAGAAGTGGCAGAGGTCGTCACGCCGATACTCAAAGCACTTGCCCCGGCAGCACACCGTGGATGGGCGCATGTCGGCCCTGTTGGCAGTGGCCACTTCACCAAAATGATTCACAATGGTATTGAATACGGCATGATGCAAGCGATGGCTGAAGGATTGGATCTAATCAAGGGAAAAGAAGAATTCAATCTGGACTTGGCACAAATCACCGAGCTATGGCGTCATGGTTCTGTGGTGCGCAGTTGGCTGCTGGATCTAACTGCAGAATCTCTCAAGACTGACCAAACCCTGGATGGTGTTGCGCCTTACGTGGCTGACTCTGGTGAAGGCCGCTGGACAGTCGTTGAGGCTGTAGAACAGGGCGTAGCTGCACCAGTGCTTACTCTGGCATTGCAAATGCGCTTTGCATCGCAGGAAGACGACGGTTACAGTTATAAACTGCTTTCAATGATGCGTAATGCCTTTGGTGGGCATGCCGTCAAATCATCCAAATAACAATTGGTAAATTGAGGTAATAGAAAATGACTAAAAAAATTGATCCATGTACCCTCGTATTATTTGGTGCCAGCGGCAACTTATCTCGAATCAAGTTAATGCCTGGTTTATTTCGTTTAGATGCGGCAGGCCGCTTGCCGGATCATATGGCAATTCTTTCTGTTGGTCGCGGAGAGGTATCTCGCGAAGCTTGGCAAGCCGACGTCAAGGGTATGCTGGATGCCAAATTCAAAAATGGCTATGATCAAAAAGTCTTTGAACGCTTTATAGCGCGTAATCATTATCATGCAAACCCACCTACCGATCCTGATTCATTTAAAAAACTGCAAGCCAAAATATCCGATGAAAAAACATTTCCTCAGAACCTGGCTTACTTTCTATCCGTCCGCCCAACCGATTTTGCGCCCGTTGTAGAGCAGCTCTCTGGCGTGGGCTTGCTGGATGAAAGCAAATACTGGCGTCGAGTACTGATTGAAAAGCCATTCGGCACTGATTTACCAAGCGCGCAAGACTTGCAAAGCAAAATCACCAAGCACTTAAAAGAGAGTCAGATTTACCGTATCGACCATTATTTAGGTAAATCTGCGGTGCAAGGGATTATGCTCACACGTTTTACGAATGCCATATTTGAGCCTCTTTGGAATAAAGAACATATTGACCACGTGCAAATCACCAATAACGAAATTTTAGGCGTCGGCGACCGCACTACTTTTTACGATGCAACAGGTGCATTGCGTGATATGTTCCAAAGCCATCTACTGCAAACGCTGGCAGTGACTGCAATGGAAAAGCCAGAAGATTTTCGACCCGAAAGCATCCGTACAGAAAAAATCAAACTACTGCAATCCATCCGCCCTGTCGATGTAAAAAACCTGAATAAACAGGCATTTCGTGCGCAATATGCAGCTGGCCGTGTCTGTGTGGCTGATGGTCACGGTGAAAATGTACATGGTTATTTAGAGGAGCTTAAGCGTGATGGTGTGGAATCTAGCCACACTGAGACCTACGCAGCAGTTAAGCTATTTATCGATAATCCGCGTTGGCAAGGGGTGCCCTTCTATGTGCGTACAGGTAAGCGTATGCACGAAGGCAACACGGCGATTTCTGTCCGTTTCAAAAAAGCGCCGATGCTATTGGTTGAAGGCCAACACCAAAACTGGCTCAGCATCAACATTCAGCCTCGTGAATGCATCAAGCTGGAAATCGAGTCAAAAATTCCAGGCTTAGACATTGCTACCCGCACCTTAAGCATTGATGCGCCGCAACGTCAAAAAGACGATGAAACCATCGACTCTTACGAAACATTGATGCTTAACCTCATGGAAGGCGATCCATCACAATACCTTCATATTAGCGAGGTCGAGGCTCAATGGCGTCTAGTAGACCCAATCGTGAAAGCATGGGCGGAAGACAAATCACCACTGCATCAATATCGTGCCGGCAACCGCGACCCTGAAGAATCGAGTGTCATTTTTGAATCGCAAGATCAATTCTGGCGCTATAGCATTGAACTTGGCGGCGATAAACACTAATTTTTCAACATAATCAATCCAAGCACTTTATAATGCCCAAGTTAAACATTGGGCATTATTTTTTAATTTTAGGGCAAAGTTATGAGCATCAAATCAGACAAATGGATACGCCGCATGGCAGAGCAACACGGCATGATAGAACCCTTTGAACCTGGACAAGTTAAGATGTCAGCGGATGGACAACGCCTTGTTTCTTACGGCACCTCCAGTTACGGTTACGACATTCGCTGCTCAAAAGAATTTAAGTTGTTCACTAACCTCAACAGTACCATAGTTGATCCTAAAAACTTTGACCCGAATTCGTTTGTCGAAGTGAATGCAGATTACTGTATCATCCCGCCCAACTCATTCGCATTGGCGCGCACTGTAGAGTACTTCCGCATTCCACGTAATGTATTGACGATATGTTTAGGTAAATCAACTTATGCACGTTGCGGCATCATTGTGAATGTCACCCCGTTTGAGCCTGAATGGGAAGGCTATGTCACCCTTGAGTTCAGTAACACAACACCATTGCCAGCAAAAATTTATGCAAATGAAGGCTGTGCGCAAGTACTGTTTTTTGAAGCTGATGAAGATGATGTGTGCGAAACCAGCTATAAAGATCGTGGTGGCAAGTATCAAGGCCAAGTTGGCGTTACTTTGCCTAAAATTTGATAGGCCAGAGATTTAATTAAGGAAATTTAATGAAATTCCGTTTCCCTGTTGTCATTATTGACGAGGACTTTCGCTCAGAAAACTCTTCTGGTTTAGGTATTCGCGTGCTTGCTAAAGCCATAGAAGATGAAGGCTTTGAGGTACTTGGCGTTACCAGTTATGGCGATCTGACATCGTTCGCACAACAGCAAAGCCGGGCGTCCGCATTCATTCTATCGATTGACGATGAGGAAATCGTTGAAGAAAAACCAGAAGCTATCGAGCAATTACGTAAGTTTGTAACTGAAATCCGTTATCGTAATGAAGAAATCCCTATTTTCCTGCATGGTGAAACCCGCACCTCCCGCCATATCCCCAACGATGTATTACGCGAGTTGCATGGCTTTATTCACATGAATGAAGACACTCCGGAATTTGTGGCTCGACTGATTATTCGTGAAGCCAAGGCTTATCTAGATAGCCTGCCTCCGCCATTCTTTAAGGCACTTACTCACTATGCGGCCGATGGCTCATACTCCTGGCATTGCCCAGGCCATTCGGGTGGCGTAGCGTTTTTAAAATCGCCAGTAGGACAAATGTTTCATCAGTTTTTTGGTGAAAATATGCTGCGTGCAGACGTGTGTAACGCAGTTGATGAACTTGGCCAACTACTTGACCACACAGGCCCAGTTGCGGCATCAGAACGTAACGCTGCCCGCATTTTTAACTGTGATCACCTGTACTTTGTGACAAACGGCACCTCAACATCCAATAAAATCGTATGGAATAGTACTGTAGCGCCAGGAGACATTGTCGTAGTTGACCGTAACTGCCATAAGTCTGTATTGCATTCCATCATTATGACAGGGGCGATTCCTGTATTCTTAATGCCAACCCGCAACCATTTTGGCATTATCGGACCAATTCCAAAATCCGAATTTTCCTGGGAAAACATTCAAAAGAAAATCGATCGCAACCCGTTTATTATTGATAAAAAAGCCAAACCGCGCGTACTGACGATTACGCAGTCTACCTACGACGGAGTGTTATATAACGTAGAAGAGATCAAAGAAATGCTTGATGGCAAAATCGACACACTGCATTTCGATGAGGCATGGCTGCCACATGCAACATTCCATGACTTTTATGGTGATTATCATGCGATAGGTGCAGAGCGCCCACGCTGTAAGGAAAGCATGGTATTTTCAACTCAGTCTACCCACAAACTGCTTGCTGGTTTAAGTCAGGCATCGCAAATTTTAGTGCAAGATGCTGAGAATAACCATTTAGACCGGGATGTATTCAACGAAGCGTATCTGATGCACACCTCTACCAGCCCGCAATATTCGATTATTGCCAGCTGCGACGTAGCTGCGGCCATGATGGAGGCTCCTGGCGGTACTGTTCTAGTGGAAGAATCACTTATGGAAGCTTTGGACTTCCGTCGTGCCATGCGCAAAGTGGACGAAGAATGGGGCACAGACTGGTGGTTCAAAGTCTGGGGTCCGGATGATTTGTCTGAAGAAGGTCTGGAAGAGCGCGATGCATGGATGCTAAAGGCTAACGAGGCTTGGCATGACTTTGGCGATCTGGCACCTGGATTTAATATGCTAGATCCAATCAAAGCGACCATTATTACGCCTGGCTTGGACATTAAAGGTGACTTCTCAGACAAGTTTGGCATTCCTGCTGCAATCGTCACCAAATACTTGGCAGAACATGGCGTGATTGTTGAAAAAACCGGGCTTTACTCATTCTTCATCATGTTCACCATTGGCATTACCAAAGGCCGTTGGAACACCATGGTGGCAGCTCTGCAGCAATTTAAAGATGACTACGACAAGAATCAACCCCTTTGGAAGGTGCTGCCTGAGTTCGTTCAAAAACAGCCACGCTATGAGAAAATTGGTTTACGTGATTTATGTGACCAAATTCATACCGTATATAAAGCCAACGATGTAGCACGTTTAACTACAGAGATGTATTTATCTGATATGGTACCTGCTATGAAGCCAACCGATGCATTCGCTAAAATGGCACATCGTAAGATAGACCGAGTATCAATTGATGATTTAGAGGGCCGCGTTACCGCCGTACTCTTAACACCTTATCCTCCAGGTATTCCGTTATTAATCCCAGGCGAGCGCTTTAACAAAGTGATAGTGAACTATCTCAAGTTCGCACGCGAATTTAACGAAAAATTTCCAGGATTTGAGACAGATAATCATGGTCTGGTAAAAGAAATTGTGGATGGTAAGGCGGTCTATTACGTGGACTGTGTAGAAAAATAACTAATTCCTAATATATATTAAATCACTATATTCAAGGCCACTAGATGAGACGTGGTCTTTTTTTTCGACTAACATCCAGTGATTAGAATCTATATCCTCAAAAAATGCATCCCCTGAAAATTCAGCATTTACTTTTGTAAGGTAGAGCTTAGTTGCATGCTTCAAACCCTCTTTGTATAGCTCTGCACCACCAATTAAAAAGGGTTCTGTATCATCTTTACATAGATCAATTGCCATTTCTAGCGAATTGGCAATCAACGCACCCTCTAATTTATACGCCCTATTTCTCGTCACTATCACTGTAGTGCGTCCCGGTAACAATCGTCCTAGCGATTCGTAAGTCTTGCGCCCCATGATGATGTGATGTCCCATGGTAAGCGTTCTAAAACGCTTCAAATCTTCAGGCAGATGCCATGGCAGTGCATTGTTGACACCAATGACTTGATTCTTTGCCATGGCAACAATGAGTGATAAACCCGCCATTACACAGCCACAGCGCCTTTAATAGCAGGGTGTGGATCGTAGTTTTCTAAGGTAAAGTCCTCGTACTTAAAGCTGAAAATATCTTTAACATCCGGGTTAATTTTCATCAGTGGTAAAGCACGATGGTCTCGTGAAAGCTGTTCCTGCACTTGCTCCATGTGATTCGTGTAGATATGGGCATCGCCCAAGGTATGCACAAAATCACCCAGTTGCAGGTCACAGACTTGCGCAACCATCATAGTCAGTAACGCGTATGAGGCAATATTGAAAGGTACTCCAAGGAATATATCGGCACTACGCTGGTACAGTTGACAACTCAATTTCCCATCTGCAACGTAGAACTGAAAAAATGCATGGCATGGTGGTAGCTTCATTCGATCAACATCCGCCACATTCCAGGCAGATACAATCAGCCTGCGCGAATCGGGAGTTTTCTTAATTGCATTCACTACCTGAGCAATCTGGTCGATATGTGTACCATCCGACTTAGGCCAATTGCGCCATTGATAACCATATACCGGACCCAGATTGCCGTTCTCATCTGCCCACTCATCCCATATACGTACGCCATTTTCTTTAAGATATGCGATATTGGTGCTTCCCTGCAGAAACCATAACAATTCATGAATGATGGATTTGAGATGGACTTTTTTAGTCGTCAGTAATGGAAAGCCGTCATTTAGATTAAAGCGCATCTGATAACCAAATACAGAAAGCGTACCTGTTCCGGTGCGATCCTCTTTCTTATGTCCTTTCGCCAACACATGGCGCATCAAATCAGTATATTGCTTCATATCATGGCCTATTTTATGTGTGCTTCACTATAAAATCTTTTATCGCCGTTACATCTGCATCCATCACGGTAAAATTTTGAGGTAAATTTTCAATATTATTCAAGCCTTCAGGCCGTTCCGGTGTTTCACCCAAAGCTTCTATAATTGCATCCTCGAACTTGGCTGGAAGTGCGGTTTCCAGTACGACCATAGGCTCGGATTTATCGAAATACTCCAGCGCAACTTTGAGGCCATCTGCAGTATGCGTGTCTATCACAACACCATATTTCGATTTAGTTTTACGGATCGTTTGCATGCGATTCACATGATTGCTGCTGCCTGACACAAAGCCGAACGCACGCACTTCTGACATTAATTCTTTAATCTCAAAAGCACCGCCCCTATCGACACTCGCCCATAACTCACGTATCTTACCGCCATCCCTGCCAACCAGATCAAATACAAATCGCTCAAAGTTAGAAGCCTTGCTGATATCCATGGAAGGGCTGGATGTGTGATATGTATTAGCAGAGCCGCGCGGACGATATACCCCTGTTTTAAAGAATTCATCCAGCACATCATTTTCATTGGTTGCCACAATTAGCTTGTCTATAGGCAAGCCCATCATGCGTGCAATATGGCCGGCACACACATTGCCAAAATTGCCAGAAGGTACGGCAAAACTCACTTTTTGACTATTGCTGCTTGTGACTGCGAAATAACCTTTAAAGTAATACACTACCTGAGCGACGATGCGCCCCCAGTTGATAGAATTCACCGCGCCAATTTTATATTTGGCCTTGAACGCAGCGTCATTAGAAACTGCTTTCACTATGTCCTGACAATCGTCAAACACACCTTTTACCGCGATATTGAAGATATTGTTATCTTGCAGGCTGAACATCTGTGCAGTTTGAAAGCGGCTCATTTTTTGATGTGGCGACAGCATAAACACACGCACGCCTTTTTTTCCACGCATCGCGTATTCCGCCGCGCTGCCCGTATCGCCAGATGTTGCTCCCAAAATATTGGTGGTTTCACCTTTTTTTGCCAACACATACTCAAACAAATTGCCTAGCAACTGCATCGCCATGTCTTTAAATGCCAATGTAGGGCCGTTAGAAAGCGAAAGCAGATACAAATTATCCTCTAATTTAAGTGTGGGCGTGATGTCTTTAGCATCTTGCCCTTTGCGCGTAAAACCGTAAACATCAGCACGGTAAGTCTTATCGATAATTACTTTTAGGTCTGCGGCAGGTATGTCATCAATCAGCCGGCTTAGGATGGCAAATGCCAAATCGCAGTAATTCATGCCGCGCATAGCGGTTAAATCGGCATCTGAGAATTGCGGGTAAGTTTCTGGTAGATACAATCCGCCATCTGGCGCTAGGCCACCCAATAAAATTTCGCTAAAGCTTAGCGCAGGTGATTGCCCTCGAGTAGAAATATATTTCATGCAATATTAACTTTAATAATTAACGACTTAGATCTTCCATGCGCAACTTGATCACTTTACCTACTATCGCAGGCAAAGCTTCAATTTCGGCAATTCCGGCATCCATGTTTTTTTCAACAGTCACATGCGTCAAAATTACAATGTCAGCTTCCGTTTCGTTGTCATCCGGCTCTTTTTGCAGCATCGCATCAATCGAAATATTGCGGTCAGCTAAAATCTTAGTCACTCCCGCCAATACGCCCGGCTTATCACTTGCACGCAGGCGTAAATAATAGGCACTGTTGATTTCGCTAATAGGCAATATCGGCATATCTGTCACACTACTAGGCTGAAAGGCAAGATAAGGTACGCGCTGCTCCACCGTCGCACTACTTAGCCTTGCTACATCCATTAAATCCGCAACAACAGCGCTAGCTGTCGGCTCTGCGCCTGCACCAGCACCATAGTAAAGCGTAGGACCTACAGCATCGCCTTTTACTACAACGGCATTCATCGCACCATTCACGTTTGCGATAAGGCGTTTTTCAGAAATCAGCGTTGGATGCACGCGTAGTTCCACGCCTCTATCGGTACGCTTGGTAATGCCGAGCAACTTTACGCGGTAGCCAAGTTCCTCTGCATATTTGATGTCCGTTTGTTCCAGTTTTGTGATGCCTTCGGTATATGCCTGCTCAAACTTCATCGGCATGCCAAACGCAATCGCTGACATGATGGTGAGTTTGTGTGCGGCATCTATGCCTTCCACATCAAAAGTTGGATCCGCTTCTGCATAACCTAGACGTTGCGCCTCAACTAGCACATCTTTAAAGGCCAAGCCTTTTTCACGCATTTCCGTGAGTATGAAATTGGTTGTACCATTGATAATGCCTGCTACCCACTCAATACGGTTAGCACCCAAACCTTCGCGCAAGGCTTTAATAATCGGGATGCCGCCTGCTACGGCCGCTTCAAAAGCGACAATAACACCTGCCTTTTGTGCAGCAGAAAATATCTCGTTTCCGTACAAAGCAAGCAGCGCCTTGTTTGCTGTCACTACGTGTTTACCATTTGCAATCGCTTTCAGCACGAGCTCTTTACTTAGGGTATAGCCGCCGATAAGTTCAACCACTACATCCACTTTCGGATTATTAACTACCGCAAATGCATCATTAGTCACCTCGACTTTACCGCCAGTCACGGTTTTGGCATGGTCGACATTTCTGTCTGCCACTTGCACCACATTAATCGCCACACCGGTGCGACGCGTGATTTCTGCTGCATTACGGGCTAAAACGGCGTATGTGCCTCCACCGACGGTACCAATGCCCAACAAACCTACATTTAACTGCTTCAAGCTTTTGCTCCGTGTTTTTTTCTGTAATTCTCTAAGAATCTTGCAATACGTTTAATCGCCTCGGTCAGGTCATCCACATTAGGCAGAAACACGACACGGAAATGATCTGGCGCTTTCCAGTTAAAGCCCGTACCCTGCACTAACAATACTTTTTCTTCTAACAATAATTCCAGGATAAATTGCTGATCATCTTTAATCGGGTAGATTTTAGGATCCAGTTTTGGGAACAGATACATCGCTGCCTTCGGCTTAACGCAAGTCACGCCGGGAATTGCTGTAAGCATCTCGTAAGCCAAATCACGCTGCTTGCAAAGCCTGCCGGTCGGTGCAACCAAGTCTTCGATACTCTGATAGCCACCCAATGCGGTTTGTACTGCCAGTTGACCCGGCACATTGGCACATAAACGCATACTGGCCAACATATTCAAACCTTCAATATAATCGCTGGCGTGATTTTTCTCACCTGAAATCACCATCCAGCCTGCTCTATAGCCGCAAGTACGATAGTTTTTTGATAAACCGTTAAATGTCACGAACAACACATCATCTGCCAGCGAAGCAATAGAAATATGCGTATTGCCGTCATACAGGACTTTATCGTAAATTTCATCGGCAAAAATCACCAAGTTATGATGACGGGCAATCTCGATAATGCCTTCTAAAGTTTCACGCGGATAAAGCGCACCGGTTGGATTGTTTGGATTAATCACCACAATGCCGCGTGTATTGGCCGTGATTTTGGCTTCAATATCTTTTAAATCGGGCAGCCACTCCGCTTCTTCATCACACAGATAATGGCGTGCTGTGCCCCCCGCAAGCGTCACTGCTGCTGTCCACAATGGATAATCCGGCATCGGCACCAGCACCTGGTCGCCATTATTCACCAATGCCTGCATTGCCATCACAATCAGTTCTGAAACACCATTGCCAATGATAATGTCATCTACCGTTACGCCTGCAATATGCTTGCTTTGCGTGTAGTGCATAATGGCTTTACGCGGCGCAAACAAGCCCTTACTGTCAGTATAGCCAGAAGCCTGATCCATATTGCGAATCACGTCCTGCAGTATTTCCTCCGGCGCTTCAAAACCAAACGCGGCAGGATTGCCAATATTAAGTTTGATGATGCGCTGACCTTCTTCTTCCATTTGGCGTGCGCGTTGCAATACCGGGCCACGGATATCGTAGCAAACGTTGGCAAGCTTGTTGGATTTGGCTAGTTTTTCCAGCTTATTAGGTGACGACATAAAGCAGAGATTTTCGCTTGAAAAGCACAATTTATAAAGGTATTAGTGTACATTAGAATGGGGATTTCGTTCAATGAAAGTCATGCTAGGATTGCACAATGAAACTACATTTAACCACTACAGAAAATAATTATTTGATTACAGGCTATGGTACGGCTAATGATGGGAATTTTGTGGAAATCAACAAACAGCGCCATACACAAAATTTAATTGTGATGCCACAGATGCTCATTTTAGATTGGCAGGCGGGTATTTTTGCAAATTTAACCGAAGCACATTTTACGCAGATTGTAGAATTAAAAGCGGAAGTGGTTTTATTGGGCACGGGCGAAAAACATCAATTTTTGCACCCGAAAATTTATCAAAATTTAACCGCGCAAGGCATTCCACTTGAATGCATGTCCAGCGCCGCAGCCTGCAGAACCTATAATTTTTTAATGAGTGAAGGCCGCAATGTGGCAGCCGCTTTGTTGATTTAAATGATGCTCTACAACTCAACATCTATGAGGCCTACAGAGCATCTATTTTTAATTTATTTGCATAAATTAATTACACATTACCTTTGCGGCGTTAACGTCAGTTGCAAACCGTTATCCGTCACCACCATGTCTTTTGGGCTATAGCTGGTGCCGCCAAATTTCAAATCTTCTGGCTTCACGGTATAGAGCGTCAAACCGTTCAACATTTCGCCACCCACGGCTTTGGCCATGGCGTTAAACAGGTCATTAAATTTACCATTTGCGCCATCAAAGTTAATGTTTTCAATTTTTGGTTCATCTAGCACCACAGCACTGGTGGCAGGATCAAAGCGCAATTTACCGGAAATACCCAGTTTCCCAGTCACAGATTTATCAGATAATTCGCTGGAAAGCTTGGTATCCATTGTTGTGATCATTCGACCAGTAGCTTTGTCAAAAGTCACCACGGAATTGGATAAATTGACATCGAACACTTTGAGCAGTGAAATGGGGAGCGCTAATTTCTCATTCAATTTTTGCGCGATTTGGTCACCCGTCACATTCACTGTGCGGTCGCCACTTAAAGTTGCACAACCGTTTAGAATAAAGGCAAGAACAAGTATTAAGATTTTATTCACAATGCGCTCCTGTTTTAGGCAATGCGCAATTAACGCGCTTTACAGGTTTTTAGTGGACAGCGTTAAGGTCGCATTAGTGCCGCCAAAGCCAAAACTGTTAGATAAAGCGGTTTGAATCTTCACGTTATCAATGCGCTGAGTGGTTATTGGCAAACCCTCGGCAGCAGGATCAAGGTTTTCAATATTGGCAGAAGCCGCGATAAAATTATTTTCCATCATAATTAGGGTGTAAATCGCCTCATTAACACCTGCTGCTCCCAGCGCATGACCGGAAAGTGATTTAGTCGAGGCGATTGCAGGCAGCTTGCCGTAAGCGCCAGTCGCAAACACGTTGCGAATCGCTTCCAGCTCTTTGGTGTCACCCACCGACGTCGACGTCCCGTGCGTGTTGATGTAATCCACATGGTCAATGCCTTCCAGCGCCAACTTCATGCAACGCTCTGCGCCCTCACCGCTTGGCGCGACCATGTCATAGCCATCTGAAGTTGCACCGTAACCCACAACCTCAGCATAGATTTTCGCGCCACGTTTTTTTGCGTGCTCGTATTCTTCCAGCACCACAATGCCACCACCGCCGGAAATCACGAAACCATCACGGTCTACATCATAGGTACGGCTGGCTTTTTCTGGCGTATCGTTATATTTGCTGCTCAATGCGCCCATGGCATCAAACAGGAGCGACATAGTCCAGTGTTCTTCTTCGCCTCCGCCAGCAAAAATAATGTCCTGCTTACCCATCTGAATTTGCTCTACACCATTGCCGATACAGTGCGCGCTGGTAGAGCAAGCAGAGCTGATGGAATAATTAACGCCTTTAATCTCCGCTCCAGTCGCTAAACAAGCCACGATACCGTTTGACATGGTTTTGGTGACCATATATGGTCCCACGCGTTTGGCGCCTTTTTCACGGAAAGTATCAGTCGCCTCAAGCATGCTTTCGGTCGACGTACCACCCGCCCCTACAATCATACCTGTACGGATATTAGAAACCAGTTCTTTTGGCAGATTTGCATCGGCAATCGCCTCTTGCAACGCAATCCAGCTATAGGCATGGCCTTTCGCCATAAAGCGCATCAGCTTGCGATCAATTAACCCTTCTAAATTCAGCTTAATATTGCCTGCCACATGCGAGCGAAAACCGCGGTCTGCATACTCTTGCTGAAAACTAATGCCAGAGCGGCCTTCATAGAGGCTATCTTTCACCTCTGCTTTGTTATTACCTAGACTAGATACAATACCTAGACCAGTGACTACGACACGACGCATTTCGTGCTCCCTAAAATTAACTCTTTATTCTATTCAACAATTATTAAGAATTTTGTATTAAAAATTGTCTGTTCTGGTAAATAAACCTACACGCAAATCATTGGCTACATATATCTCACGGCCATCTAAAGTCATAGTAGCGTCAGCAATTCCCATGACTAATTTGCGCATGATAACGCGTTTCAAATCTATCGTGTAGGTGGCCATTTTTGCAGTTGGCAGTACTTGCCCACTAAATTTAACCTCGCCTGCTCCTAAAGCACGGCCACGTCCCGGCCCACCCATCCAACCCAAATAAAACCCGACCAATTGCCACATTGCATCCAAACCTAGACAACCAGGCATAACCGGGTCACCAGTGAAATGGCATTCAAAAAACCATAAATCTGGCTTGATATCCAATTCGGCGATAATTTGGCCTTGTCCATATTTGCCGTCACCCTCACTAATTTTCACAATGCGGTCAAACATCAGCATTGGCGGCAATGGCAATTGCGCATTACCCTCGCCGAACATCTCTCCCCTACCGCACGCCAACAACTCTTCTTTGGTGAAGCTATTTTGTTTTTTCATTAGATTTATACTTTGATATTTTGATATATATGCTATTTTCGCTGGAAATTGGATTTAGCGAAAGTACTATCTATAAACTATTATTCAAAACAGGCTGGTGCCGATTAATGACGGTGGACATATACAAGCCATCTTCATTACTGCCTGGCTTAATAAATACTTTATTTTCATGCTCTGTGAGACAATATCCATGAGCCTTACAAGGCATATGTTTTTTAGATTTATAGCTTAGTTTATTGATAAAAGTGTTTTAATCTCTACGGGATATACAAACCTGTATACACTTTCAATAAATTCATTTAATATAAATGTTAAATTAGTTTTTAATTAACCATTAAATTTTTTAGGAAAACTCAATGAGCGACCGTCAATTGGCCGACTGGCGTCAACATGCGCTAACTTTAGAAACCGAAGTCAACAAAGTCGTAGTTGGTCAAGCTAACCCGATACGGTTGATTACCATCGCGATTTTCGCTCGCGGTCATGTGTTGCTAGAAGGCGATGTCGGTGTTGGTAAAACCACACTATTACGTGCTTTTACGCGCGGCATCGGTGGTGGTTATCAGCGTACTGAAGGTACGATTGACCTGATGCCTAACGATTTGGTATATCACACCTATTTGGGCGAGGATGGCAAACCGCACGTAAGCGCAGGTCCATTGCTGATGTCAGGCGAAAACTTATCGGTGTTTTTCTTTAACGAAATCAACCGTGCCCGTCCGCAAGTACACTCCTTACTACTGCGGGTAATGGCGGAACGTACGCTCTCTGCTTTCAATAAAGAACATGTATTTCCACACATGATTGTATTTGCAGATCGTAATCAGGTTGAAAAAGAGGAGACCTTTGAAATCCCATCCGCTGCACGGGACCGTTTTATGATGGAAATTCCGATCGTAGTTCCGAGTGATGACGCCATCATGTCCGGCTTGATGTTTGACACCAGATTCCATAACGTGGACGCATTAATAGACACTATTCAAGCGGATGTGTTGAAGTTTGATCAGCTGAATGGATTTTCAACGGTTATTCAAAACCATATCGAAGCCTCTGACACCCTTAAAAAATATGCGCTTAATTTATGGAAAGCCACGCGTAATCCGACCGAATATGGCGTAAAAGTCACCAATGTGGATATGAACCGCCTTGTGCTTGCGGGCGCCAGTCCGCGAGGTATGAGCATGATGTTGCGCGCAGCCCGCGTTAATGCCTGGTTGAACGAGCGCACTGCGATTACTCCCGAGGATATTCATGCAGTGTTCCATGAAACTGTTGCACACCGTTTGGTATTTAGTCCAGTATATGAAATGCGCCGCACCGAGATTGCGCGCGAAATGCTTTCAAATATACTTAATGCCGTTGCAGCGCCTTAGTTAGAATTTTCATAATGCAGGAAATCAAAGAATTCTCGTATCACATCGGCTGGCGTAACCGAGGCCGCCATCCCGGCCGTCATGCCAGTACACAACGCGGTATGGGTATGGAATTTATTGGGCATACCACACTGGTCGCTTACCCTGATCCGCGTCGCATTGATTTGCGCCAGACCCTGCGCGACCCGATGGAACAGGTGTTTGTGCGCCTGTTTAACCAGAAAAGCGCCACGCCAGTGTTTGTTGTCTGTGACTTATCCGGTAGCATGAATTTTGGCGCGAAGGAGCGCAAAATCCGCAAAGCTGCAGAAATCGCCGAATCCGTTGCACAATCCGCCAGCCGCAATGCCGATCCATTCGGATTTATCGGGTTTGATGATGTGGTGAGAGAAGACTGGATCAGCATGGCTTCTTTTAAGTCGCAGCGCGCGATCGAGTTAGCTGAACGCTTAAAAGAGTATCATCCGGCGCATGCTTCCAGCGCTGGCATCTCAGAAGTATGGCGTTTTTTGCCACGCGAGCGCTCGCTGGTATTTTTAATTTCAGATTTCCATATGCCGATGCAACAGCTAGAGGAGTCGCTCGCCAATTTGCTGCGCCACCACATTGTACCTGTTGTGCTATGGGATGGAGACGAATATAGAAACCTGCCTGAAAATGGCATTACAGCTGTGACAGACCCTGAAACAGGCGCTAAACGTACACTGTTTTTACGTAAAGATTTTCGTAATAGAATCATCGAATCGTTCGAGGCGCGGCGTGAAGCTATATATAAACTATTTATGCAGTTTGATATGCCGCCATTTTATGTAGAAGGCGATTTTGACGCTGACATGCTGACCGAATACTTTTACCAATTTGTAGCAGCTTAAACCTACTAAAATATATGACAAAATTAATAACCCAATTATTATCTGCGTGCATTTTAAGCCTTAGCGCAATCGCTACGCATGCGCTAGATAGCCAATCGCTACCTGATATTAAAGCGGGCGTGGTTAGCCTTCAAATACAAGACCCGACGAGGGCCGTGGGCTATACTGTGGGTGATGTGCTGACGCGCCACATTGTGATTAGCATCAAAAAACCTTACAAACTCATCCCTGAATCATTGCCGATTATCGGCTATCAGAAACGTTATAGAGGCCAGCCACTTGGCATTGATTTAAGCGATATTAAACATAGCAGCAAAGATACTGGTAATGCGGTGAGGCACAATTTAATCTTGAGCTATCAAGTATGGACTAATAAAAACGTGGTTAAAAATGGAGCTTTGCCAGCCGAATATCTACATATCATCAATGTAGAATCTAAAGACAAAGAAGTAGTGAAATTTCGCATTCCTAGCTTTGAATTTAATATTTCGCCGATTGCTCGCTTTGGCCAAATCAAAATTGAAGAAGACATGAGCCAATATAGAGGGCCTCTACTGCTTGATAGCACGGCTGAGAAACAACGCTTAAAAATCTTGCTAACAATTTTAGCGTTGAGTTTGCTAGGCTTGCTATATATGTTAGGTAAAAATGCTTGGCTGCCGCGCATGGGTGGGCCATTTGCCAAATGTTATCGTGAAATTCGCAAACTGCCGAATACGCTACAAGGCATAGAACAGGCAGTGTCCAGCATACATACTTCGTTAAACACCACTGCAGGTAACAGCTTATTCAGTGATAATCTAGATGAATTTTTAGCAAAAAAACCCGCGTTTAAAGCGATTGAATCAGAAATGCAGAAATTTTTTGGTTTATCCAATCAAATATTTTTTGAGCCGAACACACAACATCAAGTAGGCAATGACCCCTTACAATGGCTGGCGCAATTTTGCCGTCGTTGCCGTGATTGCGAACGCGGTTTAATTCCAGACACCAAGGTCTAAACTGTGGCTTTCTCCCATCCTTGGTTATTGTGGTTGTTACCTTTGGCTTTTTTGCCGCTAGTGTTTCAGCGGGCGCACAGCAAAAATTATTCATGGCTAGAAATGCTGCCTGCAGACCCGCTATCTGACCTGATAGGCTGGATTTTGAAGGCGCTTGCAGTGCTCACGCTGTTATTTATTGTACTGGGTCTAAGTGCGCCACACACTAACCAGCAACAAGTAGAGCGCATCGGCGAAGGCGCGCAAATTGGTTTGGTTCTGGATAGAAGCGCGAGTATGGATGACCCGTTTTCCGGGGTAGTTGGCACGGTTGGCGAAAACAAATCGGCCGCGGCGGCACGTTTAATCACACAATTTGTGCAATCGCGCCAAAACGACTTAATGGGTATGGTTTCCTTTAGCAACTCGGCCATGCATGTGCTGCCACTAACTGAAAATAAACTGGCCATGGTAGCCGCCGTGCAAGCTACTGCAGGCAATGCGCTGTTTCAAACCAATATTGGTAGCGGACTTACCGCGGGTGCGGAATTATTCGAAAAAGTACCCGATTCTGGCTCGCGTGCAGTCATTTTACTATCTGATGGCGCAGGAAGAATTGGCGCAGATGCGCAACAAAAAATCCGCGATTGGTACGACCGCATGCATATTAGCTTGTATTGGATTGTATTGCGCCAACCAGGCGGCTTGAGTATTTTTGATACCACTTACAAAGCTGACCCAGACAAGGCATTACCAGCTGAAATTGAGTTGTATGAGTTTTTTAAAACCATGAAAACCGAGTTTCATGCTTACGAGGCGGAAGACCCAAAAACCTTACAAATGGCGATTGACGACATTAATCGTAAAGAGAAAAAGCCGATTAAATATATGGAAAAAATTCCAGGCAAAGATTTATCCAACCTTTGTTTTTTAATTGCGGCTGGCATGATCGCATTATTGCTTGGCGTCAAATACTTTGAGGTAAAAACATGGCATTAAACATTCCATACAAGCTCGCGCGATTTTTAAGTGTAAAAAGACTCAGTTGGGTACTTTCCATTATTGCACTGATTTGTTTGTTTGGTAGCATTTACACCTACAAACGTATCATGCAAATAGATTCTTTTAATCAAGCAGTTAGTGCAGGAAAACCACCAGAAACTGACCAGCAAAGCTTCGAAGCGAAATTTGCTACAGCGCTGTATTTAGCTAAAAAAGAGCGCTACAAAGAAGCGACTTTGCTATTTACCGCGCTAATGCAAAAGGCGAATAATTACCAAAAATCGGCCGTGCAATACAACGTGGGCAATATTTTCTTATTGCGCGCAAACGCCATGGGCGGCCGTGGTGCCGCCGTTTCGCAAGAAACAGAATATTTGTTGCAGCAAGCCAAAACGGCTTATATGGCATCACTTAAGATGGATAACAGCCAATGGGACGCCAAACATAATTTGGATAGATTATTGGGCTTGCTACCTGAAACGCCTACGCCAGGCGTAGGCGAAGGCGATAAAGCCGGGCTAATTATGGGCAACGTGCCCGTGGGTTTGCCTTAACTAGAGGCATTTACTGTAAACCTTCAATATTCATGAAAAAACTATTTAATTATTTACGTCATCGCCGCGATATTTCCTTGCTAAGCATCGCTTTTCTATTGTTGATTATTGCGCTGTTTAAGCCGACTGTGCCAATTAAACGTGATATTTTCAGCTACATTTTAGTAGCAGATATTTCGCAGAGCATGAATGTGAAAGATATGAGTTTAGATGGCAAACCCGCCACGCGTATGCAATACCAGCAGTTTTTATTGCACCGTATCGTTGGGGAAATGCCTTGTGGTACGCAAGTAAGCATGGGCTTATTTGCCGGTGTGAGTGTGGCAGCACTCTATACACCGATCGAAGTATGTGAAAATTTTGCCGCAATTGAAGATACAATCGACCATCTGGATTGGCGTAATGGCTGGTCTGGCAACAGTCGTATTCGCGAAAGCATGTTAACACTTGCAAAACTGATTCGTAGCTTTCCCGAGCCTGTGCAAGTAGTGTATTTTACCGATGGTGAAGAAACGCCAAGACTGCACATCTTCAACACCCGCGATTTAACAGGCTTTCAGGGTGGTAAAGATTGGTTATTGGTTGGCATAGGAAGTGATAAAGGCACTGCCATTCCCAAACTGGATGACAAAAATCAGCTAATAGGTTACTGGTCAGCTGAAAGTTTTGCTATGCAGCCTGGTGTCGCACAAATCGCGCAAGAAAACATCGGTTCGCGTGAAGACAGCGTGGCAGAAGAGCCAAGTGACCGCTACATGTCTAAGCTAGACGAAAAATATCTTATTTCACTCGCCAAAGAAATCAGTGCTAATTATGTCAATGGCAGCAGCTTGCAAAATATATTGGCAGCAATGAAAAAACAACCACCTGCCCGTCGTGATACGGCAGCTTTTGAACTGAAATGGATCTTTGCAGGATTAGCCGGCCTGTTGTTTTTAGCGGCTTATCTACCCAAACACCCGATTAAAGAATCGAAAGAGATTCTCAAGAAATTCACATGGCGCAAAAAACGTCAGGCAGCGGAATCTGGTATATTTAAATCTTCTTGATTCTCTATATCACGCTTGAACCAGCGCAGCCAAATCCTTAAGCGCCTTAATTCATCAGTATTTTCAACGTTTGCGAATAAAATTACAGGCGGCAAAGCAAACTTAAATTCTTTTCTTTTAAAATTCAAAATGATTAAATTGGCCTGAATAAAACAATTAGAGGCAAGTGCAGGCTGAAATTTATGGCCACGTTTATTTGTCATACTAAGTTCGCCTCGGCAGTTCACCTCAATTGATTGCCATGACCAGGGCAAAAGCAGCAAAGCATCGCGCAAAATAAAATAAATACTTGAAGCAATAATTAGCCCGATAATAGAAGCCTTAATGGTGATTGAGACCGGTAAGCTCAAAATAATCAAACAGCAAATGATTGAAACAATACCAAGCAACCCCGAGATTAGGTTAGAAGACATAAGCTTAATATGTATGGGTTGAAGTAAAATAGACCGCATACGACATTATAGTCACAACAAGGCAGCTAACAGCATGACAACAAGCAGCAATATTCTATGCGATTTATCGCATCTGGGCTTACTAGAGATTAGCGGTGCGGATGCCGCCGCGTTTTTGCAAGGCCAGGTCACCAATGATGTAAAATTACTAACGGACGAAAATGCGCATTACACTGCTTACTGCAATCCCAAGGGCCGTATATTAGCTTTATTTCTCGCATTTGCTCATGCTGACCATATTCACCTACAATTCAACCGCGATCTGCTTGAACCCATCATAAAGCGTCTGAAAATGTATGTGTTGCGCAGCAAGGTTGAGATTAAAGATGTTTCAAACGAGATTAAAAAGTTTGGAATAGATGGCCTGGAAACCGCATCAATACTGAGCTGCAGCCTTGGTAAAATACCGACTGAAAACTACGAATTAGTTACTTTGGAAAATGCAACGATTCTGAAACTACCCACGATTGTAGGGCACAGCCGCTTTGAAATTTTTACCGATTCCATCCACGCATCGACCATATGGAGTGCGCTCAAAACTGATTGCGAAGTAGTCGAAAAGTCGCGCTGGGATTGGCTGGAGATACAGGCAGGCATTCCTGATGTTGAATTAGCCACACAAGAACAATTTGTGCCACAGATGCTTAATTTGGATATTTTAAATGGTATCAGCTTTAAAAAAGGATGCTATACAGGCCAGGAAATCGTGGCGCGAACCCATTATTTAGGCAGCGTAAAACGTCGCACTTATTTGGCTACTATATGCCCTGTAGGCCAATCAGATAGAACTCCGCAGGCCGGTGATAAAGTGACTGATGAAACAAAAAATGAAGTGGGTCAAATCGTCAGGGTTGCTACAAATGCTTCAAAAGAATTTGACGTACTGGTTGAAATGCGTATCGATGCACAACAAACGGGCAATATCTACTGGAATAGCACGCCCATTTTTGTTAAGCCATTACCCTATCCATTGGAGACCTAGGGCGCAGCCGGCACCGCTGGTAATTGATTAGCGGGCTGTGTTGGCAGTAGTTGATCAATGACCTGATAGAACACTTCATCCTGCTTAATCATGCCAAGCTCGCTGCGTGCACGCTCCTCTATCGCAGCATTGCCCTGTTTTAAATCACGCACTTCAGCATTCAAGGTTTCATTGCGTTGCTTAAACGCTGCATTTTTTTCTTTTTGTTCTTCAATTTGCTGGTTCACATTCCAGACCCGCAACCAGCTTCCTTTGCCAAGCCACAGCGGATACTGCAGCAAGGCAATCAATATCACAAATATAAGCGTTAATGCTTTCACTTAAACAGTTGGTAGAAAGCGCCTTTGCCTGCATAACTGGTCGCATCACCCAGTTCTTCTTCAATGCGCAATAGTTGGTTATATTTAGCCACACGTTCAGAACGGCACAGTGAGCCTGTTTTAATTTGCAATGCGTTGGTTGCAACAGAAATATCCGCAATCGTGGTATCTTCTGTCTCACCAGAGCGATGCGAAACCACTGCAGTGTAACCGGCTCGTTTGGCCATCTCGATGGTTTGGAAGGTTTCAGTCAAAGTACCAATCTGATTAACTTTAATCAACACAGAGTTCGCCACGCCGCGTTGAATGCCTTCTCGCAAAATTTTGGAGTTGGTCACAAACAAGTCATCCCCCACTAATTGAGTTGTTTTTCCTAAGCGTCTAGTAAGGATATCCCATCCATCCCAGTCAAATTCACTCATACCATCTTCAATCGTGATAATCGGATATTTATCACACCAGGTGGCTAAATAGTCTGTAAATTCTTTAGAGGAAAGTGCCAAACCTTCTGATTCTAAATGGTATTTTCCATCTTTATAAAACTCGGTACTAGCGCAATCCAGACCCAGATACACATCTTTACCTGGCTCATAACCAGCGGCAGAAATCGATTCCATAATCAACTGAATCGCCGCCTCGTTTGATGGCAGATTAGGTGCAAACCCACCCTCGTCACCTACTGTGGTTGCTAAGCCTTTTTTGTGCAATGTTTTCTTGAGCTGATGAAACACTTCCGCACCGCACCGCAAAGCTTCGCGGAATGTTGGCAAACCTGCCGGGATGATCATGAACTCCTGCATGTCCACACTGTTATCAGCATGCGCGCCGCCATTGATGATATTCATCATTGGCGTCGGCAACTGCATGGCACCTGAACCGCCTAAATATCGGTACAGAGGGAGTCCACTCTCTTCAGCGGCTGCTCGTGCGCAAGCCATCGAAACCGCCAAAATCGCATTGGCTCCTAGGCGATCTTTGTTTTCAGTGCCATCCAATTCAATCAGCGTTTTATCAATAAAACTTTGCTCTTCTGCATCCAGCCCTATAATCGCTTCAGTAATTTCAGTGTTTACGTTTTCCACTGCCTGCAGAACACCTTTACCCAGATAGCGGTCTTTGTCGCCGTCGCGCAGCTCCATCGCCTCTTTAGCGCCTGTAGACGCACCCGATGGTACCGCGGCACGACCAATCACGCCACTTTCCAGCAGTACGTCAGCCTCAACTGTTGGGTTACCGCGTGAATCCATAATTTCGCGGGCGATGATATCTACGATGGCGCTCATGACTTTCTCCTAAAATTTACAAATAACTTCACTAATAACTTCTGCTTACAGTCTTTTTTATAATGTTGATTCAATAAAACCAGCTTTTTTTACTACCTTGTCCAAGTCTACCAACAAATGCAGTAAATCTTCCATTTTATGCAGCGGCCATGCATTGGGGCCATCAGACAACGCTTTTGATGGATCAGGATGCGTTTCCATAAACACGCCAGAGATACCACTAGCCACTGCAGCGCGAGCCAATACAGGCACAAACTCGCGTTGCCCACCACTTTTGTCACCTTGTCCACCTGGTTGTTGTACCGAGTGCGTCGCATCAAACACAACCGGGCAATTGGTCTCACGCATAATTGCCAAACCACGCATATCTGAAACCAGTGTGTTATAGCCAAAAGAAACGCCACGCTCACACACCATAATAGTATCCGCTCCACCATTAGCCTCTTTGGCTTTATTTACCACTTGCAGCATGTCATGCGGGGCTAAAAATTGGCCTTTTTTGATATTTACTGGCTTGCCGCAAGTCGCCACAGCCACAATAAAATCGGTTTGCCTGCATAAAAATGCAGGTGTTTGCAGCACATCCACCACAGCTGCCACATGCGGAACTTGTTCCTCTGTATGCACATCGGTCAGCACCGGCACGCCCACTTGGCGCTTCACTTCATCCAGAATTTTTAAGCCCTCTTCCATGCCAAAGCCGCGAAACGTCTTGGTGGAACTGCGATTCGCCTTGTCGTAAGAAGATTTATAAATAAAAGGAATACCGACTTTTGCCGCAATTTCTTTTAACTGTCCCGCCGTCTCGATTGCAAATTCGCGTGATTCAATCACACAAGGGCCTGCAATTAAAAAGAGTGGTTTATCTAAGCCAACTTCGAAGCTGCATAATTTCATTTATTTGGCTCCTCTGCACTTTAAAGCAGCTTCAACATAGGCTTTAAATAACGGGTGTCCAGTGCGCGGATTAGAAGTAAATTCCGGGTGAAACTGGCAAGCTATAAACCATGGATGTACATTTTGTGGCAACTCAATCATCTCGCATAAATTTTCGGTCGGCGTACGTGCAGATACCACCAAACCTGCCTGTTTTAACTGCTCCACGTAATGATTATTCACCTCATAGCGATGGCGATGACGTTCATTCACCTGCGCACCATAAATACTCGCTGCCAGTGTACCCGGCTCTATCGGGCAGCTTTGCGCCCCTAGTCTCATGGTGCCTCCAAGATCCGAATTTTCATTACGCACTTCTAGATTGCCGGAAGCATCTTTCCATTCGGTAATTAAGCCAATCAGCTTATGAGGCGCCTCTGCATCAAACTCAGTACTATTGGCATCTTTTAAGCCTGCCACATTGCGGGCGAATTCAATCACCGCCAGTTGCATGCCCAGACAAATACCCAAGTATGGAATTTTATTCTCTCGCGCATATTTAATCGCTGCAATTTTACCTTCGGTACCGCGTTTGCCAAATCCGCCAGGAATCAAAATCGCATCCATGGCCTTTAATTTATCAGTACCATTTTTTTCGATTTCTTCACTATCCATGTAGTGAATTTTTACTTTGGAATTCGTATGAATACCTGCGTGGATTAAGGCCTCGGTGAGAGATTTATACGAATCGGCCAAATCGACATACTTGCCCACAAAGGCAATATCAACGGTGTGTCTTGGATTGGCAAGCGCATGGGTAATATGTTTCCAGCTGGATAAATCTGCCGCCTTAGCTAAAATATCCAGCTTGTGGCAAACAATCTCATCCATCATCTGGTCGTGCAATAATCCAGGTATCTTATATATTGAATCGCTATCTATCGCACTAATCACAGCCTCATACGGCACGTTGGTAAATAGCGCGATTTTGCGCTTTTCGTCTTCTGGGATTTCACGCTCAGCACGGCACAATAGAATATCCGGCTGAATACCGATTTCACGCAGTTCTTTTACCGAATGCTGCGTTGGCTTGGTTTTAAGCTCGCCTGCGGTGGGAATCCACGGCAGCAAAGTTAAATGGACATAGCAAGTGTTTGTCTTGCCCTCTTCAAAACCCATCTGACGAATGGCTTCCAGAAATGGCAGTGACTCGATATCACCCACCGTACCGCCCACTTCCACAATTGCCACATCTGCGCCTTCTGCACCACGTTTGATGTGAGCTTTTATCTCGTCGGTAATGTGTGGAATCACCTGTACCGTTTTGCCCAGATACTCGCCGCGGCGTTCTTTCTTGATGACACTTTCGTAAATTTGGCCGGTAGTAAAATTATTACGTTTGCCCATGCGCTGAGAAATAAAACGCTCATAATGGCCTAAATCAAGGTCAGTTTCAGCACCGTCATCGGTGACAAATACCTCGCCATGCTGGAACGGCGACATAGTACCCGGATCCACATTAATATAAGGGTCCAGCTTGAGCATGGTCACTTTGATGCCACGGGATTCGAGAATAGCACCTAGGCTAGCAGCCGCGATACCTTTGCCTAAAGAGGAAACTACACCGCCGGTGACGAATACATATTTGGTCATAAAACCCTTGAATATTGGCGCACGATTAAATTCGTACAGACGGGAAGAAATTTTACCGCAAAGCCAGTACAATCGCCAGTACAATCATCAGTAAAACGATGCAATACATTCAAAAAATAAGGGGAAATCTTTTTGAAAAAATCCAACATCCATTGGGAAGCGGTTGTGGCTGATCCACGGTTTCAAGCCCTGCATCGAGACAAAAATAGGTTCTTATGGCGCATGATGTTGTTTGCATTGATTTTTTATTTTTTGCTACCGATTAGCACTGCCTATTTTCAGGATATTTTTAAAATCAAAATCTGGGGCGTCATCAATATCGGGCTGCTATTTGCCCTATCTCAATTTATTGTCGCATGGGCAATTGCAACCATCTACGCCAAGCGTGCCAATACTGAATTTGACACGAGAGCGCGCGAATTAGTCAATGATGCACACAATATCAAAGGCATCGTATGAAGAAATTATTGTTTTTATGCACCGCCCTGCAAAGCGCACCAGTACTAGCTTCTGGCGCGGTCGCAAATGACTATAAATGGCTCACTTTTTTAGTATTCAGCAGCATTATCGCCGCCACCATGGTGATCACATGGTGGGCAAGCAAACGCGTCAAATCTACCGCCGACTTTTATGCCGCTAATAACAGCATCAGCGGCTTGCAAAACGGCTGGGCGATTGCGGGCGATTACCTTTCCGCCGCATCTTTTCTCGGCATTGCCGGCTTGATCTCACTTTACGGCTACGATGGCTTTATGTATTCGGTCGGCTTTCTCATGGGTTATATCGCAGTGCTGTTGGTGATTGCCGAGCCCTGCCGCAACATCGGTAAATATACGCTGGGCGACATTTTGGCCTTCCGCAACAACCCTAAAAGAGCGCGCATGATTGCCGCGCTTTCTACCATTACAGTCTCCATTTTCTACCTCACCGCGCAAATGGTCGGCGGCGGTGTGCTGGTAAAAACACTCATCGGCATTGATTACGAAATCTCGGTCATCGCAGTCGGCACGCTCATGCTCGCTTACGTGGTGTTCGGCGGCATGGTGGCGACCACCTACGTGCAAATCGTCAAAGCGATTTTGCTTGTGATTGCATCTTTGGTGTTGGTCACATTGGTCTGGCTGCCTTATGGATTCAGCCTACCGGCTTTTTTGCAAGCAGTAGTCGACGACGCAAAAATTCAAGCGCAAGTGGCGAAATTGTTAGGCGATGTGGCCAGCAATATGAACGCGCAAGAGCTCGGCCAACGCTTTCTGGAACCCGGTTTATTTCTGAAAGACCCCATCGACCAAATCAGTCTTGGCATGGCGCTAGTATTCGGCACCGCGGGTTTACCGCATATCCTAATGCGTTTCTTTACCGTACCCAACGCACAAGCAGCGCGTAAAAGCGTGGTCTGGGCGATGGTGATTATCGGTGGGTTTTATGTGCTCACGCTGTTTTTGGGCTTTGGCGCGGCGATGCACGTTGGCCCAGACGTTATCGGTAGCATTGATAAAGGCGGCAATATGGCCGCGCCTTTGCTTGCGCAGTATCTGGGCGGCGGCGAGAACTCTCTGCTGGGCAATTTCATGCTCGCCTTTGTCGCCGCGGTGGCGTTTGCGACCATCGTCGCCGTCGTCGCAGGTTTGGTGCTGGCATCTGCCTCTGCAATCGCGCACGATTTGTACGTAAATGTCATGAAAGATGGCAAGGCCCCACAGCAGCAGCAAATGAAAGCCGCGCGCATCGCCAGCGTTGGCGTGGGCATTGTGGCAATTCTTATCGGCATTCTGGCGAAAGGCCAAAACGTCGCGCACTTGGTCGGCATGGCGTTTGCCGTGGCCGCCAGCAGCAATCTACCCGCGATTTTTCTCACGCTTTACTGGAAAAAATGCAATACCACCGGCGTAGTGATGGGCATGCTGATAGGCGCGGGCAGCGCGATTTTACTGGTGCTGGTGTCGCCCAATATGACCTACCCGCTAAAAGTGTTGAGTGATGCCAATGCCGTGATGCAAAGCGCGCCGCAGAAGATTGCCGAACAGCGCGATTTGCTGATGCGCATCCGCAGTCAAGAAGCAGTGGCTAACATTGAAAAGGAAATTGCAACGCTGGAAAAACAAGTTAAAAAAGCAGAAGAAGATACAGCTAAATATCAAGGCCAAACCACTAGCTTGATGGGGCTGGAAAAACCGCTGTTTCCTCTTAAAAACCCGGGCATTATTTCAATTCCACTTGGTTTTTTAATGGTTATTCTATTTAGCTTATTCACCCGCGACAAACGCGCCGAAGACTTGTGGGAAGAACTCTACGTGCGCCAAAATACGGGCTTGCATGTGGAAGATGTTTCGCATTAAAGAGAAAAAAATGAATGCCTTAAATTCTAGAATCAGTACAGCCTTTATTCAACGAGCTTCAGAAATCTTGTCGCAAGCACTCTCAGGTTCGCAAATCGTTAGCGTCACGTGCCTATGCAGTTGATTTCAATGTCAACATTCCACACGCATCTTATCCATTTCTAGCTCCAAACAAAAAAACTGCACTTTTTGAGAATCTTCAGCCATTTAACCCAGCACAACAATATCAAATAATTCATGAACTATGCGACCGTGTTGGCACCACCGAAAATGTGACGCCCGCGCAGAAAATCGCCTCTTCTCAACTCAAACTAACACTACTTTCACAATATTATCAATTTGCAAATCAGGTTACTTCAACCAACGCAAAGCCCGCTGTAGTGACGGAAGTGAGACACTAGCTATTTGACTTCCCTTCAGTTCACAAAATATTTGATGAAGCACTACAAAAACATGGCAGCGGCATGTTTACAAGAAACATGCTTGACGACCTTAGATTATCGCTAGAAGAGCTATTGCGTCAGTTACTAAATAACACCAAATCTCTAGAAAATCAGATTCCTTTAGTCGGACGTTACATTAAAGACAGGGAGGGCTCTTCTGAATTGGCAAATATGTTCGAAAAACTAATCGATTACTACTCTAAATACCAGAACACTTACGTTAAACATGATGATGCAGTACCGACCACAGAAGTTGATTTTATTCTAGAAATTTCATCTTCGTTCATGAAACACTTAATTCGTATCAAATAAAAAAACTAACAACCCCCAATGCCTAAATCGCCCACTTCCCATACCCCTTAAATTGCTGAAACACGTCGCGCATTTCGGCTTCAGTAAGTAGCGGCGGTTCTGGATTAATCTGCAAAATCCGCCAATATTGCTCGCACAGGTTTTCGACTTCTACCGCCACTGCCAGCGCATCATCTAAATCGCGCCCCAGTGCTATCATGCCATGATTCGCCAATAAGCAGGCTTTGCTGTGGTACAAGGCCGCAAGTGCGTGGTCTGACAGCACTTGCGTTCCAAACAGCGCGTAAGGCGCGCAGCGAATGATATCCGCGCCCGTGACGGCGATCATGTAGTGAAACGGCGGAATACTTTTATGCAGGCACGCCATGGTGGTGGCAAACTGGCTGTGCGCGTGTATCACAGCGCCGATTTCCGGCCTGTTTGCCAGAATATCGCGATGAAAACGCCATTCGGATGAAGGTTTTTTGCCCTTCTCCGCCACGCCATCAAGACTCATAAACACCATATCGCGCGGTGACATTTCATCCACACCCATACCGGATGGCGTGACGAGAAAGCCGCCCTCATGGCGCACGCTGCAATTGCCCGACGTGCCTTTGTTTAAGCCAAGATCGGCAAGTTTTTGCGTGATTTTGAGTAATTGTTCAGATAAGTTTTGCATTTTCTCTAGACCAATTTACATTAATAAGTCATTTTTTGTCCGCGCGAAATAGCCCATTTCACGCTTGCCATAAATTTGGGTGAACTCGCAGGTGAATCACCATAATTTCTTAACAAACCCCAGCTACCCCATTTGGACCAGCCAGACATACTATGAAAGCAACAAATTAAATCACCACCTTGTCGCTCCCATGTGGTCAAAATCCGACTATAAATATCACCCATTCTCGTATCAGCGTTGGCCTTAAGAAACAATTGAGTCAACTTCTCATTGTTTTCAGCACCGGCAATACCAACCAAATGCTGGCCCGCCTCATACGCCACGAGTTTAAGCCCATATTGATCTGCCACTTTATTGCTATGTATAATCCATTTTTCAGCCTCTGGCAGGGCAACTTTATTAAGATGATCAAATAACTTATCAAGACTCCATGATGCAACTGCTTTTTCAGTAATACCCTCTTCAGAATCAGGCGATACATTAAGCGAGACGTAAGGCGCTACTGCAAGTACGTCCGCACTATCAGCGGCATTTTGAAAACTTAAAATCTGATCTGATACATATGCGCTGGCAGCCTGAGACGCCAAAACTCTAACAAATCGCTCATGTCCGCCATAAACTTCAGTCCAGATTTTGAATATTTGCACCGAACGATAGGCATTAAATTTCCATGTCGCTTCCCAAGGCTTGTCGGCAAATTTTAAGCGTTGCCCTGCTTTTCCAGCATAGTCATTTTGATCAAATATACTATTCCAAACTTCATTTGAATATTCTACCCAAGCACGTAATTCAGGTTTAAGGTTTTGCTTTACATAGCGTGCAAACTGATTTACATAATCGTCATCTGCTTGATGTGGCATGCAGAACCAGGCGTCAGCATTTAAGCGATTGGCTAAATCTATCATTAGCTCTAACGGAACGCCTTTTGTTGCATAACTAGCATCTGTTAGTTTAGGCCTATCTACCCATTTAATCTGATCTGAATTATTGGTTCCCATAAAATCCATAAACCTTAAACATGCAATACCAGACCAACGTTTCAAGAAATCCGGATGCCATGGATCGTTTTGATAAACTTTCTCATAGCCAGGTAAGATAACCCGAATATTGCGAATATAGTTTTGCGGATTGGTTTTATGAATCTCTAAAAATAGCGGCCCTTTTGCCGCATCGACCCTAAGTACCATCTTCCCAGCTCTACTATCTATGATAGTTCCGTTTGAATAAGCAAGTTCGCCTTCCCCATCGTAGAGAATGGCATAATCTCCGCTTGGATATTGATTGCCTTCGAGTGAGCAAATAACTCTTGTCGCATAGCAACCTTTAGCCAAACGCTTAATCCAGCCACGCTCATCAATCTCCAAAGCCGGGCCTGTGCCCCAATCACCACCTTTGGTTTGGCTAATCCATTCTCGCGACATATGAAAAAAATCAACAAAGGGGTGTTCTGTACCCCAATCCGCAATGCCGGCGAGGTTGATACCTAGGCGGGCGTTGGGCTCAGTATGATTTGCAAAATTGTTAATTTCGGATTTTTTTACAATCCCACTTTTTGCGCCTAAATATAAAGTTGCAAATGCTGCTGCAGAAACAGCTAAAAAATTCCTACGGCCTAAATTGAACAAATTTATCATTGCATCATCTTTTGTTGCCAAATCAATTGCTGCAACTGCTGTGGTTTAAACAAGCCACACTCGGTAATAATTTCTGTAACCAATCGTGCAGGCGTGACATCAAATGCAGGATTTTCGGCTTGCGATTCCATCGGAATCACTCGCACATTTTGCACAACTCCATTTACTAACAAACCCTGCATATAAGCCACCTCATCACTACTACGTTCTTCTATCTCGATATTGCTGCCGCTCGCTATGCTCCAATCTATCGTTGGACTTGGCGCAGCGACATAAAAAGGGATCTCATTATCGAATGCAGCCAATGCCTTTAAATAGGTGCCAATCTTATTGCAGACATCTCCATTACTAGCCACACGGTCTGCGCCCACTAATACCATATCCACCCGACCTTGTTGCATCAAGTGTCCGCCAGCATTATCGGTAATCACGGTATGCGGTATGCCATGCTGCGCCAGCTCCCATGCGGTAAGGCTAGCACCCTGGTTGCGCGGTCGAGTTTCACCCACCCAGACATGCACACTCAAACCGGCATCATGCGCAGCGTAAACAGGTGCAAGTGCAGTGCCGAAATCTACAGTCGCCAGCCAGCCAGCATTACAGTGCGTTAAAATATTCAAGGTTTTATTTTGGTATAAGTCTTTAATTAACTTTAAGCCGTGCTGACCAAGAGCCTGATTTTGAGAAGTGTCTTCTTCGGCGATTTTTGCGGCCTCCTTCCATGCCGAAAAAATACGTTGGCTGGGTTGCAAAGCAAGTAAATATGTTTGCATGCGCTGCACCGCCCAATTTAAATTAATTGCTGTAGGCCTCGTGGATATTAGCTCACTGCCTGCCTGGTACAAATAATCATTCGAGTCATCATGAAGCATCGCCAGCGCAATCCCATAGGCCGCCGCCGCTCCGATCAATGGTGCACCACGCACTTGCATCGCTTTAATCGCATGCACCATTTGTTCCATACTGCTAATGCGAGCAATTTCGAACGCAAATGGCAACTTGGTTTGATCGATAATTTCGACAAACTTACAGCGCGCATCTGGCCAGATAGTGCGGAAGTGTTGAGAGCCAACTTTCATCTTCTTTGCATATGACTTTTAGTTTTAATTTAACTCGCAAATATTTAAAATCAGTATAAATAATTTTGATAAAAAGCTTGCAATTTTTTAGGTTTTATTTTCCACGTTTTTCCATCCACAAAATCTGTGGATAACTTTGTGGATTACTGTGTCTTCAAAACGTAACATATCAATTTATAAGGCTTTTTTCAAAAAGTTCATTTTTTAATCTACTTTTTTTTGTATATAAATCAATATGTTACAGTATGCCATTGGTTTGATAAGGCTTTTTTGAGCTAGTTAATGTAACACTTGAAGTGATGTGCATAAATCGGTTAATTTCGGTAAAACTTGTATCGCATTTTTACTTGTTATTTCAATGATTTGCGTAACTTCAATACCCCTTAATTCGGCCAGTATTTGGGCGATTTTAGCCAGTTCTGCGGGGGTATTTCTCGCCTTGTTTCCAATCCATTCCGGCGGAATATCCGGCGCATCGGTTTCTAACACAATCGATTCGAGCGGTAAAGTTTGTGCCAGCTCTCTGATTTTTAATGCTCGCGGATACGTCATCGCGCCGCCAAAACCTAATTTAAAACCCATCTGGATAAATGCATCGGCCTGCTGCCGGCTGCCATTAAAAGCATGTGCGATTCCTCCCGACACCGGATAGCGTCGCAAATTCTTTAAGATATCATCGACCGCTCGACGTACATGTAGAATGACTGGCAGATTAAAATCTTGTGCGACTTTAAGTTGTTCTGTAAAAAAATATTCCTGTGTTTCCCTATTTTGCTGTGTGACAAAAAAATCCAAACCAATTTCACCAACCGCGACTAACTTATTGTTATTTGAAAGTTGCTGCTTGATGAGTGCATGTAATCGCTTAATGTCACTGGGACTGGCCATATCGATATACATGGGGTGCAAACCCAAGGCAAAGTAACAATGCGGGTATTGGCTTGATACATCAATCACATGCTGGAAATTACTGGGCTCAACCGATGGCACAACGATAGCTCCTACACCCGCCTGTTCGGCTTGTTCTGCAACAATATCTCGATCCGCATCAAACTCAGCGGCATCCAAATGGCAGTGGGTATCAATCAGCATAGTGAGGTTTAGCGCGTACTCGAATATCGGTGCCGATTTGACGCACATCTAGAATGTCCAGCGTAATTGCCTGGTTCATGCTGATGAATTCCCGCATGGAAAACATATCTTTTGCGGCGCTGCCCATCAGTTTAGGCGCATAATAAATCAATAGCTCGTCAATCAGGCTTTGTGCCATGAGCGCACCATTTAAACCTTCGCCGCCTTCACACTGCACCTCATTGATTTGTTGGCTTGCGAGATGGCCTAAAAGCGTTTTGAGGCAGACTTTACCCTCCTCATTAGGTAAACAAAGTAGTTCGACACCTGTTTCCAGCAACCGGCTGGCTTTGTTTTGGCTATCCGTAGCAAATGCAATCAATACATTTCCGCCCTGCAGTATATTCGCGTTCACTGGTGTTTGTAATTGACTATCCACAATCACTTTTAATGGTTGCCGACCGATATCCATGCCGCGTATAGACATATTAGGATTATCTGCCAGCACCGTGCCAGCACCGGTGAGTATTGCGCAAGAACGCGCACGCCAATGCTGAACGTCTAACCGTGCCGCTTCACCTGTGATCCATTTGCTTTCACCATTGTTGAGCGCAGTTTTGCCGTCCAGACTGGCGGCGATCTTGCTGCGGACAAAAGGCATTTTACGTGCCATGCGCGAGATAAATCCCGGATTTAGCGCTTGTGCTTGCGCCTCCATCAAAGCGGTTGAGACTTCAATGTGATGGGAATGCAAATGCGCCAAGCCGCTGCCTGCAACCTGCGGGTTCGGATCTTGCATGGCGGCAATGACTTTGGTAACTCCTGCATCGATAATGGCCTGTGAGCAAGGCGGGGTAAGGCCTATGTGGCTACATGGTTCCAGTGTGACATAAGCTGTCGCGCCTTTAGCCTGTTCTCCTGCCTGACGTATAGCAAACACTTCAGCATGTGGTTCGCCTGCCTTTAAGTGCGCGCCTTCACCAATGATTTTATTGTCTTTGACAATCACGCATCCAACGCGTGGGTTTGGCATGGTGGTATATAGCCCCTGCTCTGCCAAGCGCAGCGCATGTGCCATAAACCGATGATCATCCGCTGTAAACATTAAGTTATCTTAGTATGTTTACCGAATACAGCCATTAATGAGAAGAAATGCGACTTTGCACAAGATTGTTGTTGTTATCAAAAAACACCAGCAAACCATGATAGACATGCATACATTTGCCTAAATCATATTCAATGGCGTTTTTTTCTTCGTAACTTGGTCTGCCCAGCAGAGCCGTCACTGCTTCACGTTTAACACCTTTAGACAGAATGTTCTTTTGCAAATCGTAAGCCATGTCGCCACGCTTGCAATCGGTGTTGATAGTTGCCACGCTTTGCATCCATTTGATCTGATCAAATTTTTCACTACCAAACATGATCGGATCTTTAAACATCCACCAGGAGAAAAATACGATGGTAATCAGTAAGGTGATTACTGCAAATGCAATTGAAGATATTTTAATTAGGTTCATGCCCGTTTCCTAAGAACTTACAACGCACTTTCTGTGCCTCATAAACCGCGAATCACATCATGAAAATCGTCCACATCAGAGAAACTGCGATATACCGATGCAAAGCGAATATACGCGACTTTATCCATCACTTTAAGTTCTTGCATCACACTTTCACCCAGATCACGCGCAGGGATTTCGCGTGCGCCCAAACTCAATACCTTCTGCACAATGTGATCGAGCGCACGGTCGACATATTCCGTCGGCACCGGGCGTTTGTGCAAAGCGCGTGTAAAAGAAAGACGCAGCTTTTCTCTATTAAACTCTTCGCGCGTGCCATTGGCTTTTACCACTTGCGGCAGATGTAATTCAGCTGTTTCGTATGTGGTAAACCGTTTATCACATGCGCCACATTTACGGCGACGGCGAATCGAATCACCTTCATCATTAACTCTGGAGTCAATGACTTGCGTATCGTCAGCGCCACAGAACGGGCATTTCACTTTAGTTAACCACCATACTTATTTCCCATACACGGGAAAGCGTGCAGTCAAAGCATGCACTTTATCCTTAGTCGCTGCAATGACCGCTTCATTAGTAGGATTATCCAGCACATCAGCAATCAAATTCGCTACCAGTTTTGCTTCCTCTTCTTTAAAGCCACGCGTAGTAATGGCCGGCGAGCCAATACGGATGCCAGAAGTCACAAATGGGCTTTCTGGATCATTTGGAATAGAATTTTTGTTCACCGTAATATGTGCCAAACCAAGCGCAGCATCAGCCGCTTTTCCGGTCAGCCCTTTTGGACGTAAATCCACCAAGAACATATGCGATTCGGTACGGCCTGAAATAATGCGCAATCCACGCAAAGTCAATGTCTCAGCCATTGCTTGTGCATTTTTAAGCACTTGTTGCTGATAGGTTTTGAATTCAGGCTGTGCAGCCTCTAAAAAGGCCGTTGCCTTGCCTGCAATCACATGCATCAACGGACCACCCTGCAGCGCCGGAAACACACTAGAATTGAGCGATTTCTCAAATTCGGCTTTAGCTAAAATAATGCCACCACGCGGGCCACGCAAGGTTTTGTGCGTAGTTGAAGTCACAAAATCTGCATGAGGCACCGGATTTGGATATACACCGGCCGCTATCAAGCCTGAGTAATGCGCCATATCCACCATGAAAAATGCGCCGGCTTTTTTGGCAATCTCGCTCATGCGTGCCCAGTCAAAACGCAAGGCGAAAGCTGATGCACCACCGATTAACAGTTTTGGTTTACATGCAAGTGCAATACGTTCCATCTCATCGTAATCGATTTCTTCCTTGTCATTCAAACCATACGGCACGATATTAAACAATTTGCCTGATAAGTTAGCAGGTGAGCCGTGTGTTAAATGACCTCCATGACCAAGGTTCATGCCCATCACTGTATCGCCTGGTTTTAGAATAGAAAAATATACTGCCTGATTAGCTTGTGAACCAGAATGAGGCTGCACGTTGGCATACTCAGCTCCATATAAGGCCTTCAGACGGTCTATCGCCAGTTGCTCTACCTGATCCACGAACTCGCAGCCACCATAAAAGCGCTTGCCTGGATAGCCCTCAGCATATTTGTTTGTAAGCTGTGAGCCTTGCGCTTCCATTACAGCAGGGCTGGTGTAGTTTTCTGAGGCAATCAGCTCAATATGTTGATGTTGACGAACTACTTCAGCATCAATCATTTGTGCAAGCGCTGGATCGGCAATATTTAGAGTTTTTGAAGTGCTGAACATGACAATAATTTTTTCCAAAAAATATTCGAATAAATAAGTAGTGCATTTTAACACGCTGTCGCTATACATAAAATTGTTGTTACTAAAATCTCCTTGGCCTATAGGCCAAGTCAATTTGCACCAAACTGGTTCAATAAGCACAATGTTGGTTGCATATAACAACCATTTACTGAACATAAAAAATACAACTCATTGTTTTTATTGATTTAATTAAATGGCACGATGGTTGCTTTAGATAAATTAAGCGTTATCTCCAATGTCGCTCCCCATTAACCCAGCTCAAGCTGGGTTTTTTTTGTCTTCTTTAAGATATGTCGTTCATCTTAACTTAAGCAGGCGTTATAATTCTGCTTTAAAGTTAACTACCAAAACATTTCTATGAAGTGGACTGACAGCCAAAGAATTGCTGAAGAATTGTTCGACAAGTATCCCGACACTGATCCTAAAACCATTCGATTTACCGATTTAATGGAGTGGGTCATGGCGCTCGATGATTTCGACGACGAACAAAATCACTGTGGTGAGAAAATACTAGAAGCGATTCAACTCGCATGGATTGACGAAGCTGCCTGAGGACTGAATCAGTTATGTTTGAAGCCTTGTTTTTACTGTTTGTAAAGCATTTTGTCTGCGACTTCCCATTGCAAGCCAATCCGTGGATATATCGCAACAAGGGCACGTATATGCACCCCGGGGGCATTACCCATGCGGGGATACATGCTATCGGCACGCTGTTGGTACTCGCGCCGTATATCGGTAGCGCATCCCTTCTATATGCGGCAATTGACATGGTGCTGCATTATCATATTGACTGGGCAAAAATGAATGTGAGTAAGCGCTATGATTTGCAACCAAATAACAGCGAGCGCTTCTGGCTATTATTAGGTTTCGATCAATTGCTGCATCACATGACATATTTTGCGCTTGTCTATTTCGCTTTTAACTTAAATCTATAAGAACTATGCAACCACCAAAAGAAATCTTCAAAGCTTATGACATTCGTGGCATTGTCGGTAAAACCTTAACACCAAGCATCGTCGAAGCTATTGGTCATGCTTTGGGCAGCGAAGCGAAGCAACGTGCGCAAACAGAAATTTGCATTGGTTACGATGGCCGATTATCTGGGCCAGAATTAGCGGAAGCTTTATCACAAGGCATCCGCAAAGCAGGTATTAATGTAGTGAACTTAGGTATGGTGGCTACACCTATGGTGTATTTTGCGGCTTACCACCTAAATAACAATTGTGGTGTCATGGTCACGGGAAGTCACAATCCGCCTGATTATAATGGCTTGAAAATGGTGTTAGCTGGCGAAACGTTATCAAACGAAAGCATTCAAAGTTTACGGCATCGCATCGAAAACAATCGATTTGCCTATGGTGAAGGCCTTGAGCGTAGCTACGATATTGCGCCACATTACATTGCAAAAATTAAAGCCGATATTAATCTTATGCGCCCACTGCAAGTGGCTGTTGATTGCGGTAATGGTGTGGCCGGTGCATTTGCCAAGCAACTTTACAACGCCATCGGCTGCCACGTTGATGAGCTATTTTGCGAGGTAGACGGACATTTTCCTAACCATCACCCCGACCCATCCGTACCAGAAAATTTAAAAGACTTAATCGAAGCACTTAAATCCAGTCGCGCAGAAATTGGCTTAGCATTTGACGGCGACGGCGATAGATTAGGCGTAGTGACCAAGGATGGCAACATTATTTACCCGGACCGCCAGCTGCTCCTGTTTGCAGAAGACGTGTTAAGCAGTAATGCTAAAGCCAATATTATTTTTGATGTGAAATCGACGCGTAACTTAAGCCCATGGATACACAAGCTTGGTGGCAACCCAATCATGTGGAAAACTGGCCACTCACTGGTCAAGGCCAAAATTAAAGAAACTGACGCGGCGCTGGCGGGAGAGATGAGCGGACATATCTTTTTCAATGACGCCGACGGTCATGGTAAAAAGCGCTGGTATGGTTTTGATGATGGTTTATATGCCGGCGCACGATTGCTGGAAATTTTAAGTCACTCTGCCAACCCCTCAGAAGTGCTCAACAACCTACCCGATAGTGTTAGCACACCTGAGCAGCATATCCAGATGCAGGAAGGCGAGCCACATGCGCTCATTGCACAATTACAAAAATCCGCTCATTTTGATGGCGCAACTCAAGTCATTACTATTGATGGCCTACGGGTGGAATATGCCGACGGCTTTGGTTTAATGCGCCCATCCAACACCACGCCGGTAATTGTGCTGCGCTTTGAAGCAGATAATGAACTGGCACTAAAACGCATCCAAGCACAATTCCGCGAGGTCATCTGGAACGCTGCACCACATGTGGCGTTACCTTTCTAAACTTCACCTAAGCAATTTTGTCGAAGCGATATGACAAAAAGCTCATTTGTTTTCGCCATTATCTGGTTAGGTTTGGCCTCAAGTATTTATTACTTGGCCGATAACATTCAAAACCCCAATAAAGCTTGGCGTTTGGGCGACAGCTCCAACATAGTGGCGCTTAAACGTGGTCTCGATGGTCATTATCGCGCCGAAGCACTTATTAACAACCAAAAAGTAAATGTATTGGTGGATACTGGCGCCACAGGTGTTGCAATTTCACAATCAATCGCAGATAAACTCAACCTGAAAAGCATCAATGCCATCCGTACCAGCACAGCCAATGGAGATAGTATTGGTTATATGGTGCGGTTGGATTCGGTTAAAGTCGGCGGAGTCGAGGCTAAAAATGTCTCTGCCATGATTGCACCCAGTCTGGACGGTGATGTACTACTTGGCATGAGTTATTTGGGTCGCATGGATGTGCGTCTATTCAGGGGCGAAATGACAATCAAGCAAGTTGAAAACTGAATACAGCATGCTTAAATTCAAAAATATACCATCCTGCAGACCAATATCCATGCGGCTTGGAGAGCCTGCCCTCGAACGTTTTAATCGGGCTGGCTACTTTTAATTACTTTATTGATTCAGGTAATGACAGTCGGCTTATCGCGGCCAGTGCGCTGTTTCAATTGAGAAATCTCCAGCGCAATTTCTATCATCTCGCTCAGTGCCACTTGTGCATCCAAATGATGATTCGCCACATTCGGTTCAAACGCTTCTAAATAGATCCTTAGCGTTGCACCCTCGGTGCCTGTACCAGAAAGCCGGAACACAATGCGCGAACCATCGGCGAACAAAATGCGGATGCCCTGCCCGGTGCTGATCGAGCCGTCAATCGGGTCTGTGTAGCTAAAATCATCGCAGGTGCTTACCGTATATTTGCCAAATTTTTGCGCCGGCAAGCTGGTAAATTGCGATTTGATGTGCGCCATAACACCATTCGCGGCATCGGTAGGAATCGCTTCGTAATCGTGTCGAGAATACACATTGCGGCCGTATTCCGCCCAATGCGCTTTTACAATAGCCTCTACGCTCAACTTTTTGGCCGCAATAATATTCAACCAGCACAGCACGGCCCAAAGGCCATCCTTTTCACGCACATGGTTACTGCCTGTGCCAAAGCTTTCTTCGCCGCATAATGTCACTTTATTTGCATCCATCAGGTTGCCAAAAAATTTCCAGCCGGTTGGTGTTTCATAGCACGGAATATTCAACTTTTTAGCAACCCTGTCCACAGCGCCGCTAGTAGGCATCGAGCGTGCAACACCCGCCAGTCCTTGCTTATAGGCAGGTATCCATTGTGCATTGGCAGCAATAATCGCCAAGCTATCAGAGGGCGTCACAAAGAAGTGGTTGCCCAATATCATATTGCGGTCGCCGTCACCATCAGAAGCCGCACCAAAGTCCGGTGCATTTTCTCCGTAGAGTATTTCTACCAGCTCATGCGCATAGGTAAGGTTAGGATCCGGGTGACCGCCACCAAAGGTTTCGCTCACTTCGCAATTCATCAAACCGGCCTCAGGCACCCCTAAGCGGCTCACAAAAATCTCTTTGGCATAAGGTCCCGTCACAGCATGCATGCCGTCAAATTTCAAAGCGAATCCTGATTGAATCAATGTCCTTATCACGTTGAAATCAAACAGCTTTTCCATCAAACCTGCATAATCCTCAACAGGATTAATCACCCGCACGGTAAACCCATCATAATTCGTTTCACCAATGGTACGGATATCAATTGGCGGAAAATCGGCTATCTTATATTGCGTAATGGTTTTGCTTTTGGCAAAAATCGCTTCGGTAATTTTTTCAGGCGCGGGGCCACCGTTGGCAGAATTATATTTAATGCCGAAATCCTCATCAGGTCCAGCAGGATTGTGGCTGGCAGATAAAATAATGCCGCCGAATGTTTGATATTTACGAATGATATGCGATGCAGCTGGTGTAGATAAAATGCCGCCCTGCCCCACCAGCACCTTGGCAAAACCATTGGCAGCCGCCATTCGGATGATGGTTTGGATGGCTTGTGCGTTGTAATAGCGCCCATCGCCGCCAACTGTAAGCGTCCCATTAGATGGGATTTCCAATGTATCAAAAATACTTTGGACAAAATTTTCTAGATAATGTGGCTGCTGAAAAACTTTGACCTTCTTGCGCAACCCAGAAGTGCCTGGTTTTTGATCTAAAAAAGGCTGTGTTTGTGTTGTGATTATTTTCGTCACTTTTTACTCTTTTAAATTAAATATATACAATTTAGATTAAGTTGGCTGTAGCAATAACTTTCGTATTAAATAGAGGCTTTGTCGCAACTTGTGTTTACGCCTCTTGGTAATTTTAAGCCATAATTTAACATTAGGATGAAATCTTTATCTTTTGCAAGTGACTCCGGATCTCCTTCACACACTTCCTGGTTGCCACTAGAATCATTACCCGCAGCAGTAAACCCGACATTTAACACAAATAACTGTTGATTTGTGTAATTGCCAAGCATCGGGTTCAAGTCTACTAAACCCGCAGCATTCCGGGGGTTTCCACTTCCCACCGGTGGCAGCAGAATAGTAAAGTCGTTGCTAAAATAAGTAAGGTTATAGTTGCTTCCTGCATCTAAACTACCTTGATTGATAGCATAGCTACCAACTGCTTCACCTGCGGCACGACTTAGCGACCCTGAAAGCGTGTCTCCGCCTACTAAGCCAAGTCCTCCGATTGTAAAGCTAAACGGTAACGGATCTACGTTGCCGACAATTTTAGTTTGCCCCGGATTGGCGGTTACCGTAATTGAGCGCTGGCTGATATCTGCAGTGGCGCTGGCTGTAGTAGCAGCAAGATTATAGTTTCCTGCATCGGCACCGCCTAAGCTGATCCCGCTGATATTTACAGTTTTACCAGTGCCTGCATTTATATCACTAAAATTGCCAGTAGCAGTTGCAACATTCAAGCTATCTGCGCCTAAGATACCAGTAAATGTCGCCGCGCCAGTGTTAATTGTAGCGGTGTTGGTCGCATCATAAATCTTGTTATTAGCCGTGATCCCATTTACTGCTGTAATATCTGCGGGAGTAATATTAGCGGCTAAGCCAATCGGACCGGCAACCGTGTAATTGCCAGCATCCGCACCGGACAAGCCTGTGCCAGTTACCGTCACAGCTTTTGCAGTGCCTACATTCTTATCGGCAAAACTACCTG